>Ga0181606_10000315_pt1 | contig 39205 bp, 37 predicted proteins | sample 041ome_10_FD_132994 | JGI IMG/M metagenome (GOLD analysis project Ga0181606, IMG submission 132994) | Coastal salt marsh microbial communities from the Groves Creek Marsh, Skidaway Island, Georgia - 041412US metaG (megahit assembly) | ecosystem: Environmental > Aquatic > Marine > Intertidal... | reverse complement strand
TTTGTTCCTTGAGGATCGCTGAAATTTCAGCCGCACGAATATCCATCACGCAACACCCTTCATGGCCGTTTCCAGCCGGCTAAGTTTGGTTTTGATTGAGGTATCAATCATACGAGATCCGATCCGCACAATGAGACCGCCAATTAAAGACGGGTCGACGCGCATCGAAAGTGACAATTTGTCGCTGCCAGCAAGCCGGGCGACAGTTTTTTCTACAGTGGCCTTGCGGTCGCCATCTAGTGGCACAGCCGAAACAACCTCTGCAGAGATTTGACCGCGCCGCCGGGCATGTTCATCCAAAAATGCCTGAATGACGCGAGATAGAGAATTTAACCGGCCATTCGCAGCCAGCGTACCAACAAATTTGACGGTCAGGGCATCAGCCCCGGCCTTTTCCAAAATTGCGGTGATCGCAGATTGCTGTTCTTGACGCGAGAGAATAGGGGAATGCACAAGATTTTTTAAATCCTGATGTGCCGAAATCAGACCAGATAATTCGGTAAGATCCGAATGAATGGCGTCGATTTTTTTGCTTTCATTGGCTAACGCATAAAGCGCGCCCGCATAACGTCCTGCAAGACCTGTAGCGCTTGAACTCACCAACTTACCCTCATTCTGAAAAAACCAAATATAATGGCCTCACCACTTGGTAACATGCTAAAAACGCTTTACCGAGTAATGACGTCAAGGGTGCTATCATAGCCATAGCCGAAAGGCAAGCAGTCAGGCGCTGAAAATTTAACGATTTTGCGATGATTTTCGTTGTACCATCTGCCAGCCAGCAAAAATAGCCGGGTTTGGCAGGCCTAAAGAAAGCTGTAGGGGTCAATATCGATCTGCAAACGGACCTGAGTCGGCAATTTTACGCTTGTCACCCACGTTTGCATAATTTTTTGCACATCAATGGTTTTTTTGGCACGCACCAGAAATCTTGCGCGGTGCCGGCCTTTTAGAAACGCCAACGGCGCCAACGCCGGGCCAAAACAATCGACATCGTTAAATTGGGGGCGCTGGGCGCTGAGCTGCCGCATCGCCTCATGTAATTTATCTTCCCGGGCAGATGACAAAATAACCGCCGCCAATTGGGTAAAGGGCGGCATGCCTGCCGCCGCCCGTGCTGCCGCCTCACGCGCCAAAAAACTATTGCGATCACCTGCCAAAAGGCTGGCCAAAACTGGGTTGTCAGGTTCTAGGGTTTGCAGCATCGCCGTGCCGGGGCGCGATTCGCGTCCAGCGCGGCCCGCCACCTGAGACAGCATTTGAAATGTGCGTTCACTAGCCCGCAAATCGCCGCCAGCCAAGCCTAAATCAGCGTCGATCACGCCAACCAATGTCAAATTCGGAAAATGGTGGCCCTTGGCCGCCATTTGCGTGCCAATAATTATGTCAACCTCGCCATCCTGCACCGACCGGATAAAGGCTTCAGCCGCTTTTGGGGTGCCAACCGTATCGCTAGACAACAGCGCAAATTTTGCCTCAGGAAAGCGCCACAACACCTCTTCGGCCAGCCGCTCAACACCCGGCCCGCAGGCCAGCATACTGTTGCTGACACCGCATTGCGTGCAATCAGGGTGCGGCCGCGCTTCATGACCGCAATGATGACAGCGCATACGGCCCGCCAACCGGTGCGCCACCATCCATGAATCGCAATTCGGGCACGTCACCTTAGCACCACAAGACCCACATAGGGTAAGCGGGGCATAGCCCCGGCGGTTCAAAAACAACAAGCTCTGTTCACCATTTTCAAGACAGTTTGTGATCGCCGCAACCAACGGCGGCGCCAACCAGCACCCGCGTTCTGCGGGGGTCTTGCGCAAATCAATCACCGTGATATGCGGCAAACTGGCGCCATGCACACGATCAGGCAGCACCACATGCTGATAGCGCGCCACGCCGCCAGTCCCGCCAGCATTCACCCAGCTTTCAAGTGACGGGGTGGCGCTGGCCAAAACCACTGGGCAGCCTTCAAGCCGGGCCCGCAACACAGCCATATCACGAGCCTGATAAATAACCTGATCTTCTTGTTTGAAGGCGTGTTCATGTTCTTCATCAACAATGATCAGCCCCAAATTTTGAAAGGGTAAAAACAAAGCCGAACGGGCGCCCACAACGACCGACACTTTGCCATCTAATACGTATCGCCAGGCTTTGCGCTTTTGCGCTGGCGAAATATCCGAATGCCATTCAACCGGCGGAACCCCAAAGCGTGCCGCAAAGCGCTGTCGCCACGCCGCAGACAAGGCAATTTCAGGAAGCAGGATCAGAATTTGCTGGCCCACATCAAGCGCCGTTTTCACAGCCTCAAAATAGACTTCTGTTTTTCCAGACCCAGTAACCCCATCAAGCAAGCTGGCGGTAAATCCCCGACCGATAGCCGCCGATAGATGGCTGGCGGCAGCAGTCTGAGTTGCGGTAAGCGTGACGCCGGCAAGATCATGTCTTAGGGCGGGTGGCGGGGTGTCTGCCGACACCGTTTCGACACCAAGCTGGCCAGCCGCCGCCATACCACTGACCACCGCCGGGCTGACCGCTGCCAGCGTGCAGATATCAGTCGATGATCGGCGCAACCCATCAGCCAAAACATCCAGAACGCGGCGGCGCGGCGGCGTGATGCGCGCGGCGGCGGCATCAGCCATAAAAAAGCGCTTTTGCATTGGCGGCGGCGCCAGCGCGGCAGGCTGGCTGAGCACCATTTTAGCGACCGCCCCCAATGGCGCCAAAGTCCAGTCGGCAAAACGCTGCATAAAATGCAACATGGCCGCCGGCAATGGCGGCATCACAACCACCGCGTGCAGGCTGCGCAGTTTTTCAGCCACCACATCACCGTCCCCAGCGCCCAGCACAATCCCCGGCAAGCGGCGATTGCCAAAGGGTACAATCACCACACTACCAGGCCACAGCCGCATTGTTGGTGGCACCACATAATCAAAACATCCGGCCACCGGCGTTGCCACCACAACCGATACCAGCGATGATAGGCTAGCAGTTTCAGGACCTGACGGTGACCGGGATAAAGAGGACATGGCTATAAAGGGGTGACCAATATGTCATTATGGTTGTGGATTTGCGTTATCTGTTACGATAAGCTTGCATGACTAAACTTGCGGGCCAACACCAAAAAGCGCAAGCATCAATCTAATCACCACAGGATATTAGGGTATGAAAATTTTTCTGGATAGCGCCGACTTTGCTGAAATCACCGCGTTGCGCGACACCGGCTTTATAGACGGCATCACCACCAACCCATCCTTGATCGCAAAATCGGGTCGCAATATTCTCGAAACCATTGCTGAAATTTGCACGCTTGTTGACGGCCCGGTTAGCGCCGAAGTGACCGCGACCGACCATCAAACGATGCTAGCTGAAGGCCGCAAGCTGGCCGCTATCGCGCCAAATGTCGCTGTCAAAGTGCCGCTGACCAGAGCCGGGCTGCAAACCTGCCGGGTATTAAGTGACGCCGGCACCAAAGTAAATGTCACCTTATGTTTCACCGCTGGGCAGGCATTGCTGGCCGCCAAGGCCGGCGCGGCGTTCATTTCTCCCTTTGTTGGTCGGCTTGACGATATTGGCAAAGATGGCATGGGGTTGATTGAAGAAATTTGCAGCATTTATGCAAATTATGATTTTGATACCGAAGTGCTAGTTGCATCAGTGCGCAGCACACAGCATGTTGTTGACGCGGCGCTTATGGGCGCAGATGTCGTCACCCTGCCGCCAAAAATATTGGCTGGGATGTACAATCACCCGTTGACCGATAGCGGCCTTGAGGCTTTTTTAAACGATTGGGCGACCACCGGACAATCTATTCTATAACAGCGTTTTTGGACGGTAACGCCCACAGCTAGGCACCGGTTATGGCAAATGGCAAAGACAAAACACCATTATCTGAAAAGGATGTGGTGGCCTATTTAACCGCCCATCCAGAATGTTTGGCGGCACACCCTGAGTTAGTGGCAAAATGTCTGGAAGCGGCAAAAGCCAGCCCCACCACAGCGCCAAATGATGATTCAAAAATTGTTGATTTAAGCCCAGCCATAGCCGCCCGCGCCCGCGACGAAGCCCGGCGCCTTGGCCTTGCTAACAAATCTTTACTGCATGTGGCATCAGAAAATATGGTGAGCTGGAAGCGCCTGCACTATGCCACACTTGGGCTTTTGGCAAGCACCGATTTAGCCGGTATGTGCCATGTGATTTCAGCCGAATTTCCGGCAATTTTTGATCTGCAGCAATGCCGATTGATTATCGAGGCTGAAACCGCAATCGCTGGCGCTGTGGCGGCCGGACTTGACGTGCATCCAGCGGCCCAAACCAACGCCGCACTGCTGGATCGCTCGTTATTTTTAGGGGTGCCCAATAAGGCGGCATTATCCTTGTTAACGTATGATGCGCCAAGCGTTGCTTTGGTGCGGCTGCCAGACCGTTTGCCAGACCCTGTGTCAAATTGTGTGCTGCTGCTCGGCGGCAAAACCGAAAATAGCTTTCAGCCAGCGCTAGGAAGCGATTTGTTGGTGCTGTTGGCTGAAATGGTTGGGGTTACCTTGGCCGCCCGCCTTGAAACATTGGTAGACACCCGGTGATTAGCGCCACCCATCGCGCCGCGTGGTTGACATGGTTGGCCACTGAAAAGCGCTATGGCGACAACACCCTTGATGCCTATGCCCGCGATCTTGACGATTTTTCGAGCTTTGCCGCAACCGCGCCATCGCCGGGCGCTATTATTGATCGACAATTGTTCCGCGGCTGGCTAGCCAGCATGGCGGCGCGGCAATTGGCCCGCACCACCATAGCGCGGCGGGTATCATCCTTGCGCAGCTTTTACCGATTTTGTGGGCGCCAGAATTTGCTTGATGTGCCGGATCTAAGCTGGCTTCGTGCCCCGCGACCGGCACCTTCAGTGCCAAAGTCATTATCAGCGGATGACGCCAAAGCCCTATTGGCAGCGATTTTTCGGCGGCGCGGGGCGGATTGGACCAAGCAACGTGATTTCGCGGTTTTGATGCTTCTTTATGGGGCTGGTTTGCGCATTTCTGAAGCGCTTGGATTGCGGCGCGCTGATGCGCCACTGGAAAGCTGGCTAACCATTATCGGTAAGGGCAATAAAACCCGTGATGTGCCAGTGTTGCCAGCCGCGGCCGAAGCGGTTGCGCGCTATCTTGAGGTGTGCCCATTTGACGGTGGCGGTGCCGCAGCATTATTTGTCAGCAGCCGCGGCGCCCCATTAGGGCCGCGTGCTGTACAGCGACTTCTTGAAGATTTGCGGGTTGAGCTTGACCTTCCAGCGCATGTCACACCGCATGCGCTACGCCACGCTTTTGCCACACATTTGCTCGGTAACGGCGGTGATTTACGCGCCATTCAGGAATTATTAGGACATGCCAGCCTATCAACAACACAGCGCTATACGCATGTTGATGAATCCCATCTTATCCGGTTGCATCGCGACACTCACCCACGAGCGCGTCGCTAATTACATATGGATGGCGCGGCCATCAACAGCCAAAGCCGCCTCTTTCACAGCTTCGTTCAAAGTTGGGTGACCATGACAGGTCCGCGCGATATCTTCTGCGGCGGCACCAAACGCCATTGCGGTGGCGCATTCATGGATCACCGTGCCAGCCTCATGCCCAATGATATGCACACCAAGCACTTTGTCGGTTGTGCTGCAGGCAAGGATTTTGACAAAACCTTCACTGTGGCCCTGCGCCCGCGCGCGGCTATTCGCCGAAAATGGAAACACACCTTTTTTATAATCGATACCGGCCTCTTTTAAGACGTCTTCGCTTTTGCCTAATGTGGCAATTTCCGGGGCTGTATAGACGATGCCCGGCACCAAATCATAGTCAACATGCCCGGCCATACCTGCCATCATTTCGACAGCCGCAACGGCGTCTTCTTCAGCCTTATGTGCCAGCATCGGGCCGTCAATCACATCGCCAATCGCAAACACGTCATCAAGGCTGGTTTCAAACCGCGCATCAACCGCGATGCGGCCGCGCGCGGTCAGGCTGATGCCAGCCGCCTCAAGGCCAAGCCCGTCGGTTGCCGGATGCCTGCCAACCGCTACCAAGGCGATATCGGCATTCACCGTTTCAGCCGCACCACCAGCGGCTGGCTCTACCGTCAATGTCACGCCGGCTTTGGATGATTTAGCTTGCTTAACAGCTGTGCTAAGGCGGAAATTTAACCCCTGCTTTTTGGCAATCGTCATAAATTTCTTGGCGATTTCACTGTCCATGCCGGGCAAGATACGCGGCAAAAATTCAATAACCTCTACCTCAGCGCCGAGCCGCGCCCATACCATGCCAAGCTCCAAACCAATATAACCAGCGCCAATCACAATAAGTTTTTTGGGGCATGTTTCTAGGCTAAGAGCGCCGGTTGAACTCACAATGCGCTTTTCGTCAATAGCTATGCCGGGCAGGCCAGATGGGTGGCTGCCAGTGGCGATCATAATTTTCGCAGCTTTGTAGGTGCCTTCATCTTTGCCATCGACAATCGTCACCACACCAGCGCCATCAATACGCGCGGCACCTTCCAGCCTGGTAATTTTATTTTTCTTGAATAGAAACTCAATACCTGTGGTTAAGGTGGAAACAATATCCGTTTTTGATTGCATCATGGCTGGCAGATCCAGCGTAACCGCGCCAACCTTAACGCCCATCGCGGCAAGCTGGCCAGATGCAGCGCTGGCGTAATGTTCAGACGCGTTGAGCAGCGCTTTGGACGGAATACAGCCAACATTAAGACAGGTGCCGCCAAGGGTTGGCCGCTTGTCAATACACGCCACCCGCATGCCCAACTGGGCCGCCCGTATCGCCCCCACATAGCCGCCCGGCCCAGCGCCGATCACAATAAGGTCAAACATGTCATGGCTCATAGTTCCAGCCTATCATCTAGTGGCAATTAAGGTTCACACCGGCGCCCGCGCTATCTTTACATCCAGCGTATATCTATACACCAAGCAACAGACGGCGGGGATCTTCGACAATATCCTTGATGCGTTTCAAAAATGATACCGCCTCACGTCCATCAATAATGCGGTGATCATATGATAGTGCCAAATACATCATCGGCCGAATCACAATTTCATCATTGACCACAACTGGCCGCTTATCAATTTTATGCATGCCCAAAATCGCGCTTTGCGGTGGGTTTAGAATGGGCGTTGACATCATCGAGCCATAAACTCCGCCATTCGATATGGTAAAGGTGCCGCCAGCCATTTCATCGGGGGTGATTTTGCCATCACGCGCGCGCCGTCCAAAATCAGTAATGGCCTGTTCGGTTGCGGCAAGGCTAATCGCCCCGGCATCCTTGATTACCGGCACAACAAGGCCCTGCGGCGTACCAACCGCAACACCAATATTATAGTAATTTTTATAGATGATATCTTCACCGTCAATTTCGGCATTTACCGCAGGAAACTCTCGCAAAGCCTGAATGGCAGCCTGAACAAATACTCCCATAAACCCAAGCCGTATTTCGTGCGCTGTTTCAAAGGCGTCTTTGAAGTCGGACCGCAACTTCATCAGGGCGGACATATCAACTTCGTTAAAAGTCGTCAGTATCGCCGCGTTGTTCTGTGCTGCCTTTAAGCGGTTGGCAATGATTTTGCGCAATTTAGACATTGGCACGCGTTCTTCACGGACGGCGTCGCTTTCGCGTGATGCCGGACGCGGCGCGGGCGCTGACGATTGGGTGGCGGGAGTTGCCGCAGCAGGGGTCGCAGCAGCAGCAGGGGTTGCCGCCGAGGCAGCGAGCACGCCTAGCACATCAGCCTTTGTCACCCGGCCACCAACGCCGGTGCCAGCAATATGTGCCGGATTAATATTGTTTTCTTCAACAAGGCGCCGTACCGCAGGCGATAGGTGGTCATGGCTGGCCGCGTCAGCTGCTGGCGCAGCAGCTTTGGCAAGATCGGGCTTTTTGTCAGCCGCATTTTCAGTGGCCTTTTGCGGCACCGCCACAACCACAGCGCCGCTGGCGCCTTCTGTAAGCCGCGCCAACACGGCGCCCACTTCGACAACCGTACCTTCAGGCGCAATAATATCAGCCAGCTGGCCAGCCACCGGTGCTGGCACCTCAAGCGTTACCTTATCGGTTTCAAGTTCGACAACCGGCTCATCAGCGGCCACAGATTCGCCAGCTTTTTTGATCCAGCGTGCCACCGTCGCATCACTGACCGACTCACCCAAGGTTGGAACTGTAATTTCAATAGTCATGAGCAGCGCCCTCCTTAAGGTGCGTACATCTGTTATTTTGCCACCTGCTTTAGGTGATGGTAACGGCAAACTGCCTAAATAATTATTTAGTCTTTGATGTGGCGCCTAACGCAAGTGCGGCAACGACCAGATCATTCTGTTCACGATTATGGCGTGACAAAGTGCCCGTTGCCGGTGACGCCGCCGCCGCCCGACCCGCATAGTCAAGACGTTGTTGTTGCATACCAACATCAATCATGACGTCTTCGATAAAGTCGCGGACAAAGCTCCAGCCACCCATATTTTTTGGCTCTTCCTGACACCATACGACGCTGGCCTTTGGGGTTTTTTCCAAAACTTCCCGCAACGCTCTTTTGGGAAATGGGTAAAGCTGCTCAACCCGCAAAATTTCAATATCCCATGCCGCCGCCGCGTCACGGGCTGCCGCCAAATCATAATAGACCTTACCGCTGCATATCACGATGCGCTTGACCTTGCCATGGTGCACCGCGGTATCGCGTTCATCCAACAAACGGTGAAATGTTGTGCCTGGCCCCATATCAGCCAAGTCTGACACACAGGCCTTATGGCGCAACAGTGACTTTGGCGTCATCACAATCAACGGTTTGCGGAAGTCGCGGCGCAGTTGGCGGCGCAGCACATGAAAATAATTGGCCGGCGTTGTGCAATTGACCACCTGCATATTATCCTCAGCGCATAGTTGCAAATAGCGCTCGAGGCGCGCCGATGAATGTTCAGGCCCTTGGCCCTCATATCCATGCGGCAGCAACAGCACCAATCCATTCATGCGCAGCCATTTTGCTTCACCCGATGAAATAAACTGGTCAACAACCACCTGCGCCCCATTCGCAAAATCGCCAAATTGCGCTTCCCACATAACCAGCGCATTCGGTTCAACCTGCGAAAAGCCATATTCAAATCCCATCACCGAGGCTTCAGACAGCGGCGAATCGATCACTTCAAAAACCGCCTGATCATCACGCAAATGGTTGAGCGCGGTGTAGCGTTCTTCGGTTGTTTGATCGACAAAAACAGCATGACGTTGGCTAAAGGTACCACGGCATGAATCCTGTCCTGACAGGCGCACCGGGTTACCTTCCAGCAAAATTGAGCCAAATGCCAAATGTTCGGCGGTGGCCCAATCCAGACCACTGCCCCCAGAAATAGCGTCAGCCCGGGCTTTTAAAATGCGCAGCAATTTGCTGTTCAATGTCATGCCATCAGGCGGTGTTGTCATGCGCGTGCCAATCTCCCGCAAGACATCCAAATCAACGGCGGTTTCACCGCGGCGATCGTCACCATGCGCAGCCACCATGCCAGACCAACTGCCTTCCAGCCAATCGGCTTTATTTGGCAAATAATTTGTACCGGCGACAAATTCCTCATCAAGATGCGCAATGCGATCATCAATGACTTTTTGCGCCCCTGCGGCGTCATAAATGCCTTCTGCGACCAGACGCTTGGCATAAAGATCGCGGGTCGATGGATGCCCGGAAATAGCATTATACATCAACGGTTGCGTAAAAGCTGGTTCGTCACCTTCATTGTGACCAAAGCGGCGATAGCAAAACATATCTATAACCACATCCGTGCCAAAGGCCTGCCGGAATTCAGTGGCGATCCGCGCCGCATGCACAACCGCTTCGGGGTCATCACCATTCACATGGAAAATCGGCGCCATCACCATCTTGGCAACATCGGTTGGATAGGGTGATGACCGCGAGAATGACGGGCTTGTGGTAAAGCCGATTTGGTTATTGATAATAATATGAATGGTACCACCAGTGCGATAGCCGCGAAGCGCCGAAAAGGCAAATGTTTCTGCAACCACACCCTGACCCGCAAAGGCCGCATCACCATGCAGCAAAATGCCCATGACCTGAGCACCATTGCGGTCGCCGCGCTGTTGTTGTTTAGCGCGCACCCGCCCGACAACGACCGGGTCAACAATTTCCAAATGCGATGGGTTTGGCGCTAGTGACAAATGTACAGCGCACTCGTCAAAATCACGATCAGCCGAAGCGCCCATGTGATATTTCACATCGCCTGAACCGCCAACATCTTCCGGATTTGCAGGATTGCCCAAAAATTCAGAAATGATCGCCCGAAATGGCTTTTGTAACACATTATGAAGCACATTAAGACGGCCGCGATGCGCCATGCCCACAACCGCTTCACGCAAACCAAGCTGGCTGCCGCGTTTTAGAATTTGTTCCAGAGCCGGGATCACTGCTTCGGCACCATCCATGCCAAACCGTTTGGTGCCGGTATATTTTTTATGCAGGTAGCGTTCAAATTCTTCAGCATCAACAAGACGCTCATAAATCGCCATCTTGCCTTTTACGGTAAAGTCTGTCTGGTTGCCGATTGCCTCTATACGCTCTTGAATCCAGGCTTTTTGCGCTGGATCCTGAATATGCATAAACTCTACACCGATGGTGCCACAATAGGTCTTGCGCAACCGATCAATGATTTCGTTCAGGGTCGCTGTTTCCAGTCCAAGAACATGATCGATAAAAATCGGGCGGTCCCAATCTTCGTCGCCAAACCCATAGCTTTTGGGGTCAAGTTCCGGGTGCAGCGGCTTTTGTTCCAGCGCCAACGGGTCAAGGTCTGCCAACAAATGACCGCGAATACGATAGGCGCGGATCAACATAACAGCGCGCAGTGAGTCCAGCGTTGCCGCACGCATATCGGCGGCATTCATGGTACGGCCCGTCACATGGCCTTTGGCCACCGCCTTAATCGACGCGTCAGTGTCAACCGCGCCAACAACACGGCTTTGTCCGCGCCCCCAACTCGGGCCGGTGCCAATATCATCACCGCTATCGGCAATATCACCAAGCGCTTCAAAATAGGCATTCCAATTTTGATCAACAGATTTTGGGTCAGCGCGCCATGCACGATTCATTTCAGCGATAAATGTTGCGTTCGCTCCTGATAACAGGCTGAGGTCAATTTGCGCGGCAGCGTCACTTATGTTCGAAGCATCATCCATGGCAGATCGCGTTCCAAAAAGTTACCAAAAAACTTCATCACAGTCAGTCTATGCGTTAATTTGTGTATTTCAAGTCAGACCCGAAAGAAAATCCAATTAGCGCCATTTACCCGTTAAAATAAAAATGCCGATATGGCGTCTTAATCATTACCCCATACCGGCATCATATCATCGCTGTTATTGGGTCTATTCAAGCCCGGCAACAACTTCATTAAGCGCCTTAACAGCGCCCACAGATTTGTCAAACATCGCCTGTTCTTCGGCGTTCAATTCAATTTCGACAATGCGTTCAACGCCGCCCGCCCCAAGAATAACCGGCACCCCAACATACAGGCCATGCAACCCATAGGCACCATCAACATAGGCCGCGCATGGCAATAAGCGCTTTTTATCTTTTAGATAAGCCTCGGCCATCTCGATGGCTGATGAGGCTGGCGCATAAAACGCTGAACCAGTTTTCAACAAGCCAACGATCTCGGCGCCGCCGTCACGGGTGCGCTGCACGATATCGGCAATACGACTTTCCGTCGACCAGCCCATTTTAATCAGGTCAGGCACCGGAATACCGGCCACCGCCGAATAGCGCACTAATGGCACCATAGTATCGCCATGACCACCCAAGACAAAGGCGGTTACATCTTCGACAGACACCTTAAATTCTTCTGCCAAAAACAACCGGAACCGGGCCGAGTCAAGCACCCCAGCCATACCCACAACTTTGGCAGCTGGCAGGCCTGATGCTTTTTGCAAAACGCCAACCATCACATCAAGCGGGTTGGTGATGCAAATCACGAAGGCATTCGGGCAGTGATCTTTGATACCTGCACCCACCTGGTTCATCACTTTGGTGTTGATGCCAATAAGGTCATCACGGCTCATGCCGGGCTTGCGGGCAACACCAGCGGTGACAATGACCACATCACTATCGGCAAGGGCGGCGTAATCATTCGCGCCAACAACATTTGCGTTAAACCCCTCAATTGGGCTTGATTGCGCAATATCAAGGGCTTTGCCTTGTGGAATACCTTCGGCAATATCGAATAGCGTGACGTCACCAAGCTCTTTTAAACCAGCCAGCACCGCCAATGTGCCGCCAATATTACCAGCGCCTATAAGAGAAATTTTATTTCGTGCCATGATGCTTATTTCCATTGTTGCCAAATCCAGATAGCGCCGTTTTAGGGACCATAATCTCGCAGCAACGGCACGTTGCTGTGGTGTACCCAACTATCCAAAAACATACAAGGGTAATCAAGGGTAATCGCAAAAAATTTGGGATCAAGCGGCATGTAATTTAGCCCGATTTTGGCCGACCCTGCGTCACCATTTCACCAAGTCTAGACGCCGTGCGATCAAATTCAAACTGCCATTGATGCCCTTTGTACAAATCTTTGATATCGGTCTGTGCAGAGGCAATCAGAAACCGCCGGCGATCATATAACGCATCAATTAACCACATGAACCGGCGCGCGGTATGTTCGGTAGTTTCGGTAAATTGTGGTATGTCGGCAAGCACAACGCCGGCAAACCGGCCAGCAAGCGCCAAGTAATCACGCGCCGCAAGCGGCACATCACACAGGCTAGCAAAACTGGCATAGCCAACATCACCAGCAACTTTTTCAACAGCAATATCACGGCCGGCCACCCGCACAATTTCGCGGGTCACCGGCGCATCACCGGACACTTGTCTGAATGCCACAGCAAGCCGTTTACTGGTGGCGGCGCCAAGGGGCTGATACCACGCCGGCAATGATGCCAAAACCTGACCGCGCCAATCGATGCCCTTGGCAAGCGCGAACATATCGCAGCGGCTCTTCAACAAGGCAATAAACGGTAAAAAACGATCCCGATGCAGCCCGTCTTTGTATAAATCATCAGCATGCCGGTTAGAGGTGGCGACAACTGTGACGCCGCGATCCATCAGCATGGTAAACAACCGTGCCAAAATCATCGCATCGGCAATATCGCGCACTTCCATTTCATCAAAGCAAACGACCGTACCGCGCTGTGCCAAAGATTTTGCCGCCGCCGCAATCGGGTCATCTACATGGGCCTGCCGCGCCGCATGGATGCTATCTTGTGCCAGCACCATAAAATCGTGAAAATGCACGCGCCAGACTTGTGGCGCATTGCGATGCTGGCCAAGGCTGCTGACAAACATGTCCATAAGCATGGTTTTGCCGCGGCCCACACCGCCATAAAGATATAGCCCGGTCACCGAATGCGGCGATCTTAACAGACGCTTTATCCAGCCTTGTTGGCGGGCGTGGCACAGCGCATCAACCACCGCATCAAGTCGCTGTGCAGCGGCCATCTGTGCGACATCTTCAGATAATTCACCACTGGCAATTTTTGCCGCCAATTGTTGGCTTGGATAAGCCTCAGCATGATCTGGCGCTGGTTGGTTCATAACAGATCTAACGCTGGGCCATCTCGCTTTTGATGCTGGCAATGGCTTTCCCGGGGTTCAAACCTTTCGGACAGGTTTTCGCGCAATTCATAATCGTATGGCACCGATATAGCGCAAAACTATCATCCAGCGCTTCCAACCGTTCGGCTTTATGCTCATCACGGCTGTCAGCGATCCACCGATAGGCCTGCAACAACACTGCCGGGCCAAGATATTCATCGCTATTCCACCAATAGCTTGGGCAGGCCGTCGAACAGCTAAAACACAACACGCATTCCCACAACCCATCAAGCTTTTCGCGCTCGGCTGGTGACTGGCGGCGTTCTTCGCCTTCCGCTGGCGCGCTGTCGGCCTTTAGCCATGGTTCGATGGATGTCAGCTGGCGATAAGGCTGGCTTAGATCAGGCACCAAATCCTTCACAACCGGCATATGCGGCAAGGGATAAATTTTGACCGCGCCTTTGACCTCATCAATGCTTTTCAGACAGGCCAATGTATTAGTGCCATCAATATTCATCGAGCATGACCCACAAATGCCCTCGCGGCATGACCGCCGGAATGTCAGGCTGCTATCCTGCTCGCTCTTAATCTTGATCAAAGCGTCCAGCACCATCGGCCCACAACGGTCCAGATCAACCTCAAAACTGTCAATGCGCGGATTGGCATCATCATCAGGCGACCAGCGATAAATTTCAAATGTTTTCACATTACTGGCAGCGCTATCAGCCTTGTGCGTAACGCCCTTGGTCAGGGTTGAATTTTTAGGCAATTTAAATTCGGCCATAACAGTCCTCTTTCATTCCCGCCTAGTACACACGCTGGGCTGGTGGGATTGGTGCCACGTCATTGCTCAGGGTTTTCATAACAACATTGCGATAACTAAGCTTTGAGTTGTTATGTTCATCAAGCCACATAACGGTATGCTTCATCCAATTTTCATCATCGCGCTCTGGCCAATCTTCATGCGCATGGGCGCCGCGTGATTCCTGACGCTGGTTGGCCGAACGGATGGTCACCAAAGCCTGCCCCATGAGGTTTTCAAGCTCTAACGCTTCGATCAAATCGGTGTTCCAGATCAGCGATTTGTCTTTCACCCCAATATGCGCCATGCGCGCAGCGATTTTATCCATGCTCTCAACGCCGTTGGCCAGCGATTCGCTTGACCGAAACACCGCCGCATGACGCTGCATGGTATGTTGCATTTCAAGGCGGATAGCGGCCACATTTTCACTGCCATTGGCCGCCCGCATCCTGTCAAAGCGGGCAAGCACCTTGTCAGTAGCCGACTGTGGCGCTTTTTGCGCTGCCGCACCCGGCGTCACAATTTCACTGGCACGTTGCGCTGCCGCCCGCCCGAATACGACGATATCAAGCAGCGAGTTAGTGCCAAGCCGGTTGGCGCCATGAACCGACACACATGCCGCTTCACCAATCGCCATCAGCCCCGGAACAACAGCATTTTCATCACTTTCGGTTGGCGCCAGAACCTCGCCATGATAATTGGTCGGAATGCCGCCCATATTATAATGCACAGTGGGTAGCACTGGGATCGGCTCGCGGGTCACATCAACACCGCAAAAAATACGCGCAGTTTCAGTGATGCCGGGCAAGCGCGCATGCAATGTATCAGCATCAATATGTTCGAGATGCAGCATGATATGATCCTTGTTGGGACCCACCCCGCGGCCTTCATTTATTTCAATTGTCATAGCGCGGCTGACAACATCGCGGCTCGCCAAATCTTTGGCGGTTGGCGCAAAGCGCTCCATAAACCGCTCACCTTCAGAATTTGTTAAATAGCCACCTTCACCGCGCGCACCCTCGGTGATCAACACCCCAGCGCCATAAACGCCGGTCGGGTGAAATTGCACAAATTCCATGTCCTGCAGGGGCAAGCCCGCACGCAGCGCCATCGCATTGCCGTCACCTGTACAGGTATGGGCTGATGTGCACGAAAAATACACCCGCCCATAGCCGCCCGTGGCAAGCACCGTTTGCTGTCCCCAAAACCGATGCAGACTACCATCTTCCATGCATAGGGCCATCACCCCAGCACAGGCGCCGCTATCGGTCATCAACAGATCCAGAACATAATATTCAATATGGAAATGTGCCGCATGTTTTAGGCATTGCTGATAAAGCGTGTGCAAAATCGCATGGCCGGTGCGGTCCGCCGCCGCACAGGCGCGGCGCGCCATTGACTTGCCATAATCGAGCGTATGCCCGCCAAATGGACGTTGATACACTTTACCCTCTTCGGTACGCGAAAAAGGCACACCGTAATTTTCTAGCTCAATGACTGATGGAATGGCATTGCGACACATATATTCGATGGCATCCTGATCGCCAAGCCAGTCTGATCCTTTCACCGTATCATACATATGAAACTGCCAATTATCGCCTTCGCCCATATTATTGAGCGCGGCGCCAATACCGCCTTGTGCGGCGACAGTATGCGAACGGGTGGGAAACACTTTGCTGATACAGGCAGTTTTTAACCCGGACGCCGCCATCCCTAATGTTGCCCGCAGGCCGGCACCGCCAGCCCCAACAACAACAACATCATAATTATGGTCAGTAATTTCATATGCAGTCATGACAAACCTTCCAAGGGCTTTACGCACCCGATGAATCGAAATCTACAATAACGTAATACGCGCCAGCGAACCCAAACTGACGAGCGCGATTCCCCCTAACGCAAGTCGTGCAAACATAATCAAACCATTGCGGCCAGCCACCAGCGATACATAATCTTCAATAATCACCTGCAGGCCAAGCGCCGCATGATAAAGGCCAGCAACGAGCAGTACCGCCAATGGCAGCGCCGCAGATGGCGCCGCCACAAAGGCCCGTGCGGCTGCATAATCAAGCGTCGTCATGCCGACCACCAGATAAACACAATAAATCATCAACGGCAGGGTTAGCATGGCGCTAATACGTTGCCAGCGCCAGTGCGAAACTGCCGATCCGTGGCTATGCTTGGTTTGATTACGCATCATTAAATGACCTATCTATCACCCTTAAAGGATCCACAGCGCTGCAGTGATCACCACGGTCAGTGCCAAAACAATATAACCGCCCCGGTAAACCGCCGGTATGGTTAACCCAATACCTCTATCCCAGGCCAAATGCCGCACCCCGTTAAGCGCATGGTACACCAGCGCAAGCGAATATCCGAAAAGTACAATTTGCCCCACAGGATGCACAACCGCGCTAACTGCCAGCCCATACCAGCTTTCGCCAGCCGCCAAAGCGAGCAACCATAAACACAGTATCACCGTGCCGCTTGCCAGTGCCGCACCGGTGGCGCGGTGGGTAATTGACATCACCGAGGTTAATTGCGGTCGATAGACCTGAAGATGCGGAGATAGTGGACGCGGTTTTGCCATTGAAAGCCTCGATGATACAGCAATATACTGCTGATTTATATGTGATGTCAGACCAAAATAGTCAATGTGAAAGGTCAAATTCCTTGCCCAAAGCATCACTTTCCAACATCTAGCATATTGGCATTTGCGTTTTTCCAAAAAGCCCGGCACAACAATTTAAATGACACAGATTCTTTCCATACAATCAGCGGTTACCTATGGATTTGTTGGCAATAGTGTTGCCGCACCAGTAATCACCAAACTTGGCCTGCAACCCTTGTTGCTTGATACGGTTGCGCTAGCGGCGCACCCGGGGTACGGCACTAACGCCGGTGGCCGCCCCGATAATGCGGATTTTCAAGCCATCCTAGAGGCCTTTGCCGGGCTTGGTTTGTTCTCTGATCTGGCATCTGTCATAACCGGCTATCTTGGCGATGTCGGGCAGATTGCGCCTATTGAAACGATGCTGAAAATATGGCAAGCCACGGCCCCACACGGGCTTTATATTCTTGATCCTGTTTTGGGAGATGGCGGGCGCCTTTATGTTGATGCCGACATTGTCACAGCCATGCAAAACCAGCTTTTGCCGCGTGCCAACATTGTCACCCCAAATCAATTTGAACTAGGGATGCTGACGGCACAAACCATTCGCAGCTTCGATCAGGCCATAGCGGCTGCACAAAGCCTGCTGGATGATCACCCGCGTCTCAACGCGGTGATCGCCACCGGCATTACCAATGCCCAGCATGGCATCAGCGATATCTGCATTAGCCGTTCCGCCAACATCGAATTGGACTATCCAAAACGGCCACATGGCGTGGCCGGTGGCGGTGATTTGCTGACCGCTGTTCTGGCGAGTTGGTTAACAGCCGGCCATGATTTACCAGCCGCGTTCACCGCGGCCAGCAAGGATGCGCATCACATCATCGATAATAGCGCCACAGCCATCGAAATTGCCCTATTCGATAATCTAGATGGCCTGACGCCTTGTGGCGGTTAGTCGCGCCCTTTGATATTACGTTCAGCAAGTAATTCGGCAATCTGAACCGAATTCAAAGCGGCGCCTTTACGTAAATTATCCGACACGCACCAAAACACCATGCCATTTGGCACCGTCGGGTCTTTGCGAATACGGCTAATATAAACAGCGTCCTCGCCAGCCGCCTCATGCGGGGTGACATAGCCTTCATTCGCCCGGTGATCGACAACAACCACACCTTCGGCATTTTCCAGCAGGGTCCGCACACCTGATTCGGTCATTGGCTTTTCAGTTTCAATAAACACCGCTTCACTATGCCCAACAAAAACCGGAATACGCACACAATGCGCAACCAATTCAATTGCCGGGTCCAAAATCTTTTTGGTTTCGACAGACATTTTCCATTCTTCCTTGGTGAAGCCATCATCAAGAAAAACGTCAATATGCGGGATCGCGTTAAAGGCAATCTGCTTGGTAAAGATTTCCGGCTGCACCGCATCATTCACAAAGATGCCACGTGTCTGGTTAAATAATTCATCCATCGCCGGCTTGCCAGCGCCAGACACCGCCTGATAGGTCGATACCACCACCCGGCGCACAGTAAATGCATCATGTAGCGGCTTAAGCGCCACCACAAGTTGTGCGGTTGAACAGTTCGGATTGGCAATGATGTTGCGACCGTTATTTTTGATCAAGCAGCCCAAAACCGCGTCGGCGTTCACTTCCGGCACGATCAATGGCACGTCGTCATCCATCCGAAAGGCTGAGGAATTATCAATAACAATACAGCCCGCCGCACCGGCTTTTGGCGCAAACGCCTTTGAGGTGTCGCCGCCAGCAGAAAACAGCGCAATATCAGCATTTGCAAAATCAAATTTTTCTAGAGATTCAACGCTAAGTGTTTCATCTTCACCATAAGACACTTCCCGGCCCACCGATTTTGCCGAGGCCAGCGCATAGACTTTATCGGCAGGAAACCGTCGCTCCGCCAAGGTTTGCAGCATTTCACGACCAACCGCACCGGTTGCCCCAACAACAGCTACTCTATATCCCATCAGATGGTCCTCTTTTGAATCACCGCAAAAGGCCTTTTGCCGGGCCCTCATTAGTGGTGTTTTTATGGATTTAAATGGTTAGCGGGCGAGACGATCCATTTCATCAAGCACAGCTTTTGTCATGCCCTCGGTGCCGGTTTGTTCACACCCAGGAGCCATGATGTCGCCGGTGCGTTTGGTTTGCAGCGCCGCATTTACCGCGCGTTCAACCAAATCTGCTTCTTCGGCCTGATCAAAGCTGTAGCGCAGCATCATCGCAAAACTCAAAAACTGTGCCAATGGATTGGCCAGACCTTTACCAGCAATATCAGGGGCAGAACCATGCACAGGTTCATACATCGCCTTTGGCAGGCCAGTTTCAGGGTCAGGCGAACCAAGCGATGCCGATGGCAACATGCCAAGCGAGCCGGTCAACATTGCGGCGCAATCTGACAGCAAGTCACCAAACAGATTATCGGTCACAATAACGTCAAACTGCTTGGGATTACGCACCAGCTGCATGGCGCAGTTATCGGCATACATATGGCTCAGCTCAACGCCATCGCCTTCTACGGCATGTAGCGCGGTCATCACTTGACGCCACAACACACCTGAATGCATCACATTGGCTTTTTCTACGGAGGTCAAACGGCCGTTACGCTTGCGCGCCAGATCCATACCCACACGGCCAATACGTTGAATTTCTGGGGTGGTATAGGCGTTGGTGTCAAAGCCGCGCTTGATACCGCCGCCCAAATCTTCAATACCGCGCGGTTCGGCAAAATAAGACCCACCGCACAATTCGCGCAAAATCATGATATCCAACCCGGACACCACTTCAGGCTTTAATGTTGACGCCTCAACCAACGCCGGGAACACCATCGCCGGGCGCAAATTGGCAAATAAATCCATTTCTTTGCGCAACCGCAACAAGCCTGCTTCTGGGCGCACATCAAACGGCACACCATCATATTTCGGGGTGCCAACCGCGCCAAACAAAACCGCATCACTTGCCATTGAGTCGGCAAGGGTTTCCTCGGTCAGGGGAACGCCATGCACGTCATAAGCAGCACCGCCAACTAGCCCTTCAGACATGTCAAACCCAAGGCTGCGATATTTGGCAAGCCAGTCGACAAGCTTCATGTTCGCGGCCATGACCTCGTTACCGATACCATCACCCGGCAACACCATTACTTTGCGATTAGACGCCATTTTTTTACCCTTTACCGTTTAGAGCCACGGTTTATTTTGTGCACGGTCCGCTTCAAAAGCGTTAATTGAGTCGCCTTTTTCCATTGTCAGGCCAATATCATCAAGACCTTCAAGAAGGCATTTTTTGCGAAACGCATCAACATCAAACGAGATGGTCGCACCATTTGGCCGCCGAATCGTTTGAGTGACCAGATCAATTGAAATTTCTGGATTTTCAACATCCGCCGCATCAGCCAGTAACGCATCACGTTCATCGGCAGTAACAACAACCGGCAAAATGCCATTTTTGAAGCAATTGTTGTAGAAAATATCGGCAAAGCTGGTCGAGATCACACAGCGTATCCCAAAATCAAGCAACGCCCATGGCGCATGTTCGCGGCTTGACCCGCAGCCAAAATTATCACCAGCAACCAAAATTTCGGCCTGGCGATAAGGGGCTCTGTTCAAGACAAAATCAGCCACTTCGCTGCCGTCACCGTTAAAGCGCATTTCATCAAACAGATTCTTGCCTAGGCCCGACCGTTTAATGGTTTTCAAAAATTGTTTTGGGATAATCATATCAGTGTCGATATTCAGAATATCCAGCGGTGCGGCAACACCGGTCAGCTTATCAAATTTTTGCATTATGTCGCTCCGTTACCTTAGATGTCGCGAACATCGGCAAGATGGCCTGCCAACGCGGCTGCAACTGCCATTTGTGGGCTTACCAAATGGGTGCGCCCACCACGACCCTGACGGCCTTCAAAATTACGGTTTGATGTCGATGCACAGCGCTCGCCTTCGGCTAGCTTGTCTGCATTCATCGCCAAACACATTGAACATCCAGGTTCGCGCCATTCAAAACCAGCCGCAACAAACACTTTATCAAGGCCTTCGGCTTCGGCTTGTTCTTTCACCAAGCCCGACCCCGGCACTACCATCGCGCGCATGCCATCAGCCACCTTACGACCGTCGGCAATGGCCGCGGCGGCCCGCAAATCTTCGATACGGCTGTTGGTGCATGAGCCGATAAATACCGTGTCGACTTTGATGTCGGTCAATTTCTGACCGGGCTGCAGCCCCATATAGGCAATCGCACGTTCCATTTTGGCGCGCTTGCTCAGATCCTTTTCCTTGGCCGGGTCAGGCACCTGCCCGGTGATCGCGATGGCGTCTTCCGGGCTGGTACCCCAAGTTACGGTCGGCGCGATATCTTCGGCTGCCATGGCAATTTCGGTGTCATAGCGGGCGCCTTCATCAGATGGCAGGCTTTGCCAATAGGCAACCGCATTATCCCAATCCCCACCCTTTGGCGTCATCGGACGGTTTTCTAAATAGGCAAAAGTGGTTGCGTCAGGGGCGATCATGCCAGCGCGCGCACCAGCTTCAATCGCCATGTTACAGACCGTCATGCGGCCTTCCATAGACAGGCCACGAATCGCCGAACCAGCAAATTCAATAACATGGCCAGTCCCGCCAGCGGTACCGATTTTGCCAATAATTGCCAAAATCACATCTTTCGCGGTGACGCCATCTGCAAGCGTGCCATCAACAGTGATACGCATATTTTTGGCAGGTTTTTGGATCAATGTCTGGGTGGCCAACACATGTTCAACCTCAGATGTGCCGATGCCAAAGGCCAACGCGCCAAAAGCGCCATGGGTCGCGGTATGCGAGTCACCACACACAATGGTCATACCGGGCAGGGTAAAACCCTGTTCTGGGCCAATCACATGAACGATGCCTTGGCGCTTGTCATCCATCGCAAAATACGGCACGCCAAATTCTGCGGCATTGGCTTCAAGCGCTTCGACTTGAATGCGGCTTTCCTCGTCTTCAATGCCACGTGAACGGTCGGTCGTCGGGATGTTGTGATCGGCCACCGCCAATGTGCGGTTTGGTGCGCGCACTGGGCGCGCCGCATTGCGCAAGCCTTCAAAAGCTTGCGGGCTTGTCACTTCATGCACGAGGTGCCGGTCGATATAAATCAGGCAGGTGCCGTCATCTTGGCGATGCACAACATGCGCATCCCAGATTTTATCAAATAGGGTTTTTGGAGCCGACATATCATTCTCCTGATTGCTGCCGGCGAGGAGATCGTCTCAAAGCCGGTCCGGCAATTTAAGAAGACGATACCTCGCGATAGGTTGTTTTTTCTGCGATACGTGCAGCTTTACCTGTACGTCCACGTAGATAATACAGCTTGGCGCGACGCACCCGGCCACGACGAACAACGGTCACGCCAGCGACTTGCGGAGCATGTGTTGGAAACACCCGCTCTACACCTTCACCATAAGACATTTTGCGCACTGTGAACGATGAACTCACACCATCACTGCGACGGGCGATACAGACGCCTTCAAAGGCCTGAATACGCTCACGCTCGCCTTCGACAACCTTAACGTCAACCCGTACGGTATCGCCTGGGGCAAAGTCTGGTAACGTGCGCTGGGCAAGCGCTTTTTCAATTTGTTTATTGCCAATGCGATCAACGATATTCATCGTCCGGTTCCCTTCATAAATAGACTGTCACAGATCGTTTCGGTTTTGGTCCGGCTAAAACCCCGTTTTGTGGGGGACCTGCGGCCGGCAAAGCCTGTCTTCTATGACTTACTTCTCACTTTTGTGCAGTTGCTGCCGGTCTATATAGCGTTGCCACATATCCGGACGGCGGGTCTGCGTCTCCTTTTCTGCCTCCGCTTGTCGCCATTCGGCGATTTTGCGGTGGTGACCCGAGGCAAGTATTGCCGGTGCCTCAATGCCATTCCAGAGCCGGGGTTGGGTAAACTGCGAATGTTCTAACAACCCAGTCTCAAAACTTTCTTCACGGTGCCCAGCCTCTTTACCCATAACTCCGGGCAATAATCTGACCACCGCATCCATCACTGTCAGCGCGGCGGTTTCACCACCTGACAAAATGTAATCACCGATACTCACTTCGATCATATCGGCAGCCTCGATCACCCGTTGATCGACACCTTCATATCTACCACATAAAAACACCGCACCCGGTGCTGCCGCCAATTCACGTACCAACGCCTGATCCAGCACCCGGCCGCGCGGTGACAAGTAAATGCGCGGGCCCGGGCATGTCGCGGCGGCTGCCAATGCAGCTGCCACCACATCCGGTTTTAGCACCATACCAACGCCGCCGCCAAGCGGGGCATCATCAACGGTTCGGTGCTTATCGCGCGCAAACTCACGAATGTCCAGCGTTTTCAGCGTCCAAATGCCGTCATTCAGCGATTTTCCTGCCAGTGAATGCCCAAGCTGCCCCGGAAACATCTCTGGAAACAGCGTCAACACGGTGGCTTGCCACAATGCCGCCGGGTTATCAGCCCCAGTTTTCACCGCTATTTCCGCGTTATCGCTGTTCGCCTCGTCCATTTTTTTGGCCTCACACATCGGTTTGATCTGTGCTGTCCTCACTATCTAAAAAGCCAGCTGGCGGGGCTAAAATCACCTGCCGATTATCAAGCTCTATGGCCACCAGCGAATCACCTTCAAATGGCAACATTACACTGGGCCCAGCCGCAGGTTTCACCTCAACAATCTCGCCAGCCCCAAAATTATACAGCGCAATAATAGTGCCCAGCGCCGATCCATCAACGTGAATGGCAGACAACCCCAGTATATCAGCATGATACACTTCACCATCCGCCAAATCCGGCAGCGCTGCCCGCGCGATCGACAACGTCATCCCGCGCAAGGCTTCGGCGGCGTCACGGCTATCAACGCCCACCGCACTGGCAATCACCAGGCCCTTACTATTGACCGCCTTTACCGCCAGCTGCAAGGCTCGCCCATCATCAGTCTGAAGCGGACCATAATGGGTCAGCGCGTTCGGGCTTTCGGCAAATAATTTTACCTTAAATTGACCACGAACGCCCTGTGGCCCAACAATGGCCCCAACAACAAGACGATCAGCACTCACTAGCTATCTACCTTTTCCTCTTCAGCAGCGGCTTCAGAAGGCGCTTCTTCAGCAACAGCCTCTTCGGCTGGGGCTTCAGCGGGCGCTTCTTCCGCAGGCGCGGCCTCAGCAGCAGCGGCCTCAGCAGCAGCGGCCTCAGCAGCAGCGGCCTCAGCAGCAGTGGCAGCAGCATCAGCGGCGGCGGCTTCGCGGTCAGCGCGCTTCTTGCCAGGTGCTGATTTCTTTGGCTGATCACGAATAACTGGCGCTTCCATCAGACCGGCTGATGCCAGCATTTTATGAACGCGGTCGGTTGGCTGGGCACCCTTGCTCATCCAAAAGCTGATACGCTCACCATTTAGGATCAAGCGCTGGTCATGATCTTTTGGCACCATCGGGTTATAAGTGCCAACACGTTCAACATACCGACCATCACGTGGTGATGCCGCTTCAGCTACAACGATTCTGTAAAATGGGCGTTTTTTGGCACCCCCACGAGCTAGTCTGATTTTCAAGGCCATGATTTTATTCCTCTCATTGGCGTTAGTCACATTACACTTAAAACTTATTTCTTCTTGTTGGTGGGCTTACCGCCCAACCCAGGCAGCCCGGTTGGGGCACCGCCCCCTAACAAACCGCCCAATCCCTTGCTCAATCCACCGCCTGCACCAAGTCCGCGCGATAGCGCCTTCATATCCGGCATACCGGCACCAGCGCCCATACCCGGCATACCGCCACCAAGCATCGCCTTCATAGCGGCGGCACCGGTTTTGCCCCCAAGCTTTTTCATCATGCGGGCCATATCTTGATATTGTTTGACCAATTTATTGACGTCTTGAACGCTGGTGCCTGACCCAGCCGCAATACGTTTGCGGCGCGATGCATTTAACAGACCCACTGAAATACGTTCTTTTTTGGTCATCGATAAAATAATTGCTTCCTGCCGTTTGATCATCGAGTCATCAATGCCGGCCGCAGCGATCTGTTTTTGCATTTTGCCAATGCCCGGCAACATACCCATCAAGCCACCAAGACCACCCATTTTCTGCAACTGACGGATCTGTGTCAGAAAATCATTCATATCAAACTGGCCTTTGGCCATCCGCCGTGCCATGCGCTCGGCTTCTTCGGCCTCGATGGCTTCAGACGCCTTTTCTACCAGCGCAACAACATCGCCCATATCGAGAATACGGCCCGCTAATCGGGCTGGGTCAAACGCTTCAAGCGCATCCTGCTTTTCGCCAACACCGGCTAATTTGATAGGACAGCCGGTGACATGCCGCATCGACAATGCCGCACCACCACGCGCATCACCATCCAGCCGCGTCAAAGCAATGCCGGTAACACCAATCGCTTTATGAAAAGCTTCGGCCGTATGTACCGCGTCTTGACCAGTCATCGCGTCAGCTACCAGCAAAATTTCATGCGGGTTGGTGATCTTTTTGATGTCGCGCAATTCGGCCATCAAGGCTTCATCGATGCTAAGCCGCCCCGCCGTATCCAAAATCAGCACGTCATAGGCTTGCAGTTTGGCCACCTGCAGGGCGCGTTTGGCAATTTGTGCTGGGGTTTCTGAATCGGCTTCGGGCAGCACCCCAACCTCGGCTTGCTCACCCAGCATGCGTAGCTGTTCACGCGCCGCCGGGCGTGTCATATCAAGTGACGCCACCATAACTTTTTTACGCTCGCGGCTTTTTAGGCGCAGCGCCAGCTTACCGGCTGTTGTGGTTTTGCCTGAACCTTGCAGACCGGCCATCAAAATGACTGACGGCGGGTTGGTGGCAATATTCAGTGGCGCAGCGTCACCGCCAAGCATCTCGATCAACGCGTCATGGACAATTTTGATAACTTGTTGATCCGGCCGGACCGCACGCAAACTAGCAACGCCAACCGCCTCGGCGCGTAATTTTTCAATAAAGCTTTTGACAACCGGCAACGCCACATCAGCATCAAGCAGCGCCAAACGGACTTCACGAAGGGCCGCATCAACATCAGCTTCAGACAGCGCGCCGCGTTTGGCGAGGCCGTCGAACACATCTTGTAATTTGCCTTTTAATGTCTCAAACATGAAACCCGTTCCGTTATGCGCTGCGCCTTACACCCTGCTAAAAAACGCTTCACAAATCCAAAAAGCATTTCAACACCCGTGCTCGAAAACTTCAAGGACGTGTGGAACCCGTTAAGGTCAGATGTTCGGCGATGGCCTGATGTGCGTAAGCTCTTGCGCTTTTCTGTCTGAATTGTCAAGAATAAGTGATGTTTTTTATCTTATCAAAGACCCTCAGCCTTTTGCTAGAGCCATTAGTTATACCCTATGTGGTACTAGCGCTAGCACTGATCGCGAAATGGCGTCGTCGTCGTCGCAGCAGTCGCATATTGGTTGGCATCGCCATAATTCTGCCAGTGCTATATGGTGTGATACCACTATCTAGCCTGCCCTTGCAGATTCTGGAAAACCGCATCAACCCCGCCACTATTACCGAACGGCAGATCGATGGGATCATTGTGCTCGGCGGATTTACCGGCGATGGTGTGGTGGCTGAAAGCCGCAACCAACCAACCCTAGGATCGGCTGCAGAACGGTTTACCTCGGCATTGCAATGGCACCGAATATTTCCAGAAAAGCCCCTGATATTCAGCGGATTTTCCGGGCGGCTTATTCACAAAGGCAAAACTGAGGCCGAAATTGCCCAGCAGTTGCTTGACGATTTGGGGGTTGATCGTACCCATATTCTTTTTGAAGACAGCAGCCGTAACAGTTTTGAAAATGCCGTGAACAGCCACATATTAATGGCGCCAACGCCCGCGTCACATTGGCTATTAATCACCTCGGCAGCGCATATGCCGCGTGCCATTGGCAGCTTTCGTGCCGCCGGGTGGGCCGGTATTTTGGGCTATCCGGTGGATTACCAGACACCGGTGTCAGGGTATTCTGAATTGTGGAATATGTCCCGCGGCACGGCGATGCTGCGCATTGCGCTACATGAATATGCCGGATTGTTTATCTATTGGCTGACCGGACGCAGCGCGGCCCTTTGGCCCTCTTAATCGGCCACAACACCGGTCAATGCGCGGGCATATTCATCAGCATCAAAGGGCTGTAAATCATCAGCCCCTTCACCCACACCAACAGCGTGCACCGGCAGCCCAAATTCTTCGGCAAGTGCCACCACCACACCGCCCTTTGCCGACCCATCAAGCTTGGTGACAATCAACCCGGTCACATCTGCGGCTTGTTGAAAGGCTTTGACTTGGCTCAGCGCATTTTGCCCCACAGTGCCGTCAAGCACGATCACCGAATCATGCGGTGCGGTATCATCCAATTTACGAATGACCCGCACAATCTTGCCAAGCTCGTCCATCAATTCGGTACGGTTTTGTAGCCGTCCGGCGGTATCAATAATCAAGATATCAACCTGATTCTTTTTGGCTTTCTCAAGCGCTGTATAGGCCAGCGCCGCCGCATCACCACCCTGATCACCGGCAATAACCTCGGTGCCGGTCCGCGCACCCCAGATTTGCAACTGTTCGATTGCCGCTGCCCGAAATGTATCACCGGCAGCAAGCATAACTTTTTTGCCGTCCTGCTGCCATTGTTGGGCCAGTTTACCGGCGGTTGTGGTTTTGCCAGACCCGTTCACTCCGACCAATAACACCACATGTGGTTGATGACTGGGGTTTGGCAGTAAGGGCTTGGCAACCGGTTTCAAAATTTCGGCAATTGCGTCTGCTAAGGCCGCTGCCAAACTTTGCGCTGTTACCGCACCCTCAAATTTATGTTTGCGCATGGCAGCGGCAAGACGTGACGCTGAGGCGGTGCCAAGATCAGCCCCAATCAAGGCATCTTCAACCTCTTCAAGCGATGAGGCATCTAATTTAGACGCCCCGATTAGGGACGATAAATTGCTAAGTGACGCAAGTGATTCGGTAACTTTTTGGCTGGATTTGCTCAGCCCCTGTTTCAGTTTTTGTAGCCAGCCCATGCCGTCACCCTACCCTAGGCCACACGCGCCAAAAGCACGTCTTTGTCACGCCCGTAAATTGTTACATCGACCAGCGTAGAGGCTGGCATAAATGGCTGATCAAGCCGGATCTTTGCAAAGTTTTTGCCATGCCCAATATTACCAGATTCGACCAGCAGCTGGTCTGATGTGCCAATGGCATTGTCAAGGTGTTGATCAAGCTGTGCCGCACCAAGCGCCCGCAAATCTGCCGCCCGCTGTTTAATTGTAGCGCCATCTAGTTGTGGCATAGCCGCCGCCGGTGTGCCCGGCCGCGGCGAATACGGAAACACATGCAGATAGCTAATGCCCGCAGCCTTTATCATCGCCATATTTTGCGCGTGGGCGGCATCGGTTTCGGTTGGAAACCCGGCAATAACATCAGCGCCAAACACAATGTCTGGACGGCGGCGACGTGCCTCATCACAAAATCTTTCAATATCACGGCCGAGATGCCGGCGCTTCATACGCCGCAAAATAAGATCGTCACCATGCTGTGCAGAAATATGCAAATGCGGCATCAAGCGGGGCTCGTGCGCCAGCACATCCATCAATTCGGCATCAGGCTCTGCCGGATCAAGCGATGACAGCCGCAACCGCGGCAGGTCAGGTATTTCTGCCAATAAACGCCGGATCAAACTACCCAACCGAGGCCGCCCGGACATATCGCTGCCCCATGAGGTTATATCGACGCCACTTAACACTATTTCACCACATCCATTGGCAACAAGATGCGCTGCTGCGGCAATAATATCTTGGGCTGGTGCTGACCGGTTATTGCCACGCCCGTAAGGAATCACACAAAATGTACAGCGATGGTCACAGCCTTGCTGAACCTGCAAAAAAGCGCGGGTATGACCATGAAACCCGTCGATCATATGGCCAGCGGTTTCTTGCACCTCCATAACATCGCTCACGAGTAAATCAGGTGCCGTGGCGCTCGCCAGCTGCGCCCAGCTATGCGGCAATAATTTGTCATGATTGCCAAGAACGCTGGTGACTTCGGGCATTGCCGCCCATGAATCTGGGGCAATTTGCGCAGCACAGCCGGTAACAATAATTTGCGCATGCGGATTATCGCGGCGCGCCTTGCGAATCGCCTGACGGGCTTGGCGTTCGGCTTCGGCAGTGACCGCACAAGTGTTAAAAATAAGGGCATCCTGCAGGCCAGCAGCACTGGCCTGATCGCGCATAACTTCAGATTCCCAAATATTTAAGCGACACCCAAATGTCTGAATATCTGGCTGATTACGCTTCGCCATCACGACGCCTCTGGGGTGGGCAAAAAATCATCTGACAGCTGGCCCCGGCACACATAAGCCACCGGCCCACGCATCACCACCCGGCCAGACGCGCTGCCATCATCCTGCCAGTCAATAGTGACCATGCCGCCATCCATGACAATCTCATTGACGCGACCCGACAGACCGGCCCGGCGCGCCGCCACTCCCACCGCCGAAGCGCCGCTGCCACAAGCCAATGTGATGCCACCGCCGCGCTCCCAAACACGCATCCGAAAGCGGTTTTCGGCCAATTTATGAACAAAGGAGATATTTGCACGATCCGGAAACAGCGGATGCGTTTCAAGCGCTGGCCCAATGCGCGCCAGATCAACAGCCTCTGCATCATCAACAAACAGCACCGCATGCGGGTTGCCAAGCGAATGACAGATTGCCGGCACCGGCGCCAGCGGCCCTAAATCCACCGCCGCGGTATCCATAGCGTGGGCCAGAGGCACATCTTGCCAACCCAATTTGGCTGGCCCCATATCAACCGCAATATGACCGGTAGCCAGATCACGCTGCGCCATTAAAATACCGGCATCGGTCTCTATCGATGTGCGGTCTGCGTGCTGTTGCATCACGTAATCAGCAACGCATCTGGTGCCATTGCCGCAAGCCGCCGCATGGCTGCCGTCACTGTTTAAAATTTCCATAAACACATCGGCCGTGGCAGATGGACGAATCACCAGAATTTGATCACAGCCAATACCAAAATGCCGGTCGGCAAGCCGCCGTGCCATAGCCGCGCTGATATGTGCCGGCACCGCATTTTTCGGGTCGCGCGCATCAAACACAATGAAATCATTGCCAAGGCCGTGCATTTTCAAAAATTCCGTCATACCTGACGATATAGCTGGTTTTTGCGCGGTGCGAAAGTGTTTAGCGGTGATCCGGCACCGCCCGGCTATCTGGTCAAATGGCTATAATGACAGGCACATGGTCTGATGGTTTTTCTGCACTGCGCCACGCCCGGCAAATCGTCACATCTTGAACCGCATTGGCCAGATCCGGGCTCACCCAAATGTGATCTAGGCGGCGTCCGCGGTCGCTTTCTGCCCAATCTCTAGCACGGTACGACCACCATGAATATAGCTTGGCATCAGCGCCAAAATGACCGCGCACCGCGTCATGCCAGCCGCCATCTTTTATCAGCGCCTTTAGCGCGGTGGTTTCAACCGGCGTGTGGCTGACAACTTTTAGCAGCTGTTTTGACGACCACACATCCTCGGCAAGCGGAGCAATATTCAAATCACCAACCAAAATCTGCCGGTGCGGTGGCTGTGCCCGAAAATGCTTCGTCATTTCATCGACAAATCGTAATTTATGCGCAAATTTTGGATTTTCGTCAGGATCAGCCACATCACCGCCAGCCGGCACATAAAAATTATCAACCCGCACACCATCAAAAGTTGTCGCCGCGATATGCCGGCAATCTGTTTTGCCCGCCCAGTCAAGATGCGCAATGTCTGTCAATGGCTGTCGCGCGATGATGGCAACGCCGTTATAGCTCTTTTCGCCGCGTATGGCCTGATACGGCCAACCAGATTCGGCCAAAGCCGCTGCTGGAAAATGCTGGTCTTGGGTTTTTGTTTCTTGCAGACATAAAACATCGATGTCGTTTTTGTGCAGAAATTCAAGCACAAGCTGAAGCCGCAGCCGCACTGAATTAATGTTCCAAGTGGCTAGTTTCATTATATTCCATATCCCAAAATTGACTCCATTAACCGGCGTATACGTGCGTTTGCCAAAGCGGTATAAACGCCCTAAATAGGCACTTACTTTTGAGTGTAATTTGGCAGGCTAAATTCTGTATTAGACACCGGCTGGCCAAACACCATATTTTGCAAAGTCACACTGGTTTTCACGCCAGCGATATCTTCAACGATCCAGCGCCTCAATTGAAACGGTTTTTCGGTAAATTCGAGGGTTAGCCGGCCGGCCCCTTCACCGCTATCCTTGTGCAAAGTGATTTGAATGATGCCGGCGCTGCTGTCAGTCACTATGGTGTCATAGCCGACTGGCCGCAGCGACACTGGATCAGTCAAAATCAACGATAATGGGGTCTCACTAATAGGATAGCTGGTGAGCAAGCTATCTTCTGGTTGGTCAACATGAAGCCAAATCGGGGTGGTGATTAAATTCAACGGCGGCGAGCTGTTATAAATAATTTTAAGACGGCTTGGACGGCGCATCACAAGACGCCCTTCTGCGGCTGATCCATCAGAGGCAATTTGCGTAAAATCGGCGCGCAATGTGGTCACACCAGAAAACCAATTTTCAGCTTGGCGCAGGGTATCTGCCTTGGCCACACTGGCAACACACAAAAGCGCGACAACGCCACTAAAGAGCATATATTTGATAGAATATAACAGGCTATTTCGCATCGCTACAGCCCGCCTTGATCAGCATCATTATTCATCAACACATCGCGTTTGCCAACATGGTTAGCGGCGCTGATGACGCCGTTGCGCTCCATATCTTCGATGATGGTGGCGGCCCGGTTATAGCCTATTTTCAAATGCCGCTGCACAAAACTGGTCGATGCCTTTTGTTCGCGCACCACAAGCTGCACAGCCTGTTCATAGAGGCTGTTGCCGGTTGGCATTTCACCACCATCTTCGGCATTAGCAGCCTCGGCAGGATCTTCGACAACCCGGTCATCATATTCAGGCTCGCCTTGTTGTCTAAGGAAATTGGCAACAGCTTCAACCTCGCCATCATCAACAAACGGGCCATGCACCCGCACCACGCGGCCGCCGCCTTCCATAAACAGCATGTCACCGCGGCCCAACAGCTGTTCGGCGCCCTGTTCGCCAAGAATGGTGCGGCTATCAATGCGCGAGGTGACTTGAAAACTAATCCTTGTTGGAAAATTGGCTTTGATGGTGCCGGTGATAACGTCAACCGATGGGCGCTGGGTCGCCATAATAACATGGATACCCGCCGCCCGCGCCATCTGTGCCAAACGTTGCACGGCGCCTTCAATTTCTTTGCCGGCGACCAGCATCAAATCCGCCACCTCGTCGATAATCACAACAATGAACGGCAGCGGTGCTAGATCCAGAACCTCTTCTTCATGAACCGGTTTTCCGGTTTCTGGGTCAAATCCGGTTTGCACACGACGCGTCAATACCTCGCCTTTGGCACGTGCCTCGGCCAACCGCTCATTATAGCCGGTGATATTCCGAACGCCCATCTTGGCCATGTTGCGATAGCGGTTTTCCATTTCACGCACTGCCCATTTCAATGCAGTTACTGCCTTTGTAGGGTCGGTAACCACCGGGCTTAACAAATGCGGAATCCCGTCATAGACCGATAATTCCAGCATTTTTGGATCGACCATAATCATCCGGCAGGTTTCCGGCGTGTGGCGATACAACAGCGATAGAATCATCGCGTTAATGCCCACCGACTTGCCCGACCCGGTGGTACCCGCCACCAATAAATGCGGCATTTTTGCCAGATCAACCACCACCGGCGCGCCGGCAATATCTTTACCAAGCGCCATCGGCAGATTTGATTTGTCTTTGGCCCATGTGCCATCATCAAGAATATCGCGCAACATTACCGTCTGGCGGTCTTCATTAGGTAATTCAACACCAATCACATTTTGTCCTGGCACCACCGCCACCCGCACCGAAATGGCGCTCATCGAGCGCGCAATATCATCGGCAAGCGAAATTACCCGCTGCGATTTTGTACCCGGCGCCGGGTTCAGATCATAGCGCGTTACAACCGGCCCATAGCGCACATCGGCAATACTGCCATTCACACTAAAGTCCGACAGCACATTTTCCAACGCCGTAGCGCGGTCTTGAAGGGCCTGTTTTGATGGGGCGGACAAGGCTTTGCCAGGCGCATTCAACAAACGTGGTGGCGGCAACTGAAATGCACCACTGCCGGTAAAATCAAGGCTATCTTGCTGGTTATTTGTGGTCTGTGACTTAGCGGCTTTGGCACGGCGCGGAACGGCGTCAATCAGTACCGGTTCTTGGCGGGTTTTTGCAACCTTTTTAGGGCGGCGCGGCGCCGCGGTTTCGGCAACATCATCACCCGAAGACTGGCGCGCCATCACCGCGGCACCGCGCTTTAGGACATATCTGACAGCAGCGACAATAGACGCCGCCGGCGCCTGCACCACAACCCATTCACGCCGCGAAAGCGCTGCCACCCAAATCCATAAAATAGCACCCAGAAAGCCAAAGCCAGCGCCAACATAATGCACAGTTTCGAGCCCAAGCATGGCGGGCATTGGTCGCACAAATTGCATCACAATGCCGACCAGCACCGCGCGAACAGCGCCGCCATTATCACTGGTATCGCCACCATCCAAACCAAACAAACCAGCCGCAATTAACCCGACGCTCAGTGGCCATAGCAACAGCCGCCATTCCAACCGTGCCAAGGGCTGCTTGCGTATATAATGAATGCCCCACAGCACCGGGGTAAGCGCCAGAAAAAACGCCGCCAACCCGGCAGCCCCAAGCAGCACCGCCGATATATTCGCCCCAAGCGGCCCCAGCAAGTTCAAGACCGGCGCGGTTGATACCCGATTAAATGAGGGGTCATGCGTGCCAGCACTAGCCAACGCTACCACCAGCGCCAGCCCCAAAACAATCAACACAATACCGCATATTTCCATCAGCCGGCGGCGCAGAAACTGCACCATCACCGGCGATAATACAGGCTTATTTTCGTCGCTTACTGCCATTGTCTTAACTGTCCCCGGCGCCGTTATGCCTGATCACGAAGATCCGCTATGCGGCGCAAAGCGGTATCGGTAGCCGCAGCATCATGCACTAAGGCAAGCCGCACATAGCCGCGGCCCGGATTGCCGCTGTCAGTTGTCGCTGCCATAAAGCTGCCGGGCAACGCCCGAACCGCCTGTTCCGCCATTAATCTTTGCACAAAATCAATGTCATCATCAACTTTTAGCCACAAGAAAAACCCCCCTTCCGGCGGGGTTATATGCAAATGTGCCGCGGCCAGATCAAAATTATTATTATAATAAGACCTAATATTGGCGACGTGGCCATCATCATTATATAGATCGGCCGCCACTTCCAGCAATGGTGTGGGCACCAAAGACCCACCATTCGCCACAATTTTCAAATAATGCGTAATCACCCTCTGGTCGCCAACCATAAAGCCGGCACGCAAGCCCGCCGCACCAGAGCGTTTTGACAGTGAGTTTAGCACCACCAGATTGTGCAGCGGGTCCACCCCAGCCGCATCATCAGCCAGCGCTGCCGCGGCTTCGATCATACCGGGCGGCGGCGTACGGCGCCATATGTCGCTGTAGCATTCATCCATCACCACCAGAAAATCATGCTGGCGCGCCAATCTTAAGGCCGATGTTAGATAGTCCAAATCCATCACACTGCCATGCGGATTGGTTGGGCTGCACAAATATAAAATGGTCGTGCGCGCCCAGATATCTGCATCAACCGCAGCCAAATCAGGAATGAAATTATGATTCGCACCACTATTGAGAAACTGTATCTCAGCGCCGCTTGCCAGCGCTCCGGCACGCCACGAATGGTAAAATGGGTTGGTGACCAGCGCCACCCCACCCGGTTTGGTGCCTGCTACCACTTGTCCTAGCAGATGCAGCGGCTCACGGGTGCCGGGAACCGGTATTATCTGGGTGTCGGCCGCCAGCCCGCTGGCGGCTGGCCAGCGTCGGTCGATATAGCCCTGAATAGCCGCCGTAAACCGTGCATTGCCGGTAGCCTTTGGGTAAAATTGCCACCCCGCATTATGGCGGGCCACACTTTCCAGCAATAATGCAGATGGCGGCATCTGTGGCTCGCCAATCGACATATCGAGCAGGGGCAATGATGGTGGTGGTACAATCGGGTCTAAAATTGACCGTAATTGGACAAACATATTGCCATCAAAAATAGCATGTGCTGGGTTCAGTTCCATAGGCTGTCAAACGCTCCAAAAAAACCATGCCGTTAATCGGCACATCACGCCAAAAATAATCACTATCATATGTTCACGTCATTGGTAGCGCATGACACCGGCAGGAGCAATGTTAAGTCACTAGCAAAAACTATTGATTCGCGTAAACTGGTCAGCAACCCACCCTAATGATTTTTGATAGACCACAGAGCGATAAACGCATGCCACTTGTACCAGCTATTTTTGTTGATCGCGACAACACCTTGACGGTTGATGAAGGCTATAGTTTTGAGATTGATAAATTTCAATGGGTACAAGGTGCGCCAGCCGCGCTTAGGGCGTTTCGGGCGGCCGGTCTTCCGGTGTTTATTGTTACCAACCAAGGCGGCATTGGCCGCGGGTTTTTTACCCTTGATGATATGCACAGATTTCATCAGCATCTTATGGCGATGGCACATAAAGAGGGTGGTGCCATTCAAGATATTGCCTATTGCCCACATCACCCGAACGCCGTGACCGCCGCCTTGAAAACCCCATGCCGCTGCCGCAAACCCAAAGCCGGCTTGTTGTTTGACCTTGCCGAAAAATGGCAACTTGATCTGCGTCGGTCAGTAATGATAGGAGACCGTAAGAGCGATATTGAAGCTGGCCAAAACGCCGGTTGTCACAGCTATTTATTCGATGGGGATGATCTTGGTGCTTTGGCAACCGACATTATTGCAACGCATTTTCAAGTAACGGGCGGGGTGACATAATGTCTGACATTGGTATTGTTGGGGGCGGGTTAACCGGCGTCATGATGGCCATTGCATTGTCACATTGCGGGCCATCAATTACCCTCATCCGGCAAGCCCCCGCCGCGGCCAAACGTCGCCAAAGTGACAACCGCACCACAACCGTGCACGCCGCCGGCAAATCTATGCTCGATGTGCTCGGCGTTTGGTCATGCCTTCAGACGCCGCCGACACCAATTACCCGTATTATGATTGCCGAAGGGGCAAGCCGGGCCGGCACGCGCGCCCACCAGCGCACCGATTTTGGCCTTACGTGGCATGATGCAGACCAGCCGATGGCCTATGTCGTCGATAATGGTGCGCTGCTTGATGCGCTTGAGGAGGTGCTGGCACAGCGTCCGGTTTCACTCATTCAGCCAGCCACCGTTACAAAGCTCGAAACCATAGCTGGCAAGGCCAGACTTGTCTGTAACCACGCGGCGGTTCCAGATTTTGATTTGGTTGTCGCCTGTGATGGAGCGCACAGCCAATTGCGCGTGGCCAGCAGGGTGCGCCATTTCACAGCCGCACACCGTCAAACCGCAATGGCGGCGATGGTGGCGCTGGAGCGCGACCATGACAACACGGCCTTCCAGCGGTTTTTGCCTGACGGACCGCTGGCGCTGATGCCATTTGGTGAACGGTTGGCATCGCTGGTCTGGACTATGCCAAAGGCCGCGGCAGCCAGTCTGGCCGCTGTGGATGATGCTGATTTTGATCGGGCCTGCAATGCCGCCTTTGGGCCACAGCTTGGCTATATGCGGGTTGTAGGCAGGCGCGATATGTGGCCGCTGCAACCGTCATGGATGCCCAAGCTGGGAACAGATAATCTAATATTTGCCGGCGATGCCGGGCATCATATTCACCCGCTGGCCGGGCAGGGCTATAATCTGGCACTTGGTGATGCGGCAATTTTAGCCGATTGTGTCAGCGCCGCCCAGAAGTGCGGCTTGCCAGCCGGCCATACATCTGTCCAAAAGGCCTACCAACGTGGTCGGCAAGGTGAAGTGGCGGCAATGACAGCCATGACAAGCGGCCTAAACATGATGATGTCATATGCACCGAACAAGATCGCAAAACTGGCGGGCATAGGCATGAGCATGGTCAATGCCAGCCCGCTCAAAAATCTGTTTCAATCGATCGCTAGCGGTGGTGTGCTATCGCGCGCAAATTTGCTGGAAGGACGGCTGCCCGATTAATCGCGGCTGGCGCCGGCAGCGGCAAGCCGGCCAAGATAATCGTCAAACAAGCTTTGCTGGCGCTGCCCGTAATCATGCAAAATATCCCAGCTAAACAAACCGGTGTCATGACCATCACTAAAGCTAATACGAATGGCATAATTGCCAACCGCCTCAATGCCAGCTACCGTCACCATGCGCTTGCCTGACGGGGTGGTTTTTTGGCCAGATCCATGGCCCTGCACCTCTGCCGAGGGCGATTCAACGCGCAATAATTCAGCTGATAACGATGTTTCAAAACCATTATCAAAGCGCACAAAAAGGCTGTCCTTGGATTTCGATAATCGAATTTCTTCAGGCCAAATTGAGGGGGATTGTGATGCTGTCATTTTATCCATTAACCCTGTCTTTTGGTGGCGGTGCGCCTATTCGTCATCGCCAAGGTCACGGGCTTCTTCAACAAGCATGATCGGCACACCAGAGCGAATAGGGTAGGCTTTGCGCGCTTGCTGGCTGATTAATTCCTGACGCGATCGGTCATAATGCAGTGCGCTGCGGGTTATCGGACATACCAGCACCTCTAACAGCCGCGGATCAACATCTGCTGGTGGGTTTGATTGTGATGTATCAATGTCTGGCATCTTGGCCTCCATTATCATCATGGAGCGCCATTTCCATCATAGCAATCAATAAATCCGCCCGCGTGGCGGTGTCGTTTGCCTCTAGCAGGGCTTGTTTTTCGGCAACATCAAACGGGCATACCATAGATAAGGTTGCTAAAAGCTGATCGTCGTCTGACTGTTCAATCTGTGCCCAATCGGCATCAAACCCCTTGAGTTTGAAATATTGCTTCATGACAGTGATCAGCGGCTGCCGGTCAATATCACTGGTATCACCGCGCAAATCACCCTGAAATTCAGTCCAATCAATTTGCGCGTTGCGAAACCCAGCCTCTTGCAGCTGTTGGTTCACCAAGCGGAACCGGCACAAGCCGGTCAAAGCGATCAGATAGCGCTGGTCATCAGTTTCTTGAAAATAGGTAATGCGCCCCGCGCAACCAATCGAAAACAACCCGGGCACCGGCTGTGATTGCGGGTCGATATTGCTGTTATCCTCAGTTGGCTGGACCATGCCGATAAGCCGCATAGGACTAGCCAACGCGGCCCGCACCATAGCCATATAGCGCGGCTCAAAAATATTAAGCGGTAAGTGCCCATCCGGCAGTAACAGCGCACTGGGAAGCGGAAAAATCGGAATGATCTCCGGCAAATTGTCAAGGCCTTGGGAAAATATATCATCTGCCATGGGGCATTCCTTTTGTCGGTCGGGCTGTTGTCTTTACTAAAACCACTTAAAAAGTCGCTGTGACGTATACGAGAATTTTGGCCTTTACGAAAACAGCACTGTCGATAATTGCCGGCGCGCCGCGCTAACATCTGGGTTGGCGGCACCAAGAGTTTTGAAAAACTCTAATAATTGTATGCGCGCCGCCTCGTCATTCCAACTGCGGTCAATACGGATAGAGGCCAGCAGCTGGGCCATCGCGCCAGCATTATCACCGCTGGCAAACAAGGCCATCGCCAGATCCTGACGGGCTTGCAAATCATTCGGGTTACTGTCAACCGCGGCCATGGCCGTGTCCAGATCACCAGCTGAGGCAGCGGCTCTTTCGGCCAGCTCAAGGGCGGCGATAGCGGTCTGCATGGCCGCTGTCTCACGAAATTCGTCATTGAGCTGGTCAACAATTTCACGCGCCGCGGCGTGGTCTTTCATGCCTGTAAGACAGCGCACCAAACCAGCCAAGGCTGCAGCTGATTCAGGATCGGCGTCCATAACCTGCTGATAGGTTTGCATCGCCAACGCAAAATCCTGCTTTTCAACAGCTTCATTTGCCACCTCAAGCAAATTAGCGATGTCAGCGCCAGCGCCGCCCATGGCAGATATTTTT
>Ga0181606_10000314_pt1 | contig 39220 bp, 25 predicted proteins | sample 041ome_10_FD_132994 | JGI IMG/M metagenome (GOLD analysis project Ga0181606, IMG submission 132994) | Coastal salt marsh microbial communities from the Groves Creek Marsh, Skidaway Island, Georgia - 041412US metaG (megahit assembly) | ecosystem: Environmental > Aquatic > Marine > Intertidal... | reverse complement strand
AAAATTTATTAATTTGATCAACTTCGCTACTTTGATTGCATTCTTTTATAACTTGTTCTAGATAATGATTATGACTGTAATATGTATCTTTTTTAATTAATTCTTTAGCAAAATTTATTGCTTGCATTTTTACATCTACAGGAGCATGTCGTGCTTGCAGATGTTTCGGGCCTAACAGTGTTCTATATTCTATCCAATTTCCAGATTTACTATCTGCTATTGTTTTGCCCCATTCCCAAAAATCTTTTAAATTTAGTACATTGTATATTTGATATGTTCCATTTACAGCAATATTTAAATTACTTTGTGTTTTTTGTAGTTCTATACATAAATTTATTTTTTCTTGTATTTCATCAAACGAATATTGATAACCTCTCATATAAGTGTACAAACTACCTGTTGCATCTACACTAAAGTTTAATGTTAAATTTTTTAAATGAGAAAGTTCGTTTAATCTGTGTATGTCTAATTTACTACCATTAGTGTTTATACTAACCTTTATACTTTTTACATCTGTATGTTTTTCTAATTTTTTAAAAAAATTAAAAATACTATCGTCTATAAAAGGCTCGCCACCAGTAATCCATATCTGTGTTAAGTGATTTAATCTAGTACCAAATTCAGAAAAGAATTTATCTATATCAACTTGACTCTTGGGAGGAATTTCTTCATTACCTGCGATTAGACCTTGTTTGTTTAATTTTTTTGAATCTGAAATCCATGCATTACTAAAATGCGGACCACACATTCTACATTTAAAATTACATATGTTACTAAAATTAAGATAGATATGATGTATATTGTTAGTTTTTATATCTAAATTATTTTCATATATACCGTGTTTGCCAAGATATTTTTCTTCATTGTTTAACCATTTTTGGCGCTGGCTAGTTAATCCGCTTTGTTCTTTAATAAAACAACTACTACATCCTTCTTGATCCCAAACACCACCTAGCATATCTGTTCTTAATTTTTTAAATTTTTTATTTTGATATGTTTTAGTTGATATATCTCCCATTGATGTCATGCTCATCATACAGCGGGAAATATAATTACCAGGATTAACTGATAAAGTAACAAAGGGCATCGGACAATAGGTTTTATTGTTCATACAACAACTCCGGAACAATTTGTTTTAGATCCTGTTCACGAGAATTATCTAAAGCATTTGTGTATTCTACAAACTGTGGATATCGTTCGCTCCAATCTTCAGACATCATATAATCAATCACACCTTGCACTTTTGGTATATGTGTGTAATTGTTTAGTGTGCTTTTGACTTTTTGTTTTAGATCATTATTCAAAACTCTAATGTTTAAATATTCAGGATGATTTAAGATATTTAGATAAATTTTATGTCCGTAAGGTTCTGCCCAATCTAACAATTCATGCAGTCTTAATATATTATACATTTGCACTGTGCAATGTATTTCAATATAAACATTTTCTAGTTTACGAACAATGTCAAAATTTTCCTGTATCTTGTTCCAATTGCTAGGATACCGGATATATCTATCCAATTCTCCCACAGCATCTATACTGCAATTTAACTGTACTCTTTTAAACTTAGTCCATTTGTCAATTAAATGTTTAGGGACATTGGTAAGATTGGTATTGTATTTTAATTTTATTTTATAAGCAGTGCCCTTATCTATAAAGTAATCAAGTAGTCTATGCTGTTCTTGTATTATAGTAGGTTCACCACCTGTCAAATATATTTCATCAACAGTGTCTGCTATGCTAAAAAGATTTTCCCAAGTTTTTTCATGTTCGGGCCAACTCATTTTACTAAGGCGTTCATATTCACTTGGCTCGAGTGCATCTTCAACCAGTGCCCACTCTTTAACCCATTGATTACTTGCATAGGGATTGCACATTCTACATTTTAGATTGCACAAATTGCCCAAACGCAAGTCCACATATTTAATATCAAAAGGTGCATCTACTGTGTAGTTGTCGTCTTTTTTCCATTTTTCATTCCAGGCTTGCCTTGCACTTTTTACACCTGCATCTTCTTCGCGGAAACAACGGGTACACATTTCAGGCCTTTCGCCTTCCAACATTTGTTTTCGTATCGTATTATAAACTTCACTGTTCCATGCTTCTTGTAAATTGTCTTTGTGCAATTTGTAAGGTGTACCGTCTTCTTTTGTAATAAAGTTTTGACCAGGAGTTGAATTACAACACACACGGAGATTTCCGCTTGCATTTGTAGCAAGATGCATCCATGGCAATATACAAAAAGTTTTACTTGTCATCTATTATCTCTATATTAGGAAACTTTTTCTTTTGTTTTTGTCCTACTTTTATAGGTTTATCGTCTACCATTTCAAACATGTGTTTTTCCAGAGGCAATCCTTTACCAAAACAAACTGCAATACTAGGACTTGTAGTAAACTTTGGATTGTTTATTTCTTTTTTATACTTTTTAAGTTTAGTAGATAAACAATCTTTTACATATCTATCAAACTGTTTTCTTAAACTAGTAGAATTGGGACTGTTAGCTATCATGTCTCTACAATTTAAGGTAGATACATCTAATCCCAATCGTAAACCTTCCGATAAAAGTACACCAGCATGCACTCCAACATTTGCTACACATTCGAACTGGTCATAATATTCGCGATTAATTATAGATAAAAAAACATAAGGTGCGCTTAGTATAGGGTACATATGTTCTGATCCGTCGTGCAATGCAAATACATTTCTAAATAAAAAATCTTTAAACTGTCTTTCATTTTCATTTTTATTTGATAACAACAACCAAAAATGTGAATTGATTCCTCTTTGTATAGGAATATATTCTATAACTTGTTTAAGATAATTTATTTCATCTGCAAAATTATCCTGCTCTGAGAATTTTTTTACACTATATCTGTTTTTCCAAATTTCTAAACTCATTTTACAGGTCTGCCTTTTCTTTCCCAGCGTTCTAATTTTCTATTTAGAAAATGTAATTGTTTTTCATCCCAACGCACAGTGTATCCTAATTTGTTAGCCACACGAGATAATTCTTTTCTTCTACGGACTCTTTCTGCAAAATCAAGACCCGGTACAGTTTTAGACACCCAAGTATCCTGCCCAGTGTATACATCCATATCTGCTAAAGGACTATTAGGTAATACGCCCAGTGTTTGTCCTAAATTAATATCAACAATCTTGCCTCTGTTGTCCTCTGGTATTGTAGTGCTATTTCTATCAGCATAATATTCTAACCATTTAATATTTTCTTGAAATTCTTTTTCTGTCTCCGTAGGATATCCTACAATAAACATTGCAGTAACACTTATATTGTTTTTGATCAATTGATCTATACTAAAATACATATCTTCGTTAGTAAACTGTTTGTCCATATGATTGCGTACTAGTTCACTAGCACTTTCAATACCTATACTAGCCCAACTCATACCTGCTCTAGCCATTAAGTCATAGTCCTCTGCTGGACTTTGTCTTTCACTTCTAATTATAAATTGTCCTCCCCATCTTATCCGATCCTGCTTATTATTATTCTTAGCATGATAATCTGCCATTACTTCACAAAAATCTCTAAATGCTTTCATACTTCCGTTTATTAAACTATCTGAAAAGAAATGAGTTTTAGAACCATATAGTTTTTTATTTCTTATAATTTCTTCAGCAATATTTGCTCCGCTGCGAAATCTAAACTTTTTCCAAAATGCACCTATGTCACAAAAGCTGCATCTACGCACACATCCTCTAGACCCTGTTAATGTGATCTTTTTTATATCACCATAATCTTGTTGATAATCTGAATAATCTGGAAATGGCAAATTGTCTATATCATCAATTTGTTTGTACATAGGACTGTTTATACCAGGATAATTGTAATTGCCTTTTAATAATTCTACTAGTGCAATTTCTCCTTCACCTGAAATGTAACAATCTGCAAAATTTTGTTCTATAATATTTTGTCCAAAAGTTAATTCTCCTCCTAGTGCAACTCCTAGACCTGTTCCTCCTAGAACAATTTTTGATTCAGGTAAAACTTCTCTTAAAACTCTACAAAGTATGTGTGTTGATTTTTGACTATTTTGGCTAAACACACTTATGCCTACCCATTTAGGGTCTAAAGGTGCAATCTTTTCTAAAACATAATCTCTATAATAGTCAAGTATTAAATTGTAAATATCTTTATCTTCTGGGTCGGCGTGTATTCCTGCATGCCAATCAGCAAGTAAAAAACTGTTTATTTTTTTATTGTCTTCTTTGCCAAAATGATCTTCGCTGTCTCTAACTAAGTCAAAACATCTTGCACTAAACCCGTGAGGATTTAGAGCACCTTTCAAATAATAAATTGCAGGTGCTGGTACCCGTGTTTCCATAACAGGTGTACTTATAAGCACTATATCAGTTTTGTTCTTCATATATTTTTTTATAACTGTCTACTATTATTTTTCTAAATTTGTTTCCAAATGCTCCGTGTATAATCATATGTATCCTTGGCACTGTACCATTATTAACTACACTATGATATTTACTTACATCTATTCCTCTAACTTGTCCTTCTGACCATGGTACATAACCATACCCGTCCATAACAAAAACATGCCCTTGCGGATTGTTTAATGCAACATTCCAAGCATGTATTCCTTGCACATCTGTATCTCTATGCGGATCTATATATCCTCCTGGATCAAGTTTCATAAATCTTACACGATCTAATCTATCAAATTCTAAACTTTTGATCCATTGTTTAGTAACAGGACACAGTTCTGCTAGTTCAGTCCAACTGTAGTCAGGAGCGTTTTCCTTGAAATAATATTCTTTAGGTTGTGTATGATCTACTGCTGTTCCATGTATTGCCATACTGCTCCATCCTGGAGAAACATCTCCTCTGTGTTTGACAAACAAATGTTCTTGTGCCATTGCTTCTTGAAACATTTCTTTATAGGGTATTTCGATATCTAAAAGCAATGTAGCAAGATTGCTTTCGTGCATAATCCATTTAGATAATTCATTTACATTTATTGTGTCAGGTAACGGTTTTACCTGAGGGTAATGCACTGTTTTCCTGTTGCGTTTAAAAAGTTTTACAATTTCTTTTTTCATTACACATTCCAAGGAAATCTTTTGCTTTGATAATTATTTAATTCTGTGACAGATGATAACCTACTTGCATCTATAGGATTCATACCTTGCAATATTAAATTTTCTGGGTTTGTAATACTTGAGTACCAATAGTGCCTAAACTGCGAAAAAATATCAATTCTATTTTGCAAACTAAGAATAGATGCTGTCGGCGCATAATGTAATATATTACTGAGATTAAAAAGTGTAGGACAATCACCTAGTGATTTCTTTTTTAATCTATTCCAAGTATGATGATCAAATACATCAACTTCAGCAGTTGCTAAACTACTTTTGTTATATTGCCACCAGTCAACAAAGTCTTTGCCAAGATTTTTTACTAGCAGATCTGCATTATCTAAATGAGTTTCTGTTCCATAATAAATAGGAAGTAAACTGTTATGATTTACAATTTCGTCCATTATGAATTCTTTATAGTTTGTTCCGTCCCATTTGTCTCTAACAATACGAACAAAACTTAAACCCAACAACGAAATATCATAAGCAACCACATCAGGCACTTGCATGTAATATCCTAATAAAAAAGTATTCAGCCCACTAGCAGGAGTGAATATCTGTTTTATGTTGTATTTTTTTGATAAGTTATAATATTTTTCTGTGTTTATTTCTTCTGTGTTTGCAATATATGCTCCGCTAGTAGAAATACTTTTTGCAATCACAGTTTTATTTTTTACACATTCTTCAGCAACAGTTGGATATAAAAATGTTTTTTTATTTCTTACCTGCTCGGGCCATGGCATAAATTTTGAATTAGTATCTGCTAGTGCTTTTATAATATTTGCGCCTCGAAATTTACCTCTAAATTTTTTATTTACGCCTGTTGCTTTTGTCCACACCGGTGTATAATTGTTGTGAAAATTTTCTTGGCTCCGCTCTAAAACTGGACCTAGCCATTTTTTATTTTCATCCTCAGACTCTATTACAGAGATTTTATTTTCTAATGCCCATTTTACATCTACAAGAAAAAATTGTGGATGAATATAAAAACTACCATTTTTTGCCTGTAGTATATGTCCTATAAATTTTATATCAGGATTAACATCTATACAATTTCGTATGTCTTTGGTTATCCCGTCACACCAATCAATTATATTGCCTAATTCTACATAGAGCAAATACTTGCAATTACTAGATTTTGCTTGTTCTAGTGCATCATGTAAATTAGTTGCAACCCCAGTAGGTTGCTTTAAAAATTCTAAATCTAGTACATTATATTCTGTTATGTTTTTACAAACCTGTTCAACAAAAGGATCTGCATATCTTTTTCCGTGAGAATCTACATAACAGATATAACAATCCTTAATTTTAAGTCTATCTATTTGTTCTTTTTGTGTTATCATTTATCTAGTTCAGTTGCTAGTTTAGGTAACAGTTCTCGCCAAGTTTTTTTGACTTTTTGTTTTGCATCAAGTTTATCACTGAATTCAATAAATTCAGGAATCTGTTTAGGCATGTCGCCACCTTGTAACATACTGATTGCATCGTTAACATGTTGAATTGCGTTGCGCTTTCTTTCCTCGGTCCAATTAGGATGTGTTTTAGATTGTATAATTTGTATATAAACTTTAAATTCTTCAACAAGTTCTGCTTTTAAATTTGCAGGTATTACTCTACAATCTAAAAATTTAGGATAGTTTACTCTGTGTGTATGTACATCTATATCAAGTTCTTCTATAAATCCGTCCATTATTTCTGGTAACGCAAATATATTATAAATTTGAAGTGTACATGCACCAGCTGTGTATGTTACTTTAGGATGTTGGTTAACTTTTTTAATATTTTCTTTTACAGTTTCATAGTCGCCTAGTTGTCTAATATAATTATAAGTGTCATATACTCCGTCGATGCTGATAAAAAGTTGTACTCCTTTAAAATGATTCCACAACTCAAGTATGTCATCTTTTTTATAATTTAACTTTGTAAGATTAGTTGAGTATTTAATTGTAATATTTTCTCCATAGGGTTTTAACATATGAAGTATTTTATAATGTATTGGATCTATTAAAGGTTCGCCTCCAGCAAATTCTATTCTTGTAAAGTGAGGAGCAAGTTCTTCCATCTCTTTCCAAAAACCTTCGCTGTCTTCCCATCCACTTATATATGGTTTAGTGGTTAGGTCATATTCTCTTACTTTTCTAAATGTACTTTCGTTGGCATCTTGCATAAGATGCTCAATTTCTTTCCAGTCTTTGCTCCAACTAGTACTGTCTAGTGGGTGGCACATTCTACATTTAAGATTACAAAAGTTACTCAGTTTAGCTTCAAGTACAGGTATTTCAAAAGGCATAGAATAATCATCTGCCATTTTATCTACCGCAGGTAAAAACATTTCTGTTCTTGTTTTGTTATAGCGTTGACGCATACTACGCACACCAATGTCTTCGTGGCGCCAACAAGCATCACACTCTGGTGGGCGTTCGCTGTTTAGTAATTGCTTTCTAACTTCTTTGTACTTGTCGCTGTTCCAAAGTTCTTTCATTGATATGTCTTTGATGTTGCCAACAGGCCAACTGCGACAACATAGTTTCATATCACCGTCTGTTTTTGTGGCCATATGTATAAATGGCAACAAACAAAATGTAGAACTTTTTAGTGCTTTATCTCTATTCTTCATTGTTCACTCTCAAATATTTTGCACTTTCTTTGTCTTTTGCTTTAGTTGTATTAAGATCAGCAGCACACGCACACCAATCCTTTGGACACGTCATTGGCTCGTCTGGCAAGTTAAAGTCTTCGTATATGTTGCCAATGCGTTTTGCTTTGCATGTTGCTGTAAACACATCTCCCTGAGCATTTATCATAAGACTTTCAAGTCCTGCCCAACACATCCAACCTTTGTATTGGTTTTCTTGCCGTACTGTAATGTCATTTACATTTTCTTCAACCCAAATTATTTCTTCATCAGTGTCTCTAATAGTTGCTACATTGGTAAAACTACCTGCACGGTTTTGTTTTTCTAATCGTCTATACATTATTAGTCTCCAAGTATGCTATTTCTTCTGCACTATAATAATCTTGGCCTCCAGAATAGTCAACATTTTTATCTTTAAACTTTAGTGTTACTGTTCCATCATAGAACGGTCTTGCAATAGTACCTTCAACTAGATTTCCGTTTGCATTATATACAGATGTATCGTCTTTTTTATATGCTGGTCTTATCCTACGCATTACTACAGGTACATTATTTTCTTTAAAATATTCTATGGCTGTTTTTGCTTCATCAAATTGTGTAGGTAGCATCATCATATGCACATGTACATGTATATAATGATCTTGCTGTTGTGCTAGATTATACAAACTAACAATATTTTCTGGCAAAACTTCTCTACCATGGTATTCCATATGATAACTAAAGATTAAACTAGCAAGTTTAGGCAATATTCTTTGGTAGAAATCTAATTTACGACTGCCATTGGTTGTGATGCCAACATCTATACCTTTTGAATACATGTAATCTACAATTTTTTCAATTTCCGGATTAACTGTAGGTTCTCCACCGGTTAAATTTATTTTGATTTTCTTGCCTTGTGTTTTTTCTAAAATTTTATCAACAGTTTTTTTAGCTACTTCATAGGGTAAATGCTTACTTGAGTTATCGTGTGTAAATTCGTCACAATAACTGCAATTAAAATTACATCTCTTGCCCATATTCCATTCAATTTTAAATACTTGGGCTTGCTTAGGACTGCTATGTTCAACTGCTATGGTCTGCATGTATCCAGTCTCCTAACTCTTTATCTATATTAGCTAGTTTCATTCCTGTATGATTGTCCCAATATTTTACTAATCTTTGTAAAACTTGTATTTCATCTTTGTAACCTTGTTCAAGTAGATTAACAATTTGATTTACATTATTATAATGCCATCGCAGAGAGGGTTTTTGTAAAATTTTTTCTTGCAATGTTTTACAAAATTCCAATGTTTCAATTGTTAATTCAGAAGGCAAGTTATTAATATGCTGTCCTTCTCTGTTTACTACTGGTCTAAACAAAAGAGGCACACCTGGAAATTTGTTTTCTAAAAATTTTACAAGATTAGGTAAAGATCTTATTGTTAAACTTGTTAATGTAATATCAAATGCCATAATTTTGAAATACTTAGAATATTGTTTGATTACTTTGATCTTATTTTCCCAATCTGTTCCTGCTCTCTGATATTCTTCTGTACTTTTATATCCATCAATACTAATACGCATTTGCAATTTACCTTTTAATTTTTGTAAATGTTTTGGTTCTATTAGTCTTGTGGCGTTTGTGTTTATTTCAATAGTTGCGTTTGGTGCCTTTTCAAGTAACCGACTCATATACTCTGGAAATTTCTTAATATAAAACGGCTCGCCTCCTGCAATATAAACAAAATTCAAATCGTTATCTATACTTGAAAATATATTATCCCAACTTGAATCATAATTTGCCCAATCAAGTAAATTAGGACTATTTGTAGAAGTAATTATATTGATATGATTTTCGCCCATTTGTCTAACTTCTTTTGCAAATGACGCATAATTTGCATGCCATTTACTACTATCAGTTGGATGACACATAGTACACATTAAATTGCAAGTAGATCCGACACGCAAATCTAAATTTTGGATTTTAATTTCTGGGAATGGTTGTAGATTATTTTTTGTACCTCTTAATTTTGTTAATGTTCTTATTCTGAAACTGTCTTCATTTCTAGATTCTTGAGAATAGCAAACATCACATCCTTCTAATTTTGTTTCTTGAAGCATGGTTTCTCTTAGCTCTTGATATTCTTTTGAGAAAAACATTTCTTTTAAACTATGAGTTTTTATATTTCCAGGAAGTGTGTATTTGTTATTCTTACAACACAAATGCAATTGACCTTTGTTATTAATAAAAGGATAATTATTCATGTATACACAGCAATTTGTTAAAGTAAACATTAAAAATACTCCTTTAGTTGTGGTACCACATCTTTTATACTAGTGTTACGCATAATATCTAATTGATTTGTAAAGTCGATAAAAAGATTCCATTTGTGTTCATCATAACTACTTTTACCAAGTGCAGACTTAATAGTTTGTAGACTTCTATAATTTTTTTGTTCTATAATTTCTACTGCTTTTTGTTTTAATTTGTCGGGCATAATGTTTATATCTAGATAATTTGGGTTTACTACCAAACAGTCAAACTTAAATGTATTAGGATCTGTATGCCACTTACGACTTGCATTAACTGTATCACGGAACCATTCTAGCAAATTATTTAAATCAAATATATTGTAAATTTGTATAGCACTGTTGAAACTACCATTTAGATTTTCAAATTGGTCAAACCAATGTATATTTTCTTTAAGTTGTTCTAGTGATTGTACATCACCGCCGCGTATATATTCATATAATTTTCCAGTTCCTTCTACACTAACAACAAGTTTTACTTTTTTAAATTTTGGCCATAGTTCTTTTAAACGCTCTGGAGTTTTAGTTCCGTTAGTTGTGTATGCTATTGTAATATTAGGAGCATATCCCCATTCAACAAGATATTCAAGAAAGTCATACATTCCGTCTTGCATCATAGGCTCGCCACCCTTGAAATCTATGCGTTCGAGATATTTGAACATTTCCTTTTTATCTTGCCAATAACTTGCAGGAATAATTGTAGGTTTTAGATTTGATATACCTCTTTCAAACTTGGGATTAATTTCCATTAACTTCTGCTCTTCTTTGAACCAAGCAGTGCTTCCCCAACTTCCACACATACGGCATTTTAGATTACAAGTATTTCCAAAATTTAAATCCATATGCCTTAGTTGCATATCTGGAGATAAATTATATTCTTCTGGCCAATTTGTTAGTTTGTCGTCATACCAAGTTCTTCTGCTGTGTCCTAGAGCTGCTTCTCTCTGCCAACACTGCGTACAACTATCAGGTTTTTCTCCTTTTATAAATGCTTCTCTGAGATCATCCATACTTTTCCAAGCACTTTCTAAGGTATCACCTTTGTGTATGCTGTATTTGCCGCCACGAAATACACAGCAAGGTTTAATATCACCATTGCCACTTAGTGTTATGCTTATCCATGGAACTTTACATGTCAGCATAGTCTTTAATGTCCCAACCTCTAATTTTAGTCATGTATTCATGTGTACGAGTATAACCACTATAATCAACTTCTTGTTTCAAACCATTTTCAAGATATGCATGTAATTTTTCTAAACTTCTTCCGAACATTATACTTCCACTAGCAAATCCTCTTGGATCATTTTTTATTTTTTCAATTTGTCTCATTCCTTCAAAAATCCTATCCTTACTTGCATATATAGGATCTAGATATTTAGGAGTTGTAACTATCTGTGAAAAATGTAAAGGAACTTCTTTGTCATATTTTTGTGACAAATCAGCTGCCCAATTATAAAACTTTTCTATATGATCAACATTATAAACCATCGTAGTATAGTTTAGAACAAAATAATGCTTGATATGTTTTAAACATTCTATATAATTTTTTTCCGCTTCTTCCCAACTATTATTTCTTATCCATTCATAAATCTTTCCTGTGCCATCAAAACTAATATCTATTCCTATTTTAGGAATGTTGTTTAACATATCAATATTTTTTTGATTAAAATGAGAGCCATTTGTATTTGTATTAAAGAAAACATGAGGATTTTTTTCTATAACTTTATTAACAAAATATTCAAATCTTTTATCATATAAAGGTTCACCACCTTTTATTTCAATTTTTTTTGTATGTTCAGTTACCAAATCAGCAATCTGATCTAACTGGTCGTAACTCAAACTCCAATTTTTAAAATGCATTAGAGATTTATTTCTAATGTACGGTGCTTCTTCTACCATTGCAATATCATCTTTTAACCATTGGCTTGAAAAATTACTGTTACACATAATACATTTTTGGTTGCAACTATTACCAAAACTTATATCCATGTGAACTATAGCATATTTGTTTGTCTCTGTAAATTGTTTATCTGTATGGGGGAACCACCTAAGCATTTTATCTTTACGGCTGTCTATTCCGTTTTCGAGTTTTTTCTTACAGGCACTACATTCAGGTAACCATTTATCTGTTAATTCTATTTGACGTGATTTTTCAAGATGTTGATTATTATAAAAATAATCTTTGATATTAGGAACATCATCAATATGTACAAAGTCTCTACTAGAACAACAAGGATTTATTGCGCCGTATGCAGTGATACACAAAGCATGATGAACAGCATTACATACAGGATTAGCCATTTATAATATCCTTAAATATAGGAAACACTTTTAAGAATTTATCATCCCATCCTCTACGCTTGTTTACAAGGTTGAGATATTCTCTAGTTTCTGGTAATCTTGCACTCCAGTCTTCTGCATTCATGAAGTTTATAATACCTTTAAAACGCTTTATACCATATGGAGCATTTAAAAACTGATCTTGTGTTATGCCACTTTCATTCACCCCCGTAAACCGCATCCAGTTTTCTTCTATCCAAGGATAAAATTCGTTTTCATATTTTTCAGTGATTTGTTTTTTAATTTCAGGCGGTAGAACTTTAACATTTAATTGTGGTGGCCAATACGCAAAGTGCATGTTGATGCCTCCTGCGCCAAGAGGCCATTTGTTTAATTTACGAAATCCTTGATCAACTTTCCATTGTACAAACTCCGGAATGTATGCAACATTTAGTGCAAGTATAGTAGTTGCTGTTGTAACCTCTACATTATCACTTGTGCCGTCTAGTTTCCAAAAAACTTCTTCTTGGTGTTTCCATTGTGATGGATAACGAATATAATCATTTTGTTCACCTAATGCATCTATCGAATAGTGAAATCTCACACGCTTAAATTCTGCCCATAAGTCAAACAAATCGTCTCTCCATTCTACAGCATTTGAATTGTAGCGAAGTTCTATGTTTTTAGCATGTCCTCTTTTGATACATTCTTCGAGTAATTCATAATGTTCATCAATAATAAGACTTTCACCACCTGCAAAGTATAATTGATACATATGCGGGATTTGATCCATTAAGTCAGCCCAAAATCTGGGATTGTTTTTGTGCCAGTTGTAACTTGCGCCGTGTACTTGACCTTTGTTTTTCCACTGGCTTGTATTTTTCAGTTTTTGATTTTGCATTTCAGGGTAAATTGCTTGCCAATCTTTAACCCAGCCTGAACTATCATGTGGACTACACATAACACAACTTAGTTGGCACTTTGTACCCATTCTAAGGTCGATGTAGCGTATCTTAGGAGGAATACTACCGTCTTCTTTAGTTTCATCTACCAACTGCTGCAGGTCGTATCTATTGCCCCAATATTCTGTTTCCCAGTTGCGTTTACTAAGATGACCTGCTTCTTCTTCTTTGTAACACTTTAAACAACTAGCAGGCTTTTCGCCACGCAACATCATTTTACGAACATTACGCATGTAACTACTGTTCCATGCTTGTTCTAGAGTAGTATGATTAAAGTTAGCAGGAATACCGTCATCATTTTTTACAATGCCAACTTCTCCGCCTCCTATTTTTATATTTGAATCGGGATCTTGTACACTACTTGCATTTGAGGTACAGCATGTTCGCATTTTTCCGTCAGGTCTACTTGAAAGATGTAGCCAAGGTAACGCACAGAAGGTTTCAGAAGGCAATGGTTTATCGGTCATACTGTACTTATTTGAACTGTTCTGTAAATGGATCAAACTCGGCGCCGCACTTTGTAGCACATACTTTTAGTTTGCCTTCGGCGCAACTAGGCTTATTCCAACTGTCTTGTATTCTATTAAATATGCCTGTATCAAATACTTTGTCAAGGCCGTTGCGGGCATCAAGTGCATTTTTATTAGGAATAAAATCCCATATCTGTTCTACTTTAGGATCTTTATGCCACCACTTATACATTCGGCCAGCGGTCCAACAACACGGTAGTGCTAATCCTTCTGCTGTAATAAACAAACTGTTTTCTTTCTTTACTTTACATATCACCGGCGTAGCGTCATAATATGCATCCATACTGCCGTATTTTTTTAAGATAGTTTCTTGCTTAGTAAGAGCTTTGTTCTGGTACTTTGTGTCTGGCTTTTTGAGTTCTGTTGTATTTTTGCCTTTGCGGTCTTTGGCTTGGTGAGTTTCTTTCTTGTTAGTCTTTGCATCTACAAATCTTCCTGTTTTCTTTTTCATAAACTTTTCAACACCCCACTCGTTAGCAAGTGCTTCAGCTTCATCAACTTGATGTTGATTGTGTTCAAAAATTAAAAAGTCCCAACGGGCTCTGCCACCGGCATTTATAAATGTCCGCATGTTGCGTTCAACATTTTCCCATACTACATTTTGTCTATATATGTGATTGGTATCTGCGAGACCATCCACAGAAAAAATAACGCAACCGTTGCGGCCAAACACCGTAGCAAGTTCAGTCCAAAATTTTTCATCTTTAGCTCCTCCATTTGTATTCATGCTTAACCACATAGTGGGATTATGCTCTCTAAAGTATTTGAATATTTCAAGTGTATCTCGAGCAACAATAGGATCACCCAGGTTGCCACACATATACATAGTATTAAGTTGTTGTACAAACTCAGGAAGGAATATCTTTTTACAATCTTCTAGTGTAAGTTCATCTAGATTAATATGCGGATTAATTCCTTCGCCATTCATGTTACGGTCACACATAGGACAACTGGCTTGACAGTTTTGTGTAACCTCTAAATGAATTGCTTTTATGTCTTCGTATCTATACATCCATTACCAACTTTATATCTTTTCCTGGGCCAACCTTGCTGGGTAAGTCTCCGTATTCATCTATGTACCACTGTATTACAACTTTGTACCAATTATGACTGTTATGATGTGCTTCTTTATTAAACTGATATATGTTATTGTTTGTAGCTTCCATAGTACTTAGAGCTTTTGCACTTTCAGTTTGTAATTGTCTAAGTGTAAGTTTTTCAAGCATTTAACTCTCCTAAAAAGAAAACCTGAAACAGTCTTGCTTCTTCTTTTTCTAAGCCAAAGTATGTATCACTTTTATGCAAAAGATCACCCTTGTAAAGGATTAATCTATTATACACATTTTCTATTGTTATATCTTTTTTAAATTTTGTTAAATCATAAACTTCTTTAGGTCTGTTTATTTCTCTATCTTGATACAGTATTGTTCCAGATTGAACAGGTGCATTAGGTGTTAGATAACATACACCAGCCCATTCCCTTACATCTCTATGAATCCAACTTCTTTCTAATGCAGTTGTATATTGAAAACTTCCTGTACTTCCATCTTCATCATTCCATGATATGTTTCCTAAAATTTTTGTAATTTTATCTTTAGCTTCTTGCGATAAAAAACTTTTTGTTCTACGACCTGGAAAGTTGCCTTTTACATTAAATTCTTGTTCAAGAGCAAGTGCTCTAACACTATCAGGATTGTCATAAAAATTGTCTATTACAATAATTTTAGTTTCCATTACTTATATCCAATTCTCATAAATCTTGTATATTTTTCTAAAGGAAGTTCTCCTTCATAAAGTAATTTTGTTAGTGGTGTTTGATTTGCAAAATAATTTAAATCAACAACACAATTTACATGTTCGTCAATGCCAAAAAAATCATTGCTTTGTAATATAACTAATTTACCAGTTGGTATTTTTGCATACCATTCTTCAAAATTTGCAATATGTTCACAACTAGTGTTAATTATAGTGTTTGCACTTTCTTTTAACTTTTCTATGCTACCATTACTTTTTATAGTTTCAAACTCAAACTCGTTGTATTTTAGTATTTGTATATCTAAAGTTTGGGCTTTAAATTTCCAGTTATCAGTTGTAAGTGTTTTATTAAAAGTTTCTGCTATCTTCCAAACATCAGGATCAATATCAAAACTCCTAATTTTATTAAATTTTATTTGTTGTTCTTGTAGCATAGGAACAACAGTTGCGTACCAACCTGCACAAATAAAAACATTACCTAATTCAATATCTAATTGTTTTAAATTTTCTACTAACCACAGTTTGCTTTTAAGTTGTCCTCTACTAAAACAATCTTTATCAAATTTAGGATTGTTGTACAATGCTTTTAAAGGTTTAATATATCGACTGTGTGTTAGTTTGTCTAAAGTTCTCCATAATGCATATTGATCATTATCTAAAACTTTAAAAATATCTTCGTGTCCTGTGACAAGTCTTTTTAAACTATTAAAATCTTTGTCATTATAAAACCTGCGTATATCTGTTACTGGACCTTGATACAATATTTCAAATCTATCTAATAAATCTTTTACTTCGTCTTCATTTAATTCTATAGGCTGTTCTTGTACTATTCCATAATTTTGATTGTACTGTTCCTTGAGCCAATCAAAATCATTAATTTTATTTAATTCTTCTAGATTGGCTTTATTAGCAGTTCCAAATTCTCTACCTGCTCTAGCGCCGGCGACGGCTTGTTTAGCAAATGGAATTTTTTCATCTGCATCTTCACACCAAATATCAAGTCTTTCATCAGTTTCATTTTGTTTCTGTCTGTCAATTATACTGCTTGCTAATTTTGCACATTCTCTAAATCCGCTTTTCCACGCACTAAACGCATCTGTGTTAAACGCAGTAATATTACTTACAACTTTAATAGGTTTAAAATGCCTGCTTATGCTTGTTGTCATATCAGGTTTTGTTATATCCATGTTAAGAGTTGCTTGTCTAGGAAATAATTTTATTCCGCCGTAACCGTATTCTAAACCGTTAATAGGATTTACACTACGCCAAACTTTTACATAATTCTTTTCTGTGTCAGGTGATCTATAATCAAAATTGAATCCATCTACTATCTCAGCATCGCCGTCTACGATCCAAATTAAATCTGTAGTACAGAGTTTAGCAGCTTCTCTATGTGCATTAGGAATACCCTTTACTCCGTCAACCCTTTTTGCTCTTGGAAATTTTTCTTTTAGAGTATCATAATTTTTATTAGCATTAGGCTCATTGTATGTTATCATTACAATGTCATATTCTGCTGTTTGCTTTTCTGTAAGGAAAGTCTGCGGTGTTCTTTCTGGAGGAACATAAACACTTTTAAAAAATTTACTTTGTTCTTTGTTATATTGGTCAACTGGTATTGCTAAATCTAAATCATGATTTAGTGTGTATCCTAATCCTATTATTTCATGGTCAAGTTTATCTTCATCTATTTTGCTATACTGTTCTTTCCATAAATTATTTAGGTATTCAAAATCTCTAACATTTACATGATCCCAATCTGTACAGTTTGTTTTATAGCAACCTTCTCTGGCACCATAAATTGCCCATTTACCATTGGGAATGTCTTCGCCAATATTACACCATATTCGTAATCTGTCTAAATTCTTTTTAGGAATTTGATTAGTAAACTGTTTAGAATCTGCTGGGAGTCCTTCCAACAAACTCATTTTAACACCTTCTCTAAATCCTGCTCGCCAGGCTTGTTGCGGAGTAGCGTTATTATAAACATAACTATAAATTCTATCAACTTGTAAGTATTCTAAATCCCAACAGAAATCTACCTGGGCCTGTGCATTGTTTGGGTCTGCATTCTCGTGTGTACGCATAGTTTTAACAAGCTCAGTTGGCCAACATTTAATTCCGCCATTGCCGTATGTTAATCCGTTGATCATGTTATACGCACTCCAACTAATTACACACTTGCTTAAATCTACATCATCTGCAAAATGTAGTACTTCTCCTATAAACTTTCTATTAATCTTATTGTCGCCATCAATAGTAATAAAGCGTTCAGTTGTAGCAAGTTCTGCACAGGCTTTATGTGCAGCATCTGAGCCTTCTACACCATGTACTCTTTTTGCCCACGGTATTTTTTGTTTTAGGTCATAATAATTTTCTTCAGCATTAGGTTCATCATAGCTAAGATAAATTATATCATAATCATAAACTTTAAATTCTTGACTCATTATGTCTCCAACGAACATTTAGCAAATGTTTTATGTAATATCCATATGCTTATATTGTTTATATCTTTTTCAATTGGATATTTAAAATTAAACTCGCAATCTAAATCTGTTGCTGGAAAATGAATAGCTCTAATTAATTTATTAGGATTATCTTTTTCTGTTATTACAAAAAATAGATTACCGGTTATCTCGGAAGACTTTTTAAATTTCCATTTACTGTTATGTAATACTAATAGATCAGCATCTTCAGTTTTTTCAATTTTATGAAAAGACTGATCAACCTCAAACTTATTTTTATACTTTTCTATTAAAGTAAAATTAAAATCTTTATCTAACACATAGTCGTTTGTATTTCTATTTCCTGTAATAAAATCAAGAATTTCTTCTTCTTGTTTTACTACAAAATCTTGTAAAGAATTATTTTTTTCATTAGTAATTGAAATTATTGTTCTTTTTTCTTTTTCGTAATATACATAAAACATTAAACAACATCCTCAATATAATGTATAACACCTTTTTGTTTAAAGGTACCTATATGCAAATCATTATTAGATTTATAAAATCCTAATTTATCCGACCATTCTTCGGAAGGAGTTTCTAATCCTTGTGCAAACGGTTTCATATGAACAAACATAGGATCTATTGATGTATATGCTACATCGTTATAACAATCTAAAATTTTTGTGGCTAAACAAATTGCAATATCCATGCTTGGAATTTTAGGATTTCTATTTGGTAAAAATGTTTTATAAAGTTCAAGATTTGTATTAATTTCTAATACTAAATCAAAAAATCTTTTTGTAAACTCTGTTTTTTTAAAATAATGAAATGCTACATAAAGACTAGGTAAATCATTTTGTATCCAAGTTTTTCTATCATAAGTTATATCTAATGGTTGCTGTCTGTATGTATATGCTTGACTAATAAAAGTCAAGTCTTTATCACTATTCCTTTTCCACCAATATTCTAAATTCTGTGTAACTAAACAATCACTTTCGATAACCGTAGTTTCGTCATAAGGTGACCATTGTATTAACTTTGACCTATTAACTACATGAAATTTATCTTTGTTTTTTTCTACAACAATAACTTTATCAAATAAGTTGTTATCTATTTTTCTATCAGTAACTAGACTAATCGGTCTAGTATCATTTAAGTTTTTTAAACTTTCGGCGCAATGTATAGCATATTTTATATGCATATCTCCTTGTGCATATATTAAATATCCTTGTGTCATAATAAATTATCCAAACTAAATTTATTCATACAGTGTACATTTAATTCTTTTGTTCTTACTATTGTGTTTTTTTCGGAAAGAAATAACAAGTTTTCATTATCTAATTCTAATAGTGTGTCTCTATCAGTTACATAATATTTTGTACCTGGAAACTCTCCTAGAATATCTGCATCGATAAAATCATTTAGAATATGCACTGCAATACTAAATGCAAAATCATTCCGGTATACTCTTGTTTCTAATTGATATAAAACTCTATAGTATGTGTAATTTTCATAAATGTGTTCTAACAAGTCAAAAAACATTTTTGTAAATTTAGACTTCTTAAAGTAAACAGAAGTTGCCCAATAAAACTTTGGCCCTGTATCACTAATCCATTTAAATTCGTTTGTTATTTCTCTTGCTCCAGTTAAATCAAAACTATTATGATACATTAATAATTCTTTAGTTTGCTCAAAGCATTTTAAAAAATCATTATTGCATATAATAAAATCACTGTCTAAGATAATAGTCTCGTCATAAGGAGATAGCTCGTATGCAAATACTCTTGCACAATTTTTAAAATTTAACTTAATACTATCTGATCCGTTCCTGTATGTTTTTTGAGACAAATGCGTATTACCATCAAACTTAACAACGGTATCAAAATCATCATCGATAATATCTATATCAGTAACTACAGTTGTAGGTAGTCCAAGATGTTGTTTTACTCGCTTGGCTAGATCTTTTGCTTGCTTTATGTAATCTATCTGCTCATTATTAAAGGCAAAAACAAGTACACCTTTAGACATCTACAATTCCCTGTACCGTTTTACTTGCTGTAATTTTTTGGTATTCAGTGTAGTATTTTGACAATGCATTATTATACTTTTCTTTTATAGACTTACAGAAATTAGTTGTATTCTCTATGTGTACAGGAATATTATTATCGTCAAGAATAATTGCAGATTTTTCTTGTGATTCACATGAAGTTATAAACTCTTGTGTTATAGTAAACTTGCCCGCATTATGATAATGTACACAAGAATCAAGAAACTTTTGGTAAGCTATTTTTTTTTGATTAAAAAGTGCGTGAGAATAATTGGCAAATTCTAATGCAGATGAAAGTCTGTTATCCATATGAAACTCCTAGTCTTGTATATTATATACAAGAAATAGCAGTTTGTCAATGATTTATTGGCTTATAAATTGCTTGTGTTTGTGTAACTTGGTCCAGTAACACTAACATTGCTACCTGTGGCACGAAGCTGTTGAATTGTGCTTGTAAGTGTACCTGTAACATCTTCGTCAATTGCTGGTCCTGCTGGGTTTGGATCAATACCTTGTGGTCCTACAGGTTGCTGATCGCCCAAGTCATTATCTTCAAATCTTACATTGAAACGCAATATTGTAGCACTATCTTGTCTTGCTTGAATTTCATATTGGTTTTCTGCATAGTTGCCTGAACCATTCTTTTGAAAAATAACTTGATATGTTCCGGTAAGATCAATATTACCAATACTTGATCCAGTTCCAGATCCTGTAGCAGTTGTACTTGTATATCCAAATTTAATTGTTCCCATATTGGATAACAATGTAGTCCAATCAGAATCTTTTGATCCTGCGCCGCCTGATCTAGATGCTGAAAAACGGATTTCGCCGCCGCTGTTAAAGAAATATCTTCGAGCATCAGCACTAGTAAACGATACTGTAAATTCATGGTTAACTACGCTGTTCCAGGCAGTTGTCCTTGTACTCGAAGTTGCTGCTTCAACACTGCTATTGCCAGCATTAATAAGAAACTTGTTAGTTTCAATTACGCCTATTGCAGTTTCGTAATCGTTAAAACCTTCGTCTAATACTGTTAATGCACTAATACTTGTTCCACTGGCATCTGCGCCAATAACCTGTCCTACAGCAATATCACCAATTGCAGCATTAGTTCCGCTTTGGTGGTTGTTTGCTTTGTTTATATCTGTTCTTAAAGTATCAAAGTGGTTAGCAGTAATTGTTTGTCCAACACTTACTTGTCCACTTGCTAAGGTCTGTCCATAACCGGTGGTTCCGGATCCTGTTCCCATAACAGTATTAACACGACTTTGTAAGCCATTATATTGAGCTGCTGTAATTGTATCGCCGGTGCTTACTGCCATATTAACTTCCTTTAACTACGCACTTATTTATAGTCATTAAATTGCAATCTCTACTAGTCTGACGCCTTCGTCGGAATTGTCTTCTAAACTTTTTCCAATTACGCACCAAGGACTTGGAGATGCACTGTCATTTCTAAGCGTTGTAGCAGTTCCAGCAGTTGGTCCTGTGACTAATATGTCACCCTTGTTAACTGGTCCTTCTACTTTACAAGGAACTCTACCTTTTAGTGCTATTGCAACACCTTCGATTTTGCTGTTCATTAAGTGTGCCGGATTTGTTGAAACAACACCAGCTAATCTTGTATCGCAAAATGATTTACATTCTGTAACTTCTGCTTCGCCGCCAAATACTAATACTGTGCCAGGCTCATAGTCTGCATCAGCTGTATACTTTTCAGCCAAGTCAGCAAATTGAGCTGCTGTCGACGTTCCTTGGAAAACATTTGCGTACAAATGTCCTGAACCATCTCTTGCGGCAACAGTATTTGCTGTTGCACTAGTACTTGCACTTCTTGATACTCCGCCAACTTCGAGTGTTTGTGAGTTTGTAGCAGTACCACTAAATGTAGTAGCATAAACTGTGCTAAATGCATTACCACTTGCACCAATATTAATTGTTTCTGTTCCTGTCCAGGCGCTTACATTACTATAACCTGGTAAAATTGCTGTTGCAGTTAGACGCAATGGCATTTTTTGTGCCGCACTTGCGTTTTGTACTTGGAAATATAGTTGCTGTCCTTGTTCGTTAGCAATCAATCCTTTGTTATCATCAACAATCTTAATTACTAAATCGTTTGAGTCACCAATGGCTACACCGATATCAGCAAATTCTGTTAATGTTGTAAACGAAGTTGATTCACCTGCTCTTGAAACAACATAATCACTTGCATCTATACCATTAAGTTTTAATGCATTTGATGCTGTTCCCCAGAATCTATGTGAAGTAGATGTAACTCCGCCTGTAGAGTTAATTGTATTTTTAAGTGTTAAGCCCTGTCTAATAACATCAAAGCCTGGATAACCACTTGCATCTTCACTTCCTATTGTGAATTGCTGAGCACTGATGATATGAATAACTTCATCGTTAATAACACTTTTAATAACAGGTCTTGATGTACCAGTATTGTCTCTAATATTAGTACTTTGGAATTGAGTTACTGTTTCGCCAACGCCTTGTGGCCCAACTAGTACAAATGATGTTCCGTTATATGCATACAACTGTTCGTTTCCGGTGTCCCACCAAAAATCACCTTCAGCAAGTCCTGCAGGGGTAGTGCTACTTACTTCGGCGCCGCCAGTTGTTCTCCATTTTGTACCATCATAAAATTTTAGTTTACTGTTTGCAGTATCAAACCAAATTTGACCGTTTAAAGCCTTCGGTGGTTGATTTGCACCTGCGAAATTTTCTAATAAGAATACAAAGTTTTCGTTTTGTATTTCTCCATACCCAGCATAGTTCTTACCGACAAGTTTTAAATCGGTGGTTTGGTCAATAGTACCATCTTCGACTACTGTAAGCTGAGCAGTATTATATCTGTTTATTGTGTATGACATCTCTTACCCCTATATGTTTATTTATCGCTTTTCATACATTAAGTTACCGTCTGTAATGTTCTTCTTACAAACACCCAAACATCACTAGATGCTGTGTATTCGTAAATATATCTTGTTGCTGTAAGGTTGATTGTACCACTAGCAGCGTTACTTTGGCTAATATCTTGAATAACACTTTCACTACTTGAAATATTGTCTTTATCAACACTAATAACTGATTTAGTTAACACTCCTGAAGTATTTGGACTTGTTGTAATATCAACAACAATACCAGAAACTGTTGAACCAGAATATGATGTAGCTAAAACATATGCTGTTGTTCCATCTTCAACACTAGACGCCGCTTTCATATTTTGTAAAAGTGTTTTAATACTGTCTTTTGGTCCGTCACCTGATCCAATAGCAGCTGGATCAGTTAAGCCAGTGACGTCCATACTAAGGTAAACATCTTGATTAGCAATTTGAACATCTACATAATTTTTTGTTGTTGCATCTGTGCTTGTAGTTGGTTCTGCTAATCCTGTAATATTTTGACTATCAATAGTAATATCGCCGCCAGCAACAACATTTAGGCCTGCGCCATTGATTCTTTGAATTGTTGCACCATTTAATTTTATATCATCAACTGTAAGTTCTGACTGAACACCTAATATTGTAACACCTAATGCACTTGTAACTGTGCTTCCTAGTGTTGTTTTCGTTAAAACACTTGTGCCGCCTATATTATAAGACGGAACAGGATTTCCTACATTTTCATCTAGATCAATATCAACATTAGATGTATAACTATTTGTTGTTTGTTCCCAAGTCCAATCTTTAGATCCGTTTGAACTTCTTAATATAATTCCGCCACCGTCTATAGCATTATCATCGCCTTCTGTGCTATCATCTAGTAGTCCTAATTCAATATTTTTATCTTCTACTCTAAGTGTCGTAGTGTTAAAATAAGTAGTATCACCTTCTACAAGTAGATTTCCGCCTACAGTAAGATTACTTGTGAAGCGACCTGTTCCTGTAACATCTAAAGAATAGCTCGGATTTGCTTTCCATATACCAACTTTTTGTTCACTAGTGTCAACATATAAAGCATTAATGAAACTACTACCTGTTTTTACCCTTAAAGCAATATCTGCATTACTCTGTTGTGCTTCAAGTGTGGTTGTTGTACCTGCAATTTTAAGTATTGCATATTCTGTTTCGCCAATTCCTACACTTAAACCTGCTGAGTTTTTAATTTTTAGGCTTCCAGTCATAGCTGCATTGCCTGTTGTAGGAACAAAGTCAGTAGCTGTTTTTGTTACCCCAGCATCGTCTAATAAACCCTTTGCCGCAGTCGCTGTTCCTCTATAGAAAAACTCTGCACTAACTACATTGAATCCTTTTTCTAATAATTGTCTATTTTGTGCATCACCGGCAACTAAAGGATAACCTGCTATTGCGAATTCCGGAGGAATATAAAAAGTTTCTGGAGAATAAACACCTACTAGTGTGCCACCTAAGAACAATTTAAGAATTGTGCGCTGAACATCTGTACTATCTAGTTGACTTGCAACTTCGAAGCCTGTTTTTCCTTGTCCTGCATCATAATCAGGTCCTACTAATGTTAAGTCAGTTCCGTCCCATATATATAACTTATTATTTTCGTTATCAATCCATAAGTCGCCTGCATTTAAGTTGCTAGGTCGTGTACTGCTAACAACAGATCCTGTTGCTGGTCTAAAAACTGTACCATCATATACTTTTAATCTTGCGTCTTGCTTGTCATACCATAACTGTCCAACCATAGGGTTAGCAGGTTGACTAGTTGAAGCAAAATTTTCCATAATTTTGATAAGATTTTCATTTAGAAACTCACCAAAACCTTTATAATTTTTTCCAATGAGGGTAATATCTGTGGTAGTAGTATCGAGAATACCGTCGGTTAAATCGACAAGTAATTCACCATCAGTTCTGTTTAGTCTATAACTCATCTATTCTTACCCTCCGTGATAGATAATCCAGTTCATTGTCATAAACGGATTCATAATGTTGAGTGCATTTCCAAGTGTTTCTCCAGAACCTAATAATACACCGCCACTACTTGGATAGGCTTGACCAGCGCCTGTACCTGTTGGTGAATCATATACAATCGCTTCGTTATCATTTGGTGTTCCACTTACGTCTCTAAGAGCATAATACTGGTCACCACTGTCGCCACGCATATCGTGTTCGTGTTCTGGAAGATTTTCAGTGGTTATAGTTACAGTTTCGTTACCGTCTTTAGCACCTACTACATCTGCAGCATTTGCTGTAACAACATTGGCACTGGTTCCGCCCATATTATCTGGACCCATAATCATTCTACCTCTTAAATCAGGTAGTCCAAAATACCCTGAAGCAGCAGTAGGTTTATAAGTATTTTGTATTACATCGTGTAATTCGCCGTATAAACTTATTAACACTTCTGATCCGTCACATAACAACCAACCTATTGGTGCTGCTGATCCTGCATATGGTACAACTGTACCAACAGGCACAGTGCCTTGGATTGCAGCAAACAAGTTTTGTCTGTTTATTTTTTTAAGACCTGTTGAACCAGTAGTTCTGTTAATTAAAAATTCATCATCTGCTTGTGAAGTCAACACAACAGTTTTGCCTGCAACAATATCATTGCTTATTTGAGTATCAAATATCTTAAGAGTGCTGCCGGTTTGTCCGTCAAACACAATATCATCAGCAGTAACATCACCTGTAAATCTAAATGTAGTTGCACTAGTAAGTCTATCAGCACTACCTGCTCTACCACTAACAGTACCGCTTACATTTCCTGTTAAATTACCAAAAAATGTTGTTGCATATATGTTTGCATATTTTGCACTTGTGCTACCAATACTTCTAGTATTATTTTGATCTGGTTGTACAGCAGTAGTAGTTGTAGTTCCTGTAATTTTTAGGGCGCCGCCGATATTAACATTTTTAGCAACACCTAATCCGCCTGATGTTCTAATACTTCCTGTAGTGAAATTTGAACTATCTGTTGTTGATGTTGATCTAATAAAGCCGCTTGCTTGAATATTACCTGTAACATCAAGCTCTTGATCAGGAGCAACATTATTAATACCAACTTTTAAATCACTATCAAGTCTAAGAATATTCTTAAGAATTCCGTCATTCTTAACCTTAAAGTCCATGCTAGATCCAGCAATATTATGTTGGAATACTCCTGCATTTCCTGCAACGCCAATATTCATTTCAGCGTTAATTCCGTAATTAATTCCCGAATTGTTTTGAATATTCAAAGGAAATGCTGTTGTACTTGTTACATCTCCTCTTAAAAAATTTCCTGCAGCTACTGTGTTTCCACTTACAATTAAACCTTCTGCCTTTTCAGCAGTTCCATAAAACTTAGGAACACCAGATCCTGTGATATTATTTGCAGAAAGATTAATACCAGGGTTTAGTGTGCTAAATCCAGGTATAACAATCTTAGGTGTAAAACTTTGACTGGCTATAAGTGCAACAGGCTTTGCATCAACTTCGATTTGTAATACATTATAATTTTTATCATCAGTTCCTACTACTGTAATCGGAGATGCGCCTGTTACTAGACCATCACTGAAATTTGGACCAACTAATACCCAACCAGAACCGCTAAACAAATAAAGTTGTTGATTATCTGTATCAACCCAAAGGTCTCCAGTTAAACTTTGTCCTGCTTGTGGTGCCGAACTTGCTTTTTTAAGGCCGCCACTGGCAACCCAGTTAGTGCCATCATATACTTTTAATTGTTCTACACCTGGTGTGCTGTCGTACCATAACTGTCCTTCAACTGGTGTAGCTGGCTCTGTGGCACTTGCAAAATTTTCTAATAGATGAAGAAAGTTAGTAGCAATAGTTGTACCATAAGCTGTTGTATTTTTGCCAGGCAATCCTAAGGAAGTTTCTGTATTGATAGTATTATCTTCTACAGTTATTGTACCTTTGTTTGCTTGATCTGTATATGCTATAGTATATGCCATCTATTATTCTCCAACTGTTCCTGCAAGACTCTGTATTCTCACAGTATAGTCAATTTGAATTAGTCTGTTTAAACTTTTTTGTACAGGATGGAATACAACATGAGTTAAAAGATTTCCGCTTCCTGATGGAGAATATCCTTTGAGCCCTAGTTCGTCAAATACATACAGACTGTTTTGATCTGTAGCTGTATCAAATGCGTCTTGGCCGCTCGGCTCACCATAGTCTAATAAACAAGTTATAAGAACATCTGTATAATTTGTTCCGCTAACATGTCTTGTTTCAATTTTGTTTCTAACTGGATCTGTGTTATTAACACTGTTGTCGTCTACAATTTTTGTATATGTTTGATTATATAAACTTGCATTGGTGCCTGTGCTATTAGGTGTTAAGTATGTAATAATACCTGTAGGATCAACACTAGTGCCGCCATTGCCAAAGCTCATTTCATAGATCCAACCCTGACCTCTATTACCAATACTATCTGCAAGAGCAATACTCATATTTTCATAATGAATTGCATTGTTCTTGTCAATAAAAACTTCGTTAGATTCAGGATCATATATTTTAATATGACCTTTAATTAGTATACCACTTTTGTCATTAAAATTATCGTTCATTTCTTTATCCTACTGTGTTATTTATCCGGGCAAGTCAACCTGTGCTGATCGTAAGAATCTACCAATGTCTGTATTTGCTTCACTGACTGGTGTTCCTGGATCTGTCCACAATCTTCCCTGTTTTCTAACAATTATAACCTTCTGGTTTTCTCCTGGAGTTTCTAACAATACAAGTTCATTACCGTTTTGTAACGAAAATTCTGCTGGTATTGTTACATCACCTTCTGGTGAATCTTGATTTATACTTTGACCAGCAGTTGCATATGCTGTTCTTATGTCTGTATCTAGCTGATAAGACTGTAAAGATGTTTTTCTCAATCTGCGGCCTGCAACAAATACTTCAAACTCGTTTACACCGTGCGTAGGAGTAAAATCTAATTCATATGTTGCACTTGTGCCGTCTGCTGTGAATATTGTTGTTAATGTTTCATCTTTATATGGCATAGTTGCTGTTATACTTTGATCGTATATTTCAGTTCCTATATCATATGATTCTTTTACACCAGTTCCAAGTGTACCTCTTCTAAGTTGTTTTAAGTAGTTGCCATCTTTTCTAAAATATTCAATTCTTTCACCATCAATAAACACAACTGCTGGATACTTTGAACCAGGTACTGGATCTGGTAGGTTTGTTCCATCTTCTACACTTATAACTTTGTCGTACCAGTTAAGAGTTTCGGCTAGTCTAAAGTTTTTAGCACCATCTAATCTCTTGTAAACATCTCTATTTAAAATATCTTTAAATTGTCTCCAACCAAATTTATTCTTTAAACTTTGATTAGCAAAATGGAATGTTTCTATTGTGTCATCATCTGTTAATGGCTCTTTTAACTTAACACGCATTTTATCTGGTGTAATAACATAATCAACTGATGAATTTAATAGGTTACCATTTTTAGATACCCAAACATACTGATCGTCTACAGCTGGACTTTGTAAATTAATATAACCTAATCTTAGTTGTCTTAATTCATACCAGTCTGCTGTTCCAGAGTCTGGAATAATAATAGCATCTAATTCTACTATTTCAAATATGTCACCAGCTGTTGTTAATAATCCAATAGCTTGCAAATCAAATATATTTTGACCGGCACCCTGCACTGTTGTAGTAATTGCATTATTATTAGTCTGTTCTGGGGATCCGTAGTTAGGATCATCAATTCTTGTATTATTATAATACAATGCATATTGCTTGTTATAATCTAATGCAGGAAGAAGATTTATAGAAGCAGTACTACCATCTAGTTGGAATTTCTGCGAACTAGAATTTGTACCCGGTGATAAAATAGTTCTTTCAACAACATCAAGATTTTGTCTTTCTATCCCTTGACTATCGTGATTACTAAATTGATACACTGTAATGTTATCGCCAACAGCATAATTTTTATTAATATAAAGTGTGCCCGGTGTGCTTACAAATTCACCATCCTGGTTAAAATATCCGTAACGATAATCGCCACCACTTTGTGTGCTATCGTCCCACCCTGTAATATATACTCTTAATGTGTCACCTACACTGCCAACATTTGGATTAAGTATTATTTTACTAGCATCTTGCCCGCTATCCGGGAATGTCGGATCGTATGCACCAGATGCAGTATAATTCCAATCTCTGATATATTCTATTTCTGTACCATTCAGATAAAGTCTTAATTGATCTGAGGAAACACTACCTGCAGGAACTTGCCATAGCTTTAATTGATACTCTCTGCTATCAGTTAAAACAAACTTTTCTGTATATCCTGCATTTAATATTTCATCATTAATCTTAACAATAGTAAACCATTCTGTTGGTGTTTGTGTAAATGGTGTTTGTGTAAGATTATAAGATGTAGTACTGCCGTCACTTTCAAATGTGTCAATAGTAACTGCACTATAATTTTGTACAATGCCTTCAAATATTGCAAATCTTACAGTAGCATCAGCTTTAGGTGGTTGAGCAAATCTAATCACAACTCTGTTTGATGCTGCATAAGAACTGTTGCTTCTTACTAATACATGTGGTATTTGTTTACCGTCTATTGTAACTAAACTACTCATATTAGTTGTGTAAGAGATATTAGTTAAGAAATCAGCAGTACTTCCATCTGCTATGAATTCGTCAATGTCAAGAATATTTGCACCGCTGTAACCCAGTGTTACTAAGTTCACAGGTGAGCCGCTTGTAGGTGCAGTTGTAAATATTATGTTCTGATTTTCATAATCTATTTTATATTCTGTATCTATTAATTTTAATGAATATCCTACTTTAACAAATAAATTGTTTTCAGATACAGGAGTAGTTCCTATAGCAAATGTAGTTGTGGTGCCATCTCCTGTGTAATTTCTTTGTGTAATTTGACTTGCACCAGTTGTTGGTCGCTCATAAACTTGTATATCAACTGTATCAAAAACTCTACCAGGTAAATCTTCGTCAGGTCCTCTACTAGATGTTGGTGTAAAGAATCCGTCACCGTCTATGTTTATTTCCTCTGCAGAAATACCTCGTGCTGTATCATACTGTAAACTTCCGCCGGTTAACAATGTATCGTATGTGCCTGGTATAGGAAGGAAACTTCCATCGCTTGTAGATTTTCTTATAATAATTTCGTCATCTGCTCCTACACCGTCGCCCCCCGATGCAATTACATCAACAACATATCCTGACACGCCTGTGTCATTTTCGCCAAAGATACTTTCTATTGTGGCAAAATCTGGTTTGCTCAACACTGGAGCAAAGTATGTATTGAACAATGCATAACCTAATGGGTTATTTGCCAACATACCTGCTGGTGTCTTTAAACTATCATCCCATTCAGGACTAAGGGAGCCGCCGTCCCAGTATACACTCATATCCCACATTGACCAGTTTAACAAGTAAGTGTATTCTGTGTATGCCACTGCCGCTTTCTCTGGATCTGTATTCCAATCAGGAGCATAACCACTTGGATCATATAATCCTGCGTCAATTGCTTCTTTCATAGCAAGATGTAATGCTGTGTTTTGCCAATCGAAACTTGGTTCATTACCAATTCTAATATCTGGATTCATTTCTACTGCGTCTGAACTGCCAGGCACTGCACCCGGAATACCAAATGCGTGTATGGTGTGGAATATGTGTTCGAATATTTCTTCGATATCTCTACGCTGTGTTGGAGGATTGTTTCCGTTGATATTTCTATACCATACCATATCCTTTTGAGCAACACTGTCATTGAATGCTTGTAGTCCTGCATAACTTGGTATGCCGGCATCTTCTAACCAGTTAGGTGTATATGTACTTCCGCCGCCATAGCCAACTCTTTGTACTGTAGGTATTCCTGCGTGTTTCGTTCCTACGTCACCTTTTAGTGTTTTAAGAAAATTGCGTTGATGTGTAGTGTTAATGCCAGCACCGTTAGGATCGGTCATTAATTCAAATGTTCTTGCTGTTTTCAATGCCCATTCATCTGGTACTGCTAGTTGTCCGCCTACTGCTCCTGCAACAACCAGTTTCAATCCGTTTATAGTTAGGGCTCTGTTAAACACTGTACCATTGTTCTCGGCAATCAATGCACCATTGTTGTATTCTGCATCTGCTGGTGCACCTCCTTCTCCATTAATATTAAGTCCGTCATTGTCTAAGAATATAGTTGTTTGAACACCATCACCTGTAATACTTTGACATATTGCATTTGGATTACTTACAGGATCACCTGTACCAAAGTTTGGATCGTCGATTCTTACATCATTTAAGTATATATTATACTGTACGCCATTTTCAAGTGGTTTAGTTAATTGTATACTAATTGTGCTGCCATCTAGTAAAAATACTTCATCTTCATAAGTTGTATCATAAGTATCGTATTCGCTAGTAAACCAAGGTGCAGTATCCCATCCGCTTGGACTGCCAAAATCAAAGCTCTTGACTTCGACACCACCATAATCGATGCCTTCCATTAGTTGTGTAATGTCTTTGGCAAGTTGACCTGTAGTAGGATTATATGCAAGATTAATTCTGTCTTGGGCTGTTAATAGACTTACTGCTTTTTTGTATGTAATAACAATAGATGTACTAACTGCTACAGGTTCTGCAAGAATTATTCTTCCATTGTATCTAGTATACCCTTTAGTTTTATCTTTTACATTTTCAAAGGTGTATTCACTTCTTAATAATTCGATATTATCAACTGTTACAGTTACATTTGTATTTTTTAAATCCATTGGCCATTTTAGATCGAATATGTATTTTGATCCTGTACCAACAAATGTTTCAGTTTCCTGAAGATATGTAATAAAATAATTTCCGCTTATTCTATCAAACTTGATAATATTAAGCATACTCTTAGGTAAACCATCACCGATAATTACACTTAACTTGGCAGGTTTTCCAGTTTCTGAAACACTGCCAGAAAGTATTAAAGTAGGAGCACTTAAATATCCCGAACCTTTATTAGTAACTTCTACACTAGTAATTTTTCCATTAGCACCAAGTTTTGCTACTGCTTTTGCGCCGGTGCCGCCGCCGCCGCTAAATTTAACAATAGGTGCTTGTTGGTAGCCACTGCCGCCGTCTGCAATTTGAACTTCAGTAACTTTAAATCCTACATTATCAGTCCAGTTTTTAAATGGATACGAACTTAACTTGTCGTTAATACCTATTAGATTATTATTAATAACCTTAACATTCTGCGGTTGAATATTTTTTGTATCACTATTGTAAGTAGGCTGTAAATCAAAATCAGTTACTCTGCTAGAGCTATTTTCAATTTTTTCATAAGCACTTAAATATTCTCTTAGTTTTGTTTTAAATGGTTTTACTTCTTCTAAATAATCTTCGTAACTTGGAAGGCTATCATTGTTAAATGTGATATCTTCTCTTAGTTCGCCAACATTATGTTTTGCTTTTACAAAACTTGTTTTGAATGCCCAATCAACATAGTTTTGTTCTGAGAATACATATCTCAAACTGCTAAAGAATAATGCATTATATTCTATTTCAAGTTCTTCAGTAAACAAATCATACTTAACAGCATTAAGTACTGTTCGTATTTCAGTAGACGGAACACTATCAAAGAATTGTGAGTCAAAACTAATTATATCAAACCCAACTGCACTTTGAGTTGTGTCATATAATGTATTCTTAAATTCTATTGTACCATTCTGTCTACCAATTGTTTCATAGTTTACAGTATAATCAACATCATCTAATACATTGATTTTTCTTAATAGCAGCCAGCCGCCTGTTCCAATATTTTTTATCTTGACAATATCGCCTAGATCATCATTGATTCCTTGTAGTTCATATGCTCCGTCAATTACAAAGTTAACTTCAGTAAACTCATTATAACCTGTAGCGTACCAATCAATGTAATTCCAGAACAAAGAAACATCATATGATTGACTGGCTATTCTTTGCCACAAACTGCGTACACTATCTCTTTCATAAAGAGCCCATTTACCTTGGATTGTTTCGTCATTTTTAACCAAAGCAGTATACTTGCGAATTGTGATAGTATCTGTAGAACTGTAATTGCTTCCGCCTTTTAAAACAGACACATTTGTTATGACCCCAAGATTATTAATTGTAAACTCTAATTCTGCGCCGGACCCTGTACCTATAATTTTATAAGTCGGAGCAACAAGATAACCTCTACCAGGATTTATTACATTTACATCAGTAATAATACCGTTTTCAACTACAAGTGTCATTTGGGCTTGTGTTGCTTTTGCTACACCTATAAATTCTAGTTCTGCTACACTGTCAACTGTTGTATCATATACTCTTGAAACAGCAGTTGGTTCGGGTTCTCTATCTTCTAGTCTAGTTAAACTCTTATTGTCAACAATAAGATTAACTTTAAGAACACTATTAACTCTTTCAATATATTGTTTTAGTGCTTCTGCACTATTAACAAACCAACTTTGTCTCGGACTGTTAAGAATACCATATTTCTGTTTTGGTGATAAGTCTGGAGCCGGAACCTGTTTGCTTTGCTCATCATAACCGACCAGGCTATCAAACCACTTTCTTTCAATATCTCTATTAGGCTTGCTGGTTGCAAGGCCTTCTGTAACAATTTGATATTGATTATGAATATTAATATTCTGATTATCAATAGTCCAATACTGAACACTAAATGCAACATCATCATTTTCCAAGAAACTGTCACAGTTAAAAATTGTAAAACTATTTGGCGAAATTAATGCAGCAAATTTATAATTTTGACCTTTAGGATCAGTAATTAAAGCAGCAACATCAAACGCTGACATTGTTCTAAATTCTACATCAGGTATTGTTCTTTTGTTTTTAACCCAGAAGTAGTACTTTGTCTGCAAAGATTGACTTATACTATCGTATATCTGTCTAGAAGAATATACAGTATCGCCATACAAGCTCACTCCATCAATACCCTGATCAATTCCTGTTTTTGTATTACTTTGTTGATTCCATACACTAGGTAAAACTGTTGACTCTACCCATTCATACACATCAATTGTATTGCTTTCAAATAATTTGTTCCAATTATTTGCAGAATATATTACATTGCTCTGATAAGGATTAACAAATTTAGCATTTGTTAAATTCCACCACAACTGTCCTACTTGCTCTGGTCCCCAACTTGCACCAGGTGCTATAGTAACCGAAGCATCGCCGTTAGTATAATACGCTGGATCATAATAAGTCTTATAAGAAAGATTTTGTTCTGCAGGACCTGCAACCTTTCCTTGGATAGGATCAATATAATCAAGATAGGTTATTAATTTATTTGTTTTTGTATTATAAAGAATAGCTCTTTTAATTTTATTTACATCCACAGTATCTTTTGGTTGTCTTAGATATTCGTAAATATTTTGTGTGTCGGGTAATCTAAAGTCAACAACTGTTCCTGTAAAGACATTATTACTACTTACAGTTGGTAATCCAACATAAATGTGATTATTCTTTAATTTAAAGTTTCTACCAAAGTAATATATCGGCGTGTTTTCGTTTTGATAGGACAACTGTTGTGCATACAATAAAGAATTATTAATTCTTTCGTATACATATACCGATCCCTGATCTTCATAATATGATTTAAATTCTGTAAAGTTATTATCAAAGAACGTCGGAGTTTCATTAATTCGAGACTTTGGATCTAATACATATCCTTCTAGTGGTGATGAATAAGTATCGAATGTTGTTGGTACTGAATTATCACCGTTCCTAGCATTTACAATAAGTCTATTTCCATCAAAGTCTATATTGTTTCCAAATAATTCAGCAGTTTTATTATTTGGACTTAGTAATGTTTGTGAATAAACAAACTGTCCATTTTGCTGTGTATAGATATAAACCTTACCTTGATTATTTTTTACAGAATCGTCTAATGGTGCAGACACGGCAATCATTAATCCATCATTGCTGATTGCAATAGCATCTCCAAATGCTTCTGTGTCGCTAGGAGCAGCAATTTGCTGAGATCTTAAATACTGCCCTTGTAGTATTCTATAAATTACAACAAGATTAGGTTTATCATTTCCGTACTTTGCTGTTACTACTAATACTTCACCGTTGGGAGTAACATCATAACTTGTTGCAAAGTCATACATAGAACCTTGATCCAATACTGTACTATCACCTGCTATAATGTTAGACGAATCAAATGCATCACCTATAGCATAACTGCTATCAGTTAAAACAACTAGTCCAGTGTCATTAGGTACATAGCCAACATAATCAACTAAATCATCAGTGCTATCCCACTGTAGGGTATCAAAATCTCCGGCTATAATATTTGTTGCTGCAACATATAATTTGTTACTTAGATAAACTATGTCGCCAGTAAAGTAATCTGCTGTCGAACTAAATTCGCCTTTAAAGTTTTTATTTTTAGAATATTCCCAGTTATATAAATTGCCGTTTTCTGTTCCATTTTTTATAAAATAGATTCTTCCTGGATTTTCAACTGTTAGCTCTCCAGGAGCACTTATATAACCTCTATAAACATCTTGTGCATTTTTAGCAAGTTCAACTTTTGTTCCTAAATAATTATTTGATCTTCTTTGTGGACCTACAAAACTTCCAAAACTAATATAGTTTCCAGCATTGTTTCTTTGATAAACATAATATATTCCTTCGTTAGCAAACGAACTTGCATTACCGGTAGTGCTAGTAGGAATTTTATAAACTTCTGTCCAATCAAGGTTTTGACTAGACGGTATATTTGCTTGTCTAGGAATACCTAATACATTTGATTTTTCTTTATAAATCCAATATTCAAAATTGTCATTTGGTTCTAAATATAAGAAGTTTCCTGAAATTGGATCAAGTACAATATTTGCTCCCAGTTGAGTATCATATCTGAAATCACCAACTACTAAAGGAATTGGATTACCTGTGTCAACAACGAACATTTTACCTATGCCTGCAGCACTGTATCCTAAACTTACTCTTTGTATCTGACCCATAACACGGTTAACTGTGTAAATTCCTGTTCTACCATAATTGTCAGGATCGGGTCCTGCAAGGAATGGTAAAAATTCAATTTCTGCATTGTCGCCAAACTGGTTACCATTACTCCAAGTTCCGGTTATATTTTTTACAAAAATAGTTACATCATTTAAACTTCTTTGATAATATGCAACTTCTGCTGTAGCTAAAGTATTTTTATCTCTAACAGTTTGTCCTACTATAGGTTCAAATGGTTCGCCGTTTAATGACTTTGTATTTCTATATGTAATATATCCGTCCCAAATATCATCAATAGTATGGGTTTTGTTTGTTACACCAAATGTCATACCAATTGTGCTTGGGTTGTCAACAAAATCAACAACAGGTGTGCGTGTTAATTTAAGTCCTAAGTTTCCTGAAACGCTAAATGATATAAAGTTTACAGTATCAAAAGATCCGCTTACAGTATCAATCTTTGCTGTTAAACTAGATGTTGTTGCTTCAATTACTCTAGCAGTAGCGCCTGTAACTTCTTGCGTAATGATTTCATTAGCGCCTAGTGAAACAGGATTACTAAATTGTACTGTAGATACAGTATCTGGAAGATTGTTCAAGTAAAGTGTAAATGTTTCTCCTATTGAGCTTACATTACTTAATGCACTAGGAACACGAACAACAAATTTAGAACTTAATATCGGATCTGAACTGCCAAGTGGTCCTGGAGAGCCTTGGAAACTCAAACTTTGTATATAACTATTAATTATATTTTCACTACTTTGAACATTTGTTGCATAATCTAAACTTTGATAATAATAATTTCCGCTAACTGTGCTATCAGTTATAATATCTTTATACACCAGTGACTTACCGCTGTCGCTGTTTATGCTTCCAACTGCATACGGTTGGCTAGATTGTATAAACCAATATCCACCGTAATAATCACTAGTGTTAATTTGTTCAGCTGGTCCAAGTCTTTGGTATTCACCTACAAAGTCATTGCCATTAATAAACAAACTTTGTTCTCTTGGAAACTCTCCATTGACTTCGTTTACATAGATTGTTAGTTGTGCATCTTCATTGTGTGTATAAACTACCTTACCTGTTGCACCTTGTGTGGTTACAATGTCGCCTACATTAGGAATATTATTAGATGCATCAACAAAAAGTATTGCATCTATTTTATAAAATACAGTGTGATTGGATTCTAAATATGCTTTACTAATATACGGAACTGCGCCGCCGAAAGGTTCTCTTTCTTCTAAATTAATTTGTGTTTGATTAGCATTAGATAAACTATTCCATCTTAAAAATAATTGATCGCCTGGACCTGTACCAGAATACATATCTTTAGGTGCACGAACTAAGAAATGGTCTGTAGTAATATTAGTAAACGGATAATCACCAGTTAATATAATAGGTATTTCTTCAGCATCTTGTGTGTCATTGTTTAGTGCATAATTAATTTGTGCAACACTATCAAAACTAGAAAATTCAATATTACCAACTGCACCAAGAATATCTATATCTGCTTGCCATAAACTATTATTAAGACTTACAATCTCTCCTGCGCTATAGTTTTCTGTAGATACAAAGCCATCTTTAAAGTCAGTCTTAACATTAGATGCATATGGTGCACCTACTAGCAAATATTTTGCATCATCACTCATTGCAACACTGTAACCAAATTTCTGTCCTGCGTTTGCAATGTTTAAGTCTGGTTCTAATACTTGTTGTAAGCTGTAGTTTAATGCGTTACTTGCTCTATTATAGATATAAACTTTTCCGTCTCCAAAGTTTGGAGCACCAACTGCTAAACTTACATTCCTTGCATCAACTGCCATGGCTGATCCATATTCATGACCAGTTCCTGATTCACTATTTGAAATTTCTTGGTTTACATCAAACTTATTTTTATTTTGTATAACGACCCATTTTCCGTTACCGCCATCATCAATCCATATTTTTTCATTTGAATCTATTTCTTGTTCTGCAAGAGTATTTGCTTCATTTATATTAGCAACTCTTACAGGAATAAGTTTTGTTAGACGCCCTACACACTTCTCAACTGGATTTATAGCTTGTGTAGTTTCAAATACAATTTTGTTTAATGAAACACTTTTAACTTTAAAAAATCCTTTAAGAGGAACTTCAGTTTGTGTTACTTGCTCTGTACTATCATATATATTTGGTGCATAAGTGTTTACATATACATCAAATATACCTAGTATTTCACCAGTATTAATATCTAATGGTGTTGCATTAACTGTTATCGTAAATTCATTTGGTGCAGATTGTATTGATTCAATTTTATAATCAATTACAATATGTTGATATACATTCCAACTTCTGCCAACATTGCCTACCCAGACATATGCTTGATTATCTAAGTCGTCAAAATTTATACCAGTTATATCGTCATATGCTCCGACAACTTTATTAACATCGTCGTAATTTACATAGCCACTATTCTTTGTATATCCAGTTTCTATATACTTGGCCGGAAATGGTGCATGGTTATAATTATTACTTTTTAAATAAGTTTGGTATTCTTTTATTCTATAAACTAAATCAGTTTCTCGACCTGTAACTTCATTAGTTAATAATATTGGCTGAGGATCTAATCTAAATTTCTTTTCATCTAATAGATATTCAACTTCTTCAAAACCTTCACTTGCTCCGTACTGTCCGTCTTTAATAGCCCATTCTTCATAGAAATTTAAACTATCTTGATTTGCACTTGCAAGTGCATCAAATAGTTTAGTAAGAGAATTTTTTGATCCCTTGTCTAATATAAAGCCTTGATAAAACTTGTACTGACTTACGTCATCATTAATAATATTTTCTAGATACTGTCTTTTTTGGTATCCTATTAAATGCTGTGCTAACCTTTGTTGTTCTGTATCAAAGTTATCACTATCTAAATCATAGAAATCATTAAACTGATTTATCTTATAATCAAAGTTAGTAAGAAGACCAGGTGTTGGTTCGTTAGCTAATCTATTCCAATCGTTTGCATTAAACAATTCTGTGCCCGGAACTTTTTTATCTGCACTGTAGAAAAACTCTTTGTATTTTACAAGATCACCAATAGTATAATCTTTCCAGGATTCCCATTCTGTAGGCTTTGCATTATCATATATAAACCCAGGAATATTTAAACTACCGTTCCAGTTATCAGTTCTATATCCAAGAACTTTAATTCTTTCTTGTCTGTAACCAGGTGCAGGATCGTATATCACATCTCCAAATACTGTTTGATTATCTAGAAGAAGTACATGTTCTTTT
>Ga0181606_10000313_pt1 | contig 39247 bp, 39 predicted proteins | sample 041ome_10_FD_132994 | JGI IMG/M metagenome (GOLD analysis project Ga0181606, IMG submission 132994) | Coastal salt marsh microbial communities from the Groves Creek Marsh, Skidaway Island, Georgia - 041412US metaG (megahit assembly) | ecosystem: Environmental > Aquatic > Marine > Intertidal... | reverse complement strand
GTTGCGGGTCGTGCCGTCTTTTTGCACCAAGGTGACATCCCATGATGCGGTCGCCGTATCATATTTGCCCGTGGTCATCTCGGTATCGGTCCAGAAATTCAGCCCAATAGCAGCGGCATAAGATTCAAACCACAAAGCCAACATGTCTTTCGGGATATAGGTGGGCCAGGTGGGCGGAAACGGCATGTAAGGCAAATGGTTGACATGCAATTGGTTATGCAGGGTCAGCGCATGATAACGGTTTCGCCAATTATCACCAATACGGCTGTTCTTGTCGATGATCAGCGTATCGACACCAAGCTGTGTTAACCGTGCCGCAATTGACAGGCCGGCTTGCCCGCCACCAACCACCAGCACGGCCGGGTCGTGATCATCATATTTTTGCGCGGCATTGCGTTTGTCGAGCCAGTTGGGGCCGCGAAAATCGCGCGCGTAGCTGGCACCGCTAGGACGATTACGGCCAAGCTTTTCTTCAAACCCAATGAACGATTCGATAGCCGTAAAAAAGGTCCAAGCGCACCAGTTCGGGCGTGATTGCGTGGTATCACCCGAAGGTGTCATGTCCGGGTCGGTAACTGGACGTAGGCGGACAATACCGCGGCAATGCGCATGATCTGTGTTAAATGTCACAAACGCTTCGATGGCGTCGATGCCGGCACGGGTGACCCATTGTGGCGGGCTGGCGGTTGCGTCAATAGCCAAATCAGACAAGCCGGTCTTTTTGGCGGTATGGCGCAGCCTCGCCATGATATCTGCCTTGCCACTGATGGTGTCTAGCTGCCATGTCAGGGCCAGCGAATCGCGCCAATAGCTGTCGTCAAGAAAAAGGCTGGTGCTGTCACCTGCGGCGGGTTCGCCGGCAATAATAGTTCTGTTAAAGTGACTAAGCCATTTCAAGACATGCTGATGACAGCTATGGGGATCGGGCGACATAAGAACCTCTAATGAAACGCAGTGGTTTAAATATTGTGTGTGCAGGAAATTTGCGCGCCGGCAAGCCGACAGTCAAATTAACGCATGATCGCGTTTTATCCTAGCGATAAGGCAGTCGCGTGCAACCTGGATCACCCCATAAAAGGGGCAAAAATTTGCATGTAGACAAAGGGAAGGCTTGACCATAGGCTTTTGGTCACGTTTTAAAACTTCTTGTGTGTGTATTTGGGTGCGTACGTGAAAAATTGAGCGATGTGATTGGCATAAATAGATATAACGGAGGATATTCATGAATAAGGGTTTAATTGCAGCTATCGTTGCAATAGTTGTGGGGGCGGTAGCGTTTATGCTGACCAGTGAAAAGCCTCAAAAAGAAGAAAAAAAAGCTGAAGTGACCGCTCCGGCAGACGGTAAGCAGATCACGATCGCTGTCCCAAGCTTTTTGACGGGTGGTGCGGCTGGGCCGTTTGGCATTCCCGCCATGAACGGGGCCAAGATGGTTACCGATGCTATCAACAAAGGCACCTTGCCAGCCCCTTACAACACCGCGGGCTTTGGCGGCGCAACTGCAAGCCTGATCGAGCTAGATGAAGGTGGCGGCGCAACCAAGCAGGTCGCTGAATATCGCAACCTTGTTGAAAAGCGTGGTGTTGATGCGGTTGTTGGCTACATTTCATCTGGTAACTGTCAGGCTTTGGCACCAATCGCCGAAGAGCTGAAGCAGTTCACAATTTTTGCGACCTGCGGCACGCCGCGGATTTTTGAAGAAACATCACGCAAATATGTCTTTAGAACCATGGGCCACGCCACCGCCGATAACGTTGCGGCAGCTATGTATGTCAAAGAAAAATTCCCAGATCTGAAAGGCTATACAGGCATTAACCAGAACTATGCCTGGGGCCAAGATTCATGGCGTGACTTTGATTTAATAATGCGTCAAATCATGCCAAATACCAAAGCGTCTGAAGCAATGCAGTTCCCAAAGATTTTTGCAGGACAATATGGGTCGGAAATCTCGGCTATGTCTCTTGATGAGGCCGATTTGGTTCATACCAGCTTTTGGGGCGGCGATTTGGAAGCCTTTATTTTCCAAGGGGCTGCACGTGGCTTGTTCGACAAGAAAATTGGTGTGATGACCGTTGGCGGTACTGCGGCCTATCGTCTTGGCAAGAAGCTGCCGAACGGCTTGGTATTGGGCGCGCGTGGACCATACGGCATTTTGGTTAAAGACCGCGACACAGTTCTGAACAAATGGTTTGTCGATACCTATAAGAATATCTACGGCATCTATCCATCAGGCCCAGCTTACCAATATGGTCAGGCGATCCTGGCGGCAAAAATTGCCTATGATAAAGCCGGAAGCGATGCCAGCAACGAACAGCTTGCTGACGCCTTGCGCGGCATCACCTTTGAAGCCTTCTCAACAACCATTGAGATGAAGCTTGGCAATGGCCATCAGGCGATCACCGAAAATGGTTATGGCATCACCAAATATGATGATGAAAATGGTGAAAATGTCGTGACCGATGTGAAGTTTTACCCAGCATCATGTGTTATGCCACCAGAAGGCGTTGATAGCGTCCAATGGATTGAAGGCGGCATGAAGGGTGCGAAGTGCTAAATTATAAATAATTATTAGCGGCCCTTAGTGGCCGCTAATGATTGTCTATTAGTTATAAATTTCTACTTTTTTGGGGCAGCTGTCATGGAAACCTTCCTAACTATTTTGTTGGACGGGCTTCAGTTTTCTTCTTATCTGTTCATTGTATCGGCTGGTCTTACGATCATCTTTGGTGTGATGAAAATTCTGAATGTGTGTCACGGAAGTTTTTATGCGTGGGGCGCATATACTGCCGCATTTTTCATTAGCAAATTTTCTGAAATGGGGATGCCTGATATATTTGGGTTTGGCATCATCATCATCGCGGCCATCGTTGTTGGTGTTGTGCTTGGCTTTGTGATTGAGCAAGGTATCTTGAAGCATATGTACCACCGCGATGAGGTTTTGATCGTTCTGGCGACATTCGGGCTGTTTTTGGTGCTTGAAGACGTCATTTTGATCGCCTTTGGCACCGATCCTTATTTTGCGTATCAGCCGATGGCGTTGCTCAGCTCGGTTGAAATGGGTGGCATCGTGCGGGATGTCTATGGCCTATCGTTGATTGGTATGGCCACTATGGTTGCTGTTGGCTGCTGGTTCTTGCTCAATAAAACCAAATGGGGTGTCATTCTAAAGGCGGTGATTTTCGATCGCGAGATGGGCATTTCAATGGGTATTAATGTGCCGTTTGTATATACGCTGACCTTCATTGGCGGTGCCATTCTTGGCGGGCTTGGGGGGGCGTATATTGCGCCAACCATATCTGTTGCGCCTGGCCTTGGCACCGAGGTCATCGTTCTCTCATTTGCTGTGGTTGTTGTTGGCGGCATGGGATCTATCGCCGGGGCGGCGATCGGGTCGGTGATTATTGGCGTGCTGCGCGCGCTTGCGGTGCATGAACTGCCGCAGGTTGAATTATTTGTCGTATTTGCCGTGATGGCGATTGTGCTGGTGTTCCGCCCTGAAGGGCTATTCGCGCCTGCCAAGCCAAGGAAAATTTAACATGCTGAAAGACACAACTTCCAAAGCCGTTTTATTTGGCGGTCTTGCGCTCATTGCCCTAGCTTTTTTCGCGCCGAACTGGATTGTTAATCAATTTATGTTTGGATTTTCGCGGGCCCTAGCGATTCTTGGCTTGCTGGTGCTGTGGCGGACTGGTCTGGTTTCGTTTGGGCATGCTTTTTATTTTGGGCTAGGTGCTTATACCGTTGCAGTGCTTGATATTCAGCTGGGCGTGACTGATGTGTTTTTGCGTCTAATCGGTGGCTGTGTCATTGCCGGTTTTGCTGGATTTTTGCTTGGGTTTATCTTGCGTAACTACCGGGATATTTTCTTTGCTATGCTCAACACCGCAGTGTCTATGGTGCTCTACGGGATCATTGTCAAAACCGAGGCGCTTGGCTCTACCGACGGATTTGCGATTTCGCTGCCAACGATTTTTGGGGTGGCACCGGAAACAAAATACCCGCTATTTGTGGTGATTACATTGATCGCTATGACTAGCGCTATCTTGGTGAATTTCTATCTGAAAACAACGGTGGGGCAGCTCACCACGGCTATTCGTGATAATGAAATTAGAGTTGAATATCTGGGCTTTTCAGTGGCGCGGGCCATCCATTTAAAATATACGCTTTCCGCGGTTTTGGCGGGGGGCGCTGGGGCGTTAATGGCGATGTCATTGGGGCAGGTTGACCCTGATTCGATGATTAACTGGACAGTGTCAGGCGAGTTGGTGTTTGTAACAATTCTGTCAGGGCCGGGCAATGTGATTGCGCCGTTTATTGGGTCGTTGGTGTTTGAAGTGTTGCGGACCTATGCGTTTGAACTTGCACCACAAGCATGGCAGCTGATTGTTGGCGCTACGTTCCTGACAATCATTTTCTTCCTGCCTGGTGGAATCTGGAGCTTGATCGCAAAGCTTGGAAGGAAAAATTCATGAACAATATGTCCCCCATTTTAGAAGTGCGTGATCTGCGCAAAACCTTTGGTGCTGTGGTTGCGGCAAATGACATTAATATTGATGTCTCTAAAGGTGAGATAGTTGGCATAATTGGGGCTAATGGGGCTGGCAAAACATGTTTTGTGAATATGGTAACCGGCTATCTGGCGCCCACCGGTGGCAGCATCGTTTTTGAAGGCACTGAATTGGTCGGCAAAGGCCCGCGTGAGGTTACTCATTGTGGTATTTCGCGGTCTTTTCAGGTGTCGCAGGTTTTTCACTCAATGACGGTTGCCGAAAATCTGCGGATCGCGCTGGCGATTGCGCAAAACCGTGGCATGGACGCGCTGAAAGTGATGGCAAGCGATGCGCTCGAGGCTAAATGTAGCGATGTTTTGAAACGCTATAAGCTTGAATCGCACAAGGATATGACGGTAAGCGTGCTATCGCAAGGCATCAGAAAATTGCTTGATATTGCAATGGCGGTTGTTAGCGAGCCAAGAATTCTGCTTTTGGATGAGCCAACAAGCGGCATCAGTGTCGAAGAAAAATTCGATTTTATGGATGTCGTAATGAGCGCATTGAAAGAAGACAATGTGACCGTATTATTTGTCGAACATGATATGGAAATTGTGGAACGCTATGTTAGCCGGGTGCTGGCTTTCTACCAAGGCGAAATCATCGCCGATATGGCCCCGGATAAAGCGCTTGCCGATAACAAGGTGCAAGAATTTGTCATTGGTAAACGGCATTAAAATTCAGGATAGGACATAGACATGTTGGTTGTTGATGCGCTTGATGTTGATATAAACGGAACCCCCATCCTTAGGGATATCGGGCTGGAAATACAAACTGGTGAGATCGTTGGTTTGATTGGGCGCAATGGTGCTGGCAAAACAACATTTCTGCGCTCGGTTATGGGGCTGCTGGCAATCAATGGCGGCACCATTAATTTTGACGAACATGCCTTGCAAGCCCTGCCGGGGCACCGCCGTGCCCATTTGCGCATCGGCTATATGCCTGAAGACCGCCGCTTGGTACCTGAAATGACATCCGAAGAAAACATTTTATTGCCGGTATGGTCGACCAATATTGAGGGCTACCAAGACCGCTTAAACTGGATTTATAAAATCATTCCAGAATGCGAAAAATTTCGCGCGATGGCAGCAAATTCGCTGTCAGGCGGCCAGCAAAAGCTGGTGGCTTTGGGGCGGGCCTTGATGGTGGGGCATAAATTGCTATTGCTTGATGAGCCAACCGAGGGGATCGCACCGGTGTTGGCGCAGCGCATGGGTGAAATTTTGGCCTCTTTGAAAAAAGAAGGGGTGTCGATCATCATTGCCGAATCAAATGACGCCCATGTGGCGAATATTATTGACCGCACCTATGTCATCGAGCGTGGGTCCATCCTCAGCAACTAGACGCAGAGCAGGTCAGGCATGTCCGCAGCAAAAAAATTTACCGCAAAAGGGGTGATCCCAGCAACGCTGATCGCCTTTACCGAAGATTATGCGGTTGATCAGAAAAACGCGCTTAAACATCTGCGCGATGTTGCCGCAACTGATGGGTTGAGCGCCATCACCGTGAATGGGCATGCATCTGAAATCCATGCCTGCAGCTTTGCTGAACAACAGGAATTATTGGCGCTTTCGCTGGCCGAAGTTGGTGACCAGCTGCCTTTGGTAAATGGGGTCTATGCAGATGGCAGCCATGCCGCGGTTGATATTGCGCGCATGGCTACCGCCGAAGGCGCCAGTGCGTTGCTGGTGTTTCCGCCAAATAGCATGAGCATGGGCGGGCAGCTGCGGGCTGATATGGCGCTAAACCATTTTCAGATGATTGCTGATGCGACCGATTTGCCGCTGATCCTTTTTCAATATCCGCAGGCAACCGGCCTTGGATATCCATTCGCAACGATGCAAGCCATTTTTGATGCGGTGCCATCTGTTGTGGCCATCAAGGATTGGTGCAACGATCCGATGTTGCATGAAAAACATATTCGCACCTTTCAGTCGCGCCCACAGCCGGTCAATGTATTAACAACCCATTCATCTTGGTTGATGGCATCACTATCAATGGGGCCGGCTGGGTTGCTATCGGGTGCTGGTAGCGTCATACCGGATTTGCAAGTTGCGTTATTTACGGCCATGCAAAATCTTGATCTAAAAACCGCGCGCGCTGTTAATGACCGGATTTATCCGCTGGCACAGGCATTTTACCGTGCGCCCTTCCTTGATATGCATAATCGTATGAAAGTATGTCTGCACATGTTGGGGCGCATTGATTCGGCCATTGTACGGCCGCCGTTACTGCCGCTTTCTGATAATGAAATTGCAGATTTAAAAACCGCGCTGGTGGCATCCGGTCTAATGCCGAAAGCCTAAAAGCACACCATTGTAAGAGGGTAACATGGCCTTATATGAATTGCGTACCTATCAAGTGTATGTTGGCAAGATGAAGGATGCGGTGGCCGCCTATCAGGATTATGGCTGGCCAGCGATTAAGGCTGGTGGTTTTGAGACCAAGCTGGTGGGTTATTTTACCTCCGATACCGGCGGTTTGCACCAGATTGTGCATCTGTGGAAATTCGACGATTATAATGATCGCCGACAGCATTGGGACACCTTGTTTCAGGACGAAGCTTTCATGAACTTTGCCGGCAAGATCAGACCATTGTTGATGACCCAACATAACCAGCTGTTGCATGCATCGCCGTGGGGCCCACATCCTTAAAGTGCACGGCGCAGAAACACCTGTGCATTGTTATGACTAAGGGGTTGATATGGTCAATTTTAAATATTTGATCTGGGCGTTTTTGGCGGGGTCATTCATCCCGTTAATCGGTATTTTGAACGGCCGCGTTGGGCGCGCCCTAGGTGACCCATTTTATGCAACGGTGATGTTGTTTGCGGTGGCGATTTTACTGGCGCTGTCGGTTTCGGTGGTGTTTGGCAAGGCCGCCCCATTGGTGGATAATTTGCAGTCATTAAAGCCGATGGATTATGCGGCAGGATTTATCGTTGTATTCTATGTCATAAGCGCCACTGTTCTGGCCGGCAAGATTGGCGTTGCTAATTTCATCGTGATGGCGGTGTCTGGGCAAATTATCTTTTCGCTGATGATTGACCATTTTGGTCTTTTTGGCGCAGCGGCAAGGCCGGTTAATATGACCCAACTTGGCGGCGCGGCGCTGTTGCTGATAGGGCTGGCAATAACACAGCTGGCCAGCACGAAACTCGACTAGCGCAAACCGTCTTTGCCGTCGGCGTCTTCATGGGTAAGCCCGCCAACACGCGGCAATGGCCGGCCTGAATCGGCCACCGCAACCGCTACCAAAATTTCATTGGCGCGCGGCGCGTCATTCACCCGCACTTCCATGCCATCAAAATGCGATCGGACATAAGCGGCATCCTTGTGGCCAAGCGGCACATCAAGCGGATGCCCCATGCCACCACGCTTTTTGTTAGACGGGACTAGCGCGGCACCTTTTTCAACGGCGGCGCGCAGGGGCTTGCCTAAGCGCGGGTGTAAAATCGCTGCCGCATGCTCAAGCTCGCCATTTTCACCAACAAGCGCGGCTTTGCCATAGCTCTGGACGTCAGCCGGGGCGATCCCTAGGGCGGTAACACAAGCGGCGCCCAATTCTGCGCCAAGTTCTTCGCCAATGACCATCAAAACTTCCAGATCGTCAACATAACGCCCGGCAAACGGGTTTTCGATGACCGCAATAGCGGCGGCGCGTCGCGTCGGTGGCGTGATAGGTTGATCAGCTTCGCTGTGGGTTTCTTCAACGACAGTGACAATTTTTCGAATTTTAGCTGTGCTCATGCTGGCAATCTTTATCCTAACGGGGTTGCAGATGGTGTGCAGCGCATTTCGCTGATGACTGGATAAATTCAAAAATAAAAATTGTTCGCTGTCAAACAATAATCAATTTGGAGTATGCTGCTGTTGCCATAACAAGGAAATTTTTAAACAAATGATATAAAAAGAAAAAATCAACTCCCTTTCTGTCTGTTTTATTGCCATCTATGATTATAAACCCTATTCTAGGTGAACTGGTTTTCCATAGTTTTAATCGGGAACAGGGTTGGTTTGTCAATGTGCGATGACTATAAATTGGACGATCAGGTTGGCTATAAATTGCGTTTAGCGACGCAGCGGCATCTGGAAATTTTTTCAAAGCATTTGGCGGATATTACGCCCACACAATTTTCAATTCTGGCGCGGTTATATGAAGTCGGGGAAACCTCACAAAATCAGCTTGGCCGCCTTGTCGCGATGGATGCGGCAACAACCAAAGGAGTGATTGCGCTGTTGATCGAAAAGCAGCTTGTGACCGCGCGGCCCGACCCGCATGATTTGCGGCGGTTGCAAATTTCGCTTACTGATACCGGTCGCAGGGTTGCGGCGGCCTCTATTGAAAAGGCCAAAAAAATTACCGCCGATACCGTTAGTAATCTGAACCAGCGTGAGGTCAAACGATTGCTGGAATTGCTTGATAAAATTTAACCGGTGACACTGCCTGTCATAAAAAATGTTTGCATGCTAACGAAATATTATACGATGCTATAAGCGGTGACGGTCATTATCATTCGGTCACAATGCAAGAGAGGTCTGATCATGAGTGTAACCAAGCTTGTCATTAAAAATATTGGTCAAATTTTGTCTGGCAAATTAGAAGAGCCGCTGTTAACTGGCGACTGCGTGATCGCCATTGATGGGCGCATCACTGCGATTGGCACCTATGCCGACCTTGACACAGATTTGGCAACAACAATTGTTGATGCGCATGGGGTGACTTTGGCGCCAGGCTTGATTGATAGTCATGTGCATCCGGTGATTGGCGATTACACCCCAAGACAACAACAGATCAACTGGATAGATTCCTGCCTTCATGGCGGTGTGACAACGATGATTTCAGCCGGTGAGGTGCATGCGCCAGGGCGTCCAAAAGATATTGTCGGTTTAAAGGCTATGGCGATTGCGTCGCAGCGCTGGTATGAAAATTTTCGGCCGTCCGGCGTCAAGATGCTGGCTGGTGCGCCAGTCATTGAAGACGGCATGGTGGAGTCTGATTTCAAAGAGCTTGCCGATGCTGGCGTCAAATTGCTTGGCGAGGTTGGTTTGGGGTCGGTTAAGGCTGGTGAGACCGCAGCACAAATGGTGAAATGGGCGCGCAAATACGGTATTCAGTCAACCATCCATACCGGTGGCCCATCAATCCCCGGTTCTGGATTGATCGACAAGGATGTCGTTTTAGAAGCCGACGCCGATATTATTGGGCATATCAATGGCGGGCATACCGCCTTGCCAGATGACCAGATTACCTGCCTGTGCGAAAGCTGCACAAGGGGCATTGAAATTGTGCATAACGGCAACGAACGGGCCGGGTTACTGGCGATGCGCACAGCCTTTGAAATTGGCCAGCCAGAACGGATTATTCTGGGCACAGATGCGCCGGCCGGCTCTGGCGTGCAGCCGCTTGGCATTTTACGGATGATTGCGATGCTGTCTAGCCTTGGCGATATCCCGCCAGAAATTGCTTTTTGCTTTGCCACCGGCAATACGGCGCGCATGCGCGCGCTTGACACAGGCATTATCGAAATTGGCAAAAGTGCCGATTTTATTTTGATTGACGCAGCCCAGCATGCGCCCGGCAAAACCATGTTGGAAAGCATCCACCAGGGCAATCTTCCCGGTGTGGGCATGACAATTATAGACGGGGTGGTGCGTACGCACAGAAGCCGTAATACGCCGCCAGCTGATAGATTGCCTGAACAGGTTCTATGAATAATATGCCAAGATGCCGCCAAGATGCCGAATGTGCAGTAAAACAAACCACATTTACAAAATCCATTATTGTTAGTATACAAACAATAATGGAGATGTCGGAAGGGGTGTGATATGCGGAAATTTATTGATATAGATTTGCAAAATCAGCAATGTTCTGAACGCCAGCTTGTCGGCCGCGAACTGGCTGAGGCCGGGCGCTATTTGATTGCGCGCATGCTGCTAGAGCGCGGCGTAGCTACGGTTGATCCTCTGGCGCCAGAAAACCCGTTGATTTTTTCAGTTGGCCCTTTTGCCGGCACAAATTTTTCAAATGCAAACCGCTTGAGTGTTGGCTGTAAAAGCCCGCTAACCGGTGGCGTGAAAGAGGCAAATAGCGGCGGGACATTTGGCTTTGCGATGGGGCAATTGCAAATTGCCGGAATCACATTTACCGGTGCTAGCGACGATTGGGTGGTGATCCGGATCTGCAAAGACGGGCCTATCCAGTTTGATGATGCCGCCCCTTATATGGGGCTGGGTAATTTTGACTGTGCCGAAAAATTGCATGCTGCCTATGGCGACAAAACATCATTGGCGTTGTGCGGTCCGGTTGGCGAGTATCTTGGCTTGATGGCTGGTGTGGCGTTTTCAGATACTGACAACAGGCCGTCACGCTTGGCCGCACGCGGCGGTGTTGGTGCGGTGATGGGCGCCAAAAAAATTAAGGCTGTGGTGATTGATAAAGACCGGATGCCGCCGGTGCATGATCGCAAAAAAGTGATGAGTGCGATCAAGGATTATGGCAAAAAACTGGGCGAGTCGGTGGCGGTGCAAAGCCTGAAAACCACCGGCACCGCGATGGTCGCCGATTTGACAAATCATTTGGGTGCGTTGCCGGTGCGCAATTTTTCGGGTGGCCAGCTGACCACTAGCGACGATGGCCCGTTAAAAATGGGGGGCGACTTCATCCGCGAGCTGAATAGTGCCCGTGGCGGTGAAATATCACATGCCTGTATGCCCGGCTGCCTGATTAAATGCAGTAATGTTTATGTTGATGACACTGGCCGTGAGCTTGTGTCACCGCTTGAATATGAGACCATCGGTTTGCTCGGCACAAATTGCGGCTTAACCGAACCTGATGATGTGGCGCGGCTGAATGAAACCGCCAATGATCTTGGTGTTGATAGTATTGAGCTCGGGGCAACCATTGCGGTGTTGATGGAAGCTGGCGAGGGGGCTTTTGGCGATTTGGCCTTTATGCAGGCCTGCCTTGATGAAATTCGGGCAGCCAGCGACAAGGGCCGGTTGTATGCGTCAGGGACGGCGCGGGTCGGCGCGGCCTTGCAGGTGGCGCGCGTGCCGGTCATCAAAAAACAAGCCATTAGCGCCTATGATCCGCGGGTGATTGAGGTCACTGGCATCTCGATGATGCTAACGGCGCAAGGCGCTGATCACACGGTTGGCAATGCGCCATCGTTCAAATGCGATGATAAATCCATTGCCGAACTTGTTGCGGAAAGTTTGCGTATGCAAATAAACAGCGCGGTGGCGGACTCGTTTGGCCTGTGTGTGTTTGGGCGCTCGGTAACCGATGACAATTTGCAGTTGATTGCAGATGCGATCAATGATGCTTTTGATGCTAGGGTTGATCCAGATTTTATTCGGCATATCGCGCTTGAAACATTACGGCTTGAGGCGGCGTTCAATAAAGCTGCGGGGTTTGATGAGTCTGATGATGAACTGCCGTCATTTTTTAGTGACGAAGCGTTGCCGCCAACAGGTAAAACGGCGCGTCTTGTCAGCCGCGAAATTAATCAGCAAATGCAGGTCTTGATGGCGGCGGCCAATGGCTGAATTGCCGCAAATGACGCTGGTGTCTCGGGGGCTTGACGGTGCCGGGCATTTGCGGTTTTATTTATTTGCGTACTAACAAAAAATCTGAAATGTCGCAGCCTTTACAGCTGGGCGCAAGAATGTACAGGGACGGTGATGCGAGGGGCGGTGGCTGACGGTAATGCTGACAATTTCGTAAGGGCACATGATGTTGCGTCTGCATTATCCGTTTTGGCGGAAGGTTCTTGCCGCATTCTGGCTGGTGGTACGGATGTGTTTCCGGCCTTGCAGGACCGGCCGCTAAGCGGGCTTGTTTTGGATATTTCTGGTATCAAAACATTGCGCCGTATCGAAGATTTAGGTGATGTGTGGTCGATTGGTGCGGCGGCTAGCTGGCGCGATGTGATGGACGCGCCGCTGCCAGCGGCATTCGATGGGGTGAAGGCGGCGGCGGCTGCGGTGGGATCATGGCAAATTCAAAACCGGGCAACAGTGGTTGGGAATATTTGTAACGCATCGCCAGCGGCTGATGGGGTGCCGCCTTTATTAACGCTTGATGCCGAAGTGCGGCTTGAATCGCAGCGTGGGGTGCGGCAGATGCCGCTGGCCGCATTTGTGCGTGGCAACCGCCGCACCGAATGCGCCGATGATGAAATGGTTACCGCCATTATTGTGCCCAAAACCGCCACCGCTGGCCAAGGCTATTTTTACAAATTAGGGGCGCGGCGCTATCTGGTGATTTCTATTGGTATGGTGGCGATGCGGTTGCTGTGCGACGATAATAAACAGCTCAGCGAGATAGCTATTGCGGTTGGTGCCTGTTCAGAAGTGGCACAGCGGCTTGATGGGCTCGAACATTGTTTGCGGGGGCAGGCGCTGGCGCGTGCGGCTGGTTTGGTAACAGCAGATCATTTTGCCAGTTTGTCGCCCATTGATGATGTAAGGGCACCGGCGAGCTACCGCCATTATGCGGTACAGGAAATTGTGACACGGTTGCTGGTGGCGGCTAATAAAGCAGCTAATGGCGAGGCTTATGAAGAAGCTAGTGATAGGGCGCTGTAAGGTGATGCGTGTGTGATATGGCCTTTCATTTGAATGGTAAACCAGTGCAAAGCGCAGCATCGCCAGCTACCCGGCTCAGCGATGTTTTGCGTAGAGATTTTGGCCTGAAAGGGACCAAAGTGGGGTGCAATGCAGGTGATTGTGGGGCCTGTACTGTTTTGCTTGATGATCAACCGATTTGCAGTTGTCTAACCGCAATTGGTCAGGTTGAAGGGCAATCTGTCACCACCGTTGAAGGACTGCATGAAGCCGGTATTCTGGAGCGGTTGCAAAATAGTTTTCTTGCGCATGGCGCTGCCCAATGCGGTATCTGCACCCCCGGCATGTTGGTGTCTGCGGCGCATTTGCTCGCGAAAAACCCAACGCCGTGCCGTGATGCGGTTGAAGATGCGCTTGGTGGGGTTTTGTGCCGCTGTACTGGCTATAGCAAAATCATTGATGCAGTTATGCGGGTGCATGCCGCGCCAGCAGATCCGGTCATACCGGTGGCCGGCAATAATGTCGGCAGTGCAATCCAGCATCTGGACGGCGCCGCGAAAGTCACCGCCAGTTTATCTTACGGCGCTGATGAGGTGCCGGCTGATGCGCTGATGCTGCGGGTGATTCGCAGCCCCCATCACTATGCTGATTTTGAGATTGGCGATAAAGCCGCCTTTTTGGCACGGCATCGGGGTATAATGGCGGTGTTTGATGCGTCTGACATACCCGGACGGAATTGTTTCGGGGTCATTCCATCTTTTGCTGACCAGCCAGTTTTTGCCGAAAAAACAGCGCTTTATAGAGGTGATGCGGTGGCAGCTATTGTTGGTGACGCGGCGGTGATTGAGGCTTTTGATGACGCCGCATTTCCAATCACCTGGCATCCGCATCAAGCGATGCTGACCCCGACCGCCGCACAGGCCGCGGGCGCAAAACAAATGCACCAGCACCGTGATGGCAATGTTTTGGTGCGCGGCTATGTGGCATGCGGCGATGCTGATGCCGCCTTGGCGCAGGCGGCGCAGCGTGTAAAAATTCAGTCAAGCACGCCCTTTATTGAACATGCCTATATAGAGCCTGAAGCCGGCTATGCGGTGCGCGAGGGCGACCGCCTTTTGATATATGGATGCACGCAAGCAGCCCAGATGGACCGTGATAGTCTGGCCGAGATTATGGCGATAGACAAAGACGCAATCCGTGTCGTACCAAGCGCCTGTGGTGGTGGCTTTGGGTCAAAACTTGATATGTCCTTTCAACCGTTTGTGGCATTGGCGGCATGGCGGCTACGGCGGCCGGTGCAGATTTGTTACACACGGGGCGAGTCGATGCGGTCTTCAACAAAGCGCCACCCCTCAGAGATCACCCTTGAGATTGGCTGCGATGATAGCGGGCGTATCAGCGGCTTTGTGTTTGATGGTGTTTTTAATACCGGCGCCTATGCTAGCTGGGGGCCGACTGTTGCCAACCGGGTGCCAGTGCATGCCAGCGGCCCCTATGTGACAGCTGATTATCGGGCATCTAGTGTGGCGGTGCATACCAACGCACCGCCAGCTGGTGCATTTCGTGGCTTTGGGGTGCCGCAATCTGCGGTGGCGCAGGAATGTGCCTATGATCTTTTGGCAGATAAAATATCTATGGATCGGTTGGCCTTTCGCCGTTTGAATGCATTGCAAAATAACATGCCAACGGTCACTGGTCAGCGTTTTGAAACCGGGGTTGGTATTGCCGCTTGTTTGGCGGCTTTGCAGCCAGCGTGGGACACAGCATTGCGCCGGGTTGATGCCTTTAACAAACAAGCCAAAGCAACTGGATCGCCTTCGCGCAAGGGCATTGGTGTTGCCAGCTGTTGGTATGGATGCGGCAATACCTCGCTGCCAAATCCATCGACGATGCGCATGGGCATTATGGCTGATGGCACTTGTGTGTTGCATCAAGGCGCTATGGATATTGGGCAGGGCGCAAATACAGTGATCGCGCAAATTGCCGCAGACGCTCTCGGCGTAGCGGTGCACAGTTTGTCACTGCGTGATGGTGATACGGATGTAACGCCAGATTGCGGAAAAACTTCTGCATCACGGCAAACCTATGTATCGGGCAAAGCTGCTTTGTTGGCCGGAAAAGCCCTGCGTGAGGCGGTTTTGCGACATGCTAATGTTTCAGGTGAGGCGCAAATTACCATTGATGGGCCATATCTTTGTGTTGATGATGCTGGGGATGGCGGCACCGCAAAAATTGACCTATCGGCATTACCAGCCAATGAATATGGCTATGTGTTTATGGCTGAGGAAACTTATGACCCGCCAACAACGCCGCTTGATGAGAACGGTCAGGGTAATCCTTATGCGGTTTATGGATATGGCGCACAATTGGTCGAATTGACGGTGGATACTGGGCTGGGGCTTGTAAAGCTGGATAAGATGACCACGGCGCATGATGTTGGCCGTGCCATTAACCCTTTGCTTGTCGAAGGGCAAATCGAGGGCGGCGTTGCCCAAGGCATAGGTTTAGCCCTGATGGAGGATTACCGTCCCGGGCGTACCGAAAATCTGCATGATTATCTGATCCCGACGATTGGTGATGTGCCGGAATTTGAAAATATTATTGTTGAGGTTGCCGATGCCGAAGGGCCGTATGGCGCCAAAGGGCTTGGCGAGCATGTGTTGATTCCTACCGCACCGGCCATTGTTAACGCCATTCGCCATGCGACATCTGTGCTAGTCACAAACCTTCCGGTAACGCCAGACAAGTTGCGGGCTGCCCTAAACCGCAAGCTGTCGGGAGGGTCGGATGTCTGAACCCAAAACGCGCGCCGCGCGTATTGATGAAAAAATCAGATGTGATGCTTGTCCAGTCATGTGCTATATCGCTGATGGCAAGTCCGGCGCCTGTGACCGCTATGCCAATAAAGATGGCCAATTGGTGCGATTAGACCCGCTAGTGATCATGCAACGCCGTATTGATAACGGCGGCGTAGTGGTGCCATTTCTTGATGCCGACAAGCCGTGGGATGGCACGGTGCTGACGCCCGGCGATCATTTTGTGACGGCTATTGGCGCTGGCACCACCTATCCTGATTACAAGCCAGCCCCGTTCATTGTCGCCAGCCAGCATAATGGTGTAGATATGGTGACGGTCGTAACGGAAGGAATCTTCAGCTATTGCGGTGCCAAGGTCAAAATTGATACTGACCGCCATATTGGCCCGGAACGTAGCGTGGTGCGTGTTGATGGTGAACCGGTAGGGCATGTGACGACAGGTGAATATGGGTCGCAAATGCTGTCGCTGGGCGGTGTTAATCATCTTACGGGCGGCGGCAAAAAAGAAGGCCGGGTGACCTGCGCCACCTTGCTCAGCCTGTGCAATGGCGATGCTGTTGAGATGCAGATTGATGACGGATCACAGCTGGTTTTGCAGGCTGGTAAAGCGCCAATTATCAATGGTGTCACCGAAGACCGCATGCGGGTTGGGTGCGGGTCTGCGACAATTGGTATGTTTGCCGCACAATGGCAGGGGCTGGTCGATGAGGTGGTCATCGTTGATGATCATATTACCGGCGTGATGTCGGAGCACCAAGCGGGCAAGGTCATTGGCTGGCAGCCAACGGGCATTAAGATTATCGGCCGCCGGTCAACCCCTGGCCGGTATTTCCAAGTGGCTGAGCCAGGCACCGGCTGGGGCGGCACCAAATTGACTGACCCGCTAGATATTTTGGGGCCGTTTGATGGCAAAATCGCAACCCCTGGCCAGTCTTTGTTGATGATCTCAACCACTGGCGAGCAATTTGCCTATTATGAACTTGATGATAGTTTGCAACCGGTTGCCAAAGCTATGCCTGATCGTTTGCTTCCGTCAATCCGCCGTATCGAAGAAAATTGTGAGCCGGCGCTGACATCGGTGGCGTTCATGGGAGGCGCTGGCGGGTCACTTCGGGCCGGGGTCACAGAAAACCCGGTACAGCTGACCCGCGCCGTTAAAGACGCGCTGGTGACGGTCAGTTGTGGCGGCGCCCCAGTCTATATCTGGCCGGGCGGCGGCATCACACTGATGGCAGATGTTACCCAAATGCCAGAAAATGCGTTTGGCTATGTGCCAACACCAGCGTTGGTCGCGCCAATCGAATTCACTATGCGGCAAAGTGATTATCAGGCGCTTGGCGGTCATATGGGGCATGTGGTGCCACTCGAAGACGCCCTTAAGGGTCATGGCGGCCCGCAAAATGATCATATTGTGAACGGCACCGTTACGGTTCATCAAAAGCCAGACACGCCGTGGCCCGGCAAGGTGTAGTGTTTTTATGGGGGCGGCCAGTGTACCACAGACACAAACAATGTGCGCAGCAGTGCCCATGGCTATGCCGGAAACGTCACGTGCTGTGGCTATGCTGTTGGGCGATGGGCGGCTGCATTTACAGCATGGGCCAATCGATTTGGTGATTGGCGCCGATGGTGCGCCAGCTGCTATCGACGCGGCCTTTCGCGCTGCGCGACACAGGTTTGCCAGCATTCTTGATGAATTGGTTGGCGAATTGCCAGCCTTGCGGGCGCCTATGCTGGCGGCATCGCTGCCGCCGCATGGTGGTGTGGCCCGCCGCATGTGGCGAGCGGCCCGGTGTCATATAGACCGTTATAACGGCAAAAATTATCTTACTGCGATGGCGGCCGTTGCCGGGGCTGTTGCTGATGACGTTTTGGCGGCGATGTGTGCTGGCGCCGCGCTGGATCGTGCTTATGTCAATAATGGTGGCGATATTGCGCTCTATCTGAATGCAGACTCCAAAAACCGCCCCAAATTTGATATTGGCATTTGTGCTGACCCGGATGTTGTGTTTCGTGCCTTTGCCGAGGCATCGCCGCGCGGCGATGGTCAGCCGCATAAATCACCAGAACTAAACTTTGCGGGCACAATCAGACTTTGTGCCAATGACCGGGTTGGCGGCGTTGCGACAAGTGGCTGGAAAGGGCGCAGCCATTCGCTTGGGGTTGCCGATCTTGTCACAATATTGGCAAAGGACGCCGCGGCGGCTGATGTTGCAGCTACCCTTATCGCAAATGCGGTAAATGTGCAAAACAACGCCGCCATAAGGCGGCAGCCAGCACATCAATTAGCCCCAGATAGCGACCTTGGTAGGCGCCTTGTCACGCTATCGGTTGACGCTTTGCCGGTTGACGACATCATGACGGCGTTAAACGCTGGCGCGCGTGCCGCGCAAAATATGATAGCGGCTGGAAAAATTTATGCTGCCTATGGTGTGCTGCAGGGCTATGGTTTCCACTATGATGCTGGTACCGTGATGGCGGGCGCCATGTCAAAAGAAGGGCAGATGTGATGACGAAATTGATTATTTTTGACAAGGATGGCGTGATTTTAGATTTAGAAGCGACCTGGCTGCCGGTGGCGCGTGCAGTCGCTGCCCATACCATCGCGTCTATGCCGGCAGGTCTAACCGCTAACAAGGCGTCGGCCCCGAGCATAACGGATTTGTTGATGGCGGTTGGGGTTGACGATGCGCACGGCACGATTGACCCAAAAGGTATTTTTGCGATGGGGTCATTTGCCGACATTCGCGCGCGCTGGCAGTCGATATTGCCAGCCGGTATGATTGCCCTTGATAGTGACCCTGATTATTGCCTTGCCGTGCAGAATATCGTGCGGACCGAGGCTCGCCACACAACGGTGGCAAAGGGTGATGTGATTACCCCGCTGACGGCCTTGTGTGATGCCGGATACACCCTTGCGCTGGTAACCAATGATGATGTTGATAGTGCCACGCAAAATCTTCATGATCTTGGCATTGCCAATTTATTTTGCGCTGTTGTGGGCGCGGATAGTGGGCATGGGGCCAAGCCGCAGCCGCATGGGTTGTTGCATTGCTGTGCGGTCGCAAACGTAACTCCGCAGCAAAGCATTATGGTTGGCGATACAATTGCAGATTATGATGCGGCGTTGGCCGCCGGCTGCGGGGGCTTTGTTTGTGTTGCCGATTCCTATGATTTTCGGCCACATGACGATATTGCCCCGGAAAATGTCATCGCCGATTTGACCTACCTGCCACCATGGCTGGCGGCGCGGTTGCCGTAGCGCGGTGATGGTATGAAGCGGGCTGCGACGGTCCGAAAACATGCCGGGGCAATATAGGGCTTGGCAATTCAGTCCAGCTTCGCTTATCACTACTAGCATAGTGCTTTTCAGCGTAGCGGCCATGCTGTCATACTTTTAATGATCAAGAGGTGCCATGTCGGATCAGATTCTTATAGTTGGGGCAAGCCACGCCGGCATTTCCTGTGCCGAACAATTGCGCACCTTAGGGTTTGATGGGGACATTACCGTGGTTGACCAGCAAACTGGCACGCCGCTTGAACGTCCGCCTTTGTCAAAAGCCTATCTTGGCAGCACGCCGGCTGAGGATGATAAGTTTCTGTTACGTCGTGCCGATTGGTATGACAAATTTCAAGTCACTATGCGGGCTGGTGCAAAGGTGGTGGGGTGCGACCCGGCATCGCGCCAGGTGCAGCTTGAAGGCGGTGAAAACCTTGCCTATGACAAGCTTGTTATTGCGACTGGGGCGGTGCCTCGGCAGTTGCCTGACACCGGCGATCTTAGCGGGGTGTTTGTTGTGCGCAGCCCGGATGATGCGCGGAAATTGCGCGGTGCTATGACCGCAACCAAAACAGCCGCTGATAAAACAGCCATCGTTATTGGCGGCGGCTATATCGGTCTTGAAGTGGCGGCAAGCTGTGCCAAAGCGGGCTTGGATGTCCATGTGATTGAGGCGGCGGACCGCCTGCTTGCCCGGGTGGCAAGTCCAGATATGTCAGCATTTTTTGCTGCGCTTCACATGGATCACGGGGTGCAAATGCATATCGGGGTGCAGACCACCAAAATTCATAGCAAAGATGGTGCATTTGCTGGCGTGTCGCTGTCTGATGGCCAGTTTATCGCGGCTGGGCTTTTAGTGGTTGGGATTGGTGTAGTGCCGGATATGACACTGGCAACGGCAGCCGGCATCACTACTGGCAACGGTATTTTGGTCGACCAGCAGATGCGCACCAGTGCAGGTGATATATATGCCATTGGTGATGTCGCGCTGGTTGACGGGGCCGCATTACGTATTGAATCGGTGCATAATGCCCAATTTACCGCGGCGCGGGCCGCAGCCGCTATTACCGGAACAGCCATGCCTGCCGACATGGTGCCGTGGTTTTGGTCTGAACAATATGACGTGCGGTTGCAATCTGCCGGTATTGTGCCGGTGGCTGGCACGGCGCTTAGCCATGTGGTTCGACCTGGCAAACGCGCTGGTGGTTTGTCGGTATGGAGTTACCAAGCCGGGCGCTTGGTTGCGGTCGAAGCTGTCCGCGACCCGGCCGCCTATGTGCTTGGTAAAAAATGCCTTGAAAGCAACCTGTCGCCGGCGCCGTCGGATATTGTTGATAGTGACTTTGACCTAAAATCCTTTGTGTCAGTATGATGCAGAGCTGTTTAACACGGGAATATTAACACCATGATGTATGCTGGCGTCGCACGATCAAATAAACCGGTGCGTATTGATATGCGCAGTGATACTGTCACCCAACCAACTGCCGAAATGCGCGCTGTGATGGCGGCTGCTGAGGTTGGTGATGATGTTTATGGTGATGACCCCAGCGTCAATGCGCTGCAAGACAAGGCAGCGAAATTGCTTGGCAAAGAGGCTGGCTTATTTGTGGCAACCGGCACCCAATCTAATTTGTGTGCAACGCTGGCGCATTGCCAACGCGGTGATGAAATTCTTGTTGGTGACAGCTATCATATTTTTCGTGATGAAGCTGGTGGCCCCGCGGTGCTTGGCGGCGTTATGATGGCGTCATTGCCAACCTCGCCATTGGGCGCGATGACCGCAGATGATGTGCATAATGCGGTAAAACCAGATGATGCGCATTGTGCAATATCGCGGTTGTTATGCCTTGAAAATACGGTCGCCGGGAATGTGCAGCCACAAGATGTGATAAATCAATTAGCCGCTGCTGGGCATGCGCGGGGACTGGCGGTGCATTTAGACGGGGCGCGTCTAATGAACGCGGTTGTCAAGCTCGGCATATCAGCTGCCGAAGCTGTTGCCAGCATTGACACCGTGTCTTTGTGCTTGTCAAAAGGGCTTGGCACACCGGCTGGGTCTGTGCTGGTCGGGCCACGTGATTTTATCCGCCGTGCGCACCGGGTTCGCAAATTGGTTGGCGGCGGCATGCGGCAAATTGGTATTTTGGCGGCGGCCGGGCTTTATGCGCTTGATCATCATGTTGACCGTCTGGCAGAGGATCATCTAAACGCCGTTCGGCTTGCCGAGGGGCTATCAAAAATATCTGCCATTCAGGTGGACCCAGCAGCGGTGCAGACAAATATGGTGTTTATGACCGTGCCAGAGGGTGCCGCCGATGGGTTGCGCAGCCATCTTGCCGAAACCGGTATTTTGCTTGGCGGCGGCGCCCGCCAGATCCGGCTGGTAACGCATTTGGATGTGGATGCCGATGCTGTTGATGTATTGACCGCTGAAATCGCCCAATATTTTGCGTAAATGCGCCAACCGCAATGGCGCATTGTGAATATCAATTGTATTTTCTGATGGCATTATCGCGAAACATGTTCTGTTTTGTGATAGAAGGTAGACACCGCTATGTCTTTAATACTTTCAGTTGGCGCGCGGGTGCGCAAAAGTCCGTTTTTTGCGGCAAGCCGAAAAGCTGGCCTGGTTGCTGCCAGTGTGTATAACCACATGTTTATGCCAACCAGCTATGGCGACCCAGCGGCTGAATATGACCGGCTGATCAATGGCGTCGCCATGTGGGATGTTGGGGTTGAACGGCAGGTGGCGCTGAAAGGACCGGACGCGCTGAAGCTGGCGCGGCTGCTGACGCCGCGCAATCTTGACGGGTTAGTGATTGGGCAAGGCAAATATGTGCCCATTTGTAATTTTGATGGGGTGATCATTAATGACCCGGTGCTGTTGCAGGTGGCTGAAGACGAAATTTGGTTGTCAATTGCCGATAGCGATATTGTGTTATGGGCGGCGGCGATTGCCGGGGCCTATAAACTAGATGTCAAAGTGTTTGAGCCTGACGTCTCGCCGCTCGCCATTCAAGGTCCAAAGGCGCAAAATGTTGTTACCGATTTATTTGGTGATTGGGTTGCCGACTTAAAATATTTTGGGTTTCGGATCACTGAATTGGCTGGCATACCGTTGGTTGTGGCGCGGTCTGGGTGGTCAAAACAGGGTGGTTTTGAACTATATCTGCGTGATGGTCGCCGCGGTGAAGAACTGTGGGATATTGTGGCAAAGGCCGGCGCCCCTTATGGCATTGGCCCCGGCACCCCGAATTATGTTGAACGCCTTGAAAGCGGGTTGATTTCCTATGGCGCGGATACTGATGCCGAAACCAACCCTTTTGAACTGGGTATGGATAAATTTATTAACCTTGACCAACCGCATGATTTCATTGGCAAAGCTGCCTTAGAAGCCATCAAAGAGGCTGGTGTCACCCGCCGGTTTATGGGGCTGTTAATAGATGGCGCGCCCTTTACCGCCAGCAATGAACATCGCTGGGATGTGACGGTAAATGGCAATTATGCAGGCTATGCTAGTGCCTGTGCCTATTCTCCGCGGGTGGGGTCTAATATTGGTGTTGGGATCGTGTCAGTCGCGGCAATTGAAGCGGCTGATGGGGTCGCCGTGGTGACAGATAGCGGGCCATTATCAGCCCGTGTAGCACCGTTTCCGCTGGCCTGAACCGACGGCTGATCTTGCGTTTGTCATAATGCTGACCAGAAGGGCGCTAACCCTTTTAGCTTGGCCCTTTGCATGCTGCGTATGATTGCAATAATCCATCGTGCTGGTGGGTCTTTAATGATAGTCTTTAGCTATGCATGGACATGAGGCCGAATTAGTAACCACGACCTTTCTAATGCTTAGTGCAATTGGCTGTGGGTTGCTTTTGAAATTTATCAAACAGCCGCCTTTGGTTGGGTATATTTTGGCGGGTTTGTTTATTGGCCCATCAGGGTTAGGGCTAATTGACTATTCAGCAGAAATTTTGTCATTGGCTGAACTTGGCATCATTTTGTTGCTATTTATCATTGGCATGGAATTGTCTGTAAAAGCGTTTCTTAGTGTTGTCCGGCCAGCCGTGATTGCCACGATGGCGCAGATTTTTTGCAGTATTTTGTTGGCGCTGATGGTCAGTTTCTATTTTGCTTGGTCGGCGCCACAGATTTTGCTTGTTGGGTTTATTCTCTCATTATCGTCAACCGCGGTCGCGCTGATGGTGCTCGATCAGCTTGGTTTGCTGCGAGCCCATGTCGGACAGCTGACGGTTGGGGTGCTTGTAGCCCAAGATATTGCCGTTGTGCCGATGTTGGTGTTTGCACAGACTGGCGCCGAGCTGTTGGCTGATTGGCCGCTGTTAGTGGCGCGCATCGGGCTGGCGGTTGCGGTTTTGGGGATGTTGCTATTTTGGATTGCACGCACCGCACGGGTGCGGTTGCCGTTTGGTAATGACCTTGAAACAAATGTTGAGTTGTCAGTGTTGCTTGGGCTGGGGCTATGTTTTTTGGCAGCCAGCGCAACCGGATTAATTGGGCTGTCACCGGTGTTTGGGGCTTTTTGTGCAGGGCTTGCCATTAGCCATACAAATTTGCGGAAACCTATATTAGAGGCAACGCACCCCCTGCAATCGCTGCTGATTGTTATTTTCTTTGTTTCGGTAGGTTTGTTGGTCGATTTGTCATATGTGGCCGCGCATTGGGGGGTTATTTTGTCGGTAACGGTAGCGGTGTTATGCCTGAAAACAATTTTGGGATGGGTTTTGCTATATGCCGGTGGCGAACCGGTTGGCCGGGCGTTGATATCATCGCTGATTACACCGCAAATTGGTGAATTTAGTTTTGTGCTGACGACGACCGGGGTGGCGTCGGGCATTTTTGTGAGGCAGGAGGCGGATTTTCTGCTGGCTGTTATCGCCGCTAGTTTGTTTGTTTCGCCGATTTGGACGAATGTTCTGCATTATCTTGTCGTTAGATATAAGATCCATTTGCATGGTGAACCCTCACCATCGTCAAATATCCAAGCCTAGGCCCAAGCATTTTTCAAATTTAAGACAAAAAAATGGCCGCGCAACCGGGGCGACGGCCATTCACTAACATTTGGCGTTTAGGCCAGATTAGTATGATGTTGGCAGTTTCAATGCTTAGTCGACAAGACCGAGGCCAACTGCGGCCATTTTGCCATTACGCTGTTCTTCGAGATCATAAGTTACCTTTTGACCTTCGTTCAGGCCATTCAGACCAGAATTTTGAACCGCAGTGATGTGTACAAATACATCATTGTCGCCTTCATCAGGATTGATAAAGCCGTAACCTTTTTGGGTGTTAAACCACTTGACAGTACCCTGTGCCATTTTACTTAGTCTCCAACTTCAGCTACGACCCGCCGTTAGTCTGCTAGCTGACTATTTCTGAACGCGACTTCTATGCGGCTGTGAATCTTAAGCTGGATCCTAGTCTCATAAAGCCCTTCGGCACCATACATATGGGAACACCAACCAATAAAGTCAAATACAAAATCATGTTTCGGTGATTTGTTCAGTGTGGCGTTGCGATAAAAACTTGCCATTTATGCGGTTATGACTGGCGTATCTCACAAACAGGTTTATATATTTTTGGATCTTATAAACAATGTTTCACGTACCAAAGGATACCGCATGGGCGGATTTACACAAAACCGTTTCAGCGGTATTTTGTTTTCGGTAAGCGCCGGTATTTTATGGGGTTTTGTTCCAGTTTACATAAATTTTCTTGGTGATGTTGACCCGTTTGAAATTGTCGCACACCGGTCGCTCTGGTCACTTGTGCTGCTTTTCGGGCTGGTGGTGTGGCGCCAACAAATGCGGCTAGTATGGCAGATTTTGAAACATAAAAAATTGCTAATGGGCTTTATCGTAACAACATTTTTGTTATCGGCAAATTGGGGCATTTACGTCTATGCGGTGCAATCTGAGCATCTTGTTAGCGCTGCACTTGGCTATTTTATCTATCCTATTTGTTCTGTGATGCTGGGCATTGTGATTTTGGGCGAGCGGCTTGATAGGTGGGCGTGGGTTGCCATTGCCTTTGTGGCTGCCGGGGTGCTGGCAAAAGCCCATTTAATTGCCGGGGTGCCGTGGGTGGCTTTGTTGCTGTCTGGTACTTTTTCGCTGTATGCGGTAGCGCGCAAGCGGCTGAATGTTGACCCAATTCTTGGGCTGTTCGTTGAAACCTTGTTACTGTTGCCCGCAACCTTAGGGTTTTTTGTCTGGCTGTATATGTCGGGCAAGTCAGTATTTTTTGGTGGCACCGCGCTGCATGTGGGATTGGCTGTTTTGGCTGGCGTGCTGACCGTTGTGCCGCTTATCTTGTTTCATGCTGGCAACCGCGCATTGAGCATGACGATGGCCAGCTTGCTGTTTTACAGCAATCCTACAACACAATTGTTAATTGCAACTTTGCTGTTCAATGAAGCGTTTTCGCAGCGCGACCTTCTGGCGTTTTTGCCGATCTGGTTTGGCATCATCATCTATTTTTTGTCGCGCCCACGGCCGTTAAAGCCGGTGCTACCAGCAGCCTGACAATAGGTGCAAAAAAACATAGCCAGCGCAATGGCCCGGCTATTTTTGATTTTTCAAAATGCTTGCTGGTTTAGTCGATAAGTGAGGCAGATAGGATTTGGTCAGGTGCTACCGGTGGTTCGCCTGCTGCTAGCTTTTCAACTGCCTCCATACCACGTTCAACCTGTCCCCAAACGGTGTATTGACCGGTTAAATGGCCGCAGCCGTCAAAGCAGATGAAAAACTGGCTATCGCCGCTATTTGGGTTGGATGAACGGGCCATGCCAACGGTGCCTGCACGGTATTCATAATCAGTAAACTCAGCGTCCAGATTTTTGCCGGACCCGCCCATGCCAGTGCCTGTTGGGTCACCAGTTTGGGCCATAAAGCCGGGGATCACCCGATGAAAAATAATGCCATCATAAAAGCCGCTCGATGCCAATTCAGAAATGCGCACGACATGATTTGGTGCAAGTTCTGGAAGAAAGGCAATTTCGACCTGACCTTGTGAGGTTTCAAGAAGTAGTTTTTTGCCGGTTTTGGCAGCTGTTGCATCACTCATAAATAATAATCCCATTCCTAATAGACCAAGTAACCGTAGTTTCATCGATATGACCTTTGTTACAAATTCTTACCTAAAGCTGGGGATCCCTAAAACAGGGCATCAAGCTGTTCATCTGTTAAATTGCCCGGCACCACTGTAATGGGCACCCGGCATTTTGACGCACCACGTGCCATCAAAAATGTGATGAGCGGACCAGCAGTTTCTGAAGTGGTGTCGGCCCCAAGCACAAGCAAGCTAATGTCAGGTTCTTCATCAATCAAGGCCAGCAATTCATCTTTAATGTCGCCTTCACGCACATATAAGATTGGGGTGCCTTCAGTCAGTTTTTGCACATAGTCGGCGTGAATAGCCATTTTGGCTTCGGCTTCTTCGCGGGCTTCGGCACGCATCAATTCGCCGACGCCTGCCCAATATTCAAATTCGGCAGGGGCAATACAATACATCAATGCGACCCGCCCACCAACAGTGCGCGCGCGGCCACAGGCAAATTGCAGCGCCTGATGCATTTCTTCGCTTTCATCCACAACCACAAGGAAGACAGGTTGCTTCTTTCTCAGCTTAGCCATGACGTTTGTCTCCAAATAAAACCAACCACATGTGTTGTTATTGCTGGTTTAGCCGCGTCTGAAAGCGGCGGCGGCTAACCAGCCTGCTGCCACCGCAAATGCGACAGCAAATAAACCATAAAGCAGAGAGTGATCATGTGCAAAGTTATAGATCATCGCACTTAACCCCCCTTTCTTTATGTAGATATTGGTTTCATTTTGGCTTAACACAACGCCATCACGGAAATGCAAAATACGCACGTCATAGGTGCCTGAAACAACATTTGCGGGCAAAGCGACACTGGCCCTAAAAAGCGCCCCGTCAGTTAGGCTGACATGGCCCAACTCAGACGGCCATAAGCCAGTTGCTGACATGTTGCGGGCCATTGAGGCAACAAACGCCTGAGCATCTGGTTTTTGCACAGTGGCTTTGGCTGTATCCGGTGCTAAATCCAGCTGTAAATTATCGGCGCCAATTTCAAGCTGCGCCAAGGTTTCCATGTTGGTGATTTGTGCCAGCGGGCGTGTTGCCAAAATCTGATAGAGACTGGGCGCATTCTTCCAAATATTTGTTTCTGCATTTATCCAAATGCCGGCGACATAGGCTTTGCGGCGCTGCGCAATATCAGTCGGTGGGCCGCTAATAACGACAATAATATCATCTGTGTCACGGCCATCAATGGCGCCAAACAACAGTAAATCGGTGCCATGAAAGCTGCTGGTGATCGATACATTCGATTCTGATAAGTCTGCGACCACGCGTCCGGCCTGCGCTGGCACCATCGCGGCGGCAAGCCAAACAGTGATCATCGACAAAATGAAGGCGCAGCGCCGCATCATTTGAGCAACTCCACACTAAACAGGTCAGCCGGTTGAACAGCCAAATCATAGCCGAGCTTGATGCAAACCGCCAAAACCATCAGCGCCAGCAAGCCACGCAGCTGTTCACCACGCAAAAGAGCACTGGCACGGGTGCCAAACTGCGCACCAATAACGCCGCCAAATAACAGCAAGCCGGCCAACATAAAATCCACCGTCTGGGTTTGAACAGATTGCAAAAGCGTCACGTTGGCGGTCACAAAAATAATTTGAAACAGTGATGTGCCCACAACCACCGAGGTCGGCATGCCCAAAAGATAGATCATTGCCGGCACCATAATAAAGCCGCCGCCAACGCCCATTATGGCCGCAAGCAAGCCGACAAAAGCACCGATCGCCAGGGGCAGGAGGGCGCTAATATATAGTTTTGATCGCCGAAACCGCATTTTGAAAGGCAGGCCGTGCAACCAATTATGCTGGTGCAGCTTGCTGCGCGCCGCACCCGGACGGCGCGACCGCATGATGGTGCGAACGCTTTCCATAAGCATCAAAGCGCCGATAATGCCAAGAAACACTACATAAGACAATTTAATGACCAGATCAATCTGGCCCATATCGCGCAAAAATTTGAACAGCATCACGCCAGATGATGATCCAATTACACCACCGGCAAGCAAAATCCCGCCCATTTTAAAATCGACATTGCCACGCCGCATATGGGCCAGCACACCGGACACCGAGGAGGCGACGATTTGGTTTGCTTCGGTGGCAACTGCCACGGCTGGGGGAATGCCAAAAAAGATCAAAAGCGGGGTCATTAAAAACCCGCCGCCAACGCCAAACAAGCCAGATAAAAAACCTACACCGCCACCAAGCCCCAGAATAATGCCAATATGCATCGAGATTTCAGCGATGGGAAGGTATATATACATTGACAAAGCCAATTACAGTGGAGTTTTTAGCGTAGCAATGCGCAAAGTCGCACCAGACGCTCATCGCCTTGTGCTTCGCACAGTGGCGCCGAAGACGCAAGGGTAAATCTTTGCTGTTTTTGGATTATCTAAAAAAATATTTACTTCTAAAAAATAAAGGTCGTCGGTGCTGTACACCAAGAATTAATGACGACGGGGCCGCATCACCGGGTCATGGTCATATATGTGCGACAGCAGCCGCAAAATACGCAAAACATCAGTGTCATCAATTGAATAGTAAATCGTTTGCGATTCGCGCCTGGTCCGCACAATATTGGCGCGTCTTAACCTCCCAAGATGTTGGGATAGCGCAGATTGGATTAGATTTGCGATGATTGATCCCAATTCAGATACCGAGCGTTCGCGGCCATCGGCCAATTCATTGAGGATGCGTAGACGCTTGGAATTGCCAATAGCACGTAAAACAGTGGTTACCTTTGACTGTTCATTCTCTATATCCGGCAGTCGTGCCATGATGATCTCTTCTCAGCCTGCATTTTATGAATCTCCTATATTAAGTGAAAAAGGTTATTAAACCTTTAACGTGAAACGGAAAAATAGGCATGGTTTGGGTTTTTTGCGCTTGCTATGCGCTGTGCCGGACTATTGCTATGCAAAACTATCGTCGCGACTGGCCAGAAAGGCACAGAACTGTGGGGTCACTGGTCAGATCAAAACGCTATCCGGGGCATTGGTTAGGTTAATGACCGACAACACCCGGTGATTGACGGCACGTTCGTGGGCTGGCGCAATCGGGTGGATCAGGCGCTGGAACGGCTGGCGGTTATGCTCACCAATTTTTATCAGCCCATGATGATAAAGTGGCAAACGAATTGCCAATGCCGTCTCAAAGATGGTGCTGAGCCATTGGTTTATTAGCGGGGGCAGGCATTCGTCAAAAGTTTCACCAATTTTTGGCTGGCTGGCTGGCCAGATTGCCTGTTTTGGCGTCGCGACAAAGCACAGCTTCATTGACATGGTTTGCCCGACAGATACCAGATTTTTAATTTCAGCTTGGCTTGCCTTTAGCAGGGCCGTTGGCACATCAAGTTTGCCAAGTGATAGTTGCCCTAATCGAAATAAATGCTCCGGCAAAACATCAATTTGTAATAGCGCATCGGTTAAAATTTCGATTTTACTGGTAAACATGTAATCAGATTCGGCTTCCAGTCGATCAAGCGCCATCTGGGACAATACAATACATATCTTCGCGCGTGTGTAATGATCGAAATTTAATTCGCCAGCGCCGGTCAACTGCATTTTTGTTTCAACCGCTCTTAATGTCCGAACAAGCGTCAATAATGCCCGCGCTGTAGGGTTTTCGGACAGAGTGACGGTAAATAATTTGTTAGTGCGCTTGACCAGCGTGCCGCCGTTCGGCGGGTAGGGTGTGGTTGATGGCTGTATAATGCCATCTTCATTAATGGCTATATTTGCGCGCATAATTAACAAGTCACCTTTTGTGGCATTTTAAAAGTGCGGTATTGTGAACATGCAGATAACCGATGATACGGCTGTCATTTGCACGGTTTTGGGCAATCCCCTCATGCGAAAATTGCCTACCTCCAGTAACACCGTTGCACAGAAAGGTTTAAAAAAGGTTTACGTGAATTAATTCCGTGATAAGTCGGCCAAGCCTTGGTACGATGCGCTATGACAGAAATGGACAAGACCCAGAGTGCCTTCACAACCATTGGCCGCTCCGTCGAACAACAATTCAACATCAAAATTGACGCTGATGGCCGGTGGTTCCACGAGGGTGGCGAAATTCGCCGGAAAGCCTTGGTAAAGCTTTTTGCCACGGTGCTAAAGCGCGACTCTGATGGTGTTTTTTGGCTTGAAACGCCGGTCGAAAGAGGCCGCATTGATGTTGCTGATGCGCCGTTTATCGCTACCGCCCTGCGTGCAAGTGAGGCTGGCGCAGAAACAGACATGGCCCCGCCCAGCTTGATATTTACTACCAATGTTGATGATGAGGTGCGGCTGGACGCAGCGCATCCGTTGCATCTAAAGATGGCGCCAGACGGGGGTGGGTTGAGACCCTATATTGAAGTGCGGAACGGGCTGCTCGCCAAGCTGAGCCGACCGGTGTATTACGAGCTTGCGGCGCAGGCCACTATTGGCGAGGATGGGCGGCTTGGGGTGTGGAGCCATGATCAATTTTTTGTGATGGAATAAGTGTGGCTGTGACCTCTGTTAGGAATAAAGATGACCTTTTTTACGCGAAGCTACCAAGCCGTTTGCAGGCCTGTCTTGATGCGATGCCGGATAATCGTGCGGTACCGCCAACCATCGCCAGCCACAGCGATGATCGGCTAGCGGCTGTTTTAGTGCCATTGATACAGCGTCAAACAAGCTTGGGTCAAACAAGCTTGGGTCAAACATGCTTGGGTCAAACAAGCTGGGAGATTGTGCTAACCAAACGGGCCGCACATTTGTCGCATCATGCCGGCCAAATTAGCTTTCCCGGTGGCGCGGTGGATCACGGCGATGCCGGATTGGTTGATACCGCGTTGCGCGAGGCGCACGAGGAAATTGGCCTGATGCCATCTATGGTAAAGATTATGGGCGGGTTGCTGCCGGTGCGCAGCCCGGCAGGGTTTATTGTGCAGCCAATAGTGGGTATCATTGACAGCGCAGCTTATGTAGATCTGAAACCAGCGCCTGCCGAAGTTGATCAAATTTTTACAGTCCCTTTGGCGCATATTGGACAGGCTGACAATTTTACGCTTGTGCCCCGCCAGACCGATGGCCGTGACAGCAGCTATTGGGTGATCACGCATCCTGATCATTATATTTGGGGGTTGTCGGCACGGGTGTTACATGACTTGCGTGAACGCCTTTATGATAGGTAGAATAATGCTGGGAAGACAGCCCAGCAGTTAACAGTGGAGGGGCAAGATGCGGACCATTTTGGTTATATTGTCAGCACTCGGAGCAGCCATCCTTGTGCTAAATCTGTTAAAGGGCTGGCAGCGCCGCCGCGCCGCACAACGTGGCGAGGTTATGTCTGATCACGTGTCGCTAGCGCATGTGATAAGTGTATTTGTCGGGCTTGGGGTGTTTTTTCTTGGGGCGTTTTGGCTTGAGACAAATTCGGCGCCGCCGGGGGCTGTTTATGCCCCAGCAACGATAGAGGATGGTGCGGTGAAATCTGGCGGCTTTGACAAATAAGCATCATAATTGGCACGCTTTTGATGGCGGAGGGCCGATGTCTGAACCACAAAGATTGCCGGCATGGGCACATCACCAGCTCGTCGCAACGATTTTTGAGGCGGCCGTCCAATTGGGGGGTGAGGCCCGTATTGTCGGTGGGGCAGTGCGGAATTGGCTTGCCGATAAACCCATTACAGATATTGATATGGCGGTAAATTTGCCAATTGCGACAGTGGCAGATCATTTGCGCGCCACCACTCGCCTAACAAAGACCCGTCTGAAAGTTTTGGATACCGGTCTTGCCCACGGCACAGTGACGATAAGTGATGGGCGCAAGCATATCGAATTAACGCAAACCCGTGACGATGTTGACACCGATGGTCGTCATGCGGTGGTGCGCTATCAACCCGATTGGACGCAGGACGCCGCCCGGCGTGATTTCACCATTAACGCCATTTACCTTGCTGCCAATGGTGCCATTTTTGATCCATTTGAGGGGCGCGTTGATTTGGCGGTATCGCGGTTGCGTTTTGTTGGCAACGCGTCTGACCGGGTGCAAGAAGATGCGTTGCGGATGCTGCGCTATTGCCGCTTTTTGCCGCATTACGGCGGCGGCCAGCAGGACGTGGACGCTCTGGCGGCATTGCGCCAATATGCGCCTTTGGCGGCGCAATTATCTGGCGAGCGGATTGCCACCGAATTGCGGAAAATCCTATCTGCCGACAACAGCCATATTGCCATAGAGCTGATGCATGACAGCGGTCTTGATGTGGTCATATTTGGCGGCCAGTTCGGATGTGAACGGCTGCCATTTGATCAAAAAGATTTGTCGATGGTTGTGGCAGATTATGGCTGGCTGGTGGCGTTTGCTGTGCTGTTGGCAGACAGCAAAATGCTCGCGGCGGCACAGCGGCTGCGTCTAAGCCGCACAGATCAGGCGTTTTTACAGCAAATCGCAGAGCAAGCTAAGCCGCATATCTACGCTAATTTGACGGCAAAAAACTGGCAGCATTCTGCGTTTTTTATAGGTGATTGTGCGGCCGCCCTATATGCCTGTTCAGGGTGGCGGCATGGACTGCCATTTGACGCAGTGCGGTATCGCCGCCTGCGGCACTGGCAGCCCCCAGAATTTCCGTTGAAAGGGGCTGACTTATTGTCGCATGGCGTTGACAAGGGGCCGGCGGTGGGTCACATGTTGAAGGCAGCCAAAGCACTGTGGGTACAGTCTGACTTCAGCTTGTCGAAAGCCGCGCTGTTGGATGCCGTTGTTAATAGGTGAGTTGGTACAGTTATGGCGCCTCAAACCGGTCAAAAAGAATTGTCAATTGCTCAAAAAAAAGCGCTGGCTAGTGACTGGTTCCGCGCCTTGCGCGACGATATTTGCACAGCTTTTGAAACGATCGAAGAAATTGCCGCGACAACGGACAAGCCGGCCGGCCGCTTTGCCCGTAAAGCGTGGCAGCGCGAGGGCGGCGGCGGCGGCGAAATGAGCCTGATGCATGGCAATGTTTTTGAAAAAGTCGGGGTAAATATTTCGACTGTGCATGGCGCATTTTCGGATGATTTTAAAGGCCAAATCCGCGGTGCTGAAGAGGATGGTGCATTTTGGGCATCGGGCATTTCGCTGGTTGCGCACATGCGCAACCCGCATGTGCCAGCCGCCCATATGAATACGCGGTTTATCTGCACATCACAAAGCTGGTTTGGTGGTGGCGGTGATTTAACCCCGCTATTGCCGGATGCGGCAGCCGGCACGCAGTTTCATGCCGGGCTGAAACGCGCCTGTGACCTGCATGACCCAGACTATTACCCAAAATATAAAAAATGGTGTGACGAATATTTCTACCTTCCCCACCGTGATGAACCCCGCGGTGCCGGCGGTATTTTTTATGATAATCTGGATAGCGGTAATTGGCACGCAGATTTTGCGTTTACGCAAGATGTCGGCCGGGCCTTTCGTGATGCCTATGTTGAGATTGTTAAGAGCCGCATGGATCGTCGCTGGACTGACGCGGACCGGCATCAACAGTTGGTCCGGCGGGGGCGCTATGTGGAGTTTAATTTATTGTATGACCGGGGCACCCTATTCGGCCTAAAAACAGGCGGAAATATCGAAGCCATTTTGATGAGTTTGCCGCCAGAAGTGCGCTGGCCCTAAAGGTAAAGACGCTAAGTTTTATAAAAATGACGTATTTTGAGTGAAAACATGCAAAATGGGGGTATGAAAATACCGGCGTAACATGCTAGGAAATGCCCAGAAATGTCTGCCTGCCGGCAGTCATGGCTGCCGTTATTAGAAAACGCCAACCGCATGTTAGTGATCATGTGAAGGTAATAGCGTAAACAGAGGACAAGATGGCAAAATCGGACACCAAGACAACCCCAGCGTCAAAACGCCCAGAGGACCCGGGCCGCCGCGACTTTATTGTGATTTCAACCTATGCAATGGCCGCGCTTGGTGGCGCTGCTGTAGCGTGGCCACTTATCGACCAGATGAACCCAGCGGCCGACACGCTGGCACTTGCCAATATTGAAGTCGATGTTTCAAAAATCGCCGAAGGCCAGTCCATCACGGTAAAATGGCGCGGTAAGCCAGTTTTCATTCGGCATCGCACCGAAGATGAAATTGCCCGGGCGACAGCAACTGATTTGTCTGATTTGCGTGACCCGGAAAGCGATCAAACCCGGGCGGAAAAGCCTGACTATCTGGTTTTGGTTGGGGTGTGTACGCACCTTGGATGCGTGCCGCTCGGCCAGAAAACCGGTGAAGTACGCGGCGATTATGATGGCTGGTTCTGCCCATGTCATGGGTCGCATTACGATACGTCTGGGCGTATCCGCAAAGGTCCGGCACCAACCAATCTTGAAGTGCCACCTTATGAATTTTTGTCCGACTCGGTCATCCGTATCGGTTAATCCGCCACTCTTTCTGGAGGTAATGAAAAGCTATGTCTGCTGAAAAGTTTCAAAATCCGGTAGTGCGGTGGATTGACCATCGGTTGCCTGTTTTTTCAATGTTAGATCATGAAAAATATGACTATCCGGTCCCCAAAAACCTAAACTATATGTGGAATTTTGGTGTGCTAGCGGGGCTTTCGCTGGCGATTATGATCATCACCGGTATCGTGCTGGCGATGAGCTATACAGCCCATGTTGATTATGCCTTTGATGCGGTTGAGCGCATCATGCGCGATGTTAATCACGGCTGGATGATTCGCTATATCCATATGAATGCAGCCAGCTTTTTCTTCATCGTTGTCTATATTCATATTTTCCGGGGGCTATATTACGGGTCTTATAAGGCGCCGCGTGAATTGCTGTGGATATTGGGCGTGGTAATCTTTTTGCTGATGATGGCGACGGCCTTTATGGGTTATGTATTGCCATGGGGCCAGATGAGCTTTTGGGGCGCTACGGTGATCACCAACCTGTTTTCTGCCATTCCGGTGGTGGGTGACAGCATTGTGACATTGCTTTGGGGTGGGTTTTCTGTTGATAATCCGACCTTGAACCGGTTTTTCTCGCTGCATTATCTAATGCCATTTGTGATCGCTGGTGTTGTTGTGCTTCATATCATGGCGTTGCACCGGTTTGGGTCGAACAATCCTATTGGTATTGATGCCAGCGGTCCGCAGGACACAATTTCGTTCCACCCTTACTATACCGTAAAGGATATGGTTGGGATTGCGGTGTTCTTGCTGTTGCTTGCTATGGCGGTGTTTTTCTTCCCGAATGCGATGGGACACCCAGACAACTACATCCCGGCAAACCCGCTGCAGACACCAGCGCATATCGTGCCTGAATGGTACTTCCTGCCATTCTATGCGATCTTGCGGGCGGTGCCAGACAAGCTCGGCGGTGTATTGCTGATGTTTGGTGCGATTGCGGTGCTGTTTGTGCTGCCATGGTTAGACAGATCGCCAGTACGTTCGGCCCGGTTCCGTCCAGTGTTTCGGATCTTCTTCTGGTTGCTGCTGATTGATGCTGTTATTCTTGGCTATCTTGGTGGCAAGCCCGCAGAAGGCATTTATGTTGTGTTGTCGAGAATTGCGACAGCATGGTATTTCCTGCATTTTCTTGTGATTTTGCCTTTGCTTAGCGTTTTCGAAACGACAAAACCTCTGCCAAAATCAATTTCTGAACCGGTGCTTGGTGCATCGAGGGAGGCCGCGTAATGTTAAAACGTCTTTTTGCAGCCCTTGTGGCAACGCTGCTTGCCGGCCCGGTTTATGCGGCTGGTGGTGCGGTTGAGTTAACCGAACGCGACTGGAGCTTTAACGGCCCATTCGGCACCTTCGACAAGGCGTCTATGCAGCGCGGATTTCAAGTGTACCGGGAAGTGTGTGCCGGGTGTCACTCGTTGAAATATATTGCCTTTCGTAATTTCGCTGACCTTGGGTATAACGAGGACGAAATCAAGGCGATCGCCGCTGAATATGAGGTTCAAGACGGTCCGAATGACGAAGGCGAGATGTTTATGCGCCCTGGCATCGCGGCTGACCGTGTGCCAAGCCCCTATGCAAATGACAATGCTGCACGTGCCGGCAATGGTGGCGCGCTGCCACCAGATTTGTCATTGATCGCAAAGGCGCGTGCGCATGGGCCGGATTATCTTTACAGCCTGCTTGTTGGCTATAAAGAGGCACCAGAATCAATGAAAGTGCCAGAAGGCATGTATTACAATGATGCCTATTCAGGCAACCTCATTGCGATGCCACAGCCAATATATGGCAGTGATGTCACCTATGCAGATGGCTCAGACGCATCGATCGAAGCCATTTCGGCAGATGTGACACAGTTCCTGATGTGGGCCGCCGAGCCTAAATTAGAAGCCCGCAAGCGCATTGGCGTTGCCGTGGTGTTCTTCCTCAGCATCTTTGTCATTCTGTCATATATGGCAAAACGCCGGGTGTGGGCAAACGTTCATTAATTGCGGCTAGGCCTAGTCAACGAGAAAACCCTGCCGGCGTTTGTGCTGGCAGGGTTTTTTGTATCTGCTGTAAAAGCAAACATGCCCTAAAATCTTCCGGTCAGACCGGTAAAGGCACGCGCACGGGGTTAGACGTTAAAGCGAAAATGGAACACGTCGCCATCGACAACTTTATAGTCGCTACCCTCAACCCGAAATTTACCAGCATCTTTGGCGCCTGATTCGCCTTTGCAGGCGATGTAATCGGCAAAGCTGATGGTTTCGGCGCGAATAAAGCCACGCTGAAAATCGGTATGGATTACGCCGGCGGCTTGTGGGGCTGTCGCACCATTTGCAACGGTCCAGGCGCGCGCTTCTTTGGGGCCAACAGTGAAGAAAGTCAGCAGGTTCAATAATCCATAACCAGCCCGAATGAGCCGTGCCAACCCAACCTCATCAAGGCCAAGCTCGGCAAGGAATTCGCCTTTATCAGCGGCGTCTAGCTGGCTAATTTCGGCTTCGATAGCCGCCGACACTATGACATAGGCGGCGTTATCTTGGGCGGCCATCTCGGCCACGGTCTCGCAATAGGCGTTGCCAGTGGCGGCATCCCCCTCAGCCACATTACAGACATATAAGACAGGTTTTGCCGTTAGCAACTGTAACTGCGGCAGACGGGCAGTTTCGGCGGCGCTCAGGCCCGCTGTGCTGCGCGCTGGCTTGCCGTCAGACAGATGTGCAAAAAGCTTTTCCATAAGCGCCAAATCGGCCTTTGAGTCCGCATCGCCGCCGCGCGATTTTTTTACCAAAGCGGCCATCCGGCGTTCCAGTGAATCGATGTCAGCAAGCATCAATTCGGTTTCAACGGTTTGCGCATCGCGAACTGGGTCAACATCACCGTCAACATGGGTGACTTCGCTATCGTCAAAACAGCGCAAGACATGGGCAATCGCGTCAACTTCACGAATATTGCCCAAAAATTGATTGCCCAGCCCTTCGCCTTTTGATGCACCACGCACCAAGCCAGCGATGTCAACAAATTCGAGCTGTGTCGGGATGATGTTTTTTGATCCCGCCAAGGCCGCTAGCGCGTCCAGCCGTGGGTCTGGTACAGCAACGCGGCCGGTGTTCGGTTCTATCGTGCAAAACGGGTAATTCGCGGCTTCGGCGGCTGCGGTTTCGGTTAACGCATTAAAAAGCGTGGATTTACCAACATTAGGTAACCCGACAATACCACAATTAAATCCCATTATATGTCCTTACAACGTTGAATTATCGTCATGTTTTGGGGCCGGGGCCAGAAAGGCAATACGGCTCATAAAGCCGCCATCATCAAAACTGCTAAGGCGCGGCGCTTCATCGCTGATAGCGTCAAGCACTTTGGGAAGCCAGCCAGATGTTTCATCTTTGGCAAAATCTGCTAGCACCCATGCCTTTACATCCATAGACGGGTGGGTAGGGCGGCCAATGCCAATCCGCACACGCCAATAATCTTTGCCCATATGGCGGTCAATGTCCCGCAACCCGTTATGCCCGCCATGCCCGCCGCCTTGTTTGACACGCACGCGCCCGATTGCCAGATCAAGCTCGTCATGAAAGACAAAAATATGTTCGGCAGGAATTTTGTGAAACCGCGCCGCTTCGGCAACCGGCAGGCCGGATTTATTCATAAAGCTTTGCGGTTTTAGCAAAATAATTTTTGTTGATCCGATGCGGCCTGTATTGTGCAGCGCCGCACCTTTTTTTTGCCAGCCTGCAAACCCGTAGGCATCGGCCAGCTGATCAACCGCCATGAACCCGACATTATGTCGGTTCATGGCATAAGTTGGTCCGGGATTTCCGAGTCCTGCAAAAAGCAACATGACAGTCCCGTTTAGGTTGGCTTTATGACCAGTGGCCTAGTCGTCAGACGCGGCGTCTTCAGCGCCTTCGCCATCACCGTCAGCGTCTTCGTCTTCGTCTTCATTCTTGACGCCGCCACCAGGTGAGGCAATGGTTGCCACGGTAAAGTCACGATCGGTAATGGTTGGCTCAACGTCATCAGGCAATGTGATCGCGCTGATATGGATTGAGTCACCAATTTTCATGCCATCCAGATCAATAGTGATTTTTTCCGGGATTGCACTTGCTGGGCATAGCAGTTCAACTTCATGGCGAACAACGTTAAGAACGCCGCCAATTTTCAATCCAGGACAGCTGTCTTCATTGATAAATTCGACAGCCACCGCAACCGCGATTCTGGACGAGCCTGACACCCGTAAAAAATCCATATGCAGAACAGTGTCTGTGACCGGATGGAATTGGATATCACGGGTCAAAACAGTGTGTTTCTTACCGGCAACTGTAATATCAAGAAGCCGGCCGAAAATGCCGGGCTGATGAACGATGCGGGTAATATCGCGCCCATTCAAATTGATGCCCAACGGGTCTTTTTTGTCGCCATAAATGACGGCAGGGACGAGGCCTGCGCGGCGTGCCGCACGGGCGGACCCCTTACCGACCCGTTCGCGCTGTTCAGCGCTAATGGTTGTATTGTCAGACATTGCTAAC
>Ga0181606_10000310_pt1 | contig 39362 bp, 40 predicted proteins | sample 041ome_10_FD_132994 | JGI IMG/M metagenome (GOLD analysis project Ga0181606, IMG submission 132994) | Coastal salt marsh microbial communities from the Groves Creek Marsh, Skidaway Island, Georgia - 041412US metaG (megahit assembly) | ecosystem: Environmental > Aquatic > Marine > Intertidal... | reverse complement strand
GAGGCATCCCCTTGCTCGGCAGCTAGGCGATACAGGCGGGCTGCTTCGGCATAGTTCTGAGGAACGCCTTGGCCGTTGTAATACATTCCGCCCAGATTGTATTGAGCGTCGGCATCCCCTTGCTCGGCAGCTAGGCGATACAGGCGGGCTGCTTCGGCATAGTTCTGAGGAACGCCTCGGCCGTGGTAATACATTATACCGAGATTGAATTGGGCTAAGGCATTCCCTTGCTCGGCAGCTAGGCGAAATTCACGCAATGCGGTTGGGTAATCGCCATCATTGTAGGCGCTCACTCCCCGATCAAAGTCCTGCGCTGCAACACTCGAAGGAAGCGTTAAGCTCAAAAGAGCGGCGGCAATAATGACTAGGTTGCGCATGGACTCTCCTCGTTTGCCCGAGGTGTAGACTGACGCGCTGGGGTGGTTATTGCAAGGGGAGGTGAAGCGGGTGCAGTGAGTGCTGAAGGTAGGCGAGCGAGGCTCGATTGTGAGGCCTGAGGCGGACCGACGGAACGACCACTTGGCACCCCGTTTTCCATACTCATTACATACTGCGACAAAGCGGCCTGCCTAAGCCATTGAGAAATGGTGCTGCTAGAGAGAATTGAACTCTCGACCTCACCCTTACCAAGGGTGCGCTCTACCACTGAGCTACAGCAGCATGCCATTTCGCGCCGCGAGACATGCGTCAATCGCGGAACAGGCGGGCGCTATTGTCGGCAAGGCAGCGAAAGTCAAGCCATGCTTGAGCTTGCCATGCAAAATCGCCATGAAACGCGCCATGAGCACCCCTGAAGACAAGCTTTCGCGCGAAGAACGGCTGGCCGCCAAGCTGCGCGAGAACCTGCGCCGTCGCAAATCGCAGGCCAAGGCCATCGCAGGCAAGGACGATGCAACCCTTCCCAAGGGCGATTCGAAAAGCTAACGGCTCACCTTCTTCATACGCGACCTTCCGCAAGACAGGAGCAGCAGCTTGCCCACCTTGATCCTCGTGCGCCACGGCCAGAGCCAGTGGAACCTGGAAAACCGTTTCACCGGCTGGTGGGATGTGGACCTTACTGACAAGGGCGTGGCCGAAGCCAAGGCTGCCGGTGAACTGCTGGCCGAGAAGGGCCTGCTGCCCACGGTCGCCTTCTGCTCTGTCCAGAAGCGCGCGATCAAGACGCTGCACATTGCGCTGGAATATTGTGGTCGCATCTGGATCCCCGAAACCAAGGACTGGCGCCTCAACGAGCGCCACTATGGCGGGCTGACCGGCCTCAACAAGGCGGAAACGGCCGAGAAGCACGGCGAGGAGCAGGTGAAGATCTGGCGCCGCAGCTTTGACGTGCCGCCGCCGCCGCTGGAAGCCGGCAGCGAGTATGACCTTGCCGGTGATGCCCGTTATGCAGGCATCGACATTCCCGATACCGAAAGCCTGAAGCTGACGATCGAGCGTGTGCTGCCCTATTGGGAAGCCGAGATCCTGCCCGTCCTCGCCAGCGGCGAAACGGTGATCATTTCCGCGCACGGCAATTCCCTACGCGCGCTGGTGAAGCACCTGTCCGGCATTTCGGATGAGGACATCACCGGCCTCGAGATTCCCACCGGCCAGCCGATCGTCTATGACTTTGACGAGAACATGCAGCCGGGCGAACGGCATTACCTGAAGGATCGGTAAGAGGATGACCGCACCAGTAGCCATCATCATGGGCAGCCAGTCCGACTGGCCGACCATGAAACTCGCCGCAGACGTGCTGGACGAGCTGGGGGTGGAGCATGATTGCCGCATCGTTTCCGCGCACCGCACGCCGGACCGGCTGCACGCCTTCGGCAAGGGCGCGGCGGATGAAGGCTTCAAGGTGGTGATCGCCGGTGCTGGCGGCGCGGCGCACTTGCCCGGCATGGTTGCCGCGCTCACGCACCTGCCCGTGCTGGGCGTTCCGGTAAAGAGCCGCGCGCTTTCCGGTCAGGACAGCCTGCTGTCCATCGTGCAGATGCCCGCGGGTGTTCCGGTGGGCACGCTGGCGATCGGCGAGGCAGGCGCGAAGAATGCGGGCATCATGGCCGCTTCCATCCTGGCGCTGGAAGATGCCGCACTGGCCGAACGGCTGATCGCCTTCCGCGAAGCACAGACCGCCGCAGTGGCGGAAAAGCCGGTCGATCAGTAAGCGCTCACGGTGAGAGAGACAGCAATGGAAGCCCTGCCCGCAGGCGCGACAATCGGGATTTTGGGCGGTGGCCAGCTGGGCCGCATGATCGCCATGGCCGCAGCCCAGCTGGGCTATCGCTGCCATATCTTCGCGCCGGACGATCATTCCGTGGCCGCCGATGTCTCCGCCGCGCACACCCATGCAGACTGGCATGACGGCCCGGCTCTTTCTGCCTTCGCGGCAGCTTGCGCCGTCATCACCTATGAATTCGAGAACGTCCCGGTCGAACCGCTGCGGGTATTGCCGCAGGTGAAGCTGGCCCCCGGCCCGCGCGCGCTGGAAGTGGCACAGGACCGGTTGAGCGAAAAGACCTTCGTCAGCGCGCTTGGCGGCACCCCCGCTCCCTTCGCCGATGTCACCTGCATGGCAGACCTTGAAGCCGCAATTGCCGAACATGGCGCGCCCGCCATCGTGAAGACGCGGCGCGACGGTTATGACGGCAAGGGCCAGTGGCGCATCAATGCCGCCGCTGACATGGACGCTGGCGAGATCGGCAAAACCGCGCTGATCTACGAAGGCTTCATCAATTTCGAATGCGAATTCTCTGTCATCCTCGTGCGCGGGCGTGATGGCGAGGTGCGGTTCTGGGATTCGACGCACAACACGCATGAGGACGGCATCCTTGCGCACAGCGTGCTGCCAGCTCCTGCCATCGTGGGCGAACAGGTGGCAGATGCGCGCGCGCTGGCGAAAAGGATCGCCGAGGAGCTGGGCTATGTCGGTGTGATGACATGCGAGTTCTTCGCCACCAGCGAAGGCCCCGTATTCAACGAGATGGCCCCGCGCGTGCACAATTCCGGCCACTGGACCATCGAGGGCGCTGTCACCAGCCAGTTCGAAAACCACGTGCGCGCCATCTGCGGCTTGCCGCTGGGCGATACCTCGAGCGTTTCGGACAGGATCGTGATGGACAACCTTATCGGGAAAGCGGCGCTGGACGTTGTCGGCCATCTGTCCGATCCCAAGGCGTACCTGCACCTCTATGGCAAGGCCGAGGCGCGGGCGGGCCGCAAGATGGGCCACATCACCCGCGTGGGCTGAACTATGAGCAATACCGACACCGCAACCGAAGCCCGCAACGTGCTCTTCATCGTCGCCCGCGCCACCAATGGCTGCATCGCGAAGGATGGCGATGTGCCCTGGCAGATCAGCGCGGACCTCAAGCGCTTCAAGAAGCTGACCATGGGCAAGCCAATGGTGATGGGCCGCAAGACATTCGACAGCCTGCCCGGCCTCTTGCCCGGCCGCCGCCATATCGTGCTGACCCGTGATGCGGACTGGTCAGCCCAAGGCGCGGAAGTGGCCAATAGCGCGGCAGAAGCCATCGCGCTGGTTGGCGAAGGGGATTATTCGGTGATCGGCGGCGCGGAAATCTTCGCCCTGCTGGCCGAAGAAGCCACCCATTGGGAAATCACCGAGGTTCACGAGGATACGGCCGGCGATGTCTTCATGCCCGCGCCGGACCCGGCCGAATGGACCGAGACTGGCCGCGAGTGCTTCAATGCTGCCGATGGCTGGCCGCCCTATGACTTCGTGACCTATGAGCGGGCCGGCGAGCACAAGGGCGAGCACGCGGAATGATCCGCAAGATCGGCCTCGGCCTATTGGGGCTGTTGGCCGTGGGGGCCATCGCCTTTTTCGCAATCGCGCCAGGATATGTCGATCGGGACATGAACCGCGTGGACCCGGCCCTTGCCATCGCGGTCTCTCCTGAAGCGCAAGTGCTGCATGACAGTCTCACCATCGTGGACCTGCATGCCGACACGCTGCTGTGGCAGCGCAACTTGCTGGACCGGGCCGATCACAGCCATGTCGATCTGCCGCGATTGCAGCATGGCAATGTGGCGCTGCAGGTCTTCTCCAGCGTCACCAAGACCCCGGCGGGCCAGAACTACGACAACAATGATGACAGTACGGACCGCATCACACTGCTCGCCTTCGGGCAATTGCAGCCGGTGCGCACCTGGTTCTCGCTGACCGAACGCACGCTGTGGCACGCCGAAAAGCTGGACCGGGCAATTGCCACATCGGACGGCCAGATGATGGGCATACGTGACAATGTCGATCTCGCAGTGCTGGATTCAGGCCGGCTGGTCGACGGGAATCTGGTTGGCGCGTTGCTCTCTGTCGAGGGGCTGCACAATCTCGAAGGCGATAGAACTCGCCTTTTCGACTTATACGAGGCTGGTGTCCGCATGGCGGGGCTGGTGCATTTCTTTGACAACGAAGTCGCCGGATCCATGCACGGGGTGAACAAGGGCGGGCTCACCTTCATGGGCCGCGAAGTCGTGCAGCAGATGGAAGACATGGGCATGGTGGTAGACATCGCCCATTGCAGCCATCAATGCGTGGCCGAAGTGCTCGCCATGGCGCGCCGTCCGGTCATTTCCAGCCATGGCGGGGTGCAGGCGACATGCGATGAAAACCGCAACCTGACGGATGAAGAAATTCGCGGCATTGCTGCCACCGGTGGCGTGGTCGGGATCGGCTTTTGGGATGGCGCGGTATGCGAAACTTCCCCGCGCGCCATCGCCCGCGCGATGCGCCATGTGCGCGACCTTGTCGGGATAGAAACGGTGGCGCTGGGCAGCGATTTCGATGGCACGGTGACCACCCCGTTCGACACCACCGGCCTTGCCCAGATCACGCAAGCCTTGATGGACGAAGGCTTTTCCGAAGACGAGATTCGTCTCGCCATGGGCGAAAACGCGATCCGGGTTCTTGCAGGCGGGCTCTCACCAATGCAGGAATCGCCCTGACCTATGCGCCTTGATCACAGAGACCCCGTGCCCGAAGCCTTGCGCGGTGCCATCGTGGCGCTGGGCAATTTCGATGGCTTCCACCTTGGCCACAAGCAGGTTGTGGCCGAAGCGGTGAACTGGGCGCGCGCCGAGGGCCGCCCCGCCATCGTCGCCACTTTCGATCCGCACCCGGTGCGCCACTTCGCCCCGCATGTGCCGCCCTTCCGCCTCACCACGTTGGACCAGCGGCAGGAGCTGTTCCTCGCCGCCGGGGCAGATGCCATGCTCGTCTTCCATTTCGACCAGGCGCTGGCGACGATGGAAGCTACGGACTTTGTCGCCCACCTGCTCGCGCGCCAGGTGGGCGCTGTCGGCGTTGTGACGGGGGAGGACTTCACCTTCGGCAAGGCGCGCGGCGGCAACGTGCAGGTGCTGCGCGAAGTCGGGGCCACTTGCAGCCTTGAGGCGCGGCAAGTGAGCGCGGTGACGCATGGCGGGCAGGTCGTTTCCTCCAGCCGGATTCGCGATGCGCTGAAAGCGGGCGAATGCGAAGTGGCGGCAGAGCTGCTCACAAGGCCCTTCGCCATCCGTGCCGAGGTGATCCATGGCGACAAGCGCGGCCGCACCATCGGCTATCCCACCGCGAACATGGACCTGGGCCAGTATCTGCGCCCGCGCTTCGGCGTCTATGCCGTGTCCGCGCGCATTCCCGCCACCGGGCAGGAACTGATCGGCGCGGCCAATATCGGCGTGCGCCCGATGTTCGATCCGCCCAAGGAGCTGCTCGAACCCTTCTTCTTCGACTTTGCCGGAGACCTCTACGGACAAGAGGTCGATGTTGCCCTGCGCCACTTCCTGCGCCCCGAAGCGAAGTTTGACGGGCTGGAAGCGCTGGTCGAGCAGATGGAGAAGGATTGCGGGCGGGCGCGCGACCTACTAAGCGGCGGCTCCATATGAGCGATACAGATTCCAAGCGCGATTACCGGGACACCGTCTTCCTGCCGAAGACCGATTTTCCCATGAAGGCCGGCCTGCCGCAGAAGGAGCCGGGCATCCTTGCGCGCTGGCAGGAAGAAAGCGTCTACGCCAAGCTGCGCCAGGCGCGGCAGGGGCGCGAGACCTTCATCCTCCACGATGGCCCGCCCTATGCCAATGGCGACATCCATATCGGCCACGCGCTGAACAAGGTGCTGAAGGATGCAGTGGTCCGCACGCAGAGCTTGGCTGGCAAGGATGCGCCCTATATTCCCGGCTGGGACTGCCACGGCCTGCCCATCGAATGGAAGGTGGAAGAGCAGTACCGCAAGAAGAAGAAGAACAAGGACGAGGTCCCGGCCAAGGAATTCCGCGCCGAATGCCGCGCCTATGCCGCCAAGTGGGTGGATGTGCAGAAGGAGCAGTTCCAGCGCCTCGGCATCACCGGCGACTGGTCCCGCCCCTACCTCACCATGGCTCCCGAAGCCGAAGCCGATATCGTCGCCGAATTGCTGAAGTTTGCCGAAAGCGGCCAGCTCTATCGCGGCGCGAAGCCGGTGATGTGGAGCCCGGTCGAGAAGACCGCGCTGGCCGAGGCCGAGGTCGAATACGAGGACATCACCTCGACCCAGATTGATGTGGCTTTCGAGATCACCGATTGCCCCAACGTTCCTGAGCTGGTCGGCGCCTATGCGGTGATCTGGACGACCACCCCGTGGACGATCCCGGTCAATCAGGCTTTGGCTTTCAACCCTGCATTCGAGCAGGTCAGCTACGAAGCCTGCTACGGTGTCTTCAAGGCCTCCGACGGCCGCCGGTATGTTCTGTCGCAAGCGCTCGCAAGTGACTTTGCCGCGAGGGGAAACCTTCAATTAGAACTTGAAACGGCTCTTTCCGATGAAGCGCTTGTAGGAGCATCGGCCCGCCACCCGATGCACCATCTTGGCGGCTTCTATGCCGAACCGCGCCCTTTCCTGCCGGGCGATTTCGTCACCACGGACAGCGGCACCGGCCTCGTCCACATGGCTCCCGATCATGGTGAGGACGACTTTGACCTGTGCAAGGCCCACGGCATCAATCCCAAATTCGTCGTCGATGCAGGCGGGGTCTACAAGGATGACTGGCTGTGGCTGGGCGCGGATGATGTGGACGCAGACGGCAAGCCGCGCCGGCGCGCGGTGATCAATCCCGGATTCAACGCGCCTGACGGGCCGATCTGTTCGGACCTCAGGAAAGCTGGAGCTTTGCTCAGCGCGTCCGCAGATTATCAACACTCTTATCCACACAGCTGGCGCTCGAAAGCCAAGGTCATCTACCGCTGCACGCCGCAATGGTTCGTGCCGATGGACAAGCCGATTGCGCCCTTCGAGCATGATGTAGCTGTGCCCGATGCCATCGGCGGCGCGCTCGCCATCGCGACGGATGCCAAGAACACCGCCACCTTGCGCGAAACCGCGCTGAAGGCGATTTCCGAAACGCGCTTCGTGCCCGAAAAGGGCCGCCGCCGCATCGGATCGATGGTCGAGGGCCGCCCGGACTGGGTGCTCTCGCGCCAGCGCGCATGGGGCGTGCCGATCACGCTCTTCGTCAACCGCGAAACGGGCGAATATCTGTGCGACCGGCAGGTGAACGAGCGCATCATCGCCGCCGTTCGCGAACAGGGCGTGGACGCATGGTCTGACGAGAGCGCGCAGGAGCTGCTTGGCCCAGATTACGATCTGGCCGATTACGAACGCGTGGTCGACATTCTCGACGTATGGTTCGATTCCGGCTCGTCCCACGCCTTCGTGCTCGAAAGCGACACATGGCCCGAACTTTCCAGCCCGGCTGACCTGTATCTGGAAGGCAGCGACCAGCATCGCGGCTGGTTCCAGTCCTCGCTGCTGGAAAGCTGCGCCACCCGTGGCCGCGCGCCTTACAAGGCGGTGCTGACTCACGGCTTCACCATGGCAGCGGACGGGCGCAAGATGTCGAAATCCATCGGCAACACCATCGATCCGCTGAAGGTGATGGAAGAATACGGCGCGGATATCATCCGCCTGTGGGCTCTCTCGGTCGATTTCACCGAGGACCACCGCATCGGCCCGGAAATCCTGAAGGGCGTGGCGGACCAGTATCGCAAGCTGCGCAACACCTTCCGTTACATGCTCGGTGCGCTGGCAGATTACGATCCTGCCGAAGCGGTGGAAGTGGCAGACATGCCCGAGCTGGAGCGCTACATGCTCGCGCTGCTCGTCGGCCTTGATGCGCGGATGAAGCACGCAGTCGAGAATTTCGACTTCAACGATTACACCCGCGCGCTGGTCGATTTCTGCAACGAGGACCTGTCGGCCTTCTTCTTCGATATCCGCAAGGACCGCCTCTATTGCGACCATGCGGAAGACCTGGAGCGGCGCGCCTATCGCACCGTGCTCGACGTGATGTTCCACGCGCTGATCCGCTATGCCGCGCCGGTGCTGGTGTTCACGGCGGAGGAAGTGTGGGGCACGCGCTATCCCGATGCGGACAGCGTGCATCTGCTGGAATGGCCCGAAGTGCCGCACGCGACAGCGGACATGATCCGCTGGCGCTCATTGCGCGAACTTCGTGAAGAGGTAACCGAGGCCATTGAACCGCTACGCCGCGAGAAGACCATTCGCTCCAGCCTTGAAGCGGAATTGACTCTCTCCGACATTGAGTCAGTCCTCAGGGACTATCGCGATATTAGCGAAACGCTTCTTGCAGAGCTGTTTATCTCCGGTCCCGTTCACTTCGAGAAGTCAGCAAACGCGCTCCAGATTGCCAGAACTGAACTTCACAAATGTGGTCGTTGTTGGCGACATCTGCCCGAAGTTTCCGAGGACGGGGACCTGTGCAACCGCTGCGACGATGTCGTCACCCGCATGGACGGCGCTGCGTGAGCGGGCTTTTCACCAGGGCGCGGCTGCTCGCGCTGGGCTTCGCGCTGGTGCTGTTTGCCGCAGACCGCTGGCTGAAGGACTTCGTGGTCAACACGCTGGGGCTGGACCGGGTGGGCGAGCAGTACCGGCTGCTGCCCTTCTTCGATCTTACCCGCGTGAACAATTACGGCGTCTCGCTCGGCATGTTCCAGGCCACCAGCATGGAAATGCGCTGGATGCTTGTCGGTGTAACCGCGCTGATCGCGCTCTGCGTATTCATCTGGATCATGCGCGAGGTGAACAAGTGGGACATTGCCGCGCTGTCGATGATCCTCGGCGGCGCGCTCGGCAATATCTACGACCGCTACACCTATGGTTACGTGGTGGACTTTGCCGACTTCCATATCGGCAGCTTCCGCCCCTTCATGATTTTCAACCTCGCAGACGCGGCAATCACCATCGGTGTGGTGATTCTGCTTGCCCGCGCCTTGTTCATACGCGAGAAACCCGCCACAGAGCAGGACGAGACCTGAGCGGACTTTCCCGCGGAAGAGAGATTTTGATGCGTCATTCCACCCGGATCCTTACCGTTATCGGCACCGCCGCACTTCTGGCCGGCTGCAGCAGCAGCCTGATCTCCAGCCGTGACCGGCCGGATGAATTCGCCGTGCAGCGCCAGGCCCCGCTGGTGATCCCGCCCGATTTCCAGGTCGTGCCCCCCTCGCCCGGCGCGCCGCGCCCGGCAGAAGGCACTGCCGCCCAGCAGGCACTGGAAGCGCTGTTCCCGGCGGCAGAGCGCAGCGCGGTGGAAACCAGCGCGCTGCAGCGTGCCGGTGAGGCAGAGGTCTCGATCCGATCGGCCATCGGCGATCCGGCCACCTACACGGTAGACAAGGGCATCACCACGCGCACCATCATCGTCGCCCCCGAAGGCGACGGGCAAGCGGCGCGGGCGGTAATACCTTCCTGATTTAGACCCTCAAACGCCGGGCGCGAATGAGTCTTTTGTGTTCCGCACGCCCATACGGGCGCGCGGTCGCCCTTGCGGTTGCTGCGCAACCGTTTCCCAGAGCGAGCACGATGGCCTGGAATGGTCGTCGAGCGACTAGCGAGACCAGCGCGTGACCACGCGCCGCCCGGTAGGGCGAAAGCCAAGCAGCGCGGATGCGCTGCGCTCGGCGCTTGAGGGGCTCAAAAAAACAAATGTCCCGAGGACGAACCCGCGGATGCGGGTTCATGAGACAAACTTGCTCACCAGCAGCTTGTCGATTCTCCGCCCATCCATGTCGACGACCTCGAACCGCCAACCCTGCTCAGTAAAGAATTCGCCTTCGGTGGGCAGTTTCTTGAGCATGAAGAGCACGTAACCCGCCGCCGTGGCGAATTCGCGGTGGTCAGGCAGTTCGATCTCGAACTGTTCGGCCAGCGCATCGGCAGGCATGGCGCCCGATACCAGCATGGAGCCGTCTGCCCGCTCCACCATCATCGGCTCGTCGTCTTCGTCCTGGTGGCTGGCAAAGCTGCCCGCGATGGCAGACAGCAGGTCAGCCGTGGTCACGATGCCATCGAGATGGCCGTATTCGTCATGCACCATCGCCATGCCGGTGCCCGATTGCTGGAGCACGCGCAGCGCGTCCATGGCATCGAGCTGGTCAGGCAGGACTTCCGCCTTGCGCACCAGTGTCGCGAGGTCGATCGGCTCACCCGCCACCTGCTTGGCAAGCAGTTCGCGCACCTTGATCACGCCCATCACCTTGTCCGCCGATCCTTCCGCCACCGGCAGCAACGAATGGCGCGAACGGGCAACAACGGCGAACATCGCCTCCTCGTCCGCTTCGGCGTCGATCCAGTCCAGCTCGGTGCGCGGGGTCATCAGTTCGCGCACCGGCTTTTCCGCCAGCTTCATGATGCCGGACAGGATCGCGCGTTCCTGCTCCTCGATCAGGCCGGAATGCGTGGCATCGGCAAAGATCATGTGCAGTTCCTGCGCGGTCAGCCCCTGTTCGCCGCGATGGCGGATGCCGAGCAGGCGCATCAGCAGGCTGGAAGAGCTGTCGAGCAGCCAAACGAAGGGTGCGGCCACGCGGGCCAGCAGGTCCATCGGCCGCGCCATGACAAGCGCGATGGGATGCGCGGCGCGCAAGGCCAGCTGCTTGGGCACCAGCTCGCCCACGACAAGGCTGAAAAAGGTGGTGAGCACGATCACCACCACGAAGCCCGTGGTCTGCGCCACTTCCGGATCCATGCCCAGCGTCTCGAACCGTTCGCCCACCGGGCCGCCCAGCGTGGCGCCCGAAACTGCACCCGCGATAATGCCGATCAGCGTGATGCCGATCTGTACGGTCGAGAGGAACTTGCCCGGATCCTGCGCCAGTCTCAGCGCGATGCGGGCGCTGTTGCTGCCCTTTTCCGCAGCCATCCGCAATTGCGACTGGCGAGCCGAAACGATCGCGAGTTCGGACATCGCAAACACGCCGTTGAGGACGATCAGGCCCGCAAGAGCGGCGAAATAATGCCAGGGAAAAGGCGACATGGGAGAATATGCGCTAGCAGATTCGACGCGCAAGTCTAAGACTAATGCTGTCGGCTATTCGGAACGCCATCAGGCTGGCTGCGTTATACCAGCCATCAGTCGTTCATTTTACGCGATCTAGCTTACGGGCAGAGGGGACTTGTTATGATGAAGAAATCCCGCATTCTCGTTTCCGCCATCGCCTCGGTGTCACTGCTGTCGCTCGGCGCATGCGTCACCGACCCCAACACCGGCGAACAGAAGATTTCGCGCACCGCCATCGGCGGCGTGGGCGGTGCTGGCCTTGGCTACCTGCTCGGCGGCCTGGTTGGCGGCAAGACGGCCCGTATCGTTGGCGCCGGTATCGGTGCGGCAGCTGGCGGCTACGTCGGCTACAACATGGACCAACAGATCCGCGAACTGGATGAGGCCACGGCCGGCACCGGCGTGGACGTGACCGAAACCCCGAATGGTGACGGCATCCTGGTGAACCTGCCCGACGTGACCTTCGCGGTCGATTCCACCGCCATCAGCCCGCAAATGCGCGAAGTGCTGGACGATGTGGCTGCCAGCATGATCCAGTATCCCAGCTCGCTGATCGACGTGATGGGCTACACCGATTCGACCGGCAGCGAGCAGTACAACCTCGACCTGTCAAAGCGTCGCGCCGAATCGGTGGCGAACTTCCTGGTGTCGCGCGGCGTCGCCCGCTCGCGCATAGAGACCATCGGCTATGGTGAAAACTACCCGATCGCGGACAACACCACCGAAGCCGGCCGTTCGCAGAACCGCCGCGTGGAAATCCGCATTACCCCCGTCACCGAAGCTGACGTGAACGCGGCCTATTGATTTAGGGGGTCGGCCCATCCGGGCCGACCCTTCCTCGCTTGCGGGCGGGCAGTCGCCCCCTTCGGCGAAGCTCAGGACAGGCTTGCGGTCCCTGGCGGGACCGTTTTTGGTTCGCGATCAAGCGACCCTACCGCAATTCCTCAATCCACGAACCCCAGCGTATCGCGGTGTTCGCCCTTGAGGCCGATGTTGTCGATGGCCACGATCTTGCCGTCTACGATCTTGAAAACCTCGGTGACGTACATCACCGGTGATCCTTCTTCCGTCAGGTAATGCAGCAGGGTGATGCCCACCGCCACGCCGCGCTCCTCATCCAGCACCGGCACGCGCTGTTCGCTGGCCGGGCCCCAGGGCGCGGGGCTTTCAAGGGCGGAGAGGCAGGTGAGCATGGCCCCCTCCTCTGCCAGTCCGGGCATGGCGACATTGGTGATCTGCGTGCCCGAATGGAACCTGTTGCACTGCGCATCATCAATATCGCCCGGCGTCGCCACATGGGTGCCGAGCGAGTTGAAATAGCGCCTGACGATGGCCTCCATCTCGATCCGGGAGGTCCGCTCGGCTTCAGGCACCGGCGAGGAATAGAGCGGATCGAGGTCCCAAACGTAGTCCGTGCGAACCATCGGGCTGCGGTCCGACGCAATCTCCACAGCGGCAACATTGCCACTGGGGGCGCGGCGCATGCGCGTGGAAAGATAGGCCGGCGTGCCGTCTGCCAGTTCGACTCCGCTGCGCAGCACGATATTGCCCGTAAGCGGATCGGCGACCTCCATGCTGGAATGCACCGTGGCCACTTCGCGCCATGTGGTGCCGCCAGATCCGACCAGATCGCCGTTTTCCCGCATTTCCACGTCGCCGGAAAGGCTGGCTGCAGCTCCATCGCCGGTGCGCAGCGCAGCGATCAGCGAATCCAGCTGGCTGGAAAGGCATTGCCTGTCGCACGCCACCTCCCCAGCGGCGACCGGCACGGGCGAGATGGCCAGCGCAACAAGGGCGGGAAGCAGCAGCTTGCGGGAACAGATCATGGGCGGAACTCCGACAACCAGAAAGCGACGCGGATTTGAACACCGGTTTGCCGCACTGGCAAGCGACAAGCTTACCCGCCGCTGATGATCTGCGCCGCTCTGCCCGAAAGCCGCTCTACCGCGGCGTTGTGGATGGCAGGCGAGCTGACCAGCAGGCCGAAGGCGCGTGGGTCCGCCTTGTTATAGGCGAACGGCTTGCCGAACGCGTCTGTCACCCGCGCGCCTGCCTCGCGCGCGATCAGCGTGGCGGCGGCGACGTCCCATTCAAAGCCCCAGCGCAATGTGGCCAGCAAATCCGCCCGGTCATCCGCCACCATGGCGATGCGCAAGGCGATGGAGTTGGGCTTTTCGACCAGCGAGAGGTCCTTGTCTTCCTTGGCCAGCGCATCGGCCGGCACCCGCGCACCGGGAAAGTCCCGCCGCTTGCTGGCGGATATGTCCACCCCGTTGAGGCGCGCGCCGGTGCCTGCCGTGGCTGACCACACCTCGCCGCGGGCCGGAGCGACAAGCAGGCCGATCAGCGGGCGGCCCGCGCTGACAAGTGCGACCGAGACCGCCCAGCCGGTGCGGCCGCGCAGGAAATCGCGCGTGCCATCGATGGGATCGACCACCCAGATCAAGTCTTTCTTGAGGCGCGAGGGCTCATCCGCCGTCTCTTCCGAAAGCCACCCCGCGGATGGCAGCAGCCTGCCCAGCTCCTGCTTCAGGAAGCTATCCACCTCGATATCCGCCGCGCAGACGGGGCTGTTGCCGCCCTTGTCCCAGCTTTCCACCTGATGGCCATCACCCGGCCATTGCCGCTTGGCAATCCGGCCTGCTTCCACGCAGATATCCCTGAGGCGAAATCGATCAATCATGGTTCGATTTATTGGTATCGGCGATGGTGCATTGCAAGCAAGCCGCGATGATGCTTAAGCGCACTTTCTTCTCTCCCTTCTTGCTCAAAGGTCTCTCCACCGATGAACATCCATGAATATCAGGCCAAGGAACTCCTCGCGAAATTCGGTATCGGCGTGCCCGCCGGTCATGCTGCGCTGACAGTTGAAGAAGCTGTCGCCGGCGCAAGGGAACTGCCCGGCCCGCTCTACGTCGTGAAAGCGCAGATCCATGCTGGTGGTCGCGGCAAGGGCAAGTTCAAGGAACTGGGCCCGGATGCCAAGGGCGGCGTGCGCCTGGCCAAGAGCATCGAGGAAGTCGAAGCCAACGCGAAGGACATGCTCGGCAACACGCTGGTGACGGTGCAGACCGGCGATGCCGGCAAGCAGGTTAACCGCCTCTATGTGACCGATGGCGTTGATATCGCGAAGGAATATTACCTCTCCATGCTGGTGGACCGTGCATCGGGCCGCATCGCCATGATCGTTTCCACCGAAGGCGGCATGGATATCGAGGAAGTGGCCCATTCCACGCCTGAAAAGATCACCACCATCACCATTGACCCCGCCACTGGCTTCATGCCGCACCACGGACGGGCGATGGCCTTTGCGCTCAAACTTTCGGGCGATCTCAACAAGCAGGCACAGAAGCTGGCCAAGCAGCTCTACACCGCTTTCGTGGCGCTGGATTGCGATATGCTGGAAATCAATCCGTTGGTGGAAACCGAGGACGGCAACCTCCTCGTGCTCGACACCAAGATGAGCTTCGACTCGAACGCGCTCTATCGCCACCCTGACGTGGAAGCGATGCGCGACGAGAGCGAGGAAGACCCGATGGAAGTGGAAGCTTCCAAGTATGACCTCGCCTATATCAAGCTGGATGGCGACATCGGCTGCATGGTAAACGGTGCCGGCCTGGCCATGGCGACGATGGACATCATCAAGCTGAATGGCTCCTTCCCGGCCAACTTCCTCGACGTGGGCGGCGGTGCCACCACCGAGAAGGTGACGGCAGCCTTCAAGATCATCCTGTCCGATCCGGCAGTGAAGGGCATCCTGGTCAACATCTTCGGCGGCATCATGCGCTGTGACACGATTGCAGAAGGCATCGTGGCGGCGGCCAAGGAAGTGGACCTGTCCGTGCCGCTGGTGGTGCGCCTTGAAGGCACCAATGTGCAGAAGGGCAAGGACATCCTCGCCAATTCCGGCCTGCCGATTGTTGCGGCGGAAGACCTGGGCGACGCCGCGAAGAAGATCGTGGCCGAGGTGAAGCAGGCTGCATGACGCATCCGGGTCAACCGGAGACAATTCGTTACATAGCCTAGCGATTCTGCGGTTGACCCGGCGCGCGCCCTGAATAGCATCTCCCTTCTGTCTGGAGGGAGAGTTATGGGCAGATTTTCGATAGCTGTGGCTGCGTCTGCGGCATTGGCAGCGGTGCATGTCGCGCCGCTTCATGCGCAGGAAGCGGCGCTCGTGTTCGAGCGGGACGGGCCGTGGTCACTTGATGCCGGTGAGGATTCCTGCCGCCTGGCGCGATCCTTTGCCCATGGCGAGGACACGCTGGCGCTGGCGCTCGAGCGCAACCGTGCCGACAACATGGTACGCCTGGTGCTGGTGAGCGATGTGATCCGGACCTTCCGCACGGCGAACCAGATCGGGTACTCCTACTGGCCCGACGGCGCGCAGCGCACAGCATTTTATGCGCGCTCCGAAACGCCGGACGGCACGCCCTATTTCAACCTCGGCAACGCCTTTGTCGGCCCTGACCCGTTTGCCAGTTTCGCCGCAGGCGCCGGTGCCGGCGGTCCTTCGCCACGCAACACTTCCGGCGACAACGGGGACGTGACCATTCCTCCTTATGACCGCGCTGCGGAACGCGAATATGCCGCCGGAATCACGGGAATTTCGCTCGGTGAAGGTCTGTTGCAGCCAATCCGCATCGAGACCGGATCGCTCGGCGGCGCAATCGAGGCCCTGCAGGCTTGCACGGACGACCTGCTGCGCAGCTGGGGACTCGACTGGGAAGCGCATCAGACCATGACGAGGCGCGCCGCGCCGATCGGCCCTGCCTATGAGTGGATCCCGCGCACAGCCGTAACCTTTGCTGATACAGGAAAGTTTGTCGGCGCAAACAACCCGTTCCGCGTAATGGTGGATGCAACGGGCAAGCCGACCAGCTGCCACGTCCACTGGCCCACGCTGGATGCCCGGCAGAACGAAGCTGTCTGTGAAGGGATCATGGCAAATGGCGCGTTCACGCCTGCGCTCGATGCCAATGGCGAGCCGATGGCCAGTTACTGGATGACAGACTATTTCCCGGCGCTCAGTCGACCGTTTGGACGCTAGATCACCTGCACGATCGCGTGCAGCGTCACCCCGACAAGGCCGCCCACCAGCGTGCCGTTGATGCGGATGAACTGCAGGTCGCGGCCTACCGCGCCCTCCACGCGGTCCGTGATGGTCTGTGCGTCCCAACCCTTCACCGTGTCTGACACCAGCCGCACGATCTGTTCGCCATAGCGTTGTGCCACGCCCACAGCCGTGCGGCGGGCAAGCCGGTTGACCTGCAATTGCAGCGCGGGGTCATTGCGCAGCGTCTCGCCCAGCTCGCGGATGCTGGAGCCGAGTTGGCCCTGCATCGCGGCATCGGGATTGCGCGCCATGTCGATCAGCGAGTGACGTAGCCGCTCCCACACGCCCATCCACCATTCGGCAAGCGCCGGATTGGCCAGCAGGTCCGCCTTGGCCCGCTCCACCTTGGCGCGCAGCTGCGGATCGTGCTGCAAATCCTGCGCGAATTTGGCGAGGCCTTCCTCGGCCTTGTTGCGCAAGGGGTGTTCAGGATCGACAAGGATTTCGACAAGCAGCTTGTAAAGGCCGTCGAGCACCGAGTTGGAAAGCCGCTCGTCCAGCCCCGTCCAGCGCAGCAGGGCATTGGCCCGCTGCTGGATCATGTCGCGAACCATGTCCTCATTGTCTTCCAGCGTCAGGCCCGCCCAGCGCACCATGCCGTCAATCAGCGGGCGGTGGCGATTGTCGGCCATCGACGTTTCGAGCATCTTGCCGAGCAGCGGCGACACCTCGATCCTTTCCGCCTGCCGCGCCAGCCCTGCGCACACCTGGTTGCCGAGCCGTTCCGGATCGAGCGATTCGAGCAGTTCGACGAGCAGCTCCACCGCTCCCGCCCGCACGCGGCCAAGGTCTCCCTCGCGCTGGTCGACGAGGAAATTGCCCGCGCTCTTCGCTACATTCATGTCGCGCATGCGCCGCGCCACCACGTGGGGCGTGAGGAAATTGCGCCTGAGGAAGCCCGCCATGGTATCGGCGATGCGATCCTTGTTCTTCGGGATAATCGCGGTGTGCGGGATGGGGATGCCCAGCGGATGGCGGAACAGCGCAGTCACCGCGAACCAGTCTGCCAGCCCGCCGACCATCGCCGCTTCGGCAAAGGCCATGACGTAGCCCCATGCAGGATGCACATCCTCCTGGCTGTGAGCCAGCGCGAACAGGCCGGCCATGGCCACCAGCATCAGGGTTGCAGTGATGCGCATCCGCCGCGCGCGATCCGTTTCCACCAGCGGCCCGTTGGCGGGCCTGCTGGCGGGGGTGTTATCGGAGAGCTTGCCTGTCACGCTTCACGCCCCGTCATTCGGCGGGAGCGGCCTCCGGAGCGGAGTGCTTGTCGTCACCGGGCTTGTAGGTCAGCAGATTGTCACGCAGCCACGGGCCAAGGCGCTTCTCCAGCCCGTCTGCCAGGCTGAAGCCTGCCGGCACGATCAGCAGGGTGAGCAGGGTCGAGAGCGTCAGGCCGCCGATCACCACGGTGCCCATCGGCGCGCGCCAAGCCGAATCGCCCGACAGCGAAAGCGCGGTGGGGATCATGCCCGCCGTCATCGCCACGGTAGTCATCACGATTGGCTGCGCACGCTTGTGGCCGGCCTCGATAATCGAGTCGAACTTGGACTTGCCGGTTTCCATTTCCTCCAGCGCGAAGTCGATCAGCAGGATCGAGTTCTTGGCCACGATGCCCAGCAGCATCAGCATGCCGATGAACACCGGCAGCGACAAGGGCTGGTCCACCGCCCACAGCAGCAGGAAGCCGCCCAGCGGGGCAAGGAACAACGAGCCCATGTTGACCAGCGGGGAAACCAGCCTGCGATAAAGCAGCACCAGCACCGAGAAGACCAGCAGCAGGCCGGTGATCACGGCGGTGACGAAGTTGCTGAGCAGGTCCTGCTGCCATTCGTCTGCACCCACGGGGCTCTCGCTCACCCCGCTCGGCAAATTGCGCATGATCGGCAGGTTCTGGATGGCGCTGTAGACATCGCCGCGCGCATTTCCTTCCGCCACGTCCACGCCCACGAATACGCGGCGGTTCTGGTTGTAGCGTTCGATCGAAGCCGGGCCCATGCCGAAGGAGATGTCGGCCACACGGCTCAAGGGCACCGATCCGCCAGCCGAAGTGGGCAATGGCAGGTTCTGGATCGTGGCGACATTGCGACGGTCATCCTCTGCCAGACGCACGCGGATGGGGATCTGCCTGTCGGACAGCGAGAACTTGGCGGCATTCTGGTCAATATCGCCCAGCGTCGCGATGCGGATCGCCTGCGACAAGGCCTGCGTGTTCACGCCAAGGCTGGCGGCAAGGTCCTCGCGCGGTTCGATGATCAGTTCTGGCCGCTGCAGGTCATAATCGATGCGCGGAGCCACCGCGCCTTCCACCGTTGCCATCTGTTCGACCAGCGCGTTGGCTGCCTCGTTCAGCTTGTCCGGGTCAGAGCCCGACAGGAGGATGGAAATCTCGCGACCGGTGCCGCCCCCGCCGCCCTGCTGGCTCTGGAAATTGACGCGCGCATCGGGGATCGCCTGGACCACCGGCGTCATCGCGCGTTCGAATTCCTGGCTGGTACGCACGCGGTCATCGCGCAGTACCAGGCTGATGTTGCCGGAACCCTCACGCGCTACGCCCAGCGCCAGCGCCACTTCCTGCTCCTGCCGCATCATAGCGGACACGCGATCAACCACGGCTTCGGTCTGCTCCAGCGTGGTGCCGGGAACCATGGAGATGGAAATGCGCGACGAATCGGTGTCGCCGTTGGGGAAGAATTGCTGCGGGATGTTCATGGCGATCATCACCGAGAAGGCGAGCGAGCCCGTGCCGAGGCACACCATCCACACGCGATGATCCAGGAAGCGGATGCGGATGCGCGCCATGCGGTTGAGGAACCATTGGCTGAAGCCCTTGCCGCCCATCATGGTCAGCACGGTCAGCGGCCACTTGAGCAGCAGCGGCGCCAGCCACGCGGCAATGCCCGCCAGCACGACGATGCCAGCCATCATCACCAGCGTGACGAAGAAAGCGAGCAAATGGCCGAGAGTTTCCGGCAGGAAGGGCCAGAAGGCGTGCCAGAAATCGAGATCGACAAGCTGACCAAGCGGGGTCGAGAACACCAGCCAGAGAGTGGCTACGGCACCGGCAATGGCGACAATGCCCAGCAGAATGAAAAGCGGCGTGCCAAACAGGCCATATTGCCAGTGGAACGGCGCGCGACCGATTTCGGCAAGGCGCTGGCGATAGGCATTCTGGTCCAGCGACCAGTGCAGCACCCGCATGTAGAGGTCCATCAACCGGCCTTCACCGTGCGCCGCGTGGCCCTTGGCTTTCAGGAAGTAGGCCGCGATCATCGGCGTTATCATGCGCGCCACGGCCAGCGACATGACGACCGAGACCACCACGGTGCCACCGAAGTTCTTGAAGAACTGGCCGGAAATACCCGGCATCAGCGCAACCGGCAGGAACACCGCAACGATGCACGATGTGGTTGCCACAACAGCGAGGCCGATCTCGTCCGCTGCATCGATACTGGCCTGATAGGCGCTCTTGCCCATGCGCATGTGGCGCACGATGTTCTCGATCTCCACGATGGCATCATCGACAAGGACGCCTGCCACCAGTCCGAGTGCGAGCAATGACATGGTGTTGAGCGTGAAGCCCATCATGTCCATGAACCAGAAGGTGGGGATGGCAGACAGCGGGATGGCGAGCGCGGCGATGATCGTGGCGCGCCAGTCACGCAGGAACAGGAACACCACCACCACGGCCAGCAGCGCGCCTTCGATCAGCAGCGCCATCGAGCTTTCATACTGCGCGCGGGTGTAATCGACCTCGGTATAGAGGCGGGTGAACTTGATGTTGGGGTTATCTTCCTCGATCTGGCGCAGCACCTCGACGGCTTCGTCATAGACGCGCACATCGGATTCGCCGCGCGCACGGGTGATCGAGAAGGTCACCGCCTGGCGCCCGTCCACCTTGGCGATGGTGGTGATTTCGCCATAGCCATCGGTGACGCGGGCGATATCGGCCAGCTTGACGCTGCGACCGGCTCCGAGCGAAATCTGCGTCTGCGATAGTTCGTAAGCGCTGCCGGCATTGCCCAGCACGCGGACCGACTGGCGCGACCCGGCGATTTCCGCCTGCCCGCCCGCGGCATTCACGTTGAGCTGGCGCAGTGCCGTATTGACCTGGCTGGCGGTGACGCCAAGCGCCTGCATCTTGCCGGGATCGAGGATGACGAGGATCTCGCGATCGACACCGCCGCTGCGGCTCACTTCGGCAAGGCCGGGAACCGTGAGCAGCGCCTTGGTGACGCTGTCATCGATGTACCAGCTCAGCTCCTCGATCGTCATGTCCTGCGCGTTAACGCCGAAGGAGACGATCGGCTGCGAGCTGGTCTGCTGCTTCACCACGCGCGGTTCGAGGATGCCATCGGGCAGTTCGCCGCGGACATTGTCGATCTCGCTCTTCACCTCGTTCACCGCCTCGGCGATGTCGGTGCCAAGGGCGAATTCGATGCGGGTGAAGGAACTGCCTTCGGACGCTGTCGAGTTGATGTTCTCGATCCCGTCGATCGTCTGGACGGCTGCTTCCACGCGCTGGGTGATCTGGTTCTCGACTTCGGGCGGAGCGGCGCCCGGCTGCGAGATCACGACCTGAACCACCGGGAATTCGATATCCGGCCGGTCCTGGATGTCCATGTCCTGAAAGGCCATGATGCCCGCGATCATCAGGCCGACGAAGGCCAGGATCGGGACGATCGGATTGCAGATCGACCAGGCTGAAAGATTGCGGAAGTTCATGTTGCGGGCCTCAGCTGGCGTCGCCGCTTTCGAGGACCGGCTTCACCGTCTCGCCGAATGTCAGGAAGCCGCCGGCGCGGGCCACGATCTTCTCGCTGCCATCAAGGCCGGAAGCGATCACGATGCCATCGTCGGAAATCATGCCCAGCGTCACGTCGCGGCGCTCGATCTGGTTTTCTGCATTCACGATCATCACGTAGCTGCCTTCCGCATCCGTCAGGATCGCGCTCTCCGGCAGGCGGGGAGCGACAACGGCGCCGCTGTTCAGCTCGATCGAGGCGAAGCCGCCCGGGCGCAAGGCCGGATCATAGGACAAGGCGCAGCGTGCAGTGCCCTGACGAGTCTGTTCGCTGATCGTCGGGCTCTTCTGCCATACTTGGCAGGTGAAGCTCTGGTCCGTGCCCACCGGCACCACCGTGCCTGTTGCACCAACGGGGATGGTGCCAAGCTCGGTTTCGCCGATTTGCGCCAGCAGCTCCATCTCGCCGCTGCTGGCGATGGAAAAGAGCACGCCGGAACCCGCTCCAACCACCTGGCCGGGCTCGACATTGCGTTCGAGCACGAGGCCCGCAGCCGGAGCCACGATGTTGAGCTGGGCATTGCGCGCCTGGCGTTCGCCCAGCTGCGCCTCGGCAACGCGTACACGCGCCACTGCAGCATCGCGGGTAGCGGTGAGCCTGTCGATATCGGCCTGGCTGACGAAACCACGCTCCACCAGCTGCATCGCACGGTCGAGATTGGCTTGCGCCAGATCGGCATCGGCACGCGCCACTTCGATCTGGGCGGCAGCGCTTGCGGTCTGTTGCGTCTGCACCGAACGGTCGATCACGGCCAGCACCTGTCCGGCGCTTACCCAGTCGCCCGCTTCCACGGGAACGGAAACCACGCGGCCGCCTTCGCCAACCACGCCAACCGGCATTTCGCGACGCGCGGCCAGCGTACCGGTGGCATTGATGATCCCGGCATAGGTGCCCTGACCGGGGCTGATCACCGAAACGGTGGGCACAGTGGCGTTGGACCCGGGCGCGAAACCGGTATCTTCCTGCGCGCCGCTGACCAGCAGGGCGACAGCGGCAATGCCGGCCACGGCCACGGCAATGGCAATCAGGATCAGCTTCTTGCGCGAGGATGCGCCGTCATCGGCGTCCACGGACAGGTCCGGGCCGTGTTCGTGATCGCCTGCCACATCCATTCGCGTTTCGTAGTTCATGCGCACATTCTACCCTGCTTGTCGGGTCCTGAAGGCGGGCCTGCCACACGCAAACGCTCGCCACCATGCGTACAGACCGCATTGAGCACGGCCCTTATACCCTTGTCTTGACCACCGCAACGAAGCCATCGGCCAAGGGCCGACCCTTCCCGACCAATGTTGCCCTCAACACACGGAAAAGGGCCGGAAACGCGCGGTTTCCAGCCCTTTTTGCCAAATTGTATCTTTTTGTCAGCCTCGGCCTTGTGCCGTAGCTGGCGGCTGGTCCGGTTAGCGGACCCGGCCGCGCTGGATCAGGTTGACGATACCCAGCAGCAGCACCGCGCCGACGATCGCGATTATCAGGCCGGTCAGCGAGAATTCCTGCACGCTGCCGCCAATGCCCAGCAGCGGGCCAACAATCATGTTGCCAACGACAGAACCGACGCAGCCCACCACGATATTCCAGAAGATACCCATGGAGGCATCACGGTTCATCACCATGCTGGCCAGCCAGCCGGCCACGCCGCCCAGGATCAGTGCTACAATCCAACCCATTTCCTGTTCCTCCTGCTTTGCGGGCGCGGCCCGCTTACACCCCTCGAACGAGGCACGTCGCAAGCGGTTCCGCAAAACCGCCTGTCAGCGTGCAGCGGGAACATGCGCCAGATACGGCCCTGAGTCCAACAAGTTGTCAGCAGAAAGCCTGCCGAACGCCCGCGCCAAAGCAAAAGGCCGGAGCCTTTGCGGGGCCCCGGCCTTTGAAAATCGCGTGCGAAAGCGTCAGTATTTCAGCTGCCGCTCGTAAAGATCGCGATAGTGCTGGATGCGCGTGACGCGCAGGCCCTGCATGCCCGAACGGTCAACCGCGCGCTGCCAGCTGGCAAATTCTTCCAGCGTCAGGCCGTAACGTTCCAGCACTTCATCAATTGTGAGCAGGCCGCCGTTCACCGCGGCCACCACTTCAGCCTTGCGACGGACAACCCAGCGCTTGGTCTTCGGCGAAGGCAGATCGTCAATCGTCAACGGCTCGCCAAGGGGGCCGATGACTTGTGCCGGGCGGATGTTCTGGTTCTCGATCATGTATTTCCTCGGGAGGCTGACTTGGCGGCGCTGTGTGTGGCGCCGTTATTGGGCCAGTCCCCTTTGCCATTGGCTGAAACATCAGGGTTAACGGCTTTTTTGCCATTCTGGCGTGAAGCGAGGCAGCTGGCAAAACCGGCATCGAAGCTGGCTTTGGGCTGATGGTTTTCGCGACCCATCGAAGTGCGCAGGTCTTGCGCGGCTTCCAGCCGTGCACGAAGATCCGCCCAGGTCAGCTCGCGCAATTGCGCGGACTGCCCGCAATCCCCTTGGGAAGCGTGCCCTTGCGGGACCAGAGGCGGTTTTCCTTCGAACATGATCAGCCCTTTAAACCGGCAACCGTCAAGAACCGGTAAAATTGCGTTTAACCACATGTTGACCGGTCGGGACGGCAATTGGCCTCGGGCCGGAGGGCGTGTATGGGGCGCGCATGGATCGTGTTGCACCCGTGATTGACTCGGTTAACGCCGAAGCCCTGTTCGACCTGCCGCGCCCGGCGGCCGAATGTCGCATCGTCGTGGCCATGTCCGGCGGGGTGGACAGTTCGGTCGTGGCCGCACTTGCCGCTGCCAGCGGTGCGGAGGTGATCGGCATCACCCTCCAGCTGTATGATTACGGCGCAGCCACCGGCCGCAAGGGCGCCTGCTGCGCGGGCGACGATATCCGCGACGCGCGCCAGGTGGCGGACCGGTTGGGCATCGCCCACTATGTCTACGACCACGAAAGCGCCTTTCGCGAGGAAGTGGTCGAGACATTCGCCGACGAATATCTTGCCGGGCGCACGCCAATCCCCTGCATCCGCTGCAACATGGGGCCCAAGTTCACCGACCTTTTGCGCATGGCGCGCGAGCTGGGGGCGGATTGCCTTGCCACCGGCCATTACGTGCGGCGCATGGGGCACGGCGCGGATGTGGAATTGCACCGCGCGCTCGATCCGGCGCGGGACCAGTCCTACTTCCTTTTCGCCACCACCAGCGAGCAGCTGGATTACCTGCGCTTCCCGCTGGGCGGCATGCCCAAGCAGGACGTACGCCGGATTGCCGAGGATTTCGGTCTTGTCGTTGCTGCCAAGCCTGACAGCCAAGACATCTGCTTCGTCCCCGATGGCGACTATGCGAAAATCGTGAAGGCGATGCGCCCCGAAGGCGGGCGGGCAGGCAAGATCGTCCATGCCGAAACCGGCGAGGAGCTGGGCGAACACCCCGGCATCATCCACTACACCGTGGGTCAGCGCCGTGGTCTGGAGATCGGCGGATTGGCCGAGCCTGTCTATGTCGTGGAGCTTGATGCCGAGAGCGCCGAAGTGCGCGTGGGGCCCAAGCGGATGTTGGCGGTGAGCGCGGCGCAGATCGTGCAGACCAACCGCATCGGCCTGATGCCGGAAGGCGGCCTGACCGCCAAGGTCCGCTCGCTCTCGAAGCCGGTGCCCGTTGTGCTCGAAGGCGCGCTTGGCGAAGGCGCGAGCTGCACCATCCGCTTTGCCAGCCCCGAATTCGGCGTGGCGCCGGGACAGGCCGCGGTGATCTATCACGGTGACCGTGTGGTCGGCGGCGGTTGGATCGAGGAAACATCGGCCAGCTGATTGCCGGCTTACTGGTCCCACGGATCAAGCATGCAGCCAAAGCCTTCGCGGTATCGCGCGGAATTGCTGGACACGAGCGGGACATAGGCGGTGACAGCCTGATCCCCCTCGTCATCCAACAGGAATACCGCTTCCATCCCCGGCACGAAGTCCTGCTTGCAGCTGCCCAGTTCGCGGCCCGCGACATAGCGGCATGAACACGCCGTCTTGGCGCCGAAGGCCGTGGCTGCCTGTGCCTGGCCGCGCATGTCATCGCCCCAGTACCACCAGGCACCCGCCCCGGCGGCGGCGATAACCAGCAGCGCCGTGCCCCAGTGTCCCTTGCTGCTCCTGCCGCCTTGTTTTGCAGTTGCCATTCTCGCCTGCCTGCTGGATTAGGGCGCCCGGAATGAAACGCCTGCCGCTCCCTAGCCTTGCCACCATGCTCGCGCCAAGCCTCTTGGCGCTTGGGGCGTTGACAGGGTGCGGGCAGGATGGCCCGCCGCCGCTTCCTCTCTTGCCCGAAGGCGCGCTGGAAGCCGTGGAGGTGGAGCCCGGCGTGCCACGCGAATCGCTCGCCCGCGCGATTGACGCTGCCTTCACCGCTGATGGCATTGGCGAAACGCGCGCCATCGTGGTGATGCACGGCGGCAAGGTGGTGGCGGAGCGATACGCCGATGGCTTCGATGCCGAGACGCGCTTTGTCGGCTGGTCCATGTCCAAGACAGTCACCGCCACGCTGATCGGCATGATGGTGGCCGACGGTCGCCTCGCGCTCGACGAATCGCCGCCCATTGACCACTGGCAGCGCGCTGGCGAGCCGCGCGGCGAGATTACCCTGCGCCAGTTGCTGCAGATGCGATCGGGCTTGCGCCACGCGGAGAACGTGCAGCCGGTGCAGGAATCCTCCGAAGTGCGGATGATGTTCCTCGAAGGGCGGGACGACATGGCCGCATGGGCCGAAGCGCAGCCGCTCGACCATGAGCCGGGGCGGCACTTCCAGTATTCCACCGCCAGCAGCGTGATCCTGGGCGATATCATGGCGCGACTGCTTGCGCCGGATGGCGGACCGAGTGACCGGCAGGAAGCCGTCTCGCAATATCTCGAAGCGCGGCTGACCGCTCCGCTGGGCCTCACATCGATGCGTGCCGAATTCGATGCATCAGGCACGATGATCGCGGGCAGCGCGGTGTGGGCCAATGCCCGCGACTGGGCGAAGTTCGGCGATTTCCTGCGCAATGGCGGCTCCCACGGTGGCAACCAGCTGGTGCCGCGCAGCTGGGTGGATTTCATGCGCAGAGAAAGCCCGCGCGCGCCCGATTATGGCGCGCATGTCTGGCTCAATCGCCCGTCGGGCACTGGTGACCGGCAGGTGCTGTTCCCGGACCAGGGACCGGACAGCCTGTTCGCCGCGGTTGGCTTCCAGGGCCAGTTCCTGCTCATCTCGCCCGCACAGAGGCTGGTCGTCTTGCGCACAGGCATTACCGACGAAGCCGAACAAGGCGCACTGGTGGACAAGCTGGCCGATATCGTGGCGCTTTACCCGACGCGTTAATCCCCGTCGCGCACACCGGGCAGCAATTCTTCCGCAGCGACACCCTGTTCATCTACCAGACCTTCGGGATCGGGATGGATCAGCACCTCGACGCCGGGGAACTCGGCTTCGATCTTCTCTTCCAGCTCGTCCATCACGCGATGCGCTTCGGCCACGGTCATGTTGCCATCCACCGCGGCATGGAACTGCACGAAATCGCGCGCGCCGCTGTTGCGGGTGCGCAGATCGTGCACGCCGCGCAGCTGCGGATGCTTCGCGAGCACGTCGAGGAACTCCTGCCGCTTTTCCTCCGGCCATTCCTTGTCCATCAGGTGGTCGATGGCTTCGCCCGCAGCGCGGAAAGCGCCCCAGCCCAGCCATATCGCGATGGCGAGGCCGAAGAACGGATCGGACCCTGCAACATGCAGATAGCGGTCCAGCACCAGCGCCGCGATCACTGCGGCGTTGAGGAACAGGTCGGACTTGTAGTGCAGGTGATCGGTCGCAATCGCGATGCTGTTGCTGCGCGCGATCACATATCGCTGCCACGCCAGCAGACCGAGCGTCGCGCCGATGGCGATCACCGAGACCACGATGCCCTCGTCCGCCGAAGCCACACGCCCGCCTTCTATCCATTGCTGGATGGCGCGGAAGGCAAGGCCGAAGGCTGACAGCGCGATCAGCACCACCTGGAACATGGCAGACAGCGCCTCTGCCTTGCCGTGGCCAAAGCGGTGGTTCTCGTCAGCAGGTTGCGCCGCCACCGAAACGCCCACCAGCGTGGCGATGCTGGCAATGAGGTCCAGCGAGGTATCGGCCAAGCTGCCGAGCATGGCGGTGGAATCGGTCTGCCACACCGCCCAGATCTTCATGCCCGCAAGCAGGATCGCCACGGAGATCGAGGCGATGGCGGCGCTGCGCGTCAGCCTGGCGCGTTCGGCTTCCTCCGGTGTCATGGGTAGAGCAGGCTGCTGGTCCAGCCATCCGCAGTGCGATCAAACTGGCGACGTTCGTGCAGCCGGTTGGGTCGGTCAGTCCAGAATTCCATCCGCGCCGGATCGAGGCGGAAGCCCGTCCAGTGCGACGGGCGCGGGATGGTGTGGCCTTCATATTGCCCGGCCAGCGTGCCGACACGGGTCAGATAGATCTCGCGGCTTTCGAGTGGGCGCGATTGCTCGCTGGCGGCAGAACCGATCTGACTCTTGAGCGGGCGCGAGTGGAAATAGGCATCGGCCTCTTCCGGCGTCACTTCTGCCAGCGGGCCTTCTATGCGGATCTGGCGACGCAGGCTCTTCCAGTGAAACAGCAGCGCGGCTTGCGGATTGGCGAGAATCTCCGTGCCCTTGCGGCTTTGGGCATTGGTGTAGAACACGAAACCGCGTTCATCATGGCCCTTCAACAGCACCATGCGCACGGATGGCGCGCCATCCTTTGTGGCGGTAGCGAGCGCCATGGCGTTGGGATCATTCGCCTCGCTGGCCTGCGCTTCTGCAAACCAGGCATCGAACAGCAGGAAAGGATCGCTGTCCGGAATGGCGTTTTCGGCATCTTTCATCGCGCGACAATCCCCGTCTGCCCGTTAACTTTTGGAACACATGGAACACGGTTCTGTAGCGAATAACCGCCCGCTGCAATGACACAGGGCAAATTGGGCAGATTCCGGTTGTTCCTGAACATTCCTGCCTCTTAGTTCGGCTGCTTGCGGTAGGAAAGAGTTGCGCTGATCAGATGCCAACGCTTGCCAGCGGCAATTGCCTTACCTACCTAACACACCATGAATGACCCTTACAGCACGCTGAGTGTGGCCAAAGGCGCGAGCGAGGCGGAGATAAAGTCCGCCTATCGCAAGCTCGCCAAGGAGCTGCATCCGGACCGCAACAAGGACAAACCCGACGCGGCAGAGAAATTTTCTGACGTGACCAAGGCCTATGACCTGCTGTCCGACAAGGACAAGCGCGGGCAGTTCGACCGTGGCGAAATCGATGCCGAGGGCAATCCGCGTATGCCGTTCGGCATGGGCGGCGGTGGTGGCGGCGGCTTTCGCGGTGCAGGCGGCCCCGGCGGTCGGCAATATTCCGCGCGCGATTTCGAAGGCTTCGGTGCCGAGGAAATGGACCTGGGCGATTTGTTCGAAGGCTTGTTTGGCCGTGGCGGCGGGCAGCGAAGTGCGGGCGGCATGGGCGGCGCGCAGGGTTTCGGGCGCAGGCCCCCTCCCCCGCCACAGCAGGGCGCGAACACCAGCTATCGCCTGAAAGTGCCCTTTGTTGATGCGGCCACGCTGTCTCCGCAGCGCATCACGCTGGGCGATGGCAAGACGATTGACCTCAAGCTTCCCGCCGGTGTCGAGGATGGCACGCAGATGCGCCTCAAGGGCAAGGGCGAGCCCGGCCCCGCTGGACCCGGTGATGCGCTGGTGACGATCCATGTCGAGAAGCACCCCTTCTTCAAGCGCGAAGGCAATGATGTGCGGCTGGAACTGCCGATCACGCTGGACGAGGCTGTGAACGGCGCAAAGGTGAAGGTGCTCACCGTGGATGGCCCGGTGATGCTGACCGTTGCGGCAGGCTCCGGATCGGGCAAGGTGCTGCGCCTCAAGGGCAAGGGCTTTTCCAAGAAGGGCGGCGGCCGGGGTGACCAGCTTGTCGCCATCGAGATCCAGCTGCCGGAGGACCTGCCAGATCTCGCTTCCCGCCTCGAAGGCTGGAAGGATGAGAGCAAGGTGCGCGCAGAGTTCGGCCTCTGACAAACACGCCGACGGCTCGACAGGCGCGGCTGCAATGGTAGACCCCGGCCCAGATGGCACTGCAAGGTCCTCCAGCGGCTCCCGAGCCTGGCCCGAAGCGGCCGAAGCGGCCGCCCCGGGCGCGCGGGAAGCGTGAGGAAGGGCACTGGCGCAACCACCTTTCGCGCCAGCACTTGTGGTATGTGGTCAGGCGCGTGGTGGTGGGCTGCTACAGGGACGGGCTGATCCACGCCGGCAACCTCGCCTACATGTCGATGCTGGCGATCTTTCCCTTTTTCATCACCGGCGCCGCAGCCTTCTCGCTGGTGGGCGAGGCATCGGAGCGGGCCGCGGCGGTCAACGCCGTTCTCACCGCCCTGCCGCCCACGGTCAGCGGGGTGATCGAGCCGGTGGCGCGCAGCATCGTGGAAGCGCGGTCCGGCTGGTTCCTGTGGCTGGGCGGCATCATCGGCCTGTGGACCGTGGGCAGCCTTGTCGAGACGATCCGCGATATCCTGCGCCGCGCCTATGGAGCGAAGCCTGCCCATGCCTTCTGGCAATATCGCTTGTTTTCTACCGGCATCATCCTGCTGGCCATGTTCGTGCTGATGCTGTCCTTCTTCGCGCAAGTCGCCATCGGCACGGCGCAGCAGATTATTGCCGCCTATTTCCCGGAACTGGGCCATGCGCTGGGCGAACTGGCATGGTCGCGCATCATCACAGGCGCGGGCGTTTTCGGATCGATCTACCTGCTGTTCTACACCCTTGCCCCGGCAGATTTCCGCCGCCGCATCTATCTCAAGTGGCCCGGCGCCCTGCTCGTTACAACGTGGTGGCTGCTCGTCATCACGCTGCTACCGCGCCTGTTGCGCGTCATCGCCACGGCAGACCTCACCTATGGATCGCTCGCCGGGATCATCATCACGCTTTTCTTTTTCTGGCTGGTAGGCTTAGGGATAGTGGCAGGTGCGGAACTGAATGCCGCACTGGCCGAACCGCCCGAGGAGGAAGAGGGCGGACCGGTCGATACCGATATTGGTAGGGAATCGTTGGAGGAATCGTCATGACCACAGGAAGCAAGGGGCTGATGGAGGGCAAGAAGGGTCTCATCATGGGCCTTGCCAATGACAAGTCGCTCGCCTGGGGCATCGCGCAGAAGCTGTACGAGCACGGCGCGGAAATGGCGTTCTCCTATCCCGGCGAGACGCTGGCCAAGCGTGTCGGCCCGCTGGCAGAGCGTGTCGGCAGCGATTTCCTGATCGAGTGCGACGTGGCGGACGTGGACGCGATGGACCGCGCCTTTGCCGAGATTGAACAGCGCTGGGGCAAGCTCGATTTCCTCGTCCACGCCATCGGCTTTTCGGACAAGAACGAGCTACGCGGCAAATATGTCGATACCAGCCTCGACAACTTCCTGATGACGATGAACATCTCCGCCTATTCGCTGGTCGCCGCCGCCAAGCGCGCTGCGCCGCTGATGACCGATGGCGGATCGATCATCACCCTCACCTATTACGGTGCGGAAAAGGTCATCCCGCATTACAACGTGATGGGCGTGGCCAAGGCGGCGCTGGAAACCAGCGTGCAATATCTCGCCAATGACCTGGGGCCGGACAATATCCGCGTGAACGCCATTTCGGCTGGCCCGATCAAGACGCTGGCCGCCAGCGGGATAGGCGATTTCCGCTATATCCTGAAGTGGAACGAGCTGAACTCGCCGCTGCGCCGCACCGTCACCATCGAGGATGTTGGCGGTTCCGGCCTTTATTTCCTGTCCGACCTTTCCAGCGGGGTGACCGGCGAAGTCCACCATGTCGATGCCGGCTACCACGTGGTCGGCATGAAGCAGGAAGACGCACCGGATATCGCGCTCGACAAGTGAGCGCTTGCCGACAGTTTTGTTCGTGATATGTTCCGCCCGGACTTGATGTGGGGAGGGATGAGATATGCATACAGGTGGATGCCGCTGCGGCGCGGTTCGGTATGATGCGGGCAGCGAGATCGCGCATCACGCGTTGTGTCATTGCCGCGATTGCCAGATGGCGCATGGCGCGCCGGTTGTCGGCTGGATCGCGTTCAAGTCTGCCGGCTACCGCCTGACCAAGGGCGAACCCGTCAGCTATGAAGGCGAAGGCGGTTCGATCCGTAGCTTCTGCGGCACTTGCGGCACGCCGCTCTCCTTCGTGAACGAGAATGTGCTGCCCGGCCTTGTCGATATCCCGTCAGTGACGTTGGACGAGCCTGACGCTGGGGAACCGAGCGTCCAGATCCAGGTGGCCGAGCGCCGCAAGTGGATGGAAAAGCTGGCCGAGATGCCGGAATTCGACCGCTTTCCCGGCGAGTGACGCTTCTGGGTCAGGACCCTAGAACCAGTTCAGCCACAGGTCAGAAAAGAACGCCAGCCACGCCGCGAAGCCGACGTAGAGCAGGCTGCGCGCCATCGGGTGCGGCGGGCGGGCAAGGTCCGGGCGTTTCGCCGGGAAGCTCAGCACCATGCTTTCGCCCACTGCGGGCGTTGGCTGGGCATGGGCAGTGGGGCCGGGGACGCGCAAGGACCGGTCGCCATACTGGAAGGCGAAGATCGGCACATAGCCGTCGCTGCCCGAATGATGCTCCACCACCCGCGCGCGGGCGTAGCTTGTGCCCTGCAGGATGCGCAGGAAATCATGCCAGCCGACAACCCATAGCGCATAAAGGCCGAGCAGCAGCGCAGGAATGGCGATGATTTCGATCATGGTAGCGGGGGCTTAGCCCGCGCGGCGCATATCCTCAATCGCGGGTTCTGCCACGGCGCACGGCTGGTCGGGCCAGATGCCGCGCGTGTCATAGACCTGCTTGTCGGCCCGCTCTGCCAGCGGGACCGATTTGAAGATGTCGTGATCGACGAGGACGATCATCACGTCGCAGGTCTCCAGCGCGGTATCGATATCGGTGGGCACGGCGCCCGTCCCTTCGAATTCGCGCGGCAGTTCCGCCGCATAGGGCTCGACCACGTGGATGCGCCCACCGTATCGGCGGGCCAGCGTGGCAGCGACAAGGCGTGCGGGGCTTTCGCGGAAATCGTCGATATTCGCCTTGAAGGCGAGGCCGAGGCAGGCGAATTTGGCATCCGGATTGGCTTCCACCAGCGCGGAGGCCTGCGCAATCACATGGTGGATCTTGCCATCGTTCACGCCGCGCGCGGTGCGGATCAGCGGCGTATGCTCGGGCGAGGCGGAAACGATGAACCACGGGTCCACCGCGATGCAGTGCCCGCCCACGCCGGGACCGGGGGTGAGGATGTTGACGCGCGGATGACGGTTGGCGAGCTTGATCACCTCCCACACATCCAGCCCCATGCCGTCCGCCACCATCGAAAGCTCGTTGGCAAAGGCGATATTCACGTCGCGATAGGCGTTCTCGACCAGCTTGGTCATTTCCGCGCTCGCCGCATCGGTGGTGATGCAGGAGCCGCGCACGAAGCGCTTGTAGAATGCCAGCGCCTTCCTCGCACAACGCGGGGTGATGCCGCCGATCGAACGGTCATTATTGGTCAGCTCTTCGAGGATCTTCCCCGGAAGCACCCGTTCCGGGCAATAGGCGATGGAGATATCCGGCGTGCCATCGGTGAGGCCGGGCATGGCAAGGTCAGGCCGTTCTGCCGCGATCATGTCACGCATCTGGGCGGTGGTGCCGACAGGCGAGGTCGATTCAAGGATGATCACGTCACCCGCTTTCAGCACTTTCGCCATATTGCGCGCGGCATCCAGCACGTAGGAGATGTCGGGCGTGTGCTTGCCATCCTTGGCAAAGGGCGTGGGCACGGCGATCACGAAGACGTCCGCCGCGCTCACTTCGGTGGAAGCGGTCAACAGCCCGCGCTGGACAACGCCCTGCACGAGGCCGTCAAGATCGACCTCCTCGATATGGATTTCACCGCGATTGATGGTGTCGACCACATGCTGCGTCACATCCACGCCATGCACCCACATCCCGCTGCGCGCGATGATCGCCGCCGTGGGCAGGCCGATATAGCCGAGGCCGATAACAGAAACGGTAGGAAGCGTGTCGCCGCGCATGAAATGCCTTTCGCGTGTGCTGCACCGCAAGGCATTGGCAGGAATTGGTTTATAATCGGGTAACGATGCCCTGATTGCCTGAGCATTGGCACCGCGATCCGGGCCAGGTGGAAGCAACAAGCGAATTGCCGCCGCCAAGCGCCAGCGCAAAGATATCATTCGTGCTTGTAATTTTTTTGCACCGTGTTATGTGAATGTTGCCTAGCGTCGCCTGCGACGGATATTGTTGGCCGCCACTCATCACGATGCAGATGCGGCACCTCTTCCATTTCATGCCAGTTGGCTCCGCGCCGGAACACGTCCGCGCGGATGATTTTTCGTACGCAAGGGATTTGTATTGGCGAAGGAGGAGCTCCTTACCTTGGAAGGCATGATCGACGAGGTCATGCCAGACGGACGCTTCGGCGTGACCCTGGATAATGAGCACCGCATCATCGCCGACACAGCCGGTAAAATGCGCCGGCTTCGAATCCGATCGGTCGTTGGAGACCGCGTACACGTCTAAATGACGCCATACGATCTGAGCAAAGGCCGGATCATCTTCCGCGAACGGACACCCGGGCAAGGCCCCGGCGGTGTCCCGTGGCGCGGCAAGCGGCGTTGACGAATTTTACAAGGCGGCGGGAAAGACCTGCCGATGAAGAAATACAATGAACACCTTTTATACGCGCGGCATCACGCAGCGCCTGCCCACGCTGCGCCCGTGCGCCGCACAAACCCATGCAGCCAAGGCCCATATGCCCTCCGCTGCCATGATCCCGACCGTTGAACTGCGCCGCCTGGTCGCCGCGATGGTTGATTGATGCAGTTCCAACCCAGCGGCCATGCAGCAGCATTCCCGCCCAAGCAGGAGTACCGACAATGGACCTGAACCTCGAATATGCCGCACACCAGAATGCGATCATGGCTGCGAAAGGTGCGGCGAATGACGATGACCGGAATGATCTGCTTGCGAAGGCAGGCCTGATCGCCGGCCGCATCAGTAATTTCCAGCATGGTCTCGGCGCGGCTGCGGCCTGTGCATGGAGCCACGCCCAACTCGCCCAACCGGCGGATGCCGGGCCTGAACCCCGGCCGGCCTTCTAGGGCCAAACCCAAATTGCTCTCGTTGAACTTCGATGGATATCGACGCCAGCTGTGGCGGCCGGGAATGTTTCCCGCTCCGCATCCGGACCACGACGACCTCCTTTCAATTTACGACTTGACGCACGAAGCCGCTCCGCACGTTCGCGTGGGCGGAAAATCCGTTTCTTGAAAGGAAACGACTATGACTATCGGTACCGTAAAATTCTTCAATGGCGACAAGGGCTATGGTTTCATCAAGCCCGATGACGGCGCATCGGACAGCTTCGTCCACGTCTCCGCGGTCCAGGCTGCCGGGATGACGTCGCTCAACGAAGGCGATCGTCTGAGCTACGACGTCGAAGTGGGCCAGAACGGCAAGGCAAGCGCCGTGAACCTGTCCACTGCGGACTAAACTGCGGGTGTGGTGCGGCAGAACGCTGCCGCACCCCTCGCCACATGTCAGGACAGGCCATGGCTGATACCTACAAATTCTACATGGAGCGGGCAGAAGCTGCTGCATCAGCAGCGGGCGCCGCCGAGCTCGACAATGTCCGCGATCGCGAATTGCGCGCCGAGAAAACCTGGCGCGGCCTGGCCGAAAGGGCAGAATCCGTCGCGCTCCAGCGCGAAAAGGCGGAAATCGAGAAGGCCGCACAGCGAGCACTCGATATTGATGAAGAGGGCCAATAGGCGCCTCCCCTGCCTGGGCACGGCTGCCCGGCGGGCTCAGCTATGCTCGCACAACAGGTCGCAGATGCGCTGTGCGCTCTTGCCATCGCCAAACGGATTGTGCGCGCGGGCCATCGCCAGATAGGCATCGTGATCGTCCAATAGCCTGTTGGCCTCTGCCACGATCACATCCGCATCGGTTCCTACCAGTTTCGCGGTGCCCGCTTCCACGCCTTCGGGCCGTTCGGTGGTTTCGCGCATCACCAGCACGGGCTTGCCGAGGGCTGGCGCTTCTTCCTGCACGCCGCCGCTGTCGGTCAAAATCAGATCGGCAATGTCGAGTAGCCTCGCGAAATGCGGGTAATCGAGCGGTTCGATCATCGCCACGTCCTCCACATTGCCCAAGGCCTCGTCCATCACGGCGCGGACATTCGGGTTGAGGTGAACGGGGAAGATCACCGCCACTTCGGGCCGCGCGGCGAGGCGGCGGATGGCATCGGCAATCGCCTGCATCCCTTCGCCGAAATTCTCGCGTCGGTGGGTGGTCGCGCCGATGATGCGCTTTCCAGCAAACCGTTTTTCAAGGGCGGCCAGACCTGAGGCAAGCTGCGGCTCCTGCTCGATCTGCGCGGTGACCCATTGCAGCGCGGCAATATCGCCGATGATCTTGCGGTTCACCTCTTCGGGCCATGGATGGTAGATATTGCCCGAACGCAGACCCGCCTCGACATGGCAGACGGGGATCTTGCGGTAATAGGTGGCGAGCGCGCCCGCCATTGCGGTGGCCGTATCGCCCTGCACCACCACCCAATCGGGCTGTTCTGTGTCCATCACGCCGCCCAGCCCAGTCAGCAGCCGCGCGGTGAGCGCGTCCAGCGTCTGGTCCGGCTGCATCAGGTCAAGATCGTGGTGCGGTGTTACGCCGGAGATTTGCAGCACCTGATCCAGCATGCCGCGATGCTGGCCCGATACACAGACACGGCTATCGAACCGGTCATCGGCTTCCAGCGCATGGACGAGCGGGAAGAGCGTGATCGCTTCGGGGCGCGTACCGAAGATGGTGAGGATGCGTTTGGTGCCAGCCATGCCGCAGCCCATAGCCGATGGATCGTTAACTATAGCCTAGCGCGCATGTGCCGGAATTTATTGCGGGCGCGGCGGCTCGGCGATGGCTTCGGGGTCGGTCACCTGGATTTCGGGCAGTGCTTCGCTTTCCTCGCCCGGCAGCGGGGCATCGCGCTCCGCCTCGAGCCGCTCGATATAGGCGCGCTCCAGCTCTTCGACGCGGGCCTGCGTGCGGGCAGCCTCGCCGTCGATTTCCTCAAGCCGTTCGCGGCGCGCTTCCTCGATCTGCATGCTGAAGCGACGTTCGGGCGCCACTTCGCGCTCGGCCACGGCTTCCTCGATTTCCTGGATCGAACAGCCCAGTTCCGACCCGCCGCCAATATTAGTGCAAGAACCGGGGCCGAACTTGCCGACTTCGTTGAAATCGCGCGATCGCTCGGTCCAGCTGTTGTTTTCCGGATCACGGCTCTGCCGCAGCTGGCTGGGGATGCGATAGGGGTTCTCGATCTCCTCGCACACCACGATGGTGTCCGCATCGGGAGCATCAGGGCAATCCTCGCCCGCAGGGATCTGGACCATCATGATCCGCTCGTTCCCCTCGCCCTGTGCAGCAGCAGGGGTAGCACCAAGGCCGGCCAACGCAGTGGTGGCAGCAGCAAGCAGGAACGCAGCTTTCATCGTTTCAATCCTCAAATCCAGATGGCCCACAAGGCGCCATTTCGCGTGAACCATGGCTGAAGCAGGCGTCGCCCGCCATGACCGCGATCAAATCTTCTCCGACAAGCGGATCGCCGCGCGGCAGCCCAGCCTTATGGCAGCGGAAAGCAGCGGATAGGCAGGCGCTTTCTCTGCGCCGGCAGCAAAGGCGGCATCGCGATGCTCGCGCTCGTCATCACGGAAACGGGCGATCATGTCTGCAAGTTCCGGATCATCGCCCGATTTCTCGAGGTCCTCCAGCTGGCGGGTGTAATGCTCGTCAATCTCGGTCTCGATCGCCGCAGTGCAGGCCATGGCGGCTTCCGGCCCGATCAGAGCGGTGCCTGCACCCAGCGCAAAGCCCGCGGCATGCCAGAACGGTTGCAGCACCGTGGGGCGCACGCCGCGCGCGGCCATCAGCGCATCGAATTCAGCGCGGTGGCCCTGTTCCTGTTCGGCCATGGCGCGGATTTCCGCCGAATGTGGCCCGCGATCACCCATCACCGCGAGTTGTCCGGCATAGATGCGCGTGGCGCCGAATTCGCCCGCCTGGTCCACGCGGATCATTTCGGAACGGTCTGGTTTGTGCGCTGCCTTTGTCATGCTGCCACCCTAGCTTGCATCGTCCTTGCGCGCCAGCAGCACCCAGATGGTGAAGGCGCTGGCGATGGAGATGATGGCGTTGAAGCCGGCGAGCGAGATACCCACCAGCGTCCACGGGGCCTGGTCACAGCGGATGATCGGCTGGTCGAAGATCGCTTCCAGCATATCGCCGCCATTGCTGGCCGGCAGGGCGCAGCCGGTAATGCCTTCCCAGAAGTGGTATTCCACCCCGGCATGGAAGAAGCCGATCAGGCCGGACGTGAGAATGCCGCCTGCGGCAATCGCCACCCAGATGCGCTTGGGCGGCGCGAACAGCGACAGTACCGCGAAGGCAAGCGCGGCAAAATGCGGCCAGCGCTGCCACCAGCACATCTCGCACGGATAGAGCCCGAACACATATTGCGAGATATAGGCCCCGCCCAGAAGTGCGGCAGGGACGATCAACGCCAGGGCTTGCGCCAGCCGGTCAGCCTTGTTCACTGTATGCCCCGTCAGTTGCGGCGCGCGGTGCCAGCCCGCGCGGCGATGGCAACGCCATTAGTGCGGCGAAGCGTATCCAGCGCATATTGCAGCTGGAAATCGTCAATGCCCTGCTCTTCCAGCTGCTCGGCAGTCATCGCAAAGCGCGGATCGTCGATCTGGTCGCGCTCGAGAGACTTGTCCTCATAAGCGATCTCGTTGACGAGATGGCCGCGCAGATCGCTTTCGCGCATGGCATAGCGCTGGCGGCGCTCGGCATCGGGATCAGACAGCTGCGGCACACGGATATCCGGTTCGATCCCGCCTTCCTGCACGCTGCGGCCGGACGGCGTGTAATAGCGTGCGGTCGTCAGCTTCAGCGCGGTGTCGCGCGTCAGCGGCAGCAGCGTCTGCACGCTGCCCTTGCCGAAGCTGCGCTCACCCATGATCAGCGCGCGCTGGTGGTCCTGCAGCGCGCCAGCCACGATCTCGCTCGCCGAGGCAGAGCCTTCGTCGATCAGCACCACGATGGGCAGGCCTTCGGCCACGTCACCGCGATAGACGCTTTCGGCATCGTAATAGATCGTGTCACGACGGCCACGACCGCGCTGCGAGACGATCTGGCCTTCGTCGAGGAACAGGTCCGACAAGGCAACGGCTTCATCGAGCGAACCGCCCGGATTGCGACGCAGGTCCAGCACCAGTCCCTTCAGCCCGCCGCGCGCCTGCATCCGCAAATCGGCAATCGCGGCGTTCACGTCCGCGCCGACATCGCGGCTGAATTCGTTGACGCTGATGTGCCCGATATCGCCGTCCTTCATTTCCCACGTAACCGGCTCCAGCTCGATCACGCCGCGCGTCACGGTCAGCTCCATCGGCTCGTCACGCCCGGCACGCAGGATCGTGACTTGCACATCGGTGCCTGCAGGCCCGCGCATCTGCTCCACCGCCTCGTTGATCTCGAGGCCGTAGATGAGTTTGCCGTTGACGTGCGAGATGTAATCGCCTGCCTTGATGCCGGCCTGGTCAGCCGGGCTGCCCCGGAAGGGCGAGACGACCTTTACCAGCCCGTCATCCATCTGGATGGAGATGCCGAGCCCCTGGTAATTGCCGTCAATCATCGTGTTCAGCCGCTCCATCGCGGCGCCATCGATATAGGAGCTGTGCGGGTCCAGCGAAGCCAGCATCCCGTCAATCGCGCCACGGATCAGCTGCTCGTCATCCACTGGCTCGACATAGCTGGACTTGATCCGCTGGTATGTCGCGAAAAGCTTGGCGAATTCCGGCGAGGCGCGGCCTTCCACCTGCGCGAAGGCTGCGGTGGTGGCGGGCAGCAGCGCCACGGCAGTGCAAAGGGCAGCAGCGCGAATGGCCGGAGCAAACTTTGGGGCAAACTTCATGGCACGTGTATCCTGTTAAGTCCCAAGCTGTTGTGTATCGCAAGGGTTGGCTGAACACCAGATGAGGATGTTTC
>Ga0181606_10000305_pt1 | contig 39538 bp, 35 predicted proteins | sample 041ome_10_FD_132994 | JGI IMG/M metagenome (GOLD analysis project Ga0181606, IMG submission 132994) | Coastal salt marsh microbial communities from the Groves Creek Marsh, Skidaway Island, Georgia - 041412US metaG (megahit assembly) | ecosystem: Environmental > Aquatic > Marine > Intertidal... | reverse complement strand
AGAGTTTCATCATATTTTGGAAAATCTTTTAAAGATAGAAAAACCCATCAAATCAAAACCTTAACTGATAAAATTGAAACTTTCTCTACTACCACAGAAGTGGAGGCTTTGCTGCTAGAACAGACTTTAATAAAAGAAAACTTACCGCGTTTTAATATCTTATTGCGAGATGATAAGACTTATCCGTATATCCATTTTTCCATGAATCATAAATTTCCAAGTATAAGCATGAAGAGGTCAAAACACGCCATTTCAAAAAATTTTTTTGGACCTTTCATTAGTGCCCAAGCAGTTAAATCAACTATAAAAGATTTGCAAAAAATTTTTCTTCTAAGAAATTGTAGCGATAGTACTTTTAATAATAGGTCAAGGCCATGCATAGAGCACCAAATGCAAAGGTGCTCTGCTCCATGCGTTAATCTAATCTCTGAATTAGAATATCTAAAAGATATTTCCTCTTCTCAGCAGTACCTATCCTCTTCAGGAAAAAAGACAAAATCTTTAATGACCATTCAAATGCAAAAACTTGCCGAAAATCATGAGTATGAGAAGGCGAACCAAATTAAAAAAAGAATTAATACCCTAGAATTAATGCAACAAGAACAATCATTTAGTAGCTCTTTAAGTAGCATTGATTTTTTCGCATGCGTATCTAAATTAGACAAAACAGGAGTAAGCATAATATCGGTTAGAGATGGAAGGATTCGTGGAACCAAAACTCATTACCTTAAAGGAAATCTCTTAAATGATATAGACGAACTATTTCAAAGTTTAATATTTTCTTATTATCAGAATAGATTCTCTTTACCTAAAAAGATTGTGCTAAATACTAAGTTTATTAATATTCCTTTAATCGAAGAGGCAGTCCAGTTAAAATTTGGCATAAAAATATCTATTTCATCGAGTTTAAATTCAAGCACTAGAAAAATTGGTAATTTAGCAATATTAAATGCCAATCAAGTTATTGAAAACAGAGTTAATGAATCAGATAAATTTTCCTATGCTTTTAAAGATCTCACTTACTATTTAGGACTAAGTTTAGCTGATCCTACAATAGAAGGCTTTGATGTAAGTCATCATGGAGGTCAAAATGCAGTAGCTTCAGCTGTAAGATTTTCAAAAAAGGGTCCTGATAAGTCAAAATATAGGCTTTTTAATATTCCAAAAGAGCTGTCCGGAAATGACGTTGGTTCAATTAAACACGTACTTGAAAGACGAATTCAAAAAACAAAAATTAACCCATTGCCTAGTATTATTTTGATCGATGGAGGAAAATACCACTTAAAGGCAGCATTGAATTCTTTTTCAGCAAATAATGAGTCGCCAGTCATCCTGAGTATCGTTAAGGGTTCTAAGAGGATCAGATCAACAGAAACAATTTTATCTAAGCATGGAATTATTGAGATGCCAAAAGATAGCCCAGGATTTATGTTGCTGCAACAAATTAGAGACGAGTCACATAGATTTGCAATCACTTCAAACAGAAAGAAAAAAAATAGAGTAATTAAATATTCTTCACTTGATAAAATTAAAGGTTTGGGTCCTGCAAAAAAAAAGAATCTTTTAAGTCACTTCAAGTCTATAAAAAATATTAAATCGTCTTCGGCAAAAGATTTGTGCAAGGTTAAAGGAATTAGTATTAAACTGGCTGATAATATTAAAAGGAATTTATAGATTATGAATTATCTTATCCATGCATTAACATTTTCTCGATTTCTTGCAGGACCAATAATTTTTTACTTGCTTTTATATTCTGATCAATATTACTTAGTATTAGCTATTTTCATTTTTGCTGGCTTGTCCGATTATTTTGATGGACATTTAGCAAGAAAATATTCTTTAGAATCAGAAATTGGGGAGATTCTTGATCCAATTGCAGATAAAATTCTCACGTTGTTTTTAGTGATAGCGCTTGCTGAATATTTAAATAGTCATTTTATAGCTTTTACTGGAGCATTAATGATCTCAAGAGAATTCTGGGTAAGCGGATTAAGAGACTATAATTCTAGAAATAATAATATTAAGGCAACTTCAGTATCTGCACTTGCTAAGCTTAAGACAGCAACTCAATTCATTTCATTTAGTTTATTTTTGTTAGGCATAGCTTCAGGAATGGCTTTGATTACCTTTTTTGCAAATTTTGTCTTATTTTTATCCATGCTCCTTTCTTTTCAAACAGGCCTCGCATACACACAAGCTTCCTTCAAAAAATCTGCATGAGGTATAATTGCTCTATATTTTTTTAAGAGCTTAAATTGAAATTATTTATATACGGTGCCGGCGGGCATGCTAAAGTTGTTGCAGAGTCTGCAATCAATCTAGAGCATATCTCAGAAATTTTTTTTGTTGATGACAAGAATAAAGATAAAAGTATTGTAAGTAAAAATCCAAATTTTTCTATTATTTTTGAGTCAGATATTTCGGACGACTTGGATGATGTAAGTGCTATCGTGGGTATTGGCGATAATCAAATTAGAAAGTCAGTTGTAAAAAGATGCTCTAAAATTCCATTTATTTCTATTACTAGTCCTAATGCAACGGTTTCAGAATCAGCGAAAATATCTAGCGGTTCATTTATAAGTTCAGGAGCCATAATTAATGCAGACTCATTTATTGGCAGTCATACCATAATTAATTCTGGATCAATTATTGAACATGATTGCACTGTTGGAAATTTTTGTCATATTGGCCCAAATGCCGCAATTGCAGGTGGAGTAAAATTAGATGAAAACGTTTTCATTGGAGGTGGAGCATATGTAAATCCAAATGTTTCAATATGTAGTAATGTAATTCTTGGAAGTGGCTCGCTGGTAATAAATGATATCGAAGAGCCTGGAACATATATTGGATTCCCCTTAAAGAAATTAAAATAAATTATGAATAATTCAAATAGAAAAGTTTTAGTAACTGGTGCTGATGGTTTTATAGGATCTCATTTAGTAGAAATGCTTTTTGCTGAAGGTTTTTCGGTAAAGGCACTTGCTCAATATAATTCATTTAATAATTGGGGGTGGTTAGAAGATATAGGCTGCAAAGAAGAGATACAGGTTATAACAGGAGACATACGCGATCCATATTTCTGCAATGAAATCTGCAAAGATATTGATATAGTTTTTCATTTAGCCGCATTAATTGCTATACCTTATTCATATGTTGCACCTCAAAGCTATGTAGAAACAAATATTTCTGGAACTTTAAATATTTGTAAAGCTGCATTAGAGCAAAGTGTTTCAAGACTGATTCATACTTCAACTAGCGAGGTATATGGCTCTGCTCAGTACGTACCAATAGACGAAATGCATCCCTTGCAAGCGCAGTCACCCTATAGTGCTTCAAAAATAGGTGCTGATTCTATGGCAATGAGCTTTTTTAATTCATTTGAATTACCTTTGACTATAGCCCGACCTTTCAATACTTATGGCCCTAGACAATCTGCAAGAGCATTTATACCTACAATCATCTCTCAAATTGCTAATAATAGCCCTGTACTTAGTCTTGGAGATTTGTCACCAACTCGAGACTTAAATTTTGTCGCAGATACTTGCAAGGGCTTTATTGAGCTGGCGAATACAGAAGCTGCGATTGGAGAAGTTGTGAATATAGGATCTAATTATGAAATTTCTGTTGGCGAAGTTGCATCTATAATAAAATCAGAAATGAATAGCCAGATAGAGATTACTATTGATGAACAAAGACTAAGACCAGAAAAATCTGAAGTAAATCGTCTATGGTGCGATAATAAAAAAATTAAAAAGCTAACAGGTTTCAAGCCTTCTTATGACATACATTCTGGACTAAAAAAGACCATAGAATGGTTTAAGGTCTCAGAAAATCTATCAAAATATAAATCAGACATATATAACATTTAAGCTGCTATGTTTGATTATTTGGTGCAATTTATTCAAGACAAATATCACACTAGTGAGTTTATTCCTCTGCATGAGCCTAGATTTATTGGCCAAGAAAGAGACCTAGTCTTAAGCACAATAGAATCAAATTTTGTATCAAGTGTTGGACAATATGTAGATCAATTTGAAGATAATCTTGCTTCATATACTGGAAGTCAAAAGGCTATAGCAGTTGTCAATGGGACTTCTGCATTACATTTATCGATGTTAATTGCAGGTATTAGGCCAGGAGATTTTGTTATCACCCAGGCCCTAACTTTTGTAGCCACATGTAATGCTATTAATTATTGCCAAGCTGAGCCAATTCTTATTGATGTAGATAGAAAAACTTTAGGCTTATCTCCTGATGCTCTTGAATCATGGCTTGATGAGAACGCATATGTGGACTCTGATCAAGTTTGTAAATTTAAGAAATCAAATAAACCAATCAAAGCATGTATTCCTATGCATACATTTGGTCATCCAGTAGAAATTGATGCCATAGCTAGAATTTGCAATTCTTGGAATTTAGTTTTGATCGAAGATGCTGCAGAATCACTTGGTAGTTTATATAAAGATGTTCACACAGGAACATTTGGTCTGATGGGGACCCTAAGCTTTAATGGCAATAAAATTATTACTACTGGTGGCGGCGGAGCCATTTTATGTGATGAAGATCTTTACTTGAAGGGAAAGCATCTAAGTACCACAGCAAAGCAAGCTGACAATATTCATTTTTTTCACGATAAAATTGGCTTTAATTATAGGCTACCAAATATAAATGCAGCGTTGGGCTGTGCGCAACTTGAATCAATTAATATACTTGTTTCTCAAAAAAGGAAACTAGCCCAAGAGTATTCGGAATTATTCCAAAACTCTAACTTAGATTTCTTTCAAGAACCTATTAATTGTCGTTCAAATTATTGGCTTAATACTGTAATTTGCGATGATCAAAATGAGCGGGATCATTTACTATCTTTTATGAATGAAAGGAAAATAATGTCTAGGCCTGTATGGACGCCTATGAATCAACTCCCTATGTTTAAATATGCAATTTCAGATAGTTTACAAAATACATCATGGTTAGAAAAAAGAATTGTTAATATTCCAAGTAGCCCACCACCGCTTTTAAAATGAAAGAAATTTACAGTCACACAAAAACAATGATTATTGCCGAGGCAGGCGTTAATCATAATGGAAGCTTAGATACTGCAAAGGAGCTGATTCATCAAGCTGCATTTGCTGGGGCAGATTTAGTTAAATTTCAAACATTCTCCACAGCCAAGCTTTTAACTGTTGATGCTCCAAAAGCTACCTATCAAATTGACTCTAATCAGCCATCCACCTCCAGCTATGAAATGTTAGAAAATTTAGAATTGTCAGAGAATGACCATAAAGAGCTGATCAAGGAATGCCAAAAGCATGATATTGAATTTTTTTCGACAGCATTTGACGAGACTAGCTTAAGCTTTTTATTGGACCTGGGAATGTCAAAAATTAAAATTCCATCCGGAGAGATTACAAATAAACCTTTTCTAGAATTTATCTCACAATTTAACTTACCAGTTATTATGTCAACTGGAATGGCGGATATGGATGATATTGAATGTGCTTTAGAAATATTATCTAGAAATGAGCTCAACAGGGAGAACATTTCAATTCTTCATTGCACTTCTCAGTATCCCGCAAAGATTGAAGATGTAAATTTATTAGCCATACAATCTATTAAAAATAAGTTTGGTTTAAATGTGGGTTACTCTGATCATACTTTAGGCTGTGAGGCTTCTTTAGCTGCTGTTTGTTTGGGTGCTTCGATCATAGAAAAACATATTACATTAGATTCCAATATGACAGGACCTGATCACAAAGCAAGCATGGAACCCGATGCTTTTAAGGCAATGGTTTCTTCGATAAGAAAAATTGAATTAGGTCTTGGAGATGGAGTAAAGCGTCCTACTGATGCGGAGTATGAAATGAGATTAATTGCAAGAAAATCATTGGTTGCAAAACAGCAAATTCAAAAAGGTGAGGTTTTTACATTAGATAATTTAACAGTAAAGCGACCTGGTCATGGCATTTCGCCGATGAGAATAGATGACCTTTTAGGAACTCATTCTAAATATTCATTTAAAGAAAATGACTTGATTAAAATATGAAGAGAAAAATTTGTTTCATTACTGGCACGAGAGCAGAATATGGATTGTTGCGTCAACTAATGCTCAAGGCATCTAAAGATACATCAATTAACTTTCAACTTATCGTTACAGGAACTCATCTTTCAAGATCTCATGGTTTCACTTGTAAAGAAATTGAAGAGGATGGCTTGCCAATTTCTCGTAAAATTAATCTTAGAATTCAGGGTGACTCTTCTCAAGAAATTATTGATGGTATGAGCCGAGGAATGAAAGGTTTTTCTAGAGCTTTTTTTGAGCAAAAGCCGGATTTAATTGTAATTCTCGGTGATAGATATGAAATTTTTTCAGCAGCTACAGCAGCTATGATTGCAAACATCCCAATTGCGCACATACATGGAGGCGAAACAAGTGAGGGAGCATATGATGAAGCTATGCGACATTCAATAACAAAAATGTCTCACATTCATTTTGTTGCAGCGCCAGAATATAAAAGAAGAGTTAATCAGCTTGGAGAGCATGCAAGTAATATTTTCTTAGTTGGTGGTTTGGGTATAGATGCTATAAATAGCATCGATTTAATGAGTAAAGAGCAGTTAGAGCAGTCGTTAAACTTCCAGTTTGGCAGGAGGAATCTCCTTGTAACATTACATCCAGAGACATTGGAGAAAAATAAAGTTATAAAAGATCAAGTTCAAGAATTACTTTTAGCATTGGAAGAAATCCAAGATACTAAATTTATTTTTACTTTACCAAATGCTGATACCAATAATTCTCAGATCACCAAAATGATTAAAAAGTTTCAGATGAAACATCCTGACTCCTCAAAGATTTTTTCATCTTTAGGGCAACTAAGATATTTATCAACTTTGCAGTTTATTGATGGAGTTATTGGTAATTCTTCAAGTGGGCTTGCTGAGGTACCCAGCTTTAAGATTGGCACTATTAATTTAGGGGATAGACAAAAAGGTCGCTTAAAAGCCAAGAGCATAATAGACTCCAGCTTTCAAAAGGAAGATATAGTTAAGTCAGTAAAGACCTTATACACTAAAAATTTTCAATCTAAGTTAAAAAGTGTTGTGAATCCATATGGCAAACCAGGTGCAAGCAATAAGATTCTTATCACGCTCAAGAAAATTTGTTTAGAAAACATAATCAAAAAAAAGTTCTATGATTTTTAAATCAATCTATCCAAAATATTTAGAGGCTAATTATGATTAAGGGCAAACATTTTTCTTTAAAAGCTACTAATTCAGTATTGGATGTTATTAATAATATTGAAAATAGTCAGTATCAAATTTGTTTTATTGTAGATAACAAAGGCACCTTAATTGGTTCAATTACTGATGGTGATATCAGGCGAGGATTAATAGAAGGTCATACGATTGATAGCAATGCGTCTAATGTTATGAATACTAACCCCATCTCGATTCTGAATTCCCAAAGCGAAAAAGAGGCTCAAACAATTATGACAACTAATCAGATTAAGCAACTTGCGGTTGTTGATTCAGAAAATAAATTAGTAGGCGTGCACTTGATAGAGCAAATTTTAAATCTTGCCCCTAAAGAAAATTCTATTTTAATTATGGCAGGAGGTTTTGGTAAAAGGATGATGCCATTAACAGAGAGTGTTCCAAAGCCCATGCTAAAAGTAGCTGGCAAACCCATTCTTGAGCATATAATTCTAAATGCAAAATCACAGGGATTTAAAAAATTTATAATTTCGCTGCACTACTTGGGGGAATTAATTATTGATCATTTTGGTGATGGATCAGCGTTTGATATATCTATTGAGTACATTCATGAGAGCGAGCCTTTAGGAACAGCGGGCGCTTTATCACTTCTCGACCCTTTGCCAAAATTACCATTTATTGTAACAAATGGAGATATTCTTACAGACATTAATTATGCAAATCTTCTACACTTTCATGAATCTAATAATGCTGAAGCTACCATGACGATTAAGAAATATGAGTTACAAAACCCATATGGTGTTGTCAATACAAAAGGTTTAGAAATTATTTCTTTTGAAGAAAAACCCATTCAAATCTCATATGTAAATGCAGGAATTTACGCTATTAATCCCCCAGCTTTGAAATATTTACAAATTAATGAGCCTTGCGATATGCCTAATTTCTTTGAAAGATTGAGCAATGAAAATAATTTGATTTTAGCATATCCAATTCATGAGACATGGTCTGATGTAGGGCGTCCAATCGATTTATCTGAGGTCAATCAGAATGCAAAGAAAAAGAAGTGATTGAAAATTTAAAAGGTATAATAGCTATTATAGGTTTAGGAAGTATTTCTGATAGGCATCGATCAAACTTAAGATTAATTTTTCCATCATTTGAAATCGCATGTCTGCCTTCCTCAACTAAGAAGTTTGATGGCCTGCCATCTTCATGCGATATTTTGACTGATTCAATAGAAGAAATTATTGCTCTGAATCCTAAATTTGCAATTATCGCCTCTCCAGCCACCTTCCATGCCCGACATTCAATTCCATTTATAGAAAACAATATACCGGTACTCATTGAAAAACCAATAGCTGCAAATATTAAGGATGCAATGCAAATTGCAGAAGCTGCAAAAAAATATGAGACTCCCGTTGGCATTGGGTATTGTTTACGATATAAACCATTCATCACCCAAGTAAAAAATTTTTTAGAGAATAAAGCTATTGGAGAGATTATTAACGTTGAAATTTTTGCTGGCTCTTATCTTCCAGATTGGAGGCCTAACAAAGATTATCTTGATTCAGTTTCTGCTTCGTCTATGCTTGGAGGTGGGGTTTTACTTGAGCTAAGTCATGAAATAGATTACGCAAATTTATTCTTCCCTAATTTATGCTTGGAGTCAGCTATTATAAAAAATTCTCAGACTTTGAAAATTGATGTTGAAGACTTTGCTGACCTTAAATTTTCAATACCAGGAGGTGGGAAGTGTAAAATTCATTTAGATTTTTTACAAAAACCATCTATTAGACATGCTTATTTTTATGGCAGCAAGGGTAAAATTTTATGGGACTTACAGAACAATAATCTGGATGTAACAGCTACTAAACTTAAAAAAAGTTTCACAATTAAGAACTGGGATTCAAATTTAATGTATATTGAAATGATAAAAGATTTTGTACTTAATTTTATAAAATTCAAGACTAATAAAGTCTGTAATATTTCTGATGCATTGACTGTAATAAAATATATTGAGCAGGCAAATCAATATAAGAAAATTAATAAAAATGAATAAATTTGCATTTATATTTGCTAGAGGAGGCTCAAAAGGCTTAAAGAAAAAAAACATTAGAATGTTTGGAGGAAAGCCTTTAATTGCCCATTCAATTATTCAGGCTAATGAGTGCGAGGTTTTTGATAGAGTCTTTGTATCTACTGATGATAGCGAAATAGCTGATATCTCAGCCTTGTATGGCGCAGAAATTATCATAAGACCAGATCCTTTTGCAGCAGATAATTCTCCTGAATGGATGGCGTGGAGACATGCAATTAAATATGTTGAGGAAAATTTTGGAGCTTTTAAAGAATTTGTTTCGTTGCCGCCAACTAGCCCTCTAAGAAATAAGAATGATATTCTTGATGCCATAAATTTAATGAGCTTGAATGCAAAAGCAGATTTATGTTTAGCCATCTCAAAATCATCCAGAAATCCATCTTTTAATATGGTTATTAAGGATGAAAAAGATTTTTTAAAACTCGCTGCTCAAACTGATACTCCAATCACAAGAAGACAGGATGCAGACCCTATTTTTGATATAACTACAGTTGTTTACGTTTCTAAAACGAAATTCATTAAAGAAAAAAATGGAATTTTTTCTGGATCAGTTATTGGTCTCGAGATACCAAAAGAACGCGCAGTAGATATTGATGATATTCTAGACTTTGAATTTGCAGAATTTTTATATAAAAAAACTAATCATGCCAAAAAAAAATAAATATTTAGTAGTGGGTGGGGGAGGATTGCTAGGTAGTAATCTTATCTCAGAAATTTTACTAAGTGGTTCAAATGTAGTTGCAGTTGATAGAGATCTTAATGAAATGAAAAAGGTATTGTCATTGTTGGGCATTGAGTCTAATTCACCTAATCTAGATCTTAGATCTTTAGATATAACCGATGAAGCTAGCACTAAAAATTTCTTTAATGAAATTGATTATATTGATGGCGCTGTAAATTGCTCATATCCAAGGGGTGAGAATTATGGAGCATCTTTTCTAGATGTTTCTCAAAAAGATTTTAATAATAATGTTGCATTACATTTGGGGTCAGCATTTCTAATAATGCGAGAATGCGTAAATTATTTCAATAATAATAAACACCCTTTTTCTCTGGTCAATATTGCATCAATTTATGCATCGATAGCTCCAGATTTCTCAATTTATAATGATACAGATATGACGATGCCTGTTGAGTATGCTGCAATTAAATCAGCAATTATTAATATGAATAAATATGTAACAAGTTTTGTATCAAATTCATCATTTAGAGTGAATAGCGTTAGTCCAGGTGGTATTAAATCAGATCAGCCTCAAAATTTTATTGATGCATATACAAAAAAAACCTTAGGAAATGGAATGCTCCTTCCAAAAGACATTACCCCATCTATTATTTTTTTATTATCTTCTTCCTCTAATTATATTAACGGCCAAGATTTTGTTATAGATGATGGTTTCTGTTTATAAGTTTTTCTTAATAATGAGATTGAAGAAAAGCAAACCCTAGTTTAAAAAGCATTTATTTTATTAATATATTCCCCCAAGGAATTACCACTGGTATCTGAGATAAATTTTGATAATTTTTCTTGATCTTCTTGCCACCAAATTGTCTTTTGTCTGAAAGGAAATGGCAGAAACTCTTCTTCTCTATTATTACAAAGACAAATAGGTGCTATTCCTAATTGTAAAGCTTCATAAAGGGTTGTTGAAGCCCAGCTAGCTACAAACTGTGGTTTTTCTTGATGCATTAACTCTGAAGCTGACGCATAATAGCTTTCATTGATTGTAATGTTTTTATTATTCATGAATTCTAGGTGAAGGCTGCCACTATATGATGGATGAAATTTCATAATAATTTTAAATTTATTCTTTTGAAAAAATTCTATTAACTTCCTAAGGACCTGTATATCCATCATTTCATCTAAATCGATAAGAAATATTATAATTTTATTTTGCAAATCTTTAATTTTCTCATAATTATTGTAAAGTTTTATTTGACTGAAAATCCCATGATTATTTAAATACTCCATATCATCTCTAGAATGCAAATAGATGTATTCATAAGCTGGAAGCGCAATAAAATATTTTTTCGGATCTGCCTTGATATCCATATCATGAAGTTTCGCTTGTTCTAGCAAACCATGTGATAGCCAATAGGTAGGTATAGAAGCCGTTATTGCTGCAGCAGAAATTAAGTGAGCACCACCCGAAAAAATTTTTATTTTTGAGTTCTTTTTCTTTAGAGTTTTAAATAGGCAAGTAAAATATGCAAGTATAGGCAATGATCGCATCGCTTCATTAAGCTTGCGTTTTTGATTTTCATCTTTTTTTAGCTTAGATAGCGCTGGAATCAATTCTTTAAAGGATAAATAGAATTCAAGATAAATATCCCAAAAATTTAACTTAATTATCTGAGTAAACTGCTTCTTATTAAAGCAATCAATCAATATGTATTTACTTGAATCACTATTTCTATTAAATAATTCAAAATATTTCATATGCATATGAGGTGCTGCAGATTGAATGACCAAATGATCTGGGATATTAATTTTCTGTGCTTTTTGAAATAAATATAACTGGAATATCCTTGCACACCCAAACATAAAAATAATAGGACTAAGAAATAAAAAAGTGGATTTTCGCTCTAAAAAAGAGCTTTCTCTCGGTATGTACGAATTTGCAAAAATCCATACTATTCTTTGAGAGATTGCCATTCTAAATTAAGAGCCTAGTTTAATTAGTAAACATTATACCTCACAATATATTTATATCAGATTTTTAAAATAAATCGATTATCCTTCAAATCCTGTTTATAACTATTGCTTTAAAAAATGACTATAATGAAAAACTAAAAACTGAAGAAAATATGACTGATAAAGTATTTTGGTGCAAAACATGCCTTAACATGTCTACACGACCAAGGATTGAATTCAATAATGATGGCGTATGTAACGCATGTCAATGGTCCAAAGAAAAGGAGTGCTTAGATTGGAGTAAACGTGAGGCAGAGCTATATACCTTGCTAGAGAAGTACAGGGCAAAAGATCGAAGATCTTTTGACTGCGTGGTCCCTGTGAGTGGGGGTAAAGATGGCTCCTATGTTGCTCATACTTTAAAAACAAAATACGGTATGAATCCCCTTACTGTAACTGTTAGGCCTGCTTTAAGTCTTGATATTGGAAATAGAAATCTAACTAATTTTATTGATTCAGGTTTTAATCACATTCATGTATCACCAAGCTCTACAGTTATGCAGAAGTTAAATCGAATAGGCTTCATAGAGAAAGGTTTCCCGTATTATGGCTGGCTGATCGCAATTAAAACAGCTGTTATTCAAACAGCTATGAATTTTAGTATTCCACTAATTTTTTACGGAGAGGATGGTGAGGTTGAGTATGGCGGCTCAACTGAAAGTAAAAATAATCCTCTGTATACAATAGATTATATGAAAAGGGTTTATTTTGAGGGAGGGTACGAAAAAGTTTTTTCTAAAGTTTTGGAGGATCCTGGAATATCTGAGGGAGATTTAGCCTTTTGGCAATTTCCAAGTAATGATGAAGTTATGCGCCATGACCTTGCTTTTACTCATTGGTCTTATTACGAACCATGGGATTCATATAGAAATTACATTGTAGCCAAGGATCATTGCGGCTTGGAGGACAAGGGTGATAATAATTCTGGAACATTTACCAATTTTGCGCAAAATGATCAGGCGTTATATTCTCTTCATGCATACCTTATGTATCTAAAATTTGGATTTGGGCGCGCCACTCAAGATGCAGGGATAGAAATTAGGAGAGGTGCTATGTCGAGAGACCAAGCACTAAACTTAGTTAGGCTTTTTGATGGCCACTATCCCGAGGAGTTTCTTAACGAATATCTCACATATTATCAAATGGATCTGAGTGAATTCAATCGAGTATTGGATACATATGCCAATAAAAATTTATTTAGAAAAGAAAAAAATAGTAACTCCATTGATGAATGGAAACCAAATTTTGTTGTAGATAATCCATTTGAGATATGAATATAGTTATTATTGATTATGGATTAGGTAATCTTGCATCACTCTCAAGCGCTGTCAAAGAAGCCCATAAGTGCAATCTAATTATCAGTTATTCTGCAAAAGATATATCGGCAGCGGATAAAATTATTCTTCCTGGAGTTGGATCATTTGATAAGGCAATGTCAAATCTTCATAATTTAGATCTAATTAAAGTTATTGACTCTGCAGCAAATAATATTCCAATTCTAGGTATTTGCCTTGGTATGCAGATTTTATGTAGTAGCAGTACTGAGGGAAGTTTTACAAAGGGTTTATGTATAGTTGATGGCAAATTTGATAGATTTTCATCTACTAAATTCACCGTCCCGCATATCGGATTCAATCAAGTTAATATTTCGCGACCCAGCATGTTGTTTAATAATATACAAAACAACCCCGATTTTTATTTTGTCCATAGCTACCGAATGAAAAGCGCTAAAAATATTTCATGCCATACAACCAATTATATAAATAATTTTGTCTCTGCTTTTGAGAGTAAATTTATTTTTGGAACCCAGTTTCATCCTGAGTTAAGTCAAAGTAATGGATTAAAGCTATTGCAAAATTTTTTACAATACCGTGCTTAGAAAGAGATTGATATTTGTCCTTATTTACTCAGATGGTTCTTTCTGTCAAAGTAGAAATTTTAGACTTCAAAAGGTTGGAAAAGTCGATTGGATAATTGATAACTATAAATTTGCCCAAGTATCGAAATATATTGATGAGCTTATTATTTTGGATGCTTCTCCTGTAAAAAATACTGCAACTTTTTGCAAAGATGTAAAAAGCATTATTGAGAATATTCGTATTCCAAAATGTTTTGGTGGCGGAGTTTCAAGCTATACAGATGCTCTTAAAATGTTTGAAGCTGGTGCTGATAAAATCTCAATTAATTCACTCGCATTTGACGATCCAATTGCATGCAAGGAAATCATAAGCATGTTCGGTTCGCAGTCCATTTTGGCATCTATAGATTATAAATCTGAAGATCTGAATGATATTGTATATAAATCCAATGGATCTATCTCAACTGGAATTCACCTATCAAAACACGTTAACTTTTTAAATTCACTTGGATTTGGCGAGATACTATTGAATTCAATAGACAGAGATGGGACTGGATTTGGCTACGATTTAGAGAAGGTGATATCAATATCTGATATATCAACTTCCCCTATAATAGCCTTAGGTGGAGCCGGCAATAAAGATCACTTTCATGCTGGATTGCTTCTTGAAAATGTTGCGGCTGTTGCAACAGCTAATCTATTTAATTTTATGGGAGATGCGCTGGGCATATCTCGCGATCACTTATTAGAGAAAAAAATTAATTTAGCAAAATGGTGAAGACATTCTTTTGATATTATTTGCTCTTAATAAATCTTTTATGATAAAATCAAGCGCTATTTAATAATTTTTTTAAAAATTTTTATACTTTTTAATTTTACTTTTTATAGAATCACTACTATAAAATTTTAGTCTATTACACCGGAACTAGATTGATAAATTGTCCTATTTGCAAAAATCAAGATACTGCATGCTACTTCAGCAAATCAGATAAAGTACTATCACGATATGGATTTCTTTCTGAGGTTTCTAAGAATGTTACGAGGGCTCTAGATCAGGAGCTATTTTATTGTTCCGTATGTTCTTTTGCATGGAATAGCAAATTTGACTATTCTTTGGTGAACTATGATAGCGATGACATTATAGAGGCAGGTAATTTCTCTGAAAATTACATCACTTATCAAAAACAATCAGCAAATGAGATTGAAAAACAGATCGGAAGAGAGCTGAAGACAGTTGTTGAAATAGGTGCGGGAGCTGGAATCTTTCTGAATGAAATTAATGCAGTAAATAAAATAGCAATTGAGCCGAGTCATGAGGCCCACTCTATACCGGAAGGCATTGAGGTTCATAATAAATATTTTACTGAAGATGCGTTTAATCTTGATGCTGACCTTGTAGTTATGAGACAGGTTCTGGAGCATATTCCTAATCCAATAGAGTTCTTACAATCACTGAAGAATTCATTTATGAAGAAAGATGAATTTTATTTATACATAGAAGTGCCAAATGCTGCTCTAACATTCAGAGATGCACGATTCTATGATTACTATTATGAGCATTGTAATTATTTTACAATCCCTTCCTTAATTTCACTGACTGAAAATCTGAATATGAATATTTGTAGTATTAACAGCAGCATGGACGACGAGATTATTTCTATCTTGATGACAGCTAGTACATTCAAGCCACAAATATTGAGCGACTCCCTTGATAAAAAAATTCACTCTATTAGTTCGAAAATCAACTATTTCTGTGATGCAAGAAAAAAAATTATTGCATGGGGCGCTTCAGGAAATGGTGTGCAATTGCTAAATTCTCTTAATATCGGCACGGATACAATTGAATTCGTTATTGATAGCGATCCCAACAAGGAAAACCTCTATATTCCTGGAACATTACAAAAGATCATCTTGCCATCCACAGCCATAGGGTTAAATCCTGATGTTGTAATGGTCTTTAGTCAAATTCATAAAAATGAAATTGGCAAGCAATGCAAAGAGCTTTTCAAAAATGTGGAGATTTTCTTCACAGATTAGTTGAAATTTTTAAATTTATAGTCTGAAAATACAATTTCCTAAGAGACAGATAGATCTCTCACAGTCTTCTTATGATATTACCGATCAACCCTCTGAGGGTAAGGTACTTCCATCGCAATGGTTCAAAAAATTTTGCAACATAAGAAGGCAATAACAGCAATGGCACATGAATAATCCAGAAAGAAGGGCTGAAATAAAATTTTCTTACCATTGCAGGCAAAGCTAATCTCAGGGCCTGAAAGTTATAGCCTAAATTTTTTGTTGTAATCTTGTGATAAATAATCTGATTTAAGTTTTCATTTATGCTCAATCTGTAAATCTTTATACGAAGCAAATTGCCTGAAGTAATCCTGAATAAATGAGAGGTATATTGTAAGAAGTTTAAATGAGCTTCAAGATAGAAATCTACTGTGTCTTCTCGCATGCTTGCGCCCTCTCTTGTTTCACGAACTCCTGGGTGAATAACTGTAAATAAAGGAGCTTTAATTACTAAAGCCTCATGATTCTCAAGTATTTGTAAGCTCCACCACAGGTGGGGATATCCTCCGCCAAGGGGGTGCTCATAACTAGCAACTTCTTTTACTTCAACTAAAGAATCTCTACTTAGAAGAGACTTCCTAAAAATTAGAGAAGAGCACATACTTTCAGCACACATGGTTTCAGAAACAAATTCATTGATATTTTTTACCAGTACATCATCGCCATTCGCAATATTAATTGCAGGAATTTTACTCAATGGCTCATGATAGAAATTTACAAAACAAAGCCCAATTTCTTGATTCTCACTCAGAGACTGGAAGATGTGATCTATAGCATCTTCGTGCGCAATATCGTCATCAGCAAGGTACCAAGCAAATCTACCTTTCGCCCTGAGGATAACTTGTCCAGTATTTCTATCTGAGCCTATATTTATTTCATTTCTGTAGCTTGAAAAAATATACTTTCTTTCCAGGCATGAGAAGTGCTTGATAATACTTTGGGTTGAATCAGTGGAGCAATTATCCGAAACAAGCAACTCTATGTTTTCTTCGAACTGAGATTTTAAAATTAACTGATGGAGAGATTTTAGCTGAGCCTCTAATTTACTAGCTCTATTAAAAGTCGGAATGACGATAGACAACAAAAGTTGTTTCATAAGATTTATAAATTTGGAATGATTTCTTAGATCATTATATTTATAAATATTGTAATTGGCTATCTAGATGGAATTAGCGGGTTCCAGATATAAAAAGCAATCAAAGGATGAAGTAAAAGTTTTTTTATTTAATCTTGCATGGATTATACTTGTAACTTGTATTTTTAATTTCTTCATCTTGAGATTTTAATATTTAGGCTGGATGGCAGAGTGGTCATGCAGCGGCCTGCAAAGCCGTTTACGCCGGTTCGATTCCGGCTTCAGCCTCCAATAATTATAAGCTGAGTCATATTTACATTTTTAGGCGTCACTGCCAGCGATCTCTTTGTATGAAAATGGTCCTTTAACTCTTCCATCTATTACTTTATAAATTTTATTACATTCCCTTAATGTAGAAATTCTATGGGCGATTGAAATGATTGTTTTTTCATTCCTTAAAGTCATGAGCTCTTCAATGACGCCTGCTTCTGTTTCACTATCAAGAGCAGATGTGGATTCGTCTAGAATCAAAACTTCTCTTTTATTGAATAACGCTCTAGCTATAGCAACTCTTTGTTTTTGGCCACCAGAAAGTCTTACACCTCTATCGCCTAGATCAGTATTAAGACCATCAGGTAGATCTTTAAGAATAGGATTTAATTTTGCTAATTTTAAAGCTTCTTCAAGTTTTGATGCATCTGGAGCATCTTTGCTGAGAGTAATGTTTTCCTGAAGAGTACCATCAATAAGAAATATATCCTGAGGAAGATAAGCACAATAAGCCAGCCAGCCTTTGATATCCTTATGCGCATCTTCTGTATTAAATTTTAATTTGCCAGATGAAGGTTTTAGGAAACCGAGTATGATATCAACCAGGGTAGTTTTTCCTGCCCCAGAGGGACCAATCAGTCCAATATAGTCACCTTTATTAATCTCTAAGTTCACTTTATAGATTGATGGTTTTGAAGAATTTGGATATGAATATGAAAGATTCTCTAATTTAAGTTGCTTAAAAACCTCTTTGGGTTCTTGCAGATTCACTGATGAATTAGCTTTTTTATTTAGTCTTATATTTAAGTCAATATCTTCACCTTGATCTTTCATAATTTTTGCTAACAAAAGTATAGATTGCTTTCCAAAAATGAGTGCATTAACTGAAGTTTGCATCTGGCTTATGAGTGGAGCAATTCTTATCATCGCCCCTGCAAAAATACTAAGCAAAGACAGAGTGGCAGTTAGATTTGATTTAGCGATTATGCTGACTGAAATTACCAAGACAATAAAACCAATTAAGGCCACTTCAATTAGGTTTCTTGGAAGAAGAGAAAGTAGATTTAGCCTTACTCCATTTTGCGCAATCATCTCTGCAGAATTACTAACAGAGTCAATAAAAAACCTTTCTTTGCCTAGAGCTTTTATTTCTTTGAGACCATTAGCAGCTTCAGAGGTTCCTCTTAAAAGGTTGGCAGCTCCTTCAGTAAATATTTCTCCATAAGAATTAATTCTCTTTGAAAGAAGAAAATTATAAGTAAAAAATAATAAAAAAAGTATCGTTACAAGCATTAATACTGTCTTAAAGCTTATTGCCGCTAGCGTTATAAATGCAGCAATTATAACTATAAAACTGCTAAGTACCTGAAGAGACGACTGCAAAACTTCTTTATAAACCGAAGAATAGCTGGAAATTGAAGCTAGACTTTCTGCATTTTTACTAAGTATAAAGGTTTCATAATCTTGATATAGGAATCCGTTTATCATTATTTTTTGAATTTTTGCTTGCTCTAGATGTGCAAAATGAAAAATTAAATAATTAGTAAAAATAACTAAAAAAAACTTTATTGTAAAAGTTGCAAGTAGGGCATAGCCAATAACTAAGACTACTTGTTCTGAATTAAAATCATTAAAAAATTGAAGCAGTTTGAATTTTTCTTGAATTATTGTGGCATAAGAAGGGTCTATAATAATAGCTATGTAACCACCTATAAGACCTATCCCAACTATGTCAAACAAAGAAGAGAAAATAAAAACCACAACTAGTGGGCCCAGGAGTTTAAATTTATTTCCTAGTAAATATCTTATACTCTCAAAATAGGTCATTTATATATCAAACATTACAAAATGTTATGTGGAGATTTGTATGAGAATTTCATACCTAGACTAACAGAATATTGCTTGATTGCTTAAAGTTAGTTGAAATTATTTCCATATCATCCAAGGAGCTTTATTAGATTCATAGAGCTCCTCGAGGTACCTTTTTTCTGCAAGGGTATCCATAGGCTGCCAAAAGCCTTTATGTTTAAAAGCTGCTAATTGATTTTGTTTAGTAATTTCTCTTAAAGGTTGTTCCTCCCATGAAGTATTATCATTTTCAATAAAATCAATCACATTGGGGTTAAGAATAAAAAAACCTCCATTAATCCATGTATTTTGATGTTTAGGTTTTTCGTTGAATTCAGTAACATCCTGATTTTCATTGATAGAGAGAATACCAAATCTTCCAGGGGGGTTAACCGCAGTAACAGTAGCTAGTTTATTGTGGGATGCATGAAATTCTATGAGAGATTCAATATCAACATTGCCTAGGCCATCACCATAAGTAAATAGAAATGATTCTTTAGGATCTAAATACTCTTTTACTCTCTTCAGCCGACCGCCTGTTAGGGTTTTCTCCCCAGTATCAACGCATGTTACATTCCATTGCTCTGGCGAATTTTTTAGGATTTCAGAAGAAGCATTTTGCATATTGAATGCAATATCGGAATTTCGAAGAGAATAATTTTTAAAATATTCTTTAATATAGTACCCCTTGTAACCACAACAAATAATAAAATCATTGATACCATATGAACTTATAATTTTCATAAGGTGCCATAGTATGGGTTTTCCACCAATCTCTACCATTGGTTTGGGCTTCACTGTTGTTTCCTCTGATAATCTGGTGCCAAGCCCTCCAGCTAAAATAACTGCTTTCATATTTTTACGTCTTTAAAATTTTTCTATTCTAACATTAGCAATATGTAAGTCATCTTACTAATTAAAATATTTTTTTTATCATTTAATTTTCACATCATAAATAAATCAAATATAATTGTTATAAGCATAAAAAAAAATATAACAAAATTTTAGATAATCATCTTAATTTCTAAAAACTGGATTAAATAATATGAATGAATTTATAAGAGTTCCATATGGATCAACCGTTCATGGTGATGAAGAAATAGCGGCAGTAGTAGAGGTTCTTAACACTACTACTCAAATGTCTAAACATGTCTTGGAATTTGAGGACAAGATAGCAAAGTCTTTTAACAAAACAAAAGCTGTGATGGTTAACTCTGGATCTTCTGCATTATATATTTTGATAGAATCTCTAAACTTACCCAAGGGATCAGAAGTGATTACACCTGCATTAACTTTTGCAACCACAGTAGGCTGCTTAGTAAAAAATGACTTGATTCCTCATTTTGTTGATGTGGGTTACGATACATATTGCATAGATATTGATAAGTTGGATCAAGCTGTGAATGAAAATACCTCTGCCATTATTGCACCAGATCTTATGGGAAATATATGTGAATGGGAAAAGATCCAAGAAATTGTCGCCAGAAAGAATAGGAATATTAAAATTATTTGTGATTCTGCAGATACACTTGGTGCGACATTGTTCTCTAAGTCAACCGGATCTTATATTGATGCTGCAATTACTAGTTTCTATGGTTCTCATGTCATTAATGGGGCAGGAAATGGAGGAATGCTTTTAACAGACTCAGAAGATGTTTTTAGAAAAGCAAAGCTGCTCAGATCCTGGGGGAGAAGTTCCTCCTTGTTTAGTGAAAGCGAGGCCATTGAGAATAGATTTAATATTTACCTAGATGATATTCAGTATGATGCTAAATTTGTGTTTGAAGAAATAGGATATCAGTTAGAGCCATCAGAAATTAGTGCTGCTTTTGCTTTAGTTCAATTTAATAAATTAAATCAAAATATTAAAGCAAGACAAATTAACTTTGATAAGCATATTAGTTTTTTTAAGGAGTATGAGAAATATTTTGTCTTGCCAAGACAAAACCCTAATGCTGAAACTGGCTGGCTTGCATTCCCATTAATTGTGAAAGAAGATGCACCCTTTACAAGAACCGAGCTTCAAATATTTTTAGAGAAAAGAAATATTCAAACTAGAGTTGTATTTACTGGAAATATCTTAAGACAACCTGGATATAAAGATATTGACTGTATTGGTTCAGCAGGCGACTTTGCGAATGCTGATAATGTAATGAGAGGTGGTATTTTGCTAGCACTTCATCACGGACTTAGTGATGAAATGATAGATCATATTCATTCTTCTTGTGCTCTTTTTTTAGATGCCCTAAGTAATAAGTCTTAGGTTTAGATTATTTCTGATATTCGCCATTTTTATATGCTCGAATTGGCAAAAGCAAAATTATCAGTGTATTTCAATGCCTTATGTTAATAGGATTCATTTTTTAATATTAATATCAATGCTATGACAAAAGGTAAAGTTTATATTGAGGGCTCAGTTTGCTTCCTAAATTATGATCTTTCGTTTGGCGGTACCGAGAAGGTAATAGTTTCTCTTGCAAATTATTTTTCCTCTCAAAAAAGAAAAGTTACCATCTTGCTTCTTTCAAATAAAAATGATTTTAAAGATTTTTTAAGTCCTGAAGTAGAATTAATCTCATTGGATATTTCGAAAATTAAATATTTTATATTCTATTTTGCTATCTTTATACGAAAGCAAAAATTTAATAATTTTATTTCAAATGTTTGGCCATTAACCTCACTTAGTTTCTTAGTGAGAGTGTTATCACCAAAGACAAAATTAATTTACGTAGAGCATTGTAATTTAACAGAACAATATAGAGAAAGAAGTTATTTTTTTAAAATTTGTCAGAATCTTTCAATTAAATACTTGTATAAATTTGCTCATTCTGTTGTTACTGTATCAGCAGGCTTGAAAGTTGACTTGATAAAAAAAGGCGTTTTATCTTCTAAGATTACTACAATATATAATCCAGTAATCCGCGTTCCTCCAGGTGATCAAACTGAAATTAAAATAGGAAAAAGTAATTTAGTTGATAAGTGGTTAACTCATTCTGGACAAAAAATCATAGCTGTCGGTGAGTTTAAACCTCAGAAAAATTTTATTAATCTTGTAAATGCTTTTAGTTTATTAAGAAAAAATACTGACATTGATGCATCTTTATTGATTTTGGGTGACGGTCAAGAGATGAATGAAATTCGAAATGCTGTCAAATTCCACGACCTAGATAAGCATATTTTTCTTCCAGGATGGGTAAAAGATCCGCTACCCTATTTTAAATTTGGAGATGTTTTTGCTCTGTCATCAAATTATGAGGGTTTTGGAGTAGTAATTGTAGAAGCCTTATCTCAGGGATTAAATATTGTTTCAACTGACTGCAAGTCAGGTCCAAGCGAGATTTTAAATGATGGAGAATTTGGTTTTCTTTGCCCAATACAGAATTCGTTAGCATTTGCAGAATCTTTGGAAAAAGCCTTAAAAAATCCTTTACCTGAGTCAATGCTATTACGGCGTTCTTTTGATTTTACAGAAGAGAAAATTGGAAAATTATATGAAGAAATACTGCTTAATAGTTAAAAAATCTTTTATGTTTGCCATGCGATATAATTTTTATCGAGGATAAAAAAATGAAAAATGATTTTTGGAAAAATAAAAAAGTTTTAATTACCGGTGATAGTGGTTTTAAGGGTTCATGGCTAACGTTGGTTCTCAATTCGGCTGGTGCCATAGTTCAAGGCTTATCTAAAAGTGATTTAAATAACAATCATGAATTATTTGCTAATCTCAAAATTGCAGAGATTTCGCATACAATTGATTCAGATATCAGGGATTTAAATTCCGTTAAAGATATCTTTAAGAATTTTCAACCTGAGATTGTATTTCATCTTGCTGCTCAACCTTTGGTTAGGACTTCATATATCGATCCGGTTCAAACATATGAAACTAATGTTATGGGAACCTTGAATATTTTAGAAGCTATCCGAGAATCACAATCAGTCAGGTCTGCTGTTTTAGTCACCACAGATAAATGTTATGAAAATAATGAGTGGGAATGGGGGTATAGAGAAATTGATCCACTGGGAGGCCATGATCCTTATAGCAGTAGCAAAGGTTGTGCTGAAGTATTAATCCAATCTTTCCAAAAATCTTTCTTTAATGATCCAAGTACTTCTCCGGGAGTAAGCTCGGTAAGAGCTGGAAATGTTATAGGTGGAGGAGATTTTTCTGAGGACAGACTAATTCCTGATCTGTTTAAATCAATTGCTAATGAAAAGAAGTTAATTTTAAGAAATCCTTTGGCTACTAGACCATGGCAACATGTTTTGGAACCTATATCAGGCTACATAATAGTTGCAGAGCACTTATACGAATCTGGAGCTGGTGGAAATGATAGCTGGAATTTTGGTCCGCACATTACGGATATTAGAACTGTTCAAGAGGTATCAGAATTATTCTGCTCCAATTGGGGGGTTAATAATATGCTCGATCATAATAATCAGGCTGCCCAGCCGCATGAGGCAAAATCATTAAGCCTTGATATTAGCAAAGCTTTTTTTAAATTAAATTGGTGTCCTAAATGGAATTTAGAAGATTCCATTAAACATACAGTTAGCTGGTATAAGGCATACTCAGAGGGAAAAAATACACTTGAACTAAGTTATAAACAAATAGATGAATATTTTATAAATTAATTATCTAATTTATTAAACATGCTTAATTCAAACTCCAAAGTATCTGTAATCATCTTATCCTATAATCAATCTAAGTATATTTCAAAAGCTATACAGAGCGTCCTTGATCAAACTTATCAGAATTTTGAAATTATTATTTCTGATAATGGTTCCACAGACTCGTCCAAAGAAATAATTAAAAATTTCTTACATGACAGAAGAATTATTTTTCTTGATTACAACGAAAATCTTTCGATTTCTCTTAGGCAGAATCAAGCAGCACAAAAAGCTTCTGGTAACTTTATAAGCCTACTTTATTCTGATGATTATTACTTGCCTTCTAAATTGGAAAAACAGATTAAAATTTTTTCTTCATTATCAGAAGAGTGGGGCGTAGTTCACGGTCCAGGAATAGAGCTAGATGATCTTACAGGCCATCAGCAAACCATCTCTTCGACTGCAGCCCATGGAAAATGCTTAAATTTATTATTTAAAAATTATTCTGATGGATTTATTAACCCAATTTCTCCATTAGTTAGAAGAAAAGTATATTTAGAATTTCCGCTATATGAGGATATGTTTAGTGAGGGCGAGTCTCTTTATTGGAGAATCGCTGCCAAATATAAATTTTTTTACTTAGATGATCCATTGGTTGTAATGAGATATCATGATAAAAACATGGGCAAGGCAATAAAAAAAAATATGGAGATGCATTTAATTTGCCTCGATAGACTTGAAGCAAGCGATGGGTTCCCTCCAAGCTCTATTCCATTGCTCCGTAAATATAAATCTCAGATTATTTTTAGCAATGCCTGGCATTGCCTAAGGACTAATTTTGAAATTCAATGGGCAAAAAAAATAATATTTTCATCAATCAAATCATATCCAAGAGGAATATTTAGTTCTAGATACCTAACCGCAATTATATTTTTGCTAATGCCACAAAGACTTATATATCAAGTTAATAAATTAATTAATCGTATTTTTAAGAAAAAATTTATTACTCCTCTGGACAATTATTATAATTAAAAGCCATGCATTCAACTAATCTCTGCTTTAAAATTTATATATCATCTTCGATCTTTCATCATAGTTAGCAAAGCAGGGTATGAAAATTCACATAGTTGATTATGGCATGGGAAATATTTTCTCGGTTCAAAAGAAGTTACTTCAGGAAAGTGTAAATATCTCTGTTTCATCATTGCAGAAAGATATACTCAATGCAGACAAAATAATTTTATTAGGTGTTGGGCACTTTAAAAAGGCAATGGACAATTTGAAAGAGCTAAATCTTATTGAGCCCTTAAATAAATTTGCCCTTATTCAAAAAAAACCTATCTTGGGAATCTGTCTTGGTATGCAGTTAATGGCAAATTATAGTGAGGAAGGAGATGTTTCTGGATTGGGATGGGTCGATGCATCTGTAAAGAGACTAAAGACATCGAATGTTAAAAAATTCAAAATACCACACATAGGATGGAATACAGTCCGGTTGTTAAAAAAAAGCGCGTTAATGCAAAATATTAAACCTGAAGAAGAGTTTTACTTTGTTCATTCCTTTTACATGGAACCTAATGATCCGAGGATTGCCCTCAATGAAACAAGTTATACCCAAAATTTTTGCTCAGGAATTGAGAAGGATAATATTTTTGGAGTGCAGTATCATCCTGAGAAAAGTCATGATTCTGGTCAAACTCTATTTAAAAATTTTCTCTCTCTTTAAAAGATTATGTATAGGCCAAGACTAATTCCTGTTTTACTTTTAAAAGATAATGCTCTTGTAAAATCTGTAAAGTTCAAAGACTATAATTATATAGGTGACCCAATAAATGCTGTTAAAATTTTTAATGAACTAAAAGCAGATGAGTTAGTCTTATTGGATATTGATGCAACTTCTAAGGGAAAAAGAATATCTTCTGAAGTCATAAAAAGAGTGGGTGAAGAGGCTAATATGCCTTTTTCAGTCGGAGGAGGAATAAGCTCAATTCAAGACATTCAGGAGGTTATTGCATGTGGTGCTGAAAAAGTAATCTTAAATTCTTATGCCATCAAAAATCCATTATTCATTAAAAAAGCTTCCGAATACTTTGGTTCTTCAACAATAGTTTTATGTATGGATGTAAAGAAAAAATTTTTTAGAAATTCAGATTATGTTTTCATTAATAATGGAAAAGATGCAACAAAATATAAACCAGTAGCTCTGGCAAAATTAGCCGAAGAAATGGGTGCAGGAGAGATAATTATTCAGTCTATTACTAAAGACGGAGCTATGAATGGTTATGATTTAGAACTAGTTAAAAGCATCTCTGATATCATAACAATACCAACCGTTGCATTAGGTGGAGCTGGGACCTTAGATGATTTTATAAATGTTTACAATTATGGAAATGTTAATGGAATTGCTGCTGGTAGCTTTTTTGTATATCAGGGTACCAATAAAGGAGTTTTAATTAACTATCCTTCTCGCTCAGATATCATTAAAATATCTGAACTGTCCTCTGAGACCTCAAAATAATCTTACAAAAAATTATGCAAATGAATAATTATCAAATCTGTAAAAGATGTGTAATGGATACATCTGACCCCCAGATTGTTTTCAATGTTGAGGGTTTTTGTAATCATTGCGAGACATTTTTAAAAGAATCAAAAATTATCAAACCTCAGGGAGAAGAGAGAGAGCGTCAATTGCATCAATTGATTGAGACCATTAAGCATTCTGGAAAAAATCAAAAGTATGATTGTTTAATTGGCGTGAGCGGTGGAACCGATAGTAGTTATGTTGCCTATGTCACTAAGGAATTGGGTCTTCGGCCTTTAGCAGTTCACATGGATAACGGTTGGAACTCAGAAGAATCTGTAAAAAATATTAGAAATTTATGTACAAAGCTGAATATTGATTATGAGAGCTATGTTTTAAATTGGGAAGAATTCAAGGATATTCAATTAGCTGTATTAAAATCTTCAATTGTCGAGGTAGAAATTCCAACCGATGTTGCAATTGTCTCTGTTCTTCACAAAGTTGCATCACGAAATAATATAAAGTTTATTATTGGTGGAGGAAATTATGCTACTGAGGGGATACTTCCAGATTTATGGTTTTATAATCCGAAGGATCTAAAATTGCTTAAAAGCATTCAACGGCTTTTTGGATCTAAGAAAATTCAATCATTTCCTACTTTTGACTGGAAAGCGGAAATATATTATAAATTTTTTAGAAGAATTAAAATAGTTTATTTGCTTAATCTTTTGCCTTATAACAAAAAAGAGGCTCTTGAAAAATTAAAAAGGAGTGTTGGCTATCATGAGTATGGTGGAAAGCATCATGAATCAGTCTACACTAGATTTATACAGTCTTATTTCCAACCAGTGAAATTTAATTTAGATTATCGAAGGGCTACTTTTTCATCACAAATTTGTTCAGGCGATCTCACTCGAAAAGAGGCAATTGAATTGCTGAAAGAACCCTCTTATGATCATACTCAAATTGAAAAAGATAAGGTATATGTAAGTAAAAAATTTGGCATTACTTTAGATGAATTAGAAGATATTCTAAATGCACCTCCCAAATCTTATAAAGACTATCCTAATGACGAAAAATGGTTAACTTTCATTTATAATCTCTATAACAATTACTTCAAGAGCTAATCAGTAAATAGGGCTACATGAACATCTTAATCTGCTTTAAGCAAAACTTCTTTGACTCAAAATAAATTATGAATTTAAGTAATACTAGAATTGGTATTATTGGCTTGGGCTATGTTGGGCTTCCTTTGGCTCTTGAATTCAGTAAAAGGTTTCCAGTGATTGGTTTTGATATAAGCATAAATAGAATAACTGACCTTCAAAGCGGTCACGATTTTACAAATGAAGTTTATAAATCTGACTTGGAGGGAGCCAACAATATTACTTTTTCATCAGACCCGTTAGATCTTAAGGATTGCAATTTTTATATTGTTACTGTCCCCACGCCAATCAAAAAAAACAACAAACCAGATTTAGGCCCCTTATTAAGTGCTTCTAAACTTGTAGCTCAGTTGCTTAAAAAAGATGATGTAGTTGTGTATGAATCAACCGTATACCCTGGTGCTACTGAAGAAGACTGTGTACCCATACTTGAAAGGATCTCAGGACTAGATTTAAATAAAGATTTTTATATTGGCTATTCACCTGAAAGAATTAATCCAGGGGATAGGATCCACCGCTTGCCAAATATTAAAAAAGTAATATCTGGCTCGAACATTGAGTCTGCCGATTTTATTGAAAGAGTCTACCAGAAAATCATAATAGCAGGTACATATAAAGCTGAGAGTATTAAAGTCGCAGAAGCAGCAAAAGTTATTGAAAATACTCAAAGAGATCTTAATATCGCCCTCATTAATGAGCTGGCTATTATATTTGATCTTATGGATATAGATACTGAGGCGGTTTTGCGTGCAGCAGAAACTAAATGGAATTTTTTACCATTTAGGCCTGGATTAGTTGGCGGTCACTGCATTGGCGTTGATCCATACTATCTAACCCATAAATCCAAAAGCCTTGGTTATGAACCAGAAATTATATTGGCTGGAAGAAGGCTAAATGATGGCATGGCATCATATGTGTCCTCTCAATTTTTAAAGCTGATTGCTCAGAAAGATATCAATATTAATAATGCAAAAATTTTAATTTTAGGACTCTCTTTCAAAGAAGACTGTCCTGACATTAGAAATACAAAGGTTGTAGATATAGTCAATGAATTAATTGAGTACAAATGCAATGTAAGCGTCTATGACCCATGGGTTAGCAGACTTGAAGCTAAGAAAGAATATGGAATTGATCTTATAAAGAAAGTTGAAGTCAATCAATATGACGGAATTATCATTGCTGTTGCTCATAAGCAATTTAAGAAACTAGGAATTAAAAAAATTAAGTCTTTTGGTAAACCGAATCATGTTTTGTATGATTTAAAGTATCTATTTTCAGCTGAGCAGGTTGATAAACGATTATAATTTTATGGCCTCATATGCTAACACCAAAAAAAAACTTCTTTTAAAACCAAAAACTTGGCTAGTCACTGGTGTTGCTGGTTTCATAGGCAGCAATTTATTAGAAACACTTCTGGTCTTAAATCAAAAAGTTGTAGGCCTTGATAATTTTTCTACTGGATCACAGAAAAATCTTGAAGAGGTGCAGTCTTTAGTTTCAAAAAAGCAGTGGTCCAATTTTACCTTCATCAAGGGAGATATTTCTAATATAAAATCTTGTGAGCGTGCTTGCATGAATATTGATTATGTATTGCATCAAGCAGCGCTTGGTTCTGTTCCTAGGAGTATCAAAGATCCAGTTAAAACAAATAAAAGTAACATTTCGGGATTTCTTAATATCATGGTTGCTGCGAAGAATGCTAATGTCAAAAGTTTTGTATATGCTGCAAGTAGTTCCACTTATGGTGATCACAAAAAATTACCAAAAAAAGAGCATATTATTGGGAGTCCTCTTAGCCCTTATGCGGTTACAAAATATGTTAATGAGCTATACGCTGACGTGTTTTATAGATCTTATAAATTTGATTCTATTGGCCTTAGATATTTTAATGTCTTTGGTAAACGGCAGACTCCCAAAAGCACCTATGCTGCTGTAATACCAAAGTGGATAGATTCAATGATAAAAAACGAAAATATTTATATCAATGGGGATGGAAAAACTAGTCGAGATTTTTGTTTTATTGAAAATGCGGTTCAAGCAAATATTCTAGCTGCCACCACAACAAATAAAAAAGCTAAGAACAATGTTTACAATATAGCACTAGGCGATAGGACATCTTTAAATGAATTATATGCGCTTCTTCAAGTATATCTTCTGAAAAAAAATAATTTTCTTCACGAAAAACTTAATTATAGAGATTTCAGAGAGGGCGATGTAAAGCATTCACAAGCAGACATTTCAAAGGCTAAAAAACTTCTTGGATATAGACCAACTCATAGAGTAAATGCTGGTATTGCAGAAACATTAAACTGGCATCTGGAAAGAAGCTAGAACATCAATGTGCGGAATAACAGGCTTTTTTAAACCCCAAGGAATGGATGGATCGCTTGCAGAGCAATCTATCCTTAAGATGACAGATTCTCTAATTCATCGAGGGCCAGATGATTCAAACATCTACAGCGATTTCAGCAGTAGTTTATATCTAGGACATAGAAGGCTGTCTATTATAGACACCTCAAAAAGCGGCTTGCAACCTATGATATCTCAATCCGGTAATTTAGTGATTGCATTTAATGGTGAGATATATAATCACCAAGAGTTAAGATCAGAAATAGAAAATGAATACGCCTCCATTAAATGGCGAAGTTCCTCCGATACAGAAACATTGTTAACAGCTTTTGAGCATTGGGGGATTGAAAAAACTCTTCCTATGATTAGGGGTATGTTTGCTATTGCATTATGGGATTGTTTAAATCAAGAGTTATTTTTAATCAGAGATAGATTTGGTGAAAAACCACTTTATTATGGATGGATTGATAGCGAAGAAACTAGTACCTTCGGTTTTGCATCAGAGTTAAAAGCTCTAAGAAAATATCCTAGCTTTTTAAATAAGCTTTCAAAGCAGGCTTTGATTCAGTATTTTAGCTATATGTATGTTCCTTGTCCTTTGAGTATTTATGAAGGAATTTTTAAATTAGAGCCTGGTTGCTTATTAAAAATCTCAACTAAACCTCCACAAAATAAACCGAAGAAGATACCACACTCATCTAGTGGTAAGATTTATAAACATGAAAATTTATCAATTTATAAATGGTATGACTTGAAAGAGGTGGTAAATCAAGCTTCTCAAAACCTATTTACTGATTACAATGAAGCCTCTAATGCATTAGAAGAGGAGCTAAGCAGAGTAATCAAAATGCAAAGCCTAGCTGATGTTCCTCTAGGAGCATTTCTTTCGGGTGGAGTGGACTCATCTACCATCGTCGCCTTAATGCAAAAACAAAATAGCAAGCCAATTAAGACTTTTACTATTGGTTTTGAAGACCGTGAGTTTGATGAGTCTCCTTTTGCTGCAAGTGTGGCAAGACATCTCGGAACGGATCATTCTGAACTTTTGGTGACTGCAGAGGATGCGCAATCTATTATTCCTGAACTGCCAACTTTATATGATGAGCCATTTGCTGATTACTCTCAAATACCTACTTTTTTTGTTTGCAAATCAGCAAAACAAGCCGTAACTGTGTCATTATCTGGAGATGCTGGCGATGAGTTGTTTGGAGGATATAATAGATATTTAATGGCACCATCCCTTTGGAAAAAAGTTAGTTGGATGCCTAAGTTTCTTCGAAAGTTATTTGGTCAATTATTAATATTTATTCCTATTAAAATATGGGATAGCTCTTTTAATTTTTTTACTAAAGTATTTTTACATAAGCAAATATATAAGCAGTTTGGAGATAAGGTTCATAAGTTTGGAAGCAGGCTCAGGGATGTCAATTCAGAAGATACATTATTTAAACATTTAATTTCTGAACCAGATGCCGAAAAATTAGTCTGTCTGCCAGATAATTATATTATGAAGGATATGGGGATGCCTTTATTTCTTAGAGATCAGCTTCCTGAAAATGGAGTCAAGGATTTTGCATCAAGGATGATGTACCTTGATACTTTGAATTATTTAACAGATGATATTTTATGTAAAGTTGATAGAGCCGGTATGGGCGTAAGCCTTGAAACTCGCATTCCATTCCTGGATCATAAAATTGTTGAGTTAGCTTGGAGAATGCCGATAAATATGAAAATTAATGGCGCTCAAGGAAAAAAAATTTTAAGGAGCGTTTTATATAAATATGTTCCAAAAAATTTGATTGAAAGACCAAAAGCTGGTTTTAGTATTCCTCTAGGCGACTGGCTGTCTGGACCATTGAAGGGATGGGCAGAATCATTAATTGAGCCCGATAGATTAAAAAGAGAGGGAAATTTAAATTCTGACTATGTTCAGACATTATGGAAGGAGCACATTACCGGAAAGCGTAGCTGGACTTTTAAACTATGGAGCATATTAATGTTTCAGAGTTGGTTGGACTCTAACAAATAAAGCTTATAAATATTTTGACTCAATGCTTCAGAACACTATAATGTAAATCTAATCTTTCATTATCTCGATATGAGCTTCCTTAAGAATATTAAATTTAAAGAGTATACCAACCAAGCAAAAAAGTTCATTTTAGATTATGTGTGGCTTAAGTCATCCATTTACATGATCGGAATTTCAATTCTTTTTAGTCTTTATATTCTTCAAATCTCAGAGCCTGAATTTTATATCTCAGCAACTCTTATGGAAAACCAATTCGGTGATTCTCCAAAAGCCGGTGGAGGCGGTGGTGATGGTGGTGCTGCAGCTGCCTTATTTGCAATAGGTACATCTAAAACAAGCGGCTTCGATGAATTTTCTGTAAATATCTATTCATATGTTGTAGCAGAAAGAATGTGGGCAAAAGGTTGGGGTACCAAAATTTTTGCAGCAGGTGATGCAGAAATAGATTCAAACAAGATACCAAAATATCACACTATAGCTGATAAGCTTCAAGCCTGGTTTCTTGGATATCAACTCAATAACTATTTTACTCCACACGATCTTCTAGACTTTATACAAAACTCTGTTTCTTTGACAAAAAAGATTAAAGACCCTGTAATTACTGCCTCAATGATGTCTTCAGATAAAGATTTTGCGTTAGCTTTTCTGCCTGCTTTAATAAGCGAAGCTGATCAATATGGAAAAGAGTACTTAATCGCAAAATCTGAAGCAACAATTGCCACAACGTTTAAGCAAATTGCTAAGTCTAAAAATACCATGATCACAAGTTCTTTAGCCTCTACAATTAATTCTGAATATTACAAAATTGCAACATTGGATAACGACCTTCCATACCATGTATATTACACTGATCCTACGCATTCTTCTGAGTATCCAGTCACTCCTAAAGTTTCAGCAATTATCCTTTCCAATCTAATTATTTTCTTCTTTCTTTCCATTTTCTTTAATTTTGTTAAAAAAAATAAAGAAGATCTATGGTAAATGAGTATTTTGAATTCATTTCTTATCATGGCGATTTACTCTATTATATATTTGAATTAGCAAATTTTTGCTTTTTAGCAATACTTGCATTGCTTGCATATCATTTTAATCTCATAAATGTTAATTCCTTGATTGCATGGATCGGACTTTTTTCTGCTCCTTTGTTCTTAAATTATATTTTATTTTCTCCATATTTATTTCCAGATCAATTTCAATATGCTTCAGAATCATATTCTCTTAAATCAACTGGAAACTCCATTGATAACATTGCCAATCAAGGAAAAATTTCGATTATAGGAGGCATTGAAATAGCAAATCCCATAACTTGGACTGTAAAATTTCTAGGAAATGTTCCACTTCCTGCATATATGACCGTCACCTCGCTTGCTTTTGCTAATAAATTTGTATTATTTGCAACATTTTTATGGTTGAAAAAATTTTTTGTTAATGAAAATTCCATTCTTTTATTTTTTTTAATTCCCAGTTTAGTTTTATACTCATCTTTGTCATTGAGAGATAATTTAATTATTTGCATTTCACTTATATTTTTTATTAATATTATGAAAGATAGGTACCTAATCTCGCTTATTTTTCTTCTCCCGCTTTTAATTTTAAAAATACAAATGTTTGCATTTCTTGGATTATATTTTGTGGGACGTTTCTTTTTTAGAGCTCACAAAAGTATTCCATTGCTTGTTTTTTATATGTTCATTATTTTATTAGCGGCATTTATATTCCAAGATATGTTGCTTAATATTATCAACGGTTATAGATATGGTTTTGCAGCAGAAGACTTGGATTTAGGAGGAGGGGTAAGAGGTTACGCAGCATGGGGACTATATGGTGATCAGATAAAAGAAGGTCTTAAAATAAATTCAATTCTAGAACTTATTGTTATAGCTTTTATAGGGTTACCCTATCTCCTTCTCATGCCAATGCCGTGGGAGTGGTCTAATATTTTTTATCCAATACAGTCAGCAGAAAGTATCTTTGTGATTGCTCTTTATTTCTTTATCGCTTATCGCAATAACCTCTTTAAGAATAAAGAATTCATTTTTTTAACTGTTATATTATCTATATCTCTTATGTGCTATTCCTTAATTGCATTTAACGTAGGCACCTTTGTAAGGTATAGATTTACTCTTTTTTACCCATTTTTAGTATCGATATTTTATTTGAGTAATAGGCCCCACTCATTACCAAAAAAGAGCTCTTCGATCACTGACTTAAAAGACCTCTAAGATAATCACCATATTTATTCATTGGAGCATTAGTGGCTAATTTTAAAAATTCTTGTTCTGAGATAAATTTTTCATTTAAAGCTATCTCTTCTAAGCAGGCAACTTGAACTAATTGCCTATTTTGGATTGTTTGCACAAAATGAGATGCCTCTAAAAGAGAGTCTGGAGTTCCTGCATCGAGCCAAGCAGTTCCAGAGTCCAATAAAACAACATTTAAAGCTTTGTTTTGTAAGTATAAATTATTTAAGTCTGTAATTTCTAACTCTCCCCGCTCAGATGGAGTAAGAGATTTTGATATATCAGTTACCAAGGAGTCGTATACATACAAACCTGTTATAGCAAAATTTGATTTTGGTACCTTGGGTTTTTCTTCAATAGATACCACCGAGTTATTATCATTAAATTCAACCACTCCATACCTTTGAGGATCTGGAACTTTGTATGCAAATATATTTGCACCCGTTGTTTTTTTAGTTACTAGTTTTTTTAAGCAACGCGAAACCTGATTCCCATAAAATATGTTATCACCCAGAATTAGAGTTACATCATCACCGTTAATAAAGTTTTCTCCAATAATAAATGCTTCTGCAATTCCATTAGGATGTTCTTGAACTTCATATGAAATCTCTACTCCTAAGAAGCTGCCATCACCAAAAAGTTGCTTAAAAAGATTAATATTACTAGCAGTTGAAATTATTAAGATTTCATTTATTCCAGCAGATAATAAATTAGATAATGGGTAATAGATCAATGGTTTGTCATATATTGGAAGAAGCTGCTTTGAGACACTGATTGTGGAAGGATGAAGTCTTGTACCAAGTCCGCCCGCTAAGATTATTCCTTTCATAATGCTTCTACAAATCTCGGTAATATATATTTAAGATCCAATATAAAGTTTTCACTTTAAAATTAAAAGCTATTTCTTTTGAATGAAATTTTGCTTTGGATATTTGCATTAAAGAATTCAATCATCTAAGACTTGATTTTATTTCTAACCCAAGCTGTATTATCTATATACCAATCGACAGTTTCTTCAATGCCTTTTTCTAAATTATACATTGGATTAAATCCCAATGTTTCAGATATATACGAAGAATTAATAGCATATCTCAAATCATGCCCTAGCCTATCTTTAACAAATGTAACTTGATTGAAGTACGATGTTTCTTTGGGGATTTTCTTATCCAAGTGATTACATATAATTTCTGTAAGCTTAATATTAGAAATTTCTTGATTTGCTCCTATTGTAAATCTATCAAATGACTTCATGCTATTTCCTGCAGCAAGAAGAGCCTGAACATGATCATCAACATGAAGCCAATCTCTGATATTCTCTCCTTTTCCATAAATGGGAATAGGATTGTTATCAATTGCATTAAAGATAATCTTGGGGATTAGTTTTTCTGGATTTTGCCATGGACCATAATTATTGGAGCAATTAGTTATGATAGTCTTTATGCCATATGTTTCATTCCATGCTTTGACCAGCAGATCAGAACTAGCTTTAGAAGCTGAATAGGGAGAGTTAGGCTTATATTTAGAGGATTCATCAAATGGAGCTTCATCAAACTCTAGACTACCGAATACCTCATCAGTTGAAACATGTATTAAGGTAAAATCATTGGGTAGTGTGTTTAGAGATGATTGGATGGCATGCAGTATATTGAAGGTCCCTATTATATTTGTATGCATAAAAGCTCCAGGGTTTTCAATCGATCTATCTACATGGCTTTCGGCAGCAAAGTGAAAAATTTTGTTTGGCTTAAAATCTTTGATCACATTGTTTACTGAGGCATAATCTGCAATATCTATTTGCTTAAAAGAGTATCGTTCAACTTCTTCTTTTCCCTCAAGCGCTTCAGGCATGGCTGCATAGGTTAGATTGTCAATATTTAGAATTTCAAAATCAGTTGTATCAATTAATTTTCTTATAAAGGCAGAGCCAATAAATCCCAAGCCTCCAGTAATGAAAATCTTCATCAAAAAATTTCTCCCATTGATTCCCAGTTTTTTGCATTATGGTCTTTTTCTGACATGATCACTTCATCTCTTTTGCATGGAAGAGAGATTCCAATAGCAGGGTCAAAGACTGAGATAGAAGCATCACTCGGTTGATCATAATAATTAGAAATTTTATATGTAATTTCACAATTTTCTTCTAGGGTTAGGAAACCATGAGCAAAACCTGAGGGTATATAAACTTGCTTAAAATTTTCAGCGCTTAAAGTAATTGCCTCATACTGAAGATAGGTAGGAGAGTTAGCTCTTAGATCGACAATAAAGTCTAATATGCTACCTTGAAGAACTCTGATTAGTTTTGCCTGTTCAAATGGAGGTTTTTGAAAATGCAAACCTCGAAAGGTAAATTTTTCTTTTGTAAAAGACTGATTCTCTTGAACAAAATTTTCATTTATTCCTAATTCTTCTAGAGTTTTTTTCTGATAAATTTCAGACATGAAACCACGCCCATCTTTATGTTTTAATGGGACTAACGAGCATACAGAATTACCTAAGTGCCACTTAGCTAGAAACTTCGTCATAAAAAATTACCATAGGATTTTTCAATATATTCTGCCAGGCAAGTATCCCAGTTACGCATTAAGTCTAAATTTCGTAATTGAAGCTTCTTATTTATTAGCCTTTCCGAAGATGGTCTTGGCGCAAAATATTCATTTGCAAAATAATCTGAATTTACTTTTTTAATATTAATTTTTTTTTCAATGTTTAAAATCGAAATTATTTGTTGTGCTACCTCGTATCTTCCCGTAGTGCCTTGACACACTAGATTATAAAGGCCCCATAACTCATTCTCAATAATTGCCTTAGCATTGTATGCAAAATCATGTGTATATGTTGGTGTGCCAAGTTTATCATCCACAATATGGAGAACTTTATTACCTGCTTTTATTTGATGTAATATTTTTGAAACAAACTTTTTATCTTTTTTAGGACCACCACCCATCATCCAGCCCGCTCTTAAAACAATAGGAAATTTTGCAATTTCTAGAACAAATCTTTCGCCTGCATACTTGCTGCGAGCATAATGACACAATGGATTAGGTTGATCCCAGTCATCATAGGTATCTTTTGAACCATCAAAAATACCAGCTGTGGAAATATAAAGAATTGGTATATTTAGATTATTCGCAATATAAACTGCGTTTTCTACAGAAGTAGTATTTGTAAGATAAGTGTCATTAATATTTTTTTCACAGAATTCTAGATCAGTATGAGCACCAATATGAAATAGGTAATCAGGATGAAAATTCATAACACTGGTTGAATATGTTTTAAAATCTCTGAAATCCATATATTCTAGCCAGTCTTCATCTGCATTAATATCAGTACACTTAAGCTTGTATGATCCCTTAAAAACTTCATGAAATGCATCGCCTAACATGCCGCCACAGCCGCTCATAAAAATTTTTTTCATTTAGCCCTTAATTACAGATAAATATTGTTTAAATATACTTTCTTGTGAAAAATGTTTCAAAAATGTAGCTCTTGCATTCCTACCTATTATCTCTATTTTCTTAGGATTCTCCATTAGATTATGCAAGGCTTTTTCCCAGTCTGACTCATTATAAATTAGAATGCCATCTTTATCATGCTCTATAAAATTTTTAACGTTACCAATTGCTGTGCATACTGCGGGAATACCAATTGCCATGTATTGCAATGCTTTGAGCCCGCTTTTTCCAGTAACCCAATCGCCTGAAGGTAATGGATAAAGACCTATATCAAACTTATGTAATTGCTGAATTTCAGTTTCTGCATTCCATTGAATTACTTCCAGATCTAAATTTAAATTTTGCATTTCAAAGTTCCCAATCACAATTAACTTGAACTTTTTCTTTTGATAAAGGTTTTCTAACTGGGGGATAATTAATTCTAAAAACTCTCTCGAGGAGAAAGTTCCAGTCCAACCTATTTTTGTAATTGAAGAATTATCTTGATCAATTTTTTTTGGATGAAATCGGGATATTTCTAGGGTTGGCGGAATGAAAGTAGCATTATTTTTCTTAGATAAGGCAATGCATTTAACCTCTAAATCTGGGGAACTGCAAATTATATGGTCTGCATTTGTAATGAGGTATTCTGATTTTTTTTTTGATTTAAGCTTCGATACAAACCAATTAAGACTCCCAACTTCTTTAGTTAGAAGATCATCTTCAATATCAAACACAACTCTTTTAGCAAGCATTACATAGATCCTTTCAAGTATAGGAGGACCAAATGGAAAAACATTCATAAAAATGTATACACAATCATATTGCTTGATAGAAAAAATAAGAAGAATTCTTTTTGCTAAACCCCTTAATGTCCAAAATATTTTTTTGAATGTATTCCCTCTCTTAGAAACTATGCCCCATAACTCATTACTCATAAATGAGTTTACAGTTATGTCATAACCTGATTGTTTTAAAGCTTCAAAATGGGGTTCGAACTTTAATCTTTGACCTGCAGCAACTTTCAAAGGATATGGACAAACGAACAGTATCTTTTTCATTTAGCTGACTAATTGCGAATATATTTTGTCATATTTTCTAGCGCCATCATTGAGCGAAAAAAAAGTTTTTGCAACATCCTTGCATTGTTTTTTAGTATCTTCATTTTCAATTAAATCCATGAGTTTTTTGTAATCCGTTTTTCTAAAAATATCAACAAAGTTATAAATTAATCCAATGCTATTATTATTAATTAGCTTTTCAATATCTTTATTAAATGCATTGCAGACAATAGGTTTTCCACATGCAAGAACCTCAGCAATCTTTGTTGGCATTGAGGCTTTGATTGAAAAATTTTCATTTAAGCAAAAAGTTAATACATCAAATTTTGCTATTTCATTTGACAGCGTATTTCTAGCAACAAACCTAATATCTAAATCGATACCATAAACATTATTCTCAGCAAGTAATTTGGAAATGTATTCCGGATCTTTTTTGGTGAATATTTTTAAATTTATATTGATTTTTGAATTTGTATGCTCTCGGATTTGTTTGAGTAAAAACATAAATTTTTTAAAATCATAAGCAGTATCCACCGATCCCAAATAACCAATTGTTATCACTGTCTTTTTCCTAAGGCTTTGATCAAAATTATCAGATGATTGAAATTCAATTATATCTACGCAAGTTGGAATCACAGCAATTAAACTTGCTGGTTTAAAAAATTTTCTTGAGATAATTTCTTTAGATTCCTTGGTTAAAGTTACGACATAGTTTGCTCTTTTAAAAAGGTAATTTTCTAAGTATTTAAAAAATTTGTACTTGGATGATGTTTTAGACCAATTTAAGCGATCATGTTTTTCGTCTGCCCAGAAACCTCGTATGTCAAAGATTAACTTGAACTTAAAAAATACTGACAAAATTGGAATAACAATTCCAGGCATATAGCTCCTAATATGCACCAACGAGACTTTTTTTCTTGCCATTATATATACAGGCATGACTAATAAATTGAAAATATTAAAAAGCTGACCAAACCCTCTCAAGCCACTTCTGTATCTAACTT
>Ga0181606_10000299_pt1 | contig 39957 bp, 33 predicted proteins | sample 041ome_10_FD_132994 | JGI IMG/M metagenome (GOLD analysis project Ga0181606, IMG submission 132994) | Coastal salt marsh microbial communities from the Groves Creek Marsh, Skidaway Island, Georgia - 041412US metaG (megahit assembly) | ecosystem: Environmental > Aquatic > Marine > Intertidal... | reverse complement strand
GGATGGCGGAGAGGGGGGGATTCGAACCCCCGATAGGTTTAAGCCTATACCCGCTTTCCAAGCGAGCGCATTCGACCACTCTGCCACCTCTCCTGGTGTCCGACCGGAAGGTCAAACCGACCGGCGTTGAGTGAAGGGCGGTCAGATAAGGCGGAAGCCCGTGTCCCGGTCAATGGTAATCCCGCCGGCCACTTCCCGCTCATTGCTGCAGGTCTTGCCGGGCCTGAATCGCCAGGTGGCCGTGCTCAATCGCCGTGCACCGATCCTGGACATAATCCAGCCCCGCCTCCCGGGCGAGCGCCGCCGCCTCGGCACTGACTATGCCCTGCTGCAGCCACACGGCCCGCGCACCCTTGGCCGCCGCCTGGCGCACGATCTCGGGGGCCTCGTCGGCCGGCCGAAACACGTCGACCAGGTCCACCGGTTCCGGGAGATCCGCCACGGAGCGGTAAACCCGTTCGCCCAGTAACCGATCGGCCGTGGGGTGCACCGGGATCACCCGGTAACCAGCGGCCTGCAGGTAGGCCGCCACTCGGGCGCTGGGTTTGGCCGGATCAGTCGACAATCCCACCACGGCGATGGTGCGGGCCCGGGCCAGCAGACGCGCCGTCAATCCGGTGTCGGGATGCTGCTGGCTCATCTGCATGCAGCCAATCTGACCGCCGCGCCGTCGTCCGACAAGCGTCCACGATCGACTGCGCGTTCGCAGTTGCGGCGGGCCGGCTTTCCCGGCGTCCTGCTTCCGTCATGGCTGCTCCCCCCGCCCCACCCGATTTCCGCGCTGCCCTGCGGTTCTGGTTCAAGCTGGGGTGCATCAGTTTTGGCGGACCGGCCGGCCAGATCGCGATCATGCAGACCGAGTTGGTCGAGCGACGGCGATGGATCGATTCCGACCGCTTCATGCACGCGCTGAACTACTGCATGCTGCTGCCTGGACCCGAGGCACAGCAGCTCGCGACCTATTGCGGCTGGCTGTTGCACGGAACGCGCGGCGGGCTGGTCGCCGGGGCGTTGTTTGTGCTGCCGGCGGCCGTGCTGCTATGGGGACTCGGGGTGATCTACGTCACCCTCGGCACGCTGCCGGTCGTGGCCGGAGTGTTCGCCGCGCTCAAACCCGCGGTGCTGGCAATCGTGCTGACGGCGCTGGTAAAGATCGGCCGCAAGGCGCTCCAGCGGCCGGTCCACTGGGGTTTGGCCGCCACGGCGTTTGGAGCACTGTATTTTCTCGGCCTGCCCTTTCCGGTGGTGGTGTTCGGGGCGGCCGCGATCGGCATCCTGACTCATCGGGCCGCACCGTCCTCAACTCCGTCCAGCGCCGCGGCCGCACCGGTGGCCAAGGGACACGTTGTCCGGGTGCTGACGATCGGCCTGCTCACGTGGTTCCTGCCGTTGATAGCCTGCGCGCTGGTGCTCGGCCCGCGCTCCACCTTTGCCCAGGAGGGTTGGTTCTTTTCCAAGGCGGCCCTGGTAACCTTTGGCGGTGCGTATGCGGTGCTGCCTTACGTGGCCCAACAGGCCGTGGAACGCTTCGCGTGGCTGACTCCGCCGCAGATGCTCGACGGGCTGGGGCTGGCCGAGACCACGCCGGGGCCCCTGGTACTGGTGCTACAATTCGTCGGGTTCATGGCTGGCTACCACCACCCCGGGGGCCTGCCTCCGCTGCTCGGCGCGACCCTGGGAGCGGCGGTAGCGCTGTGGGCAACGTTTGTGCCCTGCTTCATCTGGATTTTCCTTGGCGCGCCCTACCTGGAACGCCTGCGCACGCTGTCGTGGCTGAATGGCGCCTTGAGCGCCGTCACCGCCGCGGTGGTCGGGGTGATCCTCAACCTCGCCATCTGGTTCGCGGTGCCGGTGCTCCTGCCCGCGGGATCTGTCGACCTCTGGGGGGTGGGCATCGCGGTCGTGGCTTGCGTCGCCCTGCTGCGCTTCAAGGCCGACCTGCTGCACGTCGTCCTGTCCGCCGCAGCCGTGGGTGCCCTGCGCAGCGTCGTGCTCTGATCGGCGGTCAGGCGCCGAAGAACGTCAGGATCTTGCGCAACGATTCCACCAGCACCTCGATTTCATGCGGGGTGTTGTAGAGGTAAAAGCTCGCGCGGGTCGTGCTCGGTAGGCCCAGCTTCTTCATCAGCGGCTGGTTGCAGTGATGGCCGCCGCGCAGGGCCACGCCGTATTGGTCGGCAAAGGTGACGATGTCGTGCGCGTGCACGTCCTTGAAGGCGAAGCTCACCACTCCGGCCCGCAGCTCGCCCGGGCCGGGTCCGAGGATGCGGATGCCGGGCAGGTCGCTGAGGGCGGCGTAGGCGGCGGCCCCGAGCTCCTGCTCGTGTCGGGCCAGGGCCGGGCGACCGACCGCATCGAGGTAATCCATGGCCGCGGCGAGGCCGACGGCATCGGCCACGTTGGGTGTGCCGGCCTCGAAGCGCTCGGGGGCGGGCTTCCATTTGCTGCCTTCGTATTCGACCACGCTGATCATGCCGCCGCCGCCCTGCCAGGGCGGCATGGCGTCGAGCAGCTCACGGCGGCCGTAGAGCACGCCGATGCCGGTGGGCGCGGCCATCTTGTGACCGGAGAAGGCGAGGAAGTCGCAGCCGATGGCCTGCACGTCGACGACCTCGTGGCCGGCCGACTGGGCGGCGTCGATGACCGTGACGGCGCCGACGGCGCGGGCCTTGGCGCAGAGTTCGGCCACCGGGTTGATCGTGCCGAGGGTGTTGGAAATGTGGGTGAAGGCGAAGAGCTTCACCTCCGGCGTAAGCGGTTCGTCGATCCGCGCCAGGTCGAGCCCGCCCTCGGCGTTGTCGCCGATCACCGGCACGTAGCGCAGGGTGGCGCCGGTGCGCTGGGTGATGAGCTGCCAGGGCACGAGATTGGAGTGATGCTCCATCTCGGTGATGAGCACGACGTCGCCGGGCCTGAGGTTGGCGGCGCCCCAGCTTTGGGCGACGAGGTTGATCGACTCGGTCGTACCGCGGGTGAAGATGACCTCCGCGGGGTCGGCGGCGTTGATGAACTTCGCGGTACGCGCGCGCGCTGCCTCGTAGGCGTCGGTCGCCCGCATCGAAAGCGCATGGAGGCCGCGGTGCACATTGCTGTTGTCGCGCTCGTAGAACCGGGCCAGCGCGTCGATGACGGCGCGCGGCTTGTGGGTGGTGGCGGCGTTATCGAGGTAGATCAGCGGGTTTTCCCCGACGTGCTGGTCGAGCACGGGGAAATCAACGCGCAGGTTGGAGAAATCGGTGCTCATGGCATCAGCGTCACGAAGCGTCGCCGTCACCGAGCGGCTGGTCGGGTTGCTTGAGGGCGTCGAGCGCCGCGTGCCAGGCCAGGGTGGCGCACTTGATGCGGGCGGGGAAGGCATGCACGCCGGCAAAGGCGGCGACCTCGGAAAACTCCTCCGGCTCGCGGCCGGTCGTCACGATGTCCTTGAAATCGGCAAACTGGGCGGCGGCCTCGGCGGCGGTCTTGCCCTTGAGTTCGGTGGTCATGAGCGAGGCGCTGGCCTGGGAAATGGCACACCCCGAACCCTCGAAGGTGACTTCGCTGATCCGCTCCCCGTCCATGCGCAGGTAGACGGTGCATTGGTCACCGCAGGTCGGGTTGTCGCCGGTGGCGACGCGGGTGGCCGTGGGCAACCGGCCGCGGTTGCGGGGACGTTTGTTGTGGTCGAGGATGACCGCCTGGTAGAGGTCGGTGAGATCGGACATGCGGCGACCAATCTCGCGGGAGGGGCGGATTTGGCAACTCCCCAGCGCAGTCTGCCGAAATCAGACCGTGGACGCGTGGGCCCGCACAGTGGGGCTGAGCTGGTAAGTCTCGTCGAAGGCCATCGCGATCACCCGGAGCAGCGGCTCGCCGCGAGGCAGGACCTGCAGCCCCGACTCATCGAGGGTCAGCAAGTGGTCCAGCAACATCGGAGCCAGCGCCTGCAGGCAGTCGAAATAGCGCAGCGCGAAGTCGAACCCGAACTCCGCGCTGAGTTCATCAAAATCCAGCCGGCGACGGCACATGATGGCCATGATGATCCGCCGGCGGCGTTGGTCCTCGGCGGTGAGGCGGTAACCGCGTTCGGCCGGCAGCTGGCCGGCAGCGATGGCCGCGCGGTAGTCCGCCAGGGACTTGGGGCTCTGCCAATACACGTCGGGGGTCGCCGAGATGGCCGACAGGCCGAAGCCATAGAGCGAGGCCCCGGGCCGCGTGCTGTAGCCCTGGAAGTTGCGGTGCAGATTGCCATCGCGGTGCGCCTGAGCGAGTTCGTCGTCGGGCCGGGCAAAATGATCGAGGCCCACATCGATGAACCCCTCCTCGAGCAACTCCTGCCGGATGACGGCAAACAGCTGCAGTTTCTGCTCGGGGCCAAGCAGCTGATCGCGTTGCTCGAAGATCCGTTGGGCGGGCTTGATCCAGGGCACGTGGGCGTAGCTGAAGACGGACAGCCGATCGGGCCGCAATGCGAGGGCATCGGCCACAGTCTGCCGCACGGACGCCGGGGTTTGCCGCGGCAGGCCGTAGATCAGGTCGAGGTTGATCGCGGTGATGCCGGCCTGCCGCAGCCAATCGACGACGCGCAGATTATCGGACTGCGGTTGCACGCGATTAATAGCCCGCTGCACGGCAAGGTCAGTATCCTGAATGCCGAGCGACGCGCGGTTCACGCCCAAGGCACGCAACACATCGATGTGCTCCCGCGTAACCCGCCGGGGGTCGATTTCGACACTGATCTCGGCATCCGCGGCAAAGGTGAAGTGACGACGCAGGGTCTGACCGAGCCGGGCCAGTGCGTCCGGTGGGAAGAACGTGGGCGTACCGCCGCCAAAGTGCAGTTGCACCACCGGCCGGCGGCGGTCGATCCGCGCCGCCACCAGCGCAATCTCGCGCTCCAGGATATCGAGATAGGTGTAGGCCCAGTCGCGCCGCCGCGTGACGATCGTGGTGCAGCCGCAATACCAACAGCGCGATTCGCATAAGGGCAGATGGAGGTAGAGACTGATCGGACCGGCGCCTGGCCGGTTGTCGTCGGCGATAGCCTGCTCGAGGTCGACCGCGGTCAGATCGGTGTGAAACTTGTTCGCCGGCGGATAGGAGGTGTAACGCGGACCGGGAACCGCATACCGGCGAACCAGATCTAGGTCCCACTCGGCGGGTGAGGCGGATAATTCGTGCGAGCGGATCATGACAGGAGCGTTGCGCCCATCGTGGCACAATTCCGGACCTCACACTGCGCAGGCTTTGCGCAGGAGTGGGCACTTCTTGGGAAAGGCGCTCGGCGCCCTGGTCCCGACCCGCGGCTCAGTCGGGGATGATCAACTGCATCCCGATCTGTAAATCGCTGTCGCTCTTCATCTTGTCGCGATTGGCAGCATAGATGTCCTTCGCCCGGGTCGAGTTGTTGTAATACTGCCGGGCGAGGTTGTAGAGCGTGTCACCTTTGACGACGGTGTGGATGCGAGGAGCGGTCCTGGTCGGCGAGGCGGCGGGCGGCGGGGCGGCGGTTGGCGCAGGCGAGTTAGCCAGCGCCGGAGAAGGCTCTGAGACCGGGGAAATGGGCGAACGACTGGTCACCGGTCCGCTCGACACCGTCACGGGCATACCACGGGCCGACTCCAGGTCGCGGCGGAGTTGGGCGTTCTCCTCCTGCAGCCGGGTCACCATGTCCATCAGGTCGTTGCGCAGTTCCTGGCTTTCCAGCGGGCGGGCGGGCAGCGATCGGGCGAACTCCCGCTCGGCCGCACGGATCTGGTCGGTCACGCGCTGCAGGCGGTCATCGGTGCGCGGCACCAACTCCGTGTAGCGTCGGAAATGGTAGATCGCGGCCAGCGGGTCCTTCTTCTGATAGATCAGGCCGAGTTCAAGGTGGGATTCCGGGGCGCCCTGGGGGCGTGATTCGACGACTTTGTGGAAGGCGGCCAAGGCCTCCTGCTCCCGCCCCTGCCGCTTGAGCCGCATGCCTTCCTCAAAGCTGGGCTCCTCGGTTTCGGCCACATAGCTGTGCTCCGGCAGGCGGCTGCATCCGGCCAGACCTACCCAGCCCGCGAGCACCAAAGTTATCAAAATCAGCCGTCGACGCATGCGCTTGAAAAGACTTTGAACCGTCCACCGTTGCTTCCCACTCTGCAAGCCCTGTCTGGAAACATCGCCGCCCATGCCACCCGATCCCGCCTCCCTACTGCGCCGCGCCCGCGAGGTGCTTGCCATTGAACAGCAGGCGTTAAGTGCTACCGCAGACGCACTGAACGACACCTTCGCTCACACGGCGACCGCCGTGCTGCAAGCTACCGCAGCCGGGGGCAAGATCATCTGCAGCGGCGTGGGCAAGTCCGCCCATATCGCCCAGAAGCTGGTCGGCACTTTTAACAGCACCGGCCTGTCCGCCTGTTTTCTCGACGCAACCCAAGCCCTGCATGGCGACCTCGGTCTCTGCGCCGAAGGTGATATCGCCATTCTTTTCAGCAACAGCGGCCAGTCCGACGAGGTGCTTAGGCTATTGTCCATGCTGCGTCGGCTGGGGGTACCTATCGTCGCGTGCACTTCCCAGGCCGATTCCGACCTCGCCTTGGAATCCGATCATAAACTGATCTATGTCGTACCGCGGGAAGCCTGTCCGCTGGAACTGGCTCCCACGGCCAGCACCACTGCCGCCCTGGCCCTGGGCGACGCTCTCGCCATGGCCTTGCTAGAAGTTCGCGGCCTGACCAGAAACGATTTCGCCAAGTTTCATCCCGCTGGCAATCTGGGGCGCGTCCTGCTCCTTCGTGTAGCCGACATCATGCGAACCGCTGATCGACTGGCGATTGCTTTGGAGTCGTCATCCACGCAAGAGGCCATCCTGGCGATGACCAAGGCCCGAAGTGGTAGCATTGCGCTCGTAGCGCCGGATACCGGTGTGCTAACCGGAATATTAACCGATGGGGATTTTCGACGAGCGGCAGTAACCGGTCCTGAGTTTTTGTACCAGCCTGTCAGCACCTTCATGACCCGCGCCCCCAAGACCATTGCCGCCGATGCGCTCGGCGTGGACGCGCTGCGGATCTTCCAAACCCACAAGATCGACGATCTCATCGTGGTCGATGACGCCGGCAAGCCGATCGGCCTGATCGACGGCCAGGACCTGCCGAAATTAAAAATCGTCTGAGCCCGGTTCCCTTCCCTTTTCCCATGCCTGCACCGGAGTTTCACTACCAGGACCCCTTCCCCCTCGGGAAAGATGAGACCGCCTACCGCCTGTTGTCCCGCGAGGGCATCAGTGTGACCGAGTTCGAGGGGCAACCCGTGCTCAAGGTCGCCCCCGAGGCGCTGAGCTATCTCGCCTACCACGCGTTTCACGACTGCTCCTTCATGCTGCGGCCCAAGCACCTCGAACAGGTCGCCGCCATCCTCGACGACCCCGAGGCGTCGGACAACGACCGCTACGTCGCCCTCACCCTGCTCAAGAACGCCGAGATCGCCGCGCAGGGCATCCTGCCCTTCTGCCAGGACACCGGCACCGCCACCATCGTGGCCAAGAAGGGCCAGCAGGTCTGGACCGGCGCCGACGACTGCGAATGGCTGTCCCGCGGCGTCTACGACTGCTACACCAAGGAGAACCTGCGCTACTCGCAGTCGGCGCCGCTCTCCATGTTCGAGGAGAAGAACACCGGCACCAACCTGCCTGCGCAAATCGATCTGTATTCAACGACCGGGGACGAATTCAAATTCCTCTTCGTGGCCAAGGGCGGCGGTTCGGCCAACAAGACCTTTCTCTTCCAGCAGACCCGCGCCCTGCTCAACCCGAAGAGCCTCGAGACCTTCCTGGTCGAGAAGATGCAGACGCTCGGCACCGCCGCCTGCCCACCCTACCACCTGACCTTCGTCATCGGCGGCACCAGCGCCGAGGCCTGCCTCAAGACCGTCAAGCTCGCCTCGACCAAGTATCTCGACGCGCTGCCGACCAGCGGCAACGCGCACGGCCAGGCGTTCCGCGACATCGCGCTGGAGGAACGCGTGCTGAAGCTCGCCCAGAGCACCGGCATCGGCGCCCAGTTCGGTGGCAAATACTTCGCCCTCGACGTGCGCATCGTGCGGCTGCCGCGCCACGGCGCGTCCTGCCCGGTCGGCATGGGGGTGTCCTGCAGTGCCGACCGCAACATCAAGGCCAAGATCAACCGCGACGGCATCTGGCTGGAACAGATGGAGACCAACCCCGGCCGGCTCATCCCCGAGTCCGCCCGCACACTCAAGCAGGAGCAGGTTGTGAAGATCGACCTGAACCAGCCGATGGAGCAGATCCTCGCCACGCTGAGCCAGTATCCGGTCACGACCCGCGTCCTTCTCAACGGCCCCATGATCGTCGCCCGCGACATCGCCCACGCGAAGCTGAAGGAGCGCCTCGACGCCGGCCAGGGGCTGCCCGACTACCTGAAGCAGCACCCGGTCTACTACGCCGGGCCGGCCAAGACCCCGGTCGGCTACGCGTCCGGCAGCTTCGGACCCACCACGGCCGGCCGCATGGACAGCTACGTCGACCTCTTCCAGGAAGCCGGCGGCTCCAAGGTCATGCTGGCCAAGGGCAACCGTTCCAACGCCGTCACCCAGGCCTGCCACAAACACGGCGGGTTCTACCTCGGTTCCATCGGCGGCCCGGCTGCCATCCTTGCCAAGGAGAGCATCAGAAAGGTTGAGGTGCTGGAGTACCCCGAGCTCGGCATGGAGGCCGTCTGGAAGATCGAGGTGGAGAACTTCCCCGCCTTCATCCTCGTCGACGACAAGGGCAACGATTTCTTCGTCAACGGCTGCGGCGTCTGCGCGCCGGGCAAGTAGCGTTTCGCTCAGCCGCCGGTCGCGCCAAGGTTCGCCCAATACAGGCTGATCCCGTCCATGATCATTTGGACGGCGACGAGGATGAGAAGCATGCCCATGAGTTTCTCCGCCGCCCGCATGCCGCGCGGCCCGAGCAGCTTGGCCAGGTATTCGCCCGCGGTCAGGATCGTGGCGGAGATGAGCGACGCGACCGAGAGGGCCAGCACCCATTCGCCCATGCGCCCGGGTTCGCGGCTGGCGATCAGGAGCAGAAACGCCACCCCGCTCGGTCCGGCGATCAGCGGCGTGGCCAGCGGTACGATGAACGGTTCGTCGTCACCGTCGGCACCGAAATGCACGCCGGACTTGGGAAACACCATGCCGATCGCGATCAGGAAGAGCAGGATGCCGCCGGCGAGGCTGAGGGAGGATTGCTGCAACCCCAGGAACGCCAGCAATTTGGCGCCGATGAGCAGAAACGTCATCATGATGCCGTAGGCGATGGCCACCTCGCGCAACAGCACCCGCCGCCGGCGCTCGGCCGGGACCCGACCGAGGATGGCGTTGAACATCACGATGTTCCCGAACGGGTCCATGATCAGCAACAGCGTGGCTGCAGCAGAAAACAAAGTCATATCACCAGCGTGAAGGGCGGGTTGTTCCGAGCCAAGCCCTGTGAAAATAACCGCCTTCGCCATAGCTATGGCGGTCAAGCCGCAGGCAGGGCGGCGGGATAAATTGGCCTCTACGCCTCCTGGCGGCCTTCCCTACTCACCCATCACCGTGACGACCAACCGTCGCCGGTGAGGCTGTGCCCGATGCTCCCAGAGGAAAATCCCCTGCCACGTGCCGAGCTGCAGGCGGCCGCGGGCAATCGGCACGGTCTCGGACGTGCGCGTCAGCGCCATCTTGATGTGACTGGGCATGTCGTCCGGGCCTTCCAACGTGTGCACGAAATCCGGATCGTTCTCCGGCACCAGGCGGTCGAGCCAGCGCTCCAGATCGCGGCGCGCGCTGGGGTCGGCGTTTTCCATGATGACCAGGCTGCAGCTGGTGTGCTGGCAGAACACCGTGGCGGTTCCCGCCGCAATACCGCTCTCCGCGACGATGCACGCCACCTCGGCGGTGACCTCGGTTGTGCCCTTGCCCCGGGTGCCGACGCTCAACTCCTGCTGATGGACGCTCATCGGGCGACAGGTTGGCGACCGCCTGCCGCAGTGCGCAACCCGGTTGTCAGGCTTCCGGCTGTGTCATGCGCCGCGGATCGAGGGCAGCATCCAACGCGGCCTCGTCCATCCACCCCTGGGCCAGCACCACCTCGCGCAGGGTGCGTCCGCTGGCATGAGCCTCCTTCGCCACGGCCGCCGCCCGGTCGTAGCCGAGGTGCGGATTGAGTGCCGTGACGAGCATGAGCGATTGCTCGACCAGCTCCCGGCAGCGGTCCGCGTTGGCCTCAAGCCCGGCGACACAACGGGTCGCGAAGGTGCCGGCCGCGTGGGCCAGCGAGGTCACCGCCTCGTGCAGGCAATGCGCCAGTAGCGGCAGGGTGACATTGAGTTCAAAGTGGCCGTCGCGGCCGGCGGACTGCACGGTGACGACGAGGCCCTGCACGTAGTGGCAGACCTGGATGAGCATTTCACTCATCACCGGATTCACCTTGCCCGGCATGATCGACGAGCCGGGCTGGGTGGCCGGCAGGCTGATCTCGCCCAGACCGCTGCGCGGGCCGGAGCCGAGCAAGCGGATGTCTCCAGCGATCTTGGCCAGGGCCGTCGCGATGGCGGCGAGTTGACCGGCGACCTCGACCACGTCATCGCGACCGCCCTGCGCCTCGAAGTGGTTGGCGGCTTCGCGGAACGGCAGTCCGGTGCGCTCCGCCAACGCGGCGGCCACCCGACGGCCAAACTCGGGATGCCCGTTGATACCGGTGCCGACAGCGGTGCCACCCAACGCCAGTTCCATCAAAGCGGCGAGGGCGCGATCAGCGCGCGCCACGGCCTTATCGACCTGCGCCGCGTAGCCGGAAAACTCCTGTCCCAGCGTGAGCGGCGTCGCGTCCATCAGGTGGGTGCGGCCGATCTTGACGATGTCGGCAAAAGCCTCGGACCGCTCCGTGAGCGCCCCGGCCAGCTTGACCAACGCCGGCCGCAGCCCGTCGCGCAGGGCCAGCGCCACGCTCACATGCAGCACGGTCGGGATGATGTCGTTGGACGACTGGCCGAGGTTCACATGATCGTTGGGATGCGCCGGCCGTTTGGAGCCAAGCGGCTCGCCGGCCAGCTGGCTGACGCGGTTGGCGATCACCTCGTTGGCGTTCATGTTGCTCGAGGTGCCGGAGCCGGTCTGAAACACGTCGACCGGGAAGTGATCGAGCTGCTGGCCGGCCGCGATCTCATCGGCCGCCTGCATGATCAATTTGGCGACGGCCGGATCGAGCCGGGCCAGATCGAGGTTCACCTGTGCGCAGGCGGTCTTGACCAAACCGAGCCCGCGGACGAAGCCGGGCGGCAACGGCCGGCCGCTGATCGGAAAATTCAGCACCGCGCGCTGGGTCGAGGCGCCGTAAAGCGCGTCGTCCGGCACCTCCATCTCGCCCATCGAGTCACGTTCGATTCGCATGGCGTCACCGTAGGCCGCGGCCGCTCAAAAAGCAAAACCCCCGCGCGGACGAACCGGCGGGGGTGAAGTAAGGGCGACGCCAGTAATCAGAACTTCAGCGTCAGGCGGTCGCCGCCGGCGCTGAGGCGACGCACGGTATCATAGAGCACCTCGTCGTTCAGCCGGTTGGCAACCTTGGCGGTGGCCACGACGCCGGTGTCCTGATCGTTGGCGGCGTAGGCGGCGCTGGGATCGTACTCGAAGAGGCGTTGGCGGCGGGAATCGTCAAACGACTCCAGCTGGGCCAGCGGATCCATTTCCACGCCGGCCTTGCCCAAGGTCAGCTGGGGCTCACCCAGCATGCGGCTGATGTGGGATTGCTCGGCCTCAACCGCCGCGAGATTGGCGGCGATGGAGCGGGCGGAAGGGGAAGGCGTCGGGTTCACCAGCTCGGCGCGGGTCTCAGGGCGAGCCTGTTGCACCACTTCGGCAATCCGCTCAGCCACGCGCGAGCCGGACGGCAGCGACAGGTTGGCGGCCAGGTCGGACGGCAACGCTTCGACGACGACGGTGTCCAGGTCGATGGTGGCGGGCTCGTTCGCCACGGCCGGCTGGGCGGCGACCGGGGAAGCGGCCGGTGCAGTGTAAATCACATCGAAGCTCGGCTCCCGGTAATCGCGGAAGGAAAGGAAGGTCACGGCCAGCACGGCGGCGGCGCCGACCGGCATCTGATAGCGGGCCAGCCCCTTGAAGACCCGGGGCAGCACAAACCACCAACGTTTCGGATCGATGGCCGCGGCTCGCTGGCGCTCGTGCAATTCGCGTTGGAAGTCATACCAGAAATCCACCGGCGGTTGCTCGGACCGTTTCAGGTGAAACAGGTCCTCGAGAGTTACTTTTCCTTTGGGGTTATGTTCCGGCATCATGAGCGCAAGTAGGACTGGAGTTCGGCCTGAAGAAGCTGCTTCGCATAGTGCAGTCGCGAGCGAACCGTGCCCACGGAGCAGCCCACCACTTCGGCGATCTGCTCGTGGCTCAGGCCATCTATTTCGAATAAAGTCACCACGGTGCGATGCTTGATAGACAGTTTTTGCATCGCCTCGTTCAATTTTTCCTGGAGCTCCCGCACATAGACCTCCCGGTCGGCTCCCGACTTATCTGTAAGCTGACCAAGGATTTCGGTTGTTTTATCGTCCTCGTTGATCTTCTCGAAACTGAAAAAGGTGCGCAGTTTGTGCTTCCGGAGGTGGGTGAGGGACGAATTGACCGCGATCCGGTAAAGCCAGGTAAAGAAGGAGGATTGGCCCTGAAAACGGTTGATGGACTGGAAGGCCTTGATGAAGGCCTCCTGGGTCAGATCGGCCGCATCCTCGCGGTTGGCGGTCATATTGTAGACCACACCGTAGACCCGCTCCCGGTAACGCAGCACGAGTTGATCGAAGGCACCGATCTCACCGGTCTGCACACGCCGCACGATATCCCAGTCACTGTCGGCCTCCTGCTGGCGTTCCGAGGACGCCACCATTGTCTTGCCGAGGACTTTTGCCGCGAAGGCCATGATCGCCGCAAGACTGCACTGCCACCCGGTGGCGCGCAATCGGAAAGATGGCGGCCGGGGGCTCAGCGAGCGGCGGCGCGCAGGACCTCGAGCTGGGCCCGCAACACACCGGCGAGTGAACTGAGCCGGCCCACGGGCGGCAGATCGCCCCATTGGCGGAGGGCGGTCTCACCGGGTTGCAGATGAGCCTCAATCGCCGCCTCCACCCGATCAAACACCCCCAACTCTCGCATCCGCCGGGCCCAGCGAGCGGGCTCGGGATCGGCCTGGCCCTTCAATTCAGCGACCAACTGCTGGCGTTCGGCGTTCGGCAACACGTCACTCAGCTCGAAGAGCGGCAGAGTCCATTTGCCGCTGATCAGGTCGGTGCCGAGCGTCTTGCCGATGCGGTGCTCATCGCCGAAGAAGTCCGTCAGGTCGTCGTAAATCTGATAGGCGATGCCAAGCTGGCGCCCGTAGGAGGCGGCCGCCTCCACAAAGCTGTCCTCGTAGCCACCGAGGCGGCTGCCCAGCAGGCAGGACACGCGGAAGAGCTCGGCGGTCTTCAAATCGATGACCCGGAAATACTGCTCCCGCGTCAGGCTGCCGGTGCCCTGCCGCATGGTCTGGATGATCTCACCCGAACACACCCGCCGGGTGGCGGCGGACACGAGCAGACAGACCTCCGTGGTCGGAAACTGGGCCGCGAGATGCAGGGCATGCGAAAACAGGGCGTCGCCCAACAGCACCGCGGCCTCCGGACCAAAGGCCCGCGCGGCGGTGTCCCGCCCGCGGCGAATGGCGGCTTCGTCCATGATGTCGTCGTGCACCAAGGTCGCGAGGTGCACGAGTTCGACCACCGCCGCCACGCGCACAAGGTCGTCGGACACCTGCTCGTCACGCCAGCCGCTGAGGAAGACGAGCGCGGGACGGATGCGTTTGCCCGACGTATCGATGCAGTAGTCGGCCATGTCGCGCACCTCCGGATCGAAGGCCTCGATCTGCGCCGCCAGAAACGCGTCGAGGGCCCGCACGTGGGGCTTCAGCCGCGCGAACACCGTCGCGAAATCAGGGACGGTGGGAGCATCCGGAGCGGCATCGGCGGCGGTCGACATGACGGGGATACCGTAGTCGGTCCGAGCGTTTTGGCTAATCAATAGCGTGGTATTTCCCGGAGCACGATAACCTCCCCGCCGAGACTCCGCACACGCAGGCTTCCCCCGGGCGCGTGAGCGCGGCAACCTGCCCGCGTGACGTCCTCTCCGTGGCTGACCCTGCTCCTCATCGCCGGTGGCGGCTATTTCGCCAAGGCGTGGTGGGAGGACTATCGCGCCACTCGAGAAGGCAAGCCGCCGCCGCATCCCCTGCCCGGCGCCCACCCCGCCCCCGCTCGCGCCCTCATTATCGCGGTGGCGGGCAGCCTCGTCATCCTCGCCGGCGAAACCGGCGGCGAATGGGCGCTGGGGCTGACGGCCGAGCAATCAACGATGACCGTCCTGTTCGGCATCTACACCCTGGTCGCGGCGGTGATCGAGGAAATCATCTTCCGCGGCTACATCGTGGTGGAAGGACGCGGTGCCACCGCCCGCTGGCTCGGCATCTTCGGCGCGTCGCTGGTATTCGCCGCGTTGCATCCGTTCCTCTGGCAGTGGCATGACGGCGACTTCAGCTGGCAGTTCACCGCCAAGGGCTGGTTCAGCACCGGCGACGTAGACCTCGACCCGCTCGATCCGGCCGTCGGAATCGTTTGCCGTGACGGTGATCGGAATCGCGTCACTGGGCACGGCGATGATGCTGTTGTCGCCTGGCGAGGCGATGGTGACGGTCGGCGGAGTGCCGTCCGCTGCGACCATGGTGATATTGACGGCGCTGCTAGTGAGGGTGGCCCCGTTGCTGTCGGTCGCGACGATAGTAATCGGAATAGCTACACCACCCGCGTCACCCGGGGTAAATACGTAGGAGTAGGGCGCCGTGGTGTCGGTGCCAAGGAGGGTTGTGCCGTCGCGATAGAAATCGACCTTGTTGATCGAACCCTGTTGCGGGGTCGCATCGGCTTTGACCGTCACTGATGAGCCGACGGGAACCAAGGTTCCGTCGAGTGGACTTGTTATGGTCGCACCAGTGGCGAAATACCGCACAGTCGCTGAAGTAGCCGTGTTGACACTGTCCGTAGCGGTGACCGTCAAATAATAGACCCCAAGCCGAGGAGGTATCCAGCCAGCTGTTACCGCGGCAGTAGTGGGGGTTGTGTTGCTGCCAATAGACGCGCCATTGACAGTGAAACTGTAGGTAAAGCTGTTGTCGTGAAAGTGCCCTCAGCCTGGGCAGTGATATCGACTCTGGACCCCGCCGGCCCGTAGGATTCGTTGGGGGTGGCAAAAATTAGGCCGCCGGTGACGGCCACCTGGATAATATCGACCCGCAGGACGGGGCTTTACTGCGCGTGCAGGGCCGGGGCGACGGCGAACGCGACCAGGGCCGCGCACCCGAGGCACCGCTTGAGCAAAGTCTTCATGGTAGAGCCTTTCGCTGGGTTTCCGGGTTGCGGGGTTAGGGTTGCGCGGGGGCGGGCCCGAAGGGATCGGTGCCGTCGCGGAAGCCGGGCAGGTCTTCGCGTCTCAGGCGCATGTTGCGGATGGCTTCGGAATTGAAGACTTCCTCGATGGGCGCGCCATCGGCCGAAACGGTCTTGGCGGTGATGAAGATGAGCAGGTTGAGCCGCTCCTCATCCTTGCTGTCGGAGCGGAAGAGGCGGCCCAGGCCCGGAATACTGCCGAGGACCGGCACCCGGGTGTTGCCGTTGATGAGGTTCTCGCGGATCAGGCCGCCGATGCCCATGGTGTAGCCGTCCTTGAGCGAGACCTGGGTCTTGCTCTTGCGGGTGGCGATGATCGGGATCTCCGCGCCGCTGGCGCCGCCGAAGGAGGTGGTGCCGTTGCGGCTGCTGACCTCGGGCTCGACGGTGAGCTTGATGAAGCCCTGGGCGTTCACCTGCGGGGTGACGCGCAGGATGATGCCGATGGGACGGTATTCGAAGCCGCTGACCTCGAAGGTGCCGCGCTCCGCGTTATAGGTGTAACTGGGAATCGGATACTCCTCGCCGATGTTGATCTGCGCCTCGGTGTTGTTGAGGGTGACCACGGTCGGGTTGGACACGAGGCGGGTCTCGTTGGCGGTCTTCAGCGCGCTGATCAGCAGCGAGAAGTCGCTGGCCGAGAAGACCGCGGAGGTGACCCGGCTGGTGACGTCGCTGGCCACCAGGCTGTTGAGCGCCTCCAGGGTGGTGGTGGCCTCGCCCAGCGTGTTGAGGTTGTTGGTGGTGCGGTCGGTGTTGGACGAGGTGTTGCCGCTGGTGGCGATCGACTCGTTGATGTTCTCGGAGAGGTTGTCGGTCAGCGTGGAGTTGGTGTTGAGGACCGTATTGTCAGTGGTGTTCTCGATCTCGCTGCCGCGGGTGCTGTCGTAACCGCGGGTGATGCCGCCGACGCCGACGCGGTAGCCGTTGAGGGAGCTCCAGTTGATGCCGATGTTCTTCACGTCGCGGTTGGTGACCTCGACGAACTTCGATTCGATCATCACCTGGGCGGTGGCCTTGTCGAGGGACTCGATGATGGGCCGGATCTTGGTGAGCTGGGAGGGGCGCTCGGTGATGATCAGCGCGTTGCTGCGGCCGTTGACGACGATGCGGCCCACGCCGGGGTCAACCAGCGGGGCGATCGAGGGCATGAGGTCCTCGGCCCGGGCGTAGTTGATGACGAAGACGTCGGTCGTGGTCGGCTCCTGCAGGAGTGACTCGAGGCTGACGACCTTGATGATGTTGCCTTCCTCGACGTAGGTGTAGCCGACGGGGCCAAGGGTGACCTCGAAGATCTGGCGCCAGGTGACGTCGCGCAGCTTGATCGAAGTGTTGCCCTGGAGAGTGTCGGGAATGACGAGGTTGAGCTCGAAGAGGTCGGCGACGTTGCGCAGGATGTTGCGAATCTCCTCGTCGGGGAAGTCGACGGAGAGGGTGTCGCGGTCCCGGGCCAGCCCGGCGCCGGAGCCGTCATCGGCGATGACGAGGGCGGGCGGCGGCGGAGCGGCTTCGGCGGGCGGGGTGGACTCGGTGGCGTCGGCCTGGGCGAACGCGGATACCGCGGCGATGGCGGAACACAGGGCGAACTTTAGCAGGGGAGTCTTCATGGTTCAGTTCTCGTTTTTGATGGGACGGGTGAACGCCTCGCCATCGAGTTCGATCGTAAAGTAGGAGGGTTGAATGTCCGTGATACGGAGAGTGTAGCGCTCGCCTTCGAAGACGACGGGCAGTTCCTGGCCGGGGCGCACGCGGGTGCCGCCGAACAGCAGCCAGGTCTGGCCGTTCACGCCGATGGTACCGGTGGGGTTGAGCTCGGGAGCCAGATTGCGCAGGATCTCGGCCGTGGTGCTGACGCGCGGCACCGGGGTGGCGGCGGGGCCGGCGGTGGGGGCCGGTTCCGGCTCGGGTTGGTCGGGCGCGAAAGGATTGACGAAGTCGGTGGGCACCGGCGCAGCGGCCGGAGCGGCCGCGAGGCGGGTGGCAATGTCGACGGTGCTCTGCCGGCGATCCGGCGGCAGCAGGTCGGAACGCTGGGCATGCGCCGCCGCGGCGGCCACACCCGCCACGACCAGCGTGAGGAGGCAACGGGAGACAAGGTTCATGGGCGCCCCAAGAGGTGGAGGGTTAGACTGAGAACCAGGTTCGGGTTCGAGGGATCGATCCCACTGCCCGGGGTAACCGGGCCGGCGACCAGGTTGGTCGAGGTGATCTTGATGAAGCGTTCGCCGGACTCGAGGCGGCGGATGAAGCGCAGCAGGTTCTGATAGCTGCCTTCGACGGCGACCGAGTAGGCCACGTAACGGTATTCCGTTTTCTGCGGGGTCTCGATCACGCGGACCTGCTGGAGGTCGACCAGCTTGAGGCCGAGTTCGCTTTCCAGCTGGTAGAAGTAGCGCAGGTTGGTCGCAAGCTGGGCCGGGTCGATGGCCCGGCGATTAATTTCCTCGAGGGCGAACTGCACCGCGCCCAATTGCTCGTCCAGCCGCGCGGAATAACGCAGGTTGTTTTCGAGCCGGGCGCCTTGAGCGGAAACGTCGTCGAGCCGAAGCTGCAGATCATCCACCCCGCCCATGCGCAGGTAGGAAAAGACGCCGAGCACCACGGCCAGAATACCGGCACCGAAGCCCACGGGGTGCTTCTTGATTGCGCCGACGAGATCGGAAACTTCCAAGCCCATTAGTTGCCCTCCTCCGCGGGGTTGAACCTCAGGTGAACCTCGATCGCGAGCATCCCGGTAACCGGGTTGCGAGCGAGGCCCGTGAGGTTGATGGATTCAAAGACGGCACTGAAAACTTCGTCCTCGGTCAGCAGGGCCACCAGACTGGAGGCATAACCACTGGCCTGGTCGGGGGAACCACTGACGGTGCCGCGTAGGATGAGCAGGTCGTCGCGCCAGTCGACGGTGCTGATCTTGATATGGTCGGGCAGGATGGCGCCGAGGCGCAGGAGAAAGTCCGACAGACGCAGGTCCGTCGTCAGGAAGGTGTCGACTTCCTTGATCTTCTTCTCCGCCGCCTGGAAGGCGCGGAACTGGGCGATCGCGGCCGAGCTGGCGGCTTGGTTGGCGGCGATCTGCTCCTCCCATGAGGCGATCTCGGAACGCTTGGCGTGCAGGTTGAACTCCTGGTAGCAGGTGAACAACAGAATGGCGATGGCCAGCAGCACGGCGAAGCCGTTGATGAAGAAAGTGGTGCGCACGGCCTTGATGTCCGGCAACCGTTCGTAGTTGCGGAAATTCGGGTGCCAGGCCGGCGTCGACGGAGCCGTCGCGTCAGTCTTCTTTTTCGATTTCTTTTTCAAGGACATCGTGACGAACCATGAGGCTGAAAATGCCGAACCACTTGCGGTCGATATCGGCCCCCGCCACGCCGTCGGCGAGGGTCACGTTTTTCGACTCGAGCCAGGGAGCCAACTTCGGCTTGAGCACCTCGACCCCGAGTTGGTTGGCGATGGCGGCTTCCAGCCAGGAGAGTTTTTGCGGGAGCAACAGGCAGAACAGCCCGCCGATCGACTGACCGGTCTGCACCTCGAAGAATCCGATCGAGGACTGCAGCTCCTTGATGAGGCGGCGCACCAACGTCGGGCCCATCCCGGTAAAATCGAAGGTGTTGGAATAAAAGAGCTTCCGGGCCGACTCCTCGTCCTTGAGGCCCAGCTCCTTCTGGACCACCGGGATCATGGCGTTGAGGCCCTGCGGCAGCACGCGCGCCATTTCCAGGCCGTTGCCCGAGACAATGTAGGAGTGGGTGGTGTCCGCCTCGAGCTCCAGCACCACGACCGGGCTGGTGTTGCCGACGAACTTGAGGTAGTCCGCCAAGGCGCCGATGCCCGCCAGGGTGCCCAGCTCCATGCGGTCGGGATACACGCTGACCTCCAGAAGACGGTCCTGCATGGTGATCACCGTCTCGTTGGGCATGCCACAGACGATGACCTCCTTCTCGGAAGGGTTGTGGGCGGTGTCGTATTCCGAGCCGTCCTGGGCCTTCAGCAGCGCCAGCAGGTATTGGTCGGGCTCGATCCGGAACTGGCTGGAGGCGAACTCCGTGAGGTAGTTTTCCTCCTTGAGCTTCTTCGGATCAATCGTGGCCCGGCGGACCAAGCGCTTTTCCGGGTAGACGCCACAGACGGACCGTAAAAAACCATGGGCCGCCTTCTTGGGCAGGGTGGCCTCGACGATTTCCGCCCAGGCCTCATCGTCATCCAACGGGCACTCGGACAATTGCTCCACCACCATCGGCCCCGACGACGCGCTCGTGCGCGCCAGCAACCGGGCGTCGGCGTTTAATTCGACAAAGAATCCCTTCTGCTTTGCGGCAAATAACATGCGATAGAAAGGCTAGGCGGCTCTACGCGAGCAATCGCGTTAGACCGATTAGGGGAGTAGGCTGGACTATGGGGAAAACCCACACGGGACGGAGAGAATCCCTAATCCCCTCTCCCAAGACAAGGCTAATTACTGATCTTAAGCCCTATTGAGACGGTATTTACCGTTCATTTAACTTTTCGGAAGCAGGCCCGTTTGGACCCATTGAACCGCTTCACCAAGCCCCTTCGCCACCGCCAAAAACAAAAACCCACCGCCGCAAACGACGGTGAGTGACAGATGCAAGTTGTTGTCGTCGAGGAACGTCGACGACTGTTACCAGGTGCGCTTCTTGTGCCGATTCGACTTCAAGCGCTTCCGGCGCTTGTGTTTGTTCATCTGCAGACGGCGCTTCTTTTTGAGATTACCCATGACTTTCGAAAGTGGTTGCGGTGTGTGGAGCCGGCCAACCTGAAAAGCGCCCTAAGCGCTGTAAAGCTCAATTTCCAACGGTGGCCGCCGGGCTCGCTGGCACCTCGATCCAGTCACCCGCCGCACTGCTGTAGAGCCAAAGTCGCGGCGTAATCCCCGCAAAATGCGTCTGCAGGCACGTCCCATAGGCCTGCAGTTGCGGAGCGTATTCCGCCGCCAGCCGTTCTAACAAGGTGTCGGGGGACTCGCCGGCCCGGAGGCGGTTGGTCTTCCAGTCCACCACCCAGACCTCACCGGACACGGGGTCATGCAGCACGAGGTCGATGACACCGTCCACCCAGCCGCGCCCCTCCAGCGGGGCCAGCAGGGCCAACTCCGCCTGCCGCTGCCAACGCGGATCCGACAGGATTTTCCGCACGGCACTGGCCTCCCACCGGTCCCACTCCGCCGTACCCCGGACAAGGTTGCCCTGCCCGGCTGCCACCGCCAGGGCCTGCTGCCGATGCGCAGACCGCTCCGCCTCGTCACCGGCCCAGGGCCAGAACTCCAGGGCCGTGTGCCACCAATGGCCGTAGTCGATCGCCTCCTCGCCTCCCACCGGCCACGGGTCATCCCAACCGGTCTCATGCAGCGACGCCCGAGTCCGGTCCGCCTGCTTCGCCAGTTTATGCGGCAACAAGCGCTCAGGCAGCGGCGGCAACGGCGCCCCTTCCCGCTGGGGTAAAGCGCTGGCCTCTTCCCCTTCCGTCGCCACCTCCACCTCGCTGGCCGCAACCTCCGCCCAGGCCGTCCCCTCCAACTCCGACCACTGCGCGGGATCGGCCCCCCAGAGGTCGAGGAACGACGGCTGCACCCGTTGCCGGCCGCCGAACGCCTCTGCCCAGGGCAGCACCAACCCCCGCCGCGCGCGGGTGAGCGTCACGTAGAGCAGCCGCGTCAGCTCCCGCCAACGTTCGCGCTCCCGCGCCTCGGCGGTCTCGGGCGGCACGCTGCCCTGGTCGAAATACACCTCCGGCCCGTCCGCCGTATCCCCCAGCAGGCGCAGCCCGCGTTCGGGAGCCTTGCCGATCCCACGCCATAGCCCGAGCGGAATCACCACCGGCCATTCCAGACCCTTGGCCGAGTAACAGGTCAGCAGGTTGATCGCGGCTGCCGAAGGCTTGCCGGCCGGCCGGCCGTCATCGACCCCGGCAATCAGCGCCCGGCTCCACGCCCGGGGCCCCGCGCCATCCAAGCCCAACGCGGTGGCTTCCGCCCGCAGTCGATCGAGCTCCTCACTTGCCCCGCCGGTGGGATCGACCGCCGCCGCCTTGGCCACCAGCCCGGTGGCCGCCACCAAGCGCTCCACAAACTCGCCGAGCGCCTGACCCTCGTCGTTGGCCGCCAGCACCGCCGGTCGCACCGCCGCCAGCGCCTGTACCAACCCATCCGCAGGCGCATGCACCTCCGGTTCATCCCAGGCCAGTCGGCCCCAACGCTGCAACTCCGCCGCGATCACGCCATCACTCACCGCAAAGACTTCGCGCAGCACCCCCACCCACTCGAAGGTGTTCTCCGGATCCACACACACGGCCAGCAACCCCGCCAGCCAGGCGTAGGCGGGATTGTCCCCGCTGCGGTTGCGGCGCATCTGCAGGGCCACGCGCAGGCCGGCCGCCTCGAATTCACGCCGTACCACCAGCAGCCAGTCGTTGCGCGGTGCCAGCACCGCCACCTCTCCCCAATGTCGGGCCCCCACCGCCGGCGGCCCGTGCCGGACCAGCCAGGCGGCGACCTGCCGGGCCTCCTCGGCCAGCCAGGCATCGACCGCGCCCAGGGCCTCCGCCGGCTCACGCAACGGCAGCCGTGCGATCCCGCCGGTCACGTTGCCGGGGCCGGCGGCAAGCGGCACATAGGGCACCTGCCGCAGCGGCCCGGCGGCGTCATCGCCCGGCCCGCGGTTGTGCGCGGTCTCCGGTCCGAACGCCGGCGGGAGGGTCGCGTTCAGGGCCTCGATCACGGCGCGGGGCGCGCGGAAGGTGACCGCAAACTCCAACTGCTCCCCCCCGTCTCCGTTCGCAAAGGCGGTCAGATGCCGACGAAAATTCCGGATGTCGGCCCGACTGCCATAAATTGCCTGTTGGCCGTCCCCGACCAGACAGAAGTGGCCGGGCCGCGGGGGCTCAGCGCCCCCAGCCGCGTCTCCCGTTGCCGCCGGCCAGGTGCCCGGCACCGCGCCTGGCGACCGCGCCACCTCCACCAGCACCTTGAACTGCTGCGGATCGGTGTCCTGGGCCTCATCGAGAATAATCCGCCAGCCCTCGGCCCGAATGCGGTCCAGCAGACCCGGCTGATCCAGCAACGCCATCGCCGCATCCACCTGGTCCGCGTACGTTTGCACGCCCCGCGTCAAACGCCACCGCCGGAACCGTTCCGCCAATTCCGCGGCCAGCACTGCCGCGGCGCGGGCCAGCCACCCTTTCAACGGCGCCATCCACGCCGTCGCCGCGGCTACCACCGGCGCCGATTTGCCGACGGGCTCATAGAGGGGCAGAAAACCTTCACCGGCCTCCCAGGCCGCCTGCCATTCACGGGCGGCCTGCTGACTGCGCAGGATGTTGGCCTTCCCCGCCCCCTTCGGTTCGAGGGCCAGCAATTGATCGCGGGCGACCGCATCGGGCGACGGCAGCCCGTTCGGCAGGCGCGCCTGCAACCGGCGCGCCGCACCACGGTCCAGCCCGCGAGCCAACTGGAAGACGTCCTCCAACGGCACATGCCGCAGCAGGGCCCGGCGTTCGTCGGCCGTAAGGGCCTGAAACGTCATCGGGTCCTGCTCGACGAAGGCCTCCCACAGCGCGTCGTCGTCCTCCGCCACCAGCTCGGGATTCAAATTGAGGCCGAGTTCCTGCCCATGGGTGCGGGCCAGCTGCAGGCAGAAACTGTGGATGGTGCCGAAAAACACCCGCTCCAGCCGGTCCAGCGCCCGCAGGTCGCGGCTGCCCGCCGCCGCCAGCTCGCGGACCAGGACCTGCCGGGCGCGTTGCTCGATCTCGCCCGCCGCCTTCTTCGTGAACGTCACCACCGCGGTCCGGCGCAGCCGCTCGCCGCTGTCCTCCGCGCGGGCCATCGCGGCCAGGCGCTGCGAGATCGCCGTGGTCTTGCCCGAGCCGGCGTTCGCACTCACGGCAAAATTGCAGTCCCACTCGTCGCGAAAGCGGATCCGCGCCGCAGCATCGGCCAGGTCCTCACGCATCCGCAGCGGCCTCCCTGCCGTAGGTCAGCGCGTATTTCCGGTCGAGGACCCGCCGCGGCACCGGCACCGAGGCCAGCGGCCAGGCAAAACCGGGCGGCGCGTGCGGTGAACGATCGGCCGTGCGAGCCCCGAACACCCCCGTGGCCAGCGCGGTATCCAAATCATCGAGACACGAGAGCGCGTCCCCCAGCTCGGCCAGCTCCAGCCGGCTCACGCCGTCGGCGACCGGTTTAAGCATCCACACGCGACCAGCGGCCACGCCCAGCGTTCGCATCGCCGCCAGGTAGACGCCCAGCTGCAGGGAACGACCGGAGCGCGCCATCCGCGCCGCGGACAGCTCCGCGTCGCCCCCGGTCTTGAAATCGAACACGTCGACGTCCGCACCGCGCCAGTCCCGCTGATTCGCCCGGATGAAATCGAGCCGCCCGCTCACGGGCAGCGGCCCGCCCGGCAGCGTGATGGCCGCCGCCTCGGGCAACCGCCATTCCACCGCCCCCCACTCCCCGCCGCCCACGTCCGCCACGGCGCGCAGGAGTCGACGGCACAACATCGCCAGCTCGGCGTGAAATGACGCCCCGTCCTCTCCCGGTGACAGTCGCTCACGGACGTCGGCCAACGCGTCTTCCAAGCGCCGACCCGCCTCGGCCATCGCCGGCAACCGGCCCCATTGCCCCACTTCTCCGTCGGGTCGCAGCGCGCGGGCCAGCAGGGCATGCGCCTGCAGCCCGAGGACCTTGCGCCGGGTGCGCACCAACGGCTCGAACTCGATCCGCTGCACCCCCAGCACCCCGCCAAACCACGTTTCCGCCGGATCCTCCACGCCGGCCTCGATCAGCCGCGCCGGCAGCCGTTCGGGCCGCACCACCCCGGGATCGCCGCCGAGGAAATGATGATCGAACGGTTGTTCCGGATCGCGCCGGCGCGACCACACCTCGCGCCACTCTCCCGGTACGTCAGCCAGCAACGCCGGCGGCGCCTCGCGCGCCAGCGCGGCGAACTCATCCCCCAGCTGCAGCGTCGCGGTCGCCGCACCGGCCTCCGCCCACCGGCTCCAGAGCACGCGTTCCAACCAGGCGTTGGGCGCGAGCACTTCCTCCGGGTCGGCATCATCGTGCAACGCGGCGGTTAAAGTGATCCCTTCGCTCGCATCCCGGGCCAGGGCCCGCCAGCCCAACCGGTAGAGATCGGCCCGGTCGTCCATTGTGAGCAACCCCGGCCGTTCGGGATCGCGCTGGTTGAGCTCGGCGCGCCAGGCATCGGTCAGCCAGGGCGAGGGCTCCCCTCTCACCGGCCAGCAACCGGCGTTCGCCTCGACCGCGATCACGTGCGACCAGCCCACGCCATCCAACCGCCGCCGCGTGCCCAGCACCACCCGCGCGAAGCCCCCCCGCCCCGGCGCCGACGCGACCGGGTGCTGCTCCGGCACAAACGAACGCAGCGCCGCCACCGCCACCGCCCGGGGCAGCGGCGCAGGGTCCCGTTGGGCGAGATTCTCCAATGGCTCCCAGCCTTCCGGCGGTTCCAGATCCAGCGCCTCAGTCGCCGCCCGGAACCGGGCAATCGCGTTCGCCAGAGGCAGCGCGTCGGGCCAGGCCTCGCCCAATGCCACCGCTACCCGCGCCAGCTCCGGAGCCCGCGTGGTCCAGTGCGGCCGGTGCGCCGCCACCGGGTGCATCTGGCAGCTGTCGAAGCTGCGCTCGACCTGCCGCCGCGCCTCCCCCGTCGACACCGTAACGCTGCCGATCGCCCGCAGCCAGGGCCACAACGCGAGCAGTTCGTCGACCCGGTTGCCGCCGGCGTAGTAATCCAGCATCGCCGCCTGCGCCTGCCGGTCCACCGGAGGCGGGGCCGCCTGCTCCAGCAAGTCGACAAACGGCACGCCCCGCGCCGCCAGCGCCCGGGTCAACCGGGCATGCGCCGCATCCGCGCGGGGAAACGCCACCGCGATCCGCGCCGCCCCGGCCGCCAGCAACTCGGAAATGTGATCCGTAACCAAGGCACCTTCGTCGCGCCGCGTGCGTCCCACCACAACCCGCGCTCCCTCCGCCGAACCGTGCAAACCACCCCACAGCTCGCCGACGGCCTCCCCCGCCGAAGTCGGCAGGTCGCCTTCGTCCAGCGGCAGCGCCTCCACCCCGAGGAGCTGCTGCCAGCGCTCCACCCAACGTTCATCCCAGCCCCGCGCCCCTTCAAACGCCGGATCCGGCAGGGTGACCGTCACGTCATCCGCCCGCCGCAACAACCCGGCCAGGCCGGCAAACTCCCCGTGCTGCTCAACGCTGAGGAGATGCCCCAGCACCCCCCCCGCCAGCCGCCGCGCTCCGGCGGGCGGATCGGCGGCGGCCGCGTCCGCCGTTTCCCACGGCGCCAGGGTGTAACCGCACGCCCGCACCCAATCGCCCAGCGCGCCGAACACCTCGCGCAGCGGGGCGAGCGCAAAGTCCTCCGCCCCGCGGCCGGCCCGGAGCAGTTCATCGAAATCATCCAGCGCCCGCTCCGCGTCACTGGCCAGGCTTTGCCAAAACCCCCAGCCCGGACTCCCCGCTTCCAACGGTTCGAGGCGCCGGGCAAGCTGGGCCCGCAGCCCGATGAGCAGCAGCTCGCGCCCCATCACGGGCCGGGCGGGACCGGCCCCCGGGTCCCCGGCGGCCAGGCCCCGCCAGAGGCGCCGAGCCAGGCCGGGCGTCAGAAACTCCACTCCCAGCAGCGGCAGGTTTTCCTCCAGGCAGCGCTGCTTGAGCGCGAGCGCCTGCCCGCGCGTGGCCACGACCACGTAGCGACGCTGCAGGGTGCCGGCACCCGCCCGCAGCCAGGGGGCGGTGACCTGCCGCCAGGCCGCCTCCGCCGAGCGGACGAGATGGATCTGGGCTGAGGACGACGGGATGGCCACGCGCGCGGCATTCACGGCGATGCCCGCGCCCACGACAAAACAAAACCCCGGCGTCCATCGGGATCACCGGGGGTGGTCTTTTCACCGCGCTCCGGGCGCGGGAGGGGCGGCCTCAGGCCGAGGCCTTGGCGACGTGCGACTTGGCGCGCGCGGCGGCGTTGCGGTGGACGATGCCCGACTTGGTCGCGCGGTCCATCGCGGAGGCGTAGGCGGACCCGGCGGACTTGATGACGTCCTTGTCGCCAGCGGCGACGGCGGAGTCGAATTTCTTGTGCAAGGTCTTCAGCCGGGTCTTCACTCCCTTGTTACGGGCAGTGTTCCGGATGGTCTGGCGGGCAGCTTTGATGGCAGATTTCGTGTTGGCCATGGTGGTGTTTAAATTCGTAAGAGGGCGAAACACTCAAACCGTCACGGGCGAGTCAAGGGTGAAAAGCCCCCGGTCGTGGCCGTCCTCTGCATGTCCCTCAAGCTTCGCTTCTTCCTGCTCCTCGCCGGGCTGACCGTCGTCTACGGCGGAGCGATCCTGCTGCTCCAGCACGCGGAACAGATGGAAAAGGTCGACGTGCTCGCCGCCTCCCAGGCCGAGGAAAGTGAGCGCCTGGACCGCTGGCTCGACCTGACCGGCGTCGCCCTGCAGCAGTTCGTCGACGACTACAGCTGGTGGGACGACACGGTTGATTTCGTCCATGAGCAGGACCCGGACTGGGCCGAAAACAACCTCGAGGTGGGGCTGGACTCGTTCCATGTCTCCGCGATCTGGTGGCCGACGTGGAAGGCCGGATCCTCTACACCACGGCCGATGAGGAATGGGGCGAAACCCCGTTCCCCCTATCACCGGCGGAACTGCTGAGCCTGACCGCCGCCACCCCCCACGCCTGGTTCATGAAGCTCACCCCGGCCGGGCTGGTCGAATTTCGCACTGCACCCATCCAGCCGACCGACGACGATGAGCGCATCACGCCGGCCCAGGGCTGGTTTATCGCCGCCCGGCTTTGGAATGACGCCTTTCTGGCGGAGGTCGGGCGGGCCCTGGGCGGCACGGTCGCGCTGCATCCGGTTGACGAACCGCCGGCCGCCGCCCCCCTCGCTCCGGGCAGCCTCCAGATCAATCATGAGGTCCGCGACGAAAACGACGCGCTCGTCGCCTGGATCAGGCTGAATCGGATGTCGGACGAGCTTCGGGTGCTGTTCGAAGCCGACAACTACGAACGCATCATCGTCATCGTCTTCGGCCTGCTTGTGCTGGGGGTGGTGGCGTTCGCGTTGCAGCACTGGGTGATTCGCCCGCTGGGCGCGATCAGCACCAGCCTCGAACGCAGCACGACGGCCGACCAGATTGCCGCCGACCATGGCTCGCCGGAGTGGCAGCGGGTCGCGGCGTTGGTGGATTCGTGGTTCAGCCAAAAGCAGCGCCTTGAACAGGAGGTGGATCAGCGCAACCGGATCGCCGAGGAATTGAAGATCAGTGAGATCGAACTGCGCCGCAACATCGAGGAACGCATCCGCCTCGGCCGCGACCTGCACGACAGCGTGATCCAATCGGTCTATGCGGCGGGCATGGGGCTGGCGGGCGCGCGGCACCTGCTGCGCACGGAGCCGGGCGAGGCGGAAAACCGGCTCGAGGCGGTCCAGCGCCGGCTGAACGAGACCATCCGCGAGCTGCGACACTTCATCACCGGACTCGAGCCGGAGCACAGCACCTCGGAAACCTTCGCCGAAGCCGTCGAGGATCTCGTGGGTTTTCTGCAGGCAATCGGGCCGCTTCAGGCCGACATCGACATCGACGAGGACGCGGCGGACACGCTCACGCCATTCGCCCGCGCCAACGCCCTGCACATCATCCGGGAAGCCCTCAGCAACGCCCTGCGGCACGGCGGCGCCGACCACATCCTGCTGGAACTGGCCGCCACTGATGCGGGGGTCGCGATGATCATCGAAGACAACGGGCGCGGGTTCGTGGACACCAAGGCCAGCGGCCCGGGCCTGGGCCTCACCAACATGCGCGAACGCGCCGCGGCGGTTGACGCCACACTCGAAATCACCTCCACCCCGACAAAAGGGACTCGCCTCCACCTCACCTTCAAGATACCCCCAGCCCCCTAGCCATCATGATGACCGCCACCCGTTCCATCCGTGTCCTGCTCGTAGACGACAGCGCCCTCGTGCGCGAAGGCATCCGTTCCGTCCTGAGCGATCACGATCCGTCGTCGGGTATCGAGGTCTGCGGTGAGGCCGCCAACGTCGCCGAAGCCGTGGCCCAGGCCATCGCGCTGAAACCCGACGTCATCCTCCTCGACATTCGCCTGCCCGACGGTTCGGGCTTTTCGGCTTGTCGCGAAATCCTGAAGCACCGCCCCGACACGCACATCCTCGTGCTCACGTCGTTCAGCAGCGACGGCTTCATCTACGAGGCGATCACCAGCGGCGCCCAGGGGTACCTGATGAAGGAGATCGACCCCGAGGGCCTGGTGACCGCGATCACCGACGTCATGGACGGCAAATCCATCCTTTCCCCCGACGTGACGGCGGGCGTGATGCGCATGATGCGCTCGGGCGGCCGCCAGGGCGAGGGCGGCAACCTTTCCATCCTTTCCGCGCAGGAGCGGCGCGTGCTCGCGCTGGTCGCCCAAGGCAAGACCAACAAACAGATCGGCGACGATTTGGGCCTGAGCGAAAACACGGTGAAGAACTACCTCTGCAGCGTGTTCGACAAACTGCAGGTGCGCCGCCGGTCGCAGGCCGCGGCAATCTACGTGCAGGCCCAGGCCACCGGCCATCATCAATAGGGAATTTCAGGCCTAGGATCAACAGGCCTGTTTCTAACCCCATTAGCACTCCCTCCCGCTAGGGCTGCAAAACCGCCGGAGGGACTCTAACGGCCTACGCCGCCGGCTGCTATGCTGGTGGCCTATGCTGCGAACCTCGCCCCCCTCCCCTCCGTCCGCGGACCAAGCCGCCCGGCGGCACAGGCGTGAGCAAGGCTTCACCATCATGGAGGTCACGATGACGACCTTCATCATGGCCTTCGGCATCGCGACCTCGATCCTCGGCATGCAGTCCGGCCTGCGCACCCTCGACGTGGCCCGCAACACCACGCTCGCCTCGCAGGTGCTGCAAAGCGAGATGGAGCGGCTGCGGCTGATGGACTGGACCGACATCGCCGCGCTGACCGGCACGTCGACAGTCGACCTATCGACCGTGTTCACCAGCGATCCGACGATCGCCGCCCGCTTCACCCTCACCCGCACGGTCAGCGACGTGACCGGCAAGGTCGGCGAGATGAAGGAAATCCTGCTGCAGGTTTCCTGGACGACGTTGGACAGCCGCACCCTGCAGCGCAGCTTCCGCACCTACTACGCCAAGGATGGACTATATGACTACTACTACACTCTCGCCCGCTCGTAGTGCCCGCGGCATGACGCTGGTCGAGGTAATGGTCTCGACCACCCTGGCCGGATTCATTCTTGCCGGAGTCATCAGCACCTTTCTCTTCATCGGCCGCAGCGGCGCCAACATCGCCAACTACGCCGACATGGAGGGCGAAGCCCGTGTTGCCCTCGAGGAATTCGCCCAGGACACCCGCCAGGCCAGCGACCTGGACTGGCTTTCCTCCAGCAGCATCCAGCTCACTGTGTCGGGCACCACCATCACCTACACCTACAGCAGCGGCGCGGGCACCTTCACCCGCACGGTGGGCGGCACTTCGACGGTCCTCCTCGAGGGCATCTCCAGCTTCGCCTACGGAGGCTACATGATCACCGGAGCCACCGTCGATCTGACTGATCTGACCACCGCCGCCAAACGCGATGCCGCCAGTGCGGTCACCAAGCAGGTGCAGATCTACCTCAAGGCCAGCCGCACCAGCAACACCGTGACCACCGCGACCAACACCGTGCTCTCGGCCCGGTTCATTCTCCGCAACAAGCGCGTCTCCGCATGAAAACGACCTTCGCCGCCGCCCAGCGCGGCTCCCTCATGATCGTGGCGATGATCTTCTCGCTCATCATCGCCATCTCGCTGTCCAGCTACCTGAGCCTCGGCATGTCGAACCTGCGCATCTCCAACCGCGCGTTCTACGCCAACGCCGCCATCAACCTGGCCGAGACCGGCCTTGAGCAGGCCATGTGGTCGGTCAACAAGGCCGTCGATGGCGACGCCAACGCCTGGACCGGCTGGACCATTTCCGGCAGCCACGCCTGGCGCAACTTCACCGGCTTCTCCTTCGACGCCAACTCCACCGGCAACGTCCGCGTGTATGTGCGCAACTACACCCTCAGCGTCGCCCCTGTCATCATCGCACGGTCCACCATCACCCCGTTCACCGGCGCTCCGATCGAAAAATGGATCCGGGTGGCCCTGGAAAAACGCTCCCTCTTCGCCAACGGTCTGGTGGCGAAGGATACGCTCACCTTCAGCGGTGGCAACGCGTCAGTTGACAGCTATGATTCGCGGCTCGGCGGCTACAACGCCTCGCTCGGCGGCGGAAATTTCAACCGCTACGACCGGGGCAGCGCCGGCAGCGCCTCGGTCGACGTGAACAGCTTCACCCTGAGCAACTCCGACATCTTCGGTTACGTGTCGATCGGCACCTCCGATTACAGCGGCCTCGATGTCGGCCCCAACGGCATCGTCGGTGACTTCGGCGCGTCGGCCGGCACCATCGACTACTCACGCGTGACCACCGACTTCACCGCCAATTTCGAGGACGCGGTCGAGCCGGCCACCGCGGGCACGACCATCGCCGCCATCGGCGGGGCGTTCATCCTGCCCCGGGGCATCGATTCACCCGCGGCCGACGGCACCTATTACTACGACATTCCCAATATCTCGCTCAGCGGCAACATCTCCAATGTGCTGACGATCACCCCCGGTCAGGACGTGGTGGTCCGCATCACGGACAGTGCCGGCACCGGCGTAAGTGTGGGCGGCAACGCTTCCATCAGCGTCGGGGTGGGCGCGACCTTGGGCATTTATTGCGACATCGACGTGTCCATTGGCGGCAATGGCATCGCGAACTCCAACGATCCGGCCAGCTTCCAGTTCTGGAGCACCAAGGTCGCCGGCTCTGCCGGCACCCAAACCGTCTCCATCAGAGGCAACGGCCAGCTCAACGCCGTGGTGTATGCGCCCAACGCCGACGTCACCATGAACGGCGGCGGCGCCCACGGACAAGTCTCGGGTGCGGTCGTGGCCGACAACATCACCGTCACCGGCGGCAGCGAGTTCCACTACGACGAAGCCCTCTCCGACATGACCGACGGCAATCCCTTTGGCATCTCGACCTGGAACGAACTCACCACCGCCGCGGCGCGGTCGCTTTACACGGCGTATCTGAGTTTCTGATGGCATTGCCGGTCGCCGCCTCACGTTGATGCCGGGGCGGCGGTCTTGGTCCTGGAGCGTATAAGCCGGATTCTGTCGGGTCGGCGCCTCACGGCCCCGCCCCTGATTGCCATTTCTCTCAAGCCCGTCTGTTGCCAGGCGAACCCGCCCGCCGCAGCTCCGGCGCCGAAGCGCCGAGGCGTAGACGGATGCGACATACCCGCGACCATCGGCCGGGCCGGCCGGTCGCCTATTTTGCCTTGCACCGGAAGGGGTTTTTCGTGCCGCCGCCATTGCTGCCGGCGCGGTGGGCTCTTACCCCACCTTTTCACCCTTACCCCGGGCGAACCCGGGGCGGTATATTCTCTGTGACACTGTCCGTCGACGCGCCTTGACGCGCGCCGCCCGTGCTCGCGGTGAAGCTCGCACGGCATCCTGCCCGGTGGTGTCCGGACTTTCCTCTCCTGTCGGTGGCCGGCGCAGCGTTACCTGCGCCTTGGGATCAAAGAACAGGAGCGGCAATCCCGCCCCAGGACCAAGACCGCCGCCTCACGGCGACGGATCGGCGAACCTCCGCGATCGTCGCGCCGAAGGCAAGCTCACCGTCAGGGGCGCCCGGCCGGCCGGTCGCTCAGGTGTCCCAGTAAAGGATGCGCCCGCACTGGTCGCACCGGGCGAGCTCCTCGCCCTTGCGCGCCAGGCCTTCGACTTCGCCGGAAACGCGCAGGTGACACCCCCCGCACTTGCCGCCCACGCTCGGGACGCAGACGGGCAGGTGGCGCTCGGCAATCCGATCGTAGAGCCGCAGCGCCGGCACGCCCACAGGCTCGCGGGCCGCATCGAAGGCGCTGTTGGCGGTGGCGAGCTCGGCTTCGAGGTTCGTCTTGCGCTCCTCCAGGGTGGCGATGCGGGCCTCGTGGCCGGCGATGTTCTCCTTCAGCTCGCGCTCGGCCTGAGCAAAGCGCTCCTTGGCGCCGTCGATGGCGTAGAGCACCTCCAATTCGCGGCCCTCCAACTCGCTGATCGTGGCCTCCATGCTCTCGATCTCGTGGCCGAGCGCCTGGTATTCGTCGTTCTTCTTCACCAGCGACTGCTGGGTGCGGTACTTGGCGAGTTTGTCCTCCGCGCTGCCGATCTCGGTCTCGAGCAGTTTCTTCTTGGCCTCAAAGTCCCGCAGCTCGCTCTTGGCGGCCTCGATCGCCGCCTGTTCGGCCGCGATCCGGGCCTTCACCTTGTCAATCTCGCCCGGCACCGAGGCCAACTGGGCATCGAGCGCCCGCCGGGCCTGATCGCGATCTTGCAGGATGAGAAGGGATTCGATGGCGGGATGACGCATGATGGAGCAACTCGGGGAGGATCAGATGTAATACATTTCGTCGGTGTTGGGCTGGGCGAGCTGGTCGAGGGTGCATTCGCGGCACTTGGCCTCCAGCTCCGCGCGAATCTCGCGCCACACCGCGTCGACCCGGGCCCCGCAGGCCCCCTCGCCCGAGGCGTTCAGCGCGAGCACATCGCCTTCGATCAGCTTCACGATTTCATAAAGGGTGATCTGCGCCGGCTGCCGGGCCAGCGCATAGCCGCCCTGCTTGCCGCGCCGGCTCGTGATCAGGCCGCCGTTGCGCAATTCCGACAGGATTTGGACCAGGTAATTGGCCGGCACCGCCTCGATCTGCGCCAACTCCTCGATGTGGGCCAGTTCGTCCGTCCCATAGCGTCGTGCCAATTGGGCCAGGACCCGGCAGGCATAGTCGACTTTGACGGATAACTTCACTCGGCGCGCAAGTTAAAACGCCATCTTGGGTGAGCAACCTAAAATACCAGAAACCTGGCGGTGCAGAAACGTTACGGGAGGGAAAATTTCGGTTGTGACCCCCCCTGAATTAAGATGCGATTTTACCCTTTAATCCCACTACGTTTCTCTGCTGCATGTCCGACCCTATCGACCCGGTTCCTTCCGACGAAAATCCCTCCATCACCGCCTCCTACGACGCCTCCAAACTCGGCAAGCTCGAAGGCCTCGAAGCGGTCCGGAAAAAGCCCGGCATGTATATCGGTGGCACCGATGAACGGGCGCTCCATCACTGCGTTTCGGAGGTCCTCGACAATTCCGTCGACGAACACCTCGCCGGGCACTGCCGGAAGATCGACGTCGCCATCCATGTCGACGGCTCGATCTCCATCCGCGACGACGGCCGGGGCATCCCGGTCGACATCCACCCGCAATACGGCATCCCCGGCGTCGAGATGGTGCTCACCACCCTCCACTCCGGCGGCAAATACGGCCAGGGCGGTTATAAATTCTCCGGCGGCACCCACGGCGTCGGCGCCAAGTGCGTCAACGCCGTCTCCGAATGGTTCGAGGTGGAGGTCTCGCGCGACAGCTCGGTCCACCACATGAAGTTCGAGCGCGGCAAGACCGTCCAGCCGCTCAGCGTCATCGGCAAGGCCCGGGACACCGGCACCTACATCACCTTCAAACCCGACCCGGAGATCTTCCGCGAAACCACCGTCTTCGTCGCCGACCGCATCGCCCAGCGGCTGCGCGAGCTTGCCTTCCTCAACTCCGGGCTCGAGATCAACTTCGTCGACGAGCGTCCGGCCACCCCCAAGCCCGAGGCCTACCTCTACAAGGACGGCGTGGTCGAATTCGTCCGCCAACTCAACGCGGGCAAACAGGCCCTGCATCCCGACCCGGTCCGCCTCGTGCGCAAGGCCGATCTCGCGATCGATGACAAGCCCGCCGAGGTCCACGTCGAGGTCGTCCTGCAATACAACGATTCCTTCAACGACCAGGTGCTCTGCTACACCAACACCGTCCACAACCCGGACGGCGGCACCCACCTCTCCGGCTTCCGCAGCGCCCTCACCCGCGCCATCAACCAGTTCTCCCGCGCCAACAAGCTGCTCAAGGACAAGGACCCGCAGATCACCGGCGACGACGTGCGCGAGGGCCTCGCCGCCGTCATCTCGATCAAGCACAGCGACCCGAAGTTCGAATCGCAGACCAAGGTCAAGCTGCTCTCCCCCGAGGTCGAGTCCATCGTCGGCTCCGCGGCCTACGAGGGGCTGATGCAGTATTTCGAGACCAATCCCGGCGTGGCCAAGCGCCTCGTCGACAAGTCCCTCAACGCCGCCCGCGCCCGCGAGGCGGCCCGCAAGGCCCGCGAGACCATCCGCAAGGGCGCCCTTTCCGGCGGCGGTCTGCCCGGCAAGCTGGCCGACTGCTCCTCCCGCGACCCCAAGGAGTCCGAACTCTACATCGTCGAGGGTGACTCCGCCGGCGGCTCCGCCAAGCAGGGCCGCGACCGCCGTTACCAGGCCATCCTGCCCCTCCGCGGCAAGCTCATAAACTCCGAGAAGGCCCGGCTCGACAAGGTGCTCTCCAACGAGGAAATCCGCACCCTCATCACCGCCATCGGCACCGGCATCGGCATCAATGACAGCGATACCGATACCCACGGCTTTAACATCGAGAAGGCCCGCTACCACCGGATCATCATCATGACCGATGCCGACGTGGACGGCTCGCACATCCGCACCCTGCTGCTGACCTTCCTCTACCGCCAGATGAAGGGCCTGATCGAGCGTGGCTACGTCTACATCGCCCAGCCGCCCCTCTACAAAATCAAGCGCAAGCGCCGCGAGCAGTACGTCGACAACGACGAACAGCTCAACCGCATCCTCCTGGAGCTCGGCTCGGAGGACGTCACCCTCACCCGCCTGCGCGACAACCACCTCTTCGCCGCCGAGCAGATCGACCGCATCGTCGAGCACCTCGCCGCACTGGAGAAACTCGGCACCGGCGTCACCCGCTACGGCGCGTCGCTCACCGAGTATCTGGACCAGCACGACAAGGACACCCTGGCCCTCCCCCGCTACATCGCCCGCATCCGCGAGGGCAACAAGGAGAGCCACGAGTTCCTGCGCGACGAACACGCCCGCGCGGAGTTTAACCGCAACCAGGGCCTCGACGCCGACGCCGACGATGAACCCGCCGGCGGCGAGACCGACGCCACTCCTGCGACCGCCGCGACCACCGGTCTCTCCGGCAAGTCCGGCGCCCTGACCCGCCGCGTCACCCTGCACGAAATCTTCGAGTCCACCGAGATGACCAAGATCCTGCAGGCCATCCGCGGTACCGGCTTGGAGATCAACCGCTTCCATCCCACCGAGGAGCCGCGCTACGTCGTAATCGAGAACCCCGGCCAGAAGAGCGAGGCCACGACCGAGCTCCACGCTCCCCTGGGGATCCTCAATCACATCCGCGCCCTCGGCCGGAAGGGCCTGACCATCCAGCGCTACAAGGGGTTGGGCGAAATGAACCCCAAGCAGCTCTTCGAGACCACGATGGACCCGGACAAGCGCCGCCTGCTCAAGGTCAACATCGCCGACGCCGCCAAGGCCGACGCCCTGTTCACCCTGCTGATGGGCGACGAAGTCCCGCCACGCCGCCAATTCATCGAGGACAACGCCCTCAACGTCTCCTATCTGGACGTTTGATCCCCGGCGCCCCTGCCGCTGTTCAGCCCATTTTAGTCACTTTTCCCTTCGTATTCCGTGTTCACCGCCAACGAAAAACTCTCCACGGCCAACATCACCGACATCATGCAGACGGCCTACATCGATTATTCGATGTCGGTCATTGTCTCGCGCGCCCTGCCCGACGCCCGCGACGGCCTGAAGCCCGTCCAGCGCCGCGTCATCTACGCGATGATGCGCGAGGGCCTGCTCCACAACCGCGCCTTCGACAAATGCGGTGGCGTGGTCGGCGAAGTGCTCAAGAACTATCACCCGCACGGTGACGCCTCGATCTACGACACCCTCGTGCGCCTCGCCCAGCCGTGGGTCATGCGCTACCCGATGGTCGACCCGCAGGGCAACTTCGGCTCGGTCGACGGCGACCCGCCCGCCGCCTTCCGCTACACCGAGTGCCGCCTGACCGCCCTGGGCGAGACCCTGCTCGCCGACATCGAGGAGGAGACGGTCGACTTCGGCCCTAACTACAAGGAGTCGACCACCGAGCCTCTCGTCCTGCCCTCCGCCCTGCCCAACCTGCTGATGAACGGCTCGACCGGCATCGCCGTCGGCATGGCGACCAACATTCCGCCGCACAACCTCGACGAGCTCATCGCCGCCATCTGCGCCATCATCGACCGGCCCGACATCACGCTCGATGAGGTCTGCGGCTACATCCAGGGCCCCGATTTCCCGACCGGTGGCGTCATTGTCGGCACCGCCGGCATCGATTCCTACCTGCGCACCGGCAAGGGCATCGTCCGCATGCGCGGCAAGGCCCACACCGAGGAAATGTCGTCCGGGGGCGAGCAGATCATCATCACCGAGATCCCCTATAACGTGAACCGCGCGAACCTCGTCACGCGCATCGCCGAGCTCGTCTCGGAAAAGGCGATCGAGGGCATCCGCGACCTGCGCGACGAGTCCGACGAGAACACCCGCATCGTCATCGAGCTCAAGCGCGGCGAACAGGCCGAGCCCATCCTCAACCAGCTCTACAAGAAGACGGCGCTGGAGTCGTCATTCGGCGTCACCCTGCTGGCCCTCGACCAGAAGCGGCCGAAGCAGATGAACATCCGCGAACTGCTCGACTGCTACATCGAGCACCGCCGCGAGGTCATCACCCGCCGCACCCAGTTCCGCCTGCGCAAGGCCGAGGAACGCGCCCACATCCTCGAGGGCTACAAGATCGCCCTCGATAACCTTGACGACTTCGTCCGCATCATCCGCGCCTCCGCCAACCGGCAGGAGGCCAAGGAGAAGTTGATGGCGAAGTATCCGCTCTCCGAGCGCCAGACCGACGCCATCCTCGAGCTGCGCCTCTACCAGCTCACGGGCCTCGAGCGCGACAAGATCGAGGAGGAATACGCCCAACTCCTCCGCCTCATCGAGGAATTGAAGGCCATCCTCGAGTCCGAGCGCCGCCTGCTCGACGTCATCAAGGATGAGCTTCTCGCCGCCGGCGGCAAATTCGCCTCCGCCCGCAAATCCGAGATCGTGCCGGACATGGGCGACTTCCGCATGGAGGACGTCATCCCCAACGAGGGCATGGTCATCACCATCTCCCACGCCGGCTTCATCAAGCGCACCCGCGTCGCCGAATACCGCTCCCAGAAGCGCGGTGGCAAGGGGGTCATCGGCACCGACACCTACGACGACGATTTCGTGGAGCACCTCTTCACCGCGCAGACCCACGACTACATCCTCTTCATCACCAGCGACGGCCAGTGCCTCGCCCGCAAGGTCTACCAGATCCCCGAGGGCGCCCGCACCGCCAAGGGCAAGTCGGTGAAATCCTTCCTCTCGCTCGACGAGGGCGAGAAGGTCGCTGCCATGCTCACCACGTCGGACTTCGACGAGGAGCACTTCCTCGTCATGGCCACGCGCGGCGGGCAGATCAAGAAGACCGCTCTTGCCGCTTACACCAACGCCACCCGCGACTCCGGCATCATCGGCATCAACCTCGCCGAAGATGACGCCGTCATCGGCTGCGTGCTGACCAACGGTGCCAACGAGATCATCCTGGTGTCCCATTCCGGGCTCGCCGTGCGCTTCCGCGAACAGAGCGAGGCGGGCGAGGTGCTCTTCCGTGCCACCGGCCGGGCCACCGGCGGCGTCACCGGCATGCGCTTCAAGCGCGATGGCGACTTCCTGCAGGCCATCGAGGTCGTCAACCACGAGGCCAAGTTCCTCGTCGCCAGCGAAGCCGGCCTCGGCGTGCGCACCCGGTTCGAGGACTACCGCCTCATCAACCGCGGCGGCACCGGCGTCACCGCCATCGACCTGCCCAAGGACGGTTCGGTGACCCTCGTCGGGGCGCTCGGCGTGAAGGACGGCGACGAAATCATGTTGCTGACTTCCAAGGGCCAGAGCGTTCGCTGCCCCATCAACACCGTGCGCGAGACCAACCGCGGCGCCAAGGGCGTGAAACTGCTCACCCTCGCCGACGGCGACTCCCTGCTCTCCATCGCCAAGGTGGTCGAGTCCGAGGAGGAGCTCGATGCCGCCGCGATCGCGGAAGGCGCCGGCGAGGCCACCGATGAGACCGCTCCGCCGGAGACACCGCCCGCTGAAGGCGACACTGGCACCGAGAACGACGGGGCCTGAGGCCGCGTTACGGGGTCATCATCGGGTTGCCGTTCACGGACAGCACCCCGCCTTCGTAGGTGATCGCGACGGTATAGGCGTCCCCGGCATCAACCAGCATGCCTTGGGCTACCATGCCGGCGAGCATGCCGGCCACCTGGTCGGTGCCGACCTGACCGCCCGTCATGCGACCCAGCTGCATCGCCGCCAGATTGGTGGCCAGCGGCTTGGCCGCGGAGACATCAGCCGAGACCATGAAATAGGTCCGCCAGAAAGCCGGGTCGGCATAGTTGGGCTCGACCGCCGCATCCGGATTGGTGCTGAGGTGGATCGTCGCCGCAAACGGTTCGCCTTCGACGAGAAACTTGATCGGAGCCAGATCCAGGGAGGGGTGGTTGCGGAATAGCTGCTCCAACTCCGGCGTGAGCAGAGCCAGCGCCTGGGATTGATCCTCCAGTTGCTGGAGGGACTGCATCCGCTGGGAGAAGGCCTGCACGGCCGGCAGGTCAAAGCCGTTCATCGCCAGATGCAGGCTCACCTCGCTCACCGCCGGGCTGTTGGGCAGCTGCATCGCGGCCACCCCGTAATCGGCCGTGATCAGCATGGTCTCACCATCGGCCGCTAGCTTCACGTCACTGGCAAAGGTCACGGCATCGAGGGAGAAGACCTCCCGTCCCTCCGCCATGCCGCTGGCCCGGTCGAAACCCATCCGGGTCGTACCGATGCCCACCGAGGGGGCGACGAGCGTGTAGTCGAATTCGCCGGTGATGCCATCGATCCCGAATTCAACCTCCTCCGTGCCAAACGTCATGGCCGGCGCCTCAAAGCTGGCCGCAAAGCGATTGCCCTGCACGCGGCCTCGCAGGTGGGCCGGCTCCGATTGAAACGTGAACATCCCGCCGTCGCCCGTATCCAGTGCCACGACCTCGAGGGAAAAATCGACGGTCCCGTCCAGCCCGGCCACGGCGTTGAGGGTCAGCCAACCGTCCCCGGCATCAAGCGCCAGGGCGAGCAGGCGGTTGCTGGGACTCTCCGCATCCGGCTGCGCCTCGTAGGCCGCCCACCCCAGCTGCGGTCCGCCCTGCATGAGCAGCGGTCCGTGATGTACCGCCAGCTGCAGCGTGAGCGGCCGGCGCAACACCTCCGCATCCATCCCTGCATTCTGCAGGCCCTGCAATTGGGCGATGTAGGCGTC
>Ga0181606_10000298_pt1 | contig 40029 bp, 48 predicted proteins | sample 041ome_10_FD_132994 | JGI IMG/M metagenome (GOLD analysis project Ga0181606, IMG submission 132994) | Coastal salt marsh microbial communities from the Groves Creek Marsh, Skidaway Island, Georgia - 041412US metaG (megahit assembly) | ecosystem: Environmental > Aquatic > Marine > Intertidal... | reverse complement strand
CAGGAGAACCAGTAGATGTATCTGCAGAGGTTATGACTTTGGTGCAGACCGCACTTGGTGGCGTCATCGGTATTCTCGGTGGCTACTTTGGTGCCAAAGGGATTAAGAAGGACGACTAATGGCAAAGTTTATGTTTCCGTTCCCGGACAGCAAGATTACTGGGCACTTTGGAAAGATTCGCACGATTAAGGGCAAGAAGACTAACCCGCACCGCGGAACTGACTGGGCGATGCCAAAGGGCACTCCAATTCCGGCTGTTTCAGCAGGAACTGTCAAGTTGGTGCAGTACTCAAAAGTTTTGGGTTGGGTTTTGGTGCAGTCGGTTTATGGCAAAGACAAGAAGACAAAATATGTCGGATATTGCCACATGAAGGAGAAGCCAGCCTACAAAGTGGGCGACAAGCTCAAAATGGGCCAAACTATCGGAAAAGTGGACACCGAGGGCTTTTCAAGTGGGCCTCATTTGCATGCCACGCTCTCTCCGACCGTCAAAGGGGTCTTCAGCGGCACGGTGCTTGATTTGTATAAATACCTACAGGAAAACGCTGAAAAGCCGTCTACGGGGCGCACAGAGCCTCAAAATTTGAAAGAGACAGCTAAAATAGTACATGCATGCCCTCACTGTGGGAAGGAACTCAAAAAGTGAATTGGAAGTCGGTAAGTAAGCGAACTGTTGCTTATATTGTCCTCAAGGTATCCGGTACCTTGGGTGGCGGTTTTGTTGTTGGAGTTGAAGTCTGGCAAGCAGCTGCAGTTGCAGCCTTTGTAGGCTTCATGGAGGTTGCTGAGGAAATCTCCCGTGCCTATGTTCAGGACGGGGATGTCACCGAGGCAGAGATGGATGAAATCTTCGGTGGCTTTTCGGCTGTCGACGAAGACCCTGAACTGGGAGGAAAATAATGCCAATGGTAGGCGGGAAGAAGTACCCTTACACAGACAAGGGTATGAAGCAGGCTAAGATGGCCTCAAAGACATCTGGTAAGAAAATGATGGACGCTCGCAAGGGTGCCATGATGGGATATCTGAAGAAGAAGTAATGCCATATAAGTTTGTTGGGAATAAGGCTTATCGCATCGGTAAGCCTGGGGCTAAGCCCATCCCTAAGAAACAGGCACTTGCAATTCTGATTGCAGAAAAGCGAAAGAAGAAAAATGGCTAGTGCAGCTTGGCAGCGCAAGGCTGGAAAGAACCCTAAGGGCGGTCTCAACGAGGCTGGCCGCAAATCCTACGAGCGCCAGAACCCTGGCTCAGATTTGAAGCCCCCTGTAAAAAGTGGAAAGAATCCACGCAGGGCATCCTTCCTAGCACGCATGGGTAACATGCCAGGCCCTGAGTACAAGAACGGAAAGCCAACTCGCTTGCTCTTGTCGCTTCAAGCTTGGGGGGCTTCTTCAAAGGCTGACGCCAAGAAGAAGGCTCTAGCCATGAGGGCTAAGAAGAAGTCTTAGTCGTTTAAACTTCCCTGCCCAGACTTCTGTAGATAATCTAGCAACTGGGCAATAGCATCTTCGCCACCTGGCTGCAGGGTAGGCCCACCTCGCTGTGCCAACTGCCTAAGGCTAGTCTTTAGCTCAGCATTGGCTTTCTTTATATTGTCTGGAGTCAGGTACTTCTGTGCTCTAGCACCAGTTGCCCAGTTAAACCAAGAACGCAGTAGCTCTTGTGTTCTCTCATCTGGTGAAAGCCTGTCCCAGTTAGCTTTTGTAATCTGCTCTGGGTAGAAGTAAGCAAGCGTAGCGTGAGCAACGTTTAGACCAAATCCATTTGCAACTTCTTGCAGGAAGGTTGGCATTTCTTCGTCTGTGATGCCACCGCGCATCAAGTCCTGTCCATTGGCCGTGCGACCATTGAGCCAGTTGACGAACAAGTTTTCGATTAGCGGAGCGGATGCATAAAACACCTGCTGGCTTGTTCCTAGGAACGCACCTGCAACGTTAGCTCCAGCACTCTGGTTGCTGTCCCATTTAATCTGTGAGAGCCAGCCATCGCTACCCATCAAGTCCCACATTGGGTGAGCAATGGACATGCTGTACTCGTTGCCACCAGTCAAGATACCTAGCGTGCTCTGCTGCCAGCTGCGAACTGGTTCGTCTTTCGGGTCGTGGCTACCGAAGTACTCTGGCTGATATCCCTGACCAGCTTGGTAGTTGTAGTAAGCCCTTTCCCAAGTAAGCAAACGGCCAGGTCGTTCCAGCAGGTCGCCAACGATAGTTCCTAGCGTCTTTGCCCTCCAGGTGAAGAAGAGGATGAGGTGTCGAGTTACGTCCCTGTTGAACTTGCTGACCTCCTGTGGCTGAGGGTGGTATCTGTTTACCGTGTCTAGCGCCCTCTTCACCCCATCCTCAAGATTTGCCCAGTTACCCTTCTTTAGGGTGTCAATTAGCAGAGCCATACGAACAAAGTCATCACGGTGCGATGCCCACGAACCTACAACCTCGCTAGTTTCGTTCCATGCCTTCTTAGTCAACCCCTGCTTCTTGAAAGCCTGCAGGTTAGGGCCAGCAGCTGCAGCGTTCAAAAGGTCTAGGTTTGCGCTCTGTTGCCAGGGAACAAAGCCACCCTCCTTCATGACCATTGAAGCTAGGTCTTCGTAGCTAACGTAGCGGAGGCTGCCGCCTAGCGTCATGCCAACGGCATCCTTGCGGAGAGCTGGGTCTGAGACCTCTTTAATCTGCAGGTTACTGGTTCTCTTGATGTCAACGAAGTGACGCTCCATCCAGTATTCAGCAGCTTGCCTTGAGACCCCTAGCTCTGCTTCTGAGATACCAGCAGCTTTGAGCAGCCTGAGCGAGTAGAGGTAGTTTGCGGGGTTGCGCAGTCCGGCAACGTCATTGATGAGCACACCGCCCATGAAGTTCATCAAGTGGTTTCCTGGGCGCAGGTTGGTCATCATCTGTTTTGCAAAGTTCTGAACTGTATTGACTCGACGGAAGAACTTGCCCTGAGTAAGTGCGCCTATGCCCTTGCGGTACGGAGCGCCGAGGAAGTCAGCAAGGTTCTTTACTTCGTTTACCATCCATGCTGGGTAGGCATAATTCTTGGTGTCCATGAAGTAGAGCAGCTCGCGGCCAGTCAGCTCGTTTCCAAGCTTTAGTTCGTCGATGCCTTTGAGCATTACATAGCCAGCATCAGCAGCAGCTTGGGGCGAAGCAAACTCTGTAAGCTTCTTGGCTCCAGAGAGGCGAGTTGCCTCGCCAGCAATCATGTACCACTCTTCTGACTTACGAAGTGCAAAGTGGATTGAGTTTAAGCTCTGCAGGTTCTTGTCCCAGTCCATGTCGCGCCATGCCTGGGCATAGTTCTCTGGCTGAAGGTTAGGAGGGAAAGCTACGCCTCTTGCCTCTATCGGCTCAACTGCCTGCTCTCTTCTGTCCCTAATTGCCGCAATCTCATCTGCTGTGTCGCCAACTGGAATCTCTGCTTGCCTCTCGGCTGGGGTTAGTTCTCCTGCTTGCTTTAGGTAGAAGTCCATAAGCTGGGGCTCAGGCATGACTTCCGCTAGCTCGTCAAAGACCCTGAACAGTGGGCGAGCCACGTCCATCAAAGCGTTCATCTTTAGGTCATCAAAGTTCTCAAAAATGCGAGCGCCGGACTCGTCCGTGATGTTCCTAATTCGCTCCAGCGCCTCAGAGACTTCGCCACCTAGCTTCTCTGAGATTCCGTTCTGCTTAGCGCCTGGCCCCATTCCCTTTGCCAAGATGTCAAGGTCGTCAAGCAGTGGGCGGATTGACTCATCTGGCACAAGCTTTAGCGCTTCAAAGGAGCTGGTTAGGTACTCTACGCCATCAATCTGCTGCTGTTTTTGCCACTTGACGGCGACCCTAGCGGAACCTTTTGTGAACATGTTTTCCATGCGCAGGGCAAATCTTTGAGCGCCACCGACGGCAGAGCGAAGAGTTTCCATACCCCAGTTGAACGAAAGCTTCTTGCCCACGTTATCTGAGAAACGCAACCACCAAGCAACGTTGCCAGCTTCCGTAGCAGTGTCATTGAAGACATCGTAAGCTGCGGACTGCCCAAACTCACGCTGAGCATTAGCCATGCCATTTGCTTTTTGCATGTAGATGTCTAAGAGAAGGTCAGCGCGAGCGTTCTGAGTCTCCATGTACTGGCGCTTCTTTTCGTCGCTAAATGCCTTACGAGCAGCTTTAATATCTGCTGGCTTTGCTTTGCGCTTCTTGAGGTCAGCTATTTGCTGCTTTTGCGAAGTTAGCGCAGCAGACTGGGAAAGGTCGATAAGGTCGTCACGAGTAAGCTGTGTCGAGATGTTGACCATTGCATCATGGGCAGCTAGGAAGTCTGCAAAGTCAGTGCCCAGCTCATCAATCTGTAGGTACTGGTTTAGGTCGTCTGCAGCTTCTCTAATTGCAGCGAACTTGGCTTCTTTTGTAACCAGCCCGTTAGCCATAAGGCGCTCCATCTTTTCACGGAGTTCGCCAATGATTTTGCCATTTGGAGCAGTCTGTCTTAGCACCATGCTGGCATAAGCCATATTCTCGCGGTGCTTTTCATAAAGTTTAAACGAAGGTGCTTCTAGGCCACCAGCAGTGTCATCCGAGAGCAGGTAGCGAACGTAGCGGTCAATCTTGTTAATGCCCGCTTCGCCATTAAGCTGCAACCAGTTGAGGTCTTTGTTTGGGAATGGGTTTGTGTTTCTTGCCTGTGCAACCATGTTTGCAGTCATGTGGTAGTACACAGTCTGGAACTGCTCTGGGGTAAACCATTCACCTGGCTTCAGGTTGCTCATGTGAGAGACCAGCACTCTAGCACCCTCACCAATTGCGCTAGGTGGCAGCGATTCACCCCTACCTGAGAACCAAATGTCCTTAGCAAGCGCCCTAGGAAGCATTTCTAGAATGTCGCCCTGGAAGATGAACGCAGGGATGTAGTTCATCTCAGCTAGCTGCTCTGCTATCTGCTTGTTGCCTAGTGCAGCGTAAACTTCCTGCCCACCAACACGCTTCATTGGAGTCGCAGATGGGACTACCCCACGAAGCAGCATGTAGGTCTCTTGAATCCTCATAGCGTGCAAAGTTAGGTCTTGGATTGCAGCATCCTTATTAGGGATATTTGACTTTTCTACGTAGTCTTTGACTCTTGTGATTAGCTGACCAAAGCCTGTGTACTGGCTAAGGATTTCGTAGCTTTCCTTGATTCCAATCTTCTTGTCGCCCTGCTCAATAATCTTTGTGGTTGTTCCGTACAGGTCATCGTGGTAAACCTTGACCGCATTCTGCCGCTCAACAAAGAAGTTCCTGAAGCCAGGGCCAAGTGATACCAAAGCCTCGTCTACAAGCCAGCCGTAGCCACGAGCGTGTGCGAGAGAGATTAGGTCTTCGTACTGAGCCTTAAAGTTATTGAGGAACTCAAGGCGGTCTTCCCTAGTAAGCTGAGCAAGAGCTTGGATTGTTTCGTCTGCATCTGTTGGATGGAAGCCAGCACGAGCGATTGCATTATCCTGCTCCATAAGCTGCTTCTCAGCTTGAGTGATTAGTTCTTCAGTCTTACGAACCCAGTTCCGCAGGTTCCTGTCATTTGGAATTGTGCCTGCTTTGGCAGCTGCCACAGCTGGCCCGTAATTGTAATTGGCAAGCACGTTTCTAACTTGCTCTGCGGTTACTTCAGAAGAACGCTGCTTGAAAGCCTCGATAACATCAACGCCCCTCTTGAAAGGAGTCTTACCGCCTTCTATTCTGCGCTTCAGCAGCTCATTGACCAGCAGTCCCCAGTCGCCAATTTCTTCGTCGGCAACGACTCGCATTGTCGCAATCTTGCGCAGCAAGTCTCTGGGGTTTTCGCTGACAATTACATCGGCAACTTCAAGGTTCTCTACGCCTTTCTTTGGACGCTTAAAGCCCTTCTTGGCTAGCGAAGCATCAACCTTCTTAAGGGTTGCTTCAAATGCCTGCTTCTCTTTCTGAAGACCGTCGGCAGTCTTAAACCTAGTGGTCTGCAGCTGAGCTTCTTTTAGCAGTCGGGACTCAATGTCCCTACCGACTGTAAACCTAGCCATGATGGCTTCTGCGAACATGGCAGAACGAGCTTTTTCTGGCGAAGTACGGGTGGCAACCTCTGCAGCACCTTCCTTTGTCAGCCTTGCTGGCCAAATGGCATCTAGGAACTCTTCGGCTCTCTGCCTTGTAGCGCCCTTCTTACCAAGCACTTGAGCTTGCCTAGATACGCCCTCTGTGTACTTCTTTAGCGCACCACCAAGAGGAACGCCAGCATTCTTTAGCTCTTGTGCCCAAGCGTACTTAAATCGGCGCTCGCTAGCTGGGGCCTTAAGCAGGGCCTCAACTCGCTTTCTAGCGTTCTGGTTAGCGAGGGTAAGCTCGTTACCTTTTAGATTTGGGCTAATCTTTGGCACAACGCTCATTCTGCGAAGAAGTGGAAGTTCTAGTTTGTATAGCCCTGCTACAACTGCTTTCCATTCTGCATCGTCTTTTACCAAGACGGCTGCTGTGTCATCAATAATGTCATCGGCAAGCTTGAAGTCAATTCTGTCTTGAATGACAGTAAGCGCCCTATCGCGTTCCTGCTCAATCAAAGCAGCGCTCAGGGTGTTGAAGCCGCGGTTCTTTGTGCCTAGGGCCTTCTCGCCACCCTTGCTAATGTTGCGGGCTACGTCGGTCAGGAGACCAACAGTAAGCCCCTCCCCGTCCCAAGTGCTGGCTCTGTCTAGCAGCAGTGTTTCAATCTCTCCAGGAATCTTGGGCATTTCTGCGCCCTGCAAAACAACTTCGTCTACATAGTCAGCAAAGCGGCCACCATCAATAGAGCCCTTTAGCCTGCTAACCCTGTAGGCCTCAGCGATAAATTCAGCTGTGTTGTCTACTTCTAGACCTTCTGGGCCTGTGCTCGTGAGGGTATCACGGATGCCTCGAATCTTGCCAGCGCTAGAGCCGACAGCCTCTAGACCAGAGTTCTTGACCTCAGCAGGCAAGTCTCTGTATGCGCTTACGTGCGCGGTTAATGCTCCGTCTAGCTCCTTAGCTAGCTGGTCAATTCTCTTTTTTGACATCTGGCCAAATCCAGGGTAAAGCTGGGCGGCAGTGTCTTCAATCCTCTTAAGGTCAGCAGCGACTTTGTTGGTTGGGATTTGGATATAGTCTGCGAGATTTAGCTGGCCTAGCCTAGCGTTGAAGGCTTTGGCTGTAACAGCCTTTGAAGAAAGCCTTGCAGACATAAAGGTCAGCGTTTCTAGCGCCTCTGTAGCCTTTGCCTGCAGCTCCCTATAGGTAAGGCTGTGGATGTCTTTTACGCCAGCCTCTTTGAGTATTGCGACAATCTCTGTTGGGTAAGCGTCCTCACCAGCATTTGTCAGTCTTCTAACAATGTCAGTACGCCCACCGGAACCTGCCTGTGTCGTAGGGTAGTTGCTGAACAGAGCTGGCTCTGGCTCAATAGTTATCGGGTTGTAGCCCTCCCTACCAGCTATTTCGAGGTTGCCATAGTCCCTGTTGACTCTTTGGGTTTCCCTGACAGCTAGGATTCGCAGACGCTCGCCAGCAACCCTAAACTGACCCTGCAGCGCGTCTTCTAGTTTTTTACCATCGACATCATCTGCAGTCATCTTGGCCAGCGGCTTGCCGACCGCTTCTTCTAGCCTGCCCCTAGCTTCGTCGATTACATCAGCTAGCTCAGTTGGCCTAGCTGCCTCTTCTCCCTTGACACCCTTGCCTTTTGTAGCCTTAGGAGCGCGACGGGTAAGCTCGCCCTTAACAAGGCCAGACAGCTCCCTGACCTGCTGCGTGGTTAGCCCACCATCCTTGCCAGTTGGCAGAGGAGAGAACATTTCCTTAAGTGCAGCTGTTTTAGTCGTCTTAGAAATAGCCTTTTCGTCTGTTGCTCTAAAGCCATCCCAGAAGCTAGCGACTGAGCCCTCGACATCCTGAGCTTCTACAAGCCTGTCGCCAAGGTCGTTTACAGCCTCTGTTCTAATAGTTCTTCCTGGCTGCTTTGAAACAACTGGAACCTGATTCCTAATTGTCCTAGCCGTATCCCTAGCCACCAAGGCACGAAGTCTGGCTGGCTTTTCAGCTTGCGGAACTGCAGCTAGCTCGTCAGCGTACCTCTTGGCCTCAGCCTGCATTTTTGCGATAGCTTCAGGGGTTAGTTCTGCTTCTCTAATGCCAGCAAATTTTGCCTCAAGTAGCTGCTCTATCTCAGCATCTGTTTGCTTAGCGACCTTACGGTCTTTAGCCCTTTGTGCTAGCGAGCGCCGACTTTCCCTAAGAATTGACTCGGCTTCGTCATAAAGCATTTTTGCGGTTACATTGGCAGGGTCGATGCCGTTTTCGGTTAGCTTAAATAGCGATGCCCTGAGTATGTTTGTACCACTCTGTCTGTTTACCCTAGCTACTCGGCGGTTTACGCTTCTTGCCCGCACGGCCTGGAACGATGACTTGTAGCCGCGTGCCATTTCCTTACCGATAAAGGTAAGTGGGCTAGTGTCTAGAGCATTGTAAGCAACTGCGGCATCAGGGCTTGCTTTTGCTAAATCTGCAGATGGAACCTGTCTTGCTGGGTCTAGCTCTGGGTACAAAGGCTTAGGGGCAAAAGCCTCCTTTGGAACTCCTGGTTTTGCTTTTTTGGCAGCAGCAGCAAGCTGCACACCTGACTTCAGCCCTTTAGCCGCACCACCCAGTCCAATAGGCAGGAAGCTAATTGGGTCTGTCAGTACATCGAAGCCAAATGAGTACAGGCCAGCTTTTGTAAACTCCAGGCCTTTGCCCTTTTCGATACCAAGGAACGGCACATCAAAGCCAATCCATTCGTCGGGGATGCCCCAGCCTACGCCCTCTTCTTTAGTGGCCTCTGCTAGGAACGGTAGGTTCTTTGAAGCATCCTGAAAGTCCTCGGACTTGAAAAGCTCGTAAGCACCCTCGTAGGTGTCGCCGCCAAAGATGCTGTTTAGCTGGTTGCGGCTCTCCTGAGTGGGGGGCATGAATGAGTAAGCAAAGCCCTTAGCGAAGCCCCCTAGCCCACTCCAGGTGGCATTTGCGGCTGCACCAAATACCTTGGGCAAGTCATCTGGCTGAATGCCGTCTTCTAGGTTGTCATAAATCTGATTGGCGTACGGGAGGACGTTACCCGCATAGTTAACGATTCCTCTGCCTAGGCTTGTCAGGCCACGCATGAACCCGCCAAAAATATTGACGGCACCGATAGCAGGGTCGCCTATACCGGTAGGGACTGCAGTGGTTTGATAGCGGGCTTCTCCAGGAATCGGAGCAATAGAGGAAACTCCAGCAGTAGGCGCAGTAAGCCCAGTAGAAGTCCGAGCAGATTGCACGGTTTCTAGGAGCTTACGGATATCCTCGCTCTTGCTAGCCACAGTACTATTCTACTATGAGCGAGGTGGGTTGATGCCCAAGATTTCAGCCAAAACGGTTTCATCCGCGCTCAATCCGCCAGTAGTTGAAATAGCGCTTGCGACACCGCGCTGCCCCGCTACGTTCATGTACTCGTTAATTCGGCTAATCATGTCCTGAATTTGAGTAGCGTTGTAATTCTTACCAATTTCAGCAAAGTATTGCTTAGCGCCTTGAACTGTTTCTCCAAAGGGACTCATAGCAGCTTGCTCTCCAGGCCCAAAGATTTCTGGAGCAACTCCCTGTAGCTGCCTTAGCTGCTCACCAAACATGGCGGGCTGTGCAAACTTACCAAAGTCAGTTAGCTCTTGAGTCGGGGTTTTCATGCGCTCCATGGCAATCTGAGAGTCAATAGCTTGAGTCTGAGCGTCAAGGTAGCGCTTCATTGCCATCAACTGGTCAGCTTGCGTGGCTTTTGCGCCAGCGACCTGCCTACCCGTAGAAGCGTCAGCAAGAAGCTTGTTGGCCTTGAACAGGTTCTCCCAGTTGCCTGCTGCTGCGGAGGACAATCCTGCAATCTCTTGAATTGCCGAGCTTTGGGGTGTTTGCACATCCTCAGCGCCAATTCCCAAAGAAGCTGCGACCTCTGCCCTAGTGGTGTCACGCTGAGCTTGCAAGTCTGCAAGCCCCTGCTGCCGCTCTGCCTGAGTGGTCGCCATTCCCTCAATGTCTGTAGTGTAACGCTGCTGAAGCCCTGCGCCATAGGTCTCAATGTCAGTGGAAAGTTGACCGTATAGATTGTTGGCGTCAGCTTTGTTCTGCGAGTAGTTTTGCTGCAGCTGTTGCTTCTGTGCGTTGTACTGCGCAATCATAGCAGCGTTAGGGCCACCTGCTGTACGGTACATCTGGTCAAGAACTAGGTCTAAATTAAAGGGAGGCTGCTCTTGTCTTGGAGCAGGGGCTTGGCGGCCTGCTGCTGCCCTTTCCTGAATTTGCCCAGGAAGCTGTCCAGCCATGCCTTCGCCTCTGCTTGTGTACTCAGCTACAATGGCATCGAGATTTTCCCGAACCTTTCCACCATAGCCAGGAGCAGCAGTTCCATACTTTTGGCCAGTGTAAGCATTTTCACTTTCGGCCATTCCCTGCCAATCAAAAATCCCCACGTTATGCTCCCATCGCTGGGCCGAGTCTGCCCGAAATGTAGTCCTGGAACGCTTGACTCTTGCCAAGGTTGGTGCTGGCCTGCTCTAGGTTGCCAGTAAGTTTTAGCTCGTTCAGGAAGTCCGTAACGGCCTGCGTAGCCTCGCCTACAGCCCTGTCACGCTCGTCGATTGCTTTCTGCTCAGTCTGCAGTTTGCCACCGCTTCTTGCTAGGCCACGTGCTGCATAGTCCTCAGAGATACCCTTGTACTGCTCAATAGCAGCACGGTCAATCTTTCCAAGGACTTGCTGCAACTGCATCTTTGCTTGATTCTCTTGGAAGGTTCGAAGAGCATCAGCAGCTTGCTGTGCAGCGTCCATTTCTTCTTGGTCTAGGACAACCTGTATTGGCTTTTCAGCAGCAGACTCAGTAGTACCACCGCCAGTGGTACCACCGCCAGTAGTACCACCGCCAGTAGTACTACCGCTGTCGGTTTTAGGGGTAGGGGCAGTTTTAGTCTCAATACTGCCAGTGCCCAGCGTGCTCTTTTTTGGCACGATAGCTTGGTTAATCTTTTCTGCCATGGCAATACTTGCTGGGCTTACTGCGCTACCGTCTTTGCGGTACGCTCCTGCGGGGATGTACACGCCTCTTTCGGTTACCGGGGCTGGCTTAACTGCCGGCTGCTTTGCTGCCGCCTCAGCTGCGGCGCTCTTTCTTACATTTGAAAGAAGATTTGCGAACCTGTTTGTTTCCCCTACGGACGTGCTCTTAGATGAGGTCGGCTTTGCTGGGGTAGCCTTTTCTGGGGGCAGGCCAGGAATATAAGGGCCGCCTGTGTAAAGCACCATTATTTCATACCTATCTGTCCCGAGGGCTTAGCAAAGTAGCGAGCGCCGCGCTTGCCCTGTACCCATTTTAGCATTGCAGCGTTCTTTGCACGTTGCTGGGCGCTTCTTTCCATGTATCCTTCTTTTTTAAGCTTCATGCCCGTATTTGGGCCAACAATTCCCATTCCGTAGCGCTTCGCCCCAGCAGCGTATTTGTTAAACCCAGCTCCACCGATGTTAGCCATTAGGCAGTCCTTCCTTGTGCCATACGGCGACCGTTTGTTATGTAAAGAACGATTCCGTCAAGACGGCTAGGTGCCGTGTCTGCCGTGCCATCGTTCTGGAATCTAATGGTGAAGTAGCCCCTCTTGAAGGTTTGCTTGCCGCTAATCTTCACTACTCGCGGGCGAGGGTTGCTGCTTCTAAAGCCAGTTACGATAACTGGTTCGATTGCACCTTCAGGGAGCCATGCAATCTCAGCCGCTTCTGCGCCTGCCCATGTATAGGTTTCTAGCTCACCCCATGTAATCTGCTCTTCGATGTCCCGAAAGGCGTCAATTGGAGTTAGTCCACCTTCAAGCCAGTTAACGGCAACTACTAGCAGCTCCCAGCCGAAGAGCCTCTTGAAGAGCGATGGTTGACCAATGTCGTACGTTCTAGTGACGACTTGGCACCTAATTGTCTCCGTGCCCGTTTCTGGGTACTCAATAGCAAGCTTAAGGACTCCCTGATTAGCGTAATCAGTATGAGGGACGCCGTACGCTGTGGGGACAGCAGCAGAGTCCAGAAAGGTTCCACGGGGAGCTTCAATAAAGTGAGCCGCACCAGTGTCTGACTCCCACTCAGACCATAGACCAGTTTCAGTGTCGTAGCAGTACATGTACCCGTGGTGCCACACCAAAAGGTACTGGCCAATCTTTGTGACGCCCTGCTTTTGCCCTGTAAAGCCAGCCTTTACTTTAAATTCAACTTTGTTAGATGGGTTGTACGGGTAAAAGTTATATCCCGCAAACTGGTATAAAGTGCCCGCATGAAGCACCGCCAGCGTGTTCTCGAACTCCACCACGCTACGAGAACAGTCAGCGCCAATGTTCTGAGACATCGCTGTTAAGGTTCCTAGCGAGGGGTCGGCGGAGGCGCTGTACGCTAGTCGATACGTCGAGTTAGAACGGAAGAGAAAAAGCTCGCTATTGCCCTCGATAATCTTAATGAGTTCGTCTCCATCACCCTCATTAATGTCAATATAATTTTCGCTAGGCCAATCATTAATAGTGGTGCCAAGACCAATGCTGTCAATAGCACTGTATCTAAGGGTTGAAGTGTTACCGTTTGCACGACTGGAGACATACAGTCTTCCCTTTGTAAAGTGAATTTGGTTGCCTTCTGGCATTGCAGCTACGTCAGTCCATTGGTATGTGCCAGAAACTTTCGACCAATAGCCGCCACCTTCTGCGCTGTTAACTAGATAAAGGCGCTCAGCATAAGCCGCCATATCCTCAGCCTCGTAAGCCCAGACCTGAGTCCAGGTATCTCCAACAAGGTCATAAATGTAAGTAGCAGAGTTTGTGGCTACAACTAAGAACACAACGGAATCTTCATTCCGGTAGTAGCCCAGTGCTTTTGCTGACGTGATGGCGGCTGGGTAATCTGCAATTTTGTAAATTGGCGGGCGGCTGATTAGCTTGCCCGTTCTAGAAATAACTAGGTTGCGAAGGTCTGCGACCTCGTTCTCTTCAATAAGAGACGGGTCTACAACATTATTGAGACCGCCCGAGAAGTCGTCAATTACTAGGCCTTCTCTAGCCATTACTCATCCTCTGGCAGAACTACCTTTGTGGGGTAGAACTGACTATCTACAATGTCTTCCTTTGCAAGATGTCTGTTCATTGAGTCACGGAACCGTGCGTCCTGGTATGCAGTGGCCTGCCAGTTCTCGTCCAAGCGGTACGCCTGAGCTAGCACGTAATCAACTATTTGGTTGTAAAAACGGTCTGGAACCTTAAGGGTTTCGCTAAGCGCTGCAAGGTTTGCTGGGTACGCAAGATAGAAAATCTCTAACCCATCAGTCTTTGACTCTGCAGGAGCTGGGTAAATGTACAGGTCGCCGTCCCACTCGTACCACATTCGTGGTTCGCCTGAGCTTTTTAGCCCTGGGTCGTCTCTAAGTATCTGCTCCTGTGCTTCCTGAAAAGCCACAGCTTTTAGAGGCTTGCCCTCTACGTGTACTCCCTTTACCTGTGCTACGGGGCTGCCTAGCGGAAGAGTGTAAAGGGTTTGTTCCGCAACTAGGTTGTGACTTGCCTTGCCCTTAAGGACAGTGTGGCTAGTCGAGATTTCACGCTGGGCAGCGTTTGTCCAGCGAAGAAGGTCTGTGTTCTTTAGCTCTACAAGGGCTTCGTCACCAAAGATGCGCTTTACATCTGTGGCTACGTCATCGCCAGTCTTTGTGTAATAATCTCTAGGCATTTGGGTCGAATAGCAACTTTCCGTTATGGCGAGCGTAGTTCTTCGTAAATCCTAGTTTAGCAACATCTTTGGCCAATTCCCTGCGCTCTGCGTCGAGTTCTTCTCGCTCTTTAGCCTTCATCATGGCGTTTGCAGCGTTCAGGGCCTCTATGTCGCTAATGGACATTCCGGCATTTGTAACATCTGACTGGATAATTTCAGCCATGATTCTCTCGTCTAGCTGCCACTCTGCGAAGTTCTTTAGCACGTAGCGGTCTTTATCTCCCACTACAACAATGCTGTATGGGCGGTCTTTATCAAACTGAGGGTGTCCTGGCCCAAGCTTTTTGATGTAGATAGATGGGTCATAATCAGCCAGCATTCTCGCTAGTCTGTATGCCTTTGGCGGTACGTCTCGAAGCCTGTCCAATTCGGTCAGGTCTGGGATGCTGCTTCTTTGGTTTAGGTACTCAATGGCCATTTCTCTCCTTATGAGTAAAGGGGCGCAGGTATTATCCTACGCCCCTTCGCTGGTTATCTTCTAGATACCTGAAGCGATACCCGTGATGCAACCGTGAGTGTTACGACGGTAGGTCGAAATCTCAGAGTAGTTGCGTAGGTAAGCGATAAAGGCGTCACGGCGAGGAACCTGCTTCCACTTGGAGCCGTCCTCGTCAATCCACTCCCAGCCGCGGTTGGTGTTTAGGTTTATCTTCTTGGAGTTGATAAACCACATCTTTCCGTCTGGAGCGTCGAAGTCAGCCTTGAATGGCAGGTCACCGAACATGGTTGCGAAACCAAGTCCACGGTTACCACCATCTAGGTCAACCTTGTTTACGTAGCGACGCTTCTCCTCCAGAGCCTTCCAGTATCCGTTCCAGGAACCGTGGTCTGTCCAGATTACGTCTGGCTTGTCGCCATCCTCGGCAATGTCGGTAACCATACCAATCATGTCCTCTTCGGTAATCTGCTGAGAAACGCCACCAGAAGAGATGTCACGCAAGTGAGCAGCCCATGCTGGGGTGGTTGCTGGGTCGATACCGTGGAGAGCGGAGGTGGCGTCAACAATAGCGTCGAAGCCAGTCCACTCCTTGCGCCAGTTGTTTACAACTGAAGCAGCGGTTGAGTTCGAACGGACAAGGGCGTCACCAACAGCAGCAGTTACAGCTGCGCTAAGGGTAACAACCTTTGTGGTCTTGTTGATTGCGTTGATGGTTACGTAACCGCTGGTGTTTAGCACGGTTGGGGTTGAGCTGCTTCCAGTCGCAGAGACGTCTACAACGTCAACGCGCATACCAGTGTGTAGGTACTTTACGCTGTCAACAGTAACCGTGGCTGATGCAGATGCAGCTACCGTGAGGGCAGCAAGAGTTCCAGTTCCGTCACCGAATACCTGGCGGTTCTGGTCTTTTGCAATGTCATCGCGGATGCGCTCGATTTCCTCTGCAGTTACATCTGCAAAGGTCTGGTAGTTCTGGCTAGCTTGAGCCATAACCTGTCCAGTAAGACGTACCGAGCCGTAGAAGCTCTTGAGGCCAGTCTGGCCGTCTACGTATTGCTGGTTGCCAGCCTCTGGAAGGTCTTCGTCCTCAGCGCGAGCACCAATACCAGTGTTACGGCCTACGTGTGCAACGAACTTGACACCGAGACCACCAACCTGAGTAATGTTGCGTGCAGTTGACTTGATACCATCTAGAGCTGGAGTTGCGTTGTTAATCTGCTCATTAATGTCGCCGTAGACATCCTTCAGGATGACGTTAGCGATGGCGAGATTCTGTCCCGACATTAACACTCCTAGTGTTTTAGGTAATAAAAGGTCTTCACTTCGTTCGCCCTAGCCATAGATGGCCGTACTCACTACTGCTCAGCAGTTTACCACACTAAAAACTGTAAATGTTTACAGATTAAGGGTGCGCTTTACAATCTCTTCAATCGCGCTCACACGGTCTTCTTTAGTCGCAAGCGTCTTTGGAGGAGCTGCAGGAACCTTGTTTGCGTTGCCACCAGCAACCCTTGGAGCCTTCTTGACGCTTGAGCGCATCTTTTCTAGCTCGTTATTGTACTGTTCGTAGGCAGCATTAATTAGCTGGTCAATCTCAGCATCTGGGTAATCGTCAGCAAGAAGCATAGCCCTGCGGACAATTGCTTCCTCGTCAACGTCGCCAGCCTCTTTCTTAATGCTCGCAAGAGACTCTTCAATTTCGGTTTGCAACTGAGACTGATAAGCGGCATCTTCTTGCTCGGCTAGGTTTGACTTTAGGGAGTCTAGCTCAGCCTTTAGGGCTTTTAGCTCGCTACTGCTCTGGTCGTCATCAGCAAACAGGTCTGATTCCTCAGCATCTTCAATGGCGTCTTCAGTATCCTCTACTGCTTTCTGAACCATTGCGGATGCTTGCTGCCAGCCATAACGCTCAGCAAGCTCGTCATAGACGGCCTTTGGGTTGCTGGCAACTTGCCTAGCAAGCTCCATTGACGCTTCAATAACTTGCGGGTTAACGCCGGCTTCTGCGAACTTGCGGTATGGGGCAATCTTCTCAAACTCCGAATCAACGCCCGTTTGCCACTTCTCGATAACTGGCTGAACCATTCCGTGAAGCGACTTAGGCAGAACTTCATAAAGTTCGTCCCACGCGGGATTGCCCTTTCCAGAATCATCTCCATTCTCAGCATCTTCCTCAGAATTGTCAACTTCCTCCGGCTCTTCATCGTCTAGTTGAGGCTCAATGTCCTCTGTTACATCGTCTAGTGTTAGCTCGTCGTCAGACATATTGCTCCCTTACTGTTGTGGTTGTGCCTGTTGTGGCGGCATTGCGCCTAGTTGCATCTGCTGTATTTGAGCAGCCTGCAAAGCCGCAAGTGCCATTTCGTGCATGTCGATGTGCTTGTTCAACTCTGCCTTTTGGCTGTTGCTTAGCAAGTCGTATGCTGGGCTCTTGCGGAAGTTGTCGTGCTCCTGAATGTGGACGGCGTGGTTATCCCACTTGTTTACAGGAACAATTGCTGGTGGCTTTAGAGGAGCACCGGTGTCTGGGTTAACCATCTCTGGGTTGCCCATCTCAACACCCTGCTGCCATCTCTGGTAGTGACGCATTACGTCCATCTCGCCAAGAGACTTGAACATTACGTTCTCACGCTGAGCACGAAGCTCGTCTGGCCTTGTGCCACGGTTGTCCGTGTAACGGCTGAGTGTTGCAATGTCAAGAAGCTCTAGCCCCTCCTCTGGCGGAACTAGGCCAAGTCTCATCATGTCCATAACCAAAGCTTGCTTTGCAGCCTTGGAGGTTGGAAGTGCTGAGCCAGCTTCGATTCTGATGTCGGTGCCTCGCGCTATGTCGGCACCGCTAAACATTTCAGCAGAGAAGCCGTTGTTGTCACCGACTACCTTTACCGTGCGCTCGCCGCTCCAGTATTCTGCAGCTAGCATTAGTGCGCATCTTGCGACTCTTGACAGGCCCTCTTCTACCGAAGCAAAGGTTGGAGCCATGTAGCTGTCGTCACGCTCTTGCAAGTAAGCAATCGCAGTAGCCGCCTCAACGCCTGGAGGCGTGCTTCCCCTTGAGACTTCGTGCTGACCAGAGATGTTCTCTAGGTCTGTGTCTAGTGCCTGCAGCTCCTCTGATACGTAAGGAGGTAGCTGAGGCATTGGGGCGGCTGCTGGATATTCGAATCCAGGACGCACCCCGATGTACTGTCCTGGAGACGTGTTTATCTTGGACACGGTTAGCGAACCTTCGCGGTAGTAAACCTGAGGCTTTGCCATCATGTTCTTAGCCTGGATGCGCTGAGAGCGGGTTCTGTTTACCTCACGCTGCAGCGGGATTACATCGTCAATAACACAAGCTGGGTAGTACTGCCCGCTTGGGATGTGCTCAAACTTAACGATTGGGTAGCCCTTGTATCCAGCAGGGAATCCTGTTAGTGAAGCCTCGACAATAACGTCGTCAACAATCGTGACGTAGCCACCCTGCGGCAACAGGTTGGTAGTTCCTGGCTTTACCCAAGCCTCGATAACCAAGCTGGCATCTGGCTTGCTGTTGTTTTCCCTGATGTCAAGAGCAGAAGAAATATCTGCAATTTCTGTTGCGGCTACTACGGTCGGCTGCTTGTCCTTAGGGATAAGGTCGCCGTAGGTCATCTTTAGCCACTCAATAGTCTTTGTATAGACGTGGAGTACATACGGCTGGTCTTCGTGCTCAACGATTGACAGGTCTGGGACAAAGACGTTGAAGGGAGAAATGTGGTCTACGCAGACGTCACCCTCTTGGTCGCTCCATTCGTCATACTTCCCAGAGTCCCAATAGACCTTCATATATCCCAAACCAAGAACAGATATATCACGGGCTACTAGGCGCATTGTGCGTCCTACGCTGAGGCGGTCATAAAGACTGTCCCAGACCTGTGTCGCTGCAGTTGCGGCAAATACATCTTCTACATCATTGGATGCTGGCAAACAGACGGCCGATGGCTTCTGGGATGTCAGCTTTGCAATCTCAGTCCTGACGATAGGACGGATTTTGTTAATGCTAATGCGAGGGGTGTTCTTGTCTCCACGGGGGAGCTGAGACAACCCACTCTTAGTTGAGTCCCAAGCTACGTACTGCTTGCCACGCTCAAACGACATGTTCATGTACCACTGGCGAACACGCCACTGCTTGGCGTCCTTGGACTTCTGGTATTCCTTCTTTAGGTAATCAACGAGCTTTTTTCCCTTGTCCGACTTCTGGAGCTTCTTTAGCTCAGCGTCATCAAGTAGCCCAGTATTTGCAGTCTCTTCGACTTCAATTTCAAGTTCAGCGACTGCGTTACTGGATGCCATATTCCTTTCGGACGGCGTCGAAATCATACTCATCTTCATCTACCTCAGGATAGTTATCGTTTACCAGAACTGCTTGCTCTGGGTTTGGTGCTGTTGGTACTCCGCTTGCCGCCATTATCTGTTGGAACGCTAGCGGGTCTCTCGACGACAGCAGGTTCACTGTTGTCTTCAAGAGGTTGGTCGTCTCCAAAGTGGTCGAGATTAGCCCCTGAGTTGCTTTGTTCAGGCTTTTCGTCATTAGCCAGAACGACAGGGGTAGGCTCACTAAGAAGGTCAGCAGTAACACTAATAGAGATGTCTCTAATGTCATTTACAAGCCTTTCCGTCACCGCAGGTATGCGGTCTAGTCTCTTTTTGAGTTGTTCGTTTTCTGTGCGTAGCGCATTTGTTACATCCGGCGTTGCAAAACCCATTTGTTCTGCGAGCGCCGCAAAGATGCCGTAGCTTAAATATACTCTTCCGTAATACTCAGCTTCAGCACCCAAGTCAATCAGTGGAGCGTCGGGCTTACCCGTAACTCCCGTGACAATACAGCGATGCGGGGCATATTGCCCTCGCTCTACTATTCTAAATGTTCTAGCCATTATTCCCATCCTACAGCATCATCGGAGGATGACCGGAACTTCCAGCCCGAATATCCAGGGTCTTTTCGATTATCGAACTGAGCAATCGGAGGCGTATCATCAAAGTCCATAAGCCTCTCCTTTAGTCCCTTGATTGTTTCTGGAGTTAGGTCATCCATTAGTGTGAAAAAGTATCTCGACGAATCGAAAGCGTGATTGTCCTTATCTTGTATCTCCTCTAGTTTGTTTAGTGTGAACTCTTGTTGCCTGTTGGCACGCCGCTTGTATTTAAGTTTAGAAAGCTCGGAAATCAGGTTAGGACAGTCGTCAGTTACCTGCCACCAAGGTCTGCCCGTGTCTGGATTTGGCTTCATGTATTGCTGCATCTTGTTCAAACCTACACCTATTTGTCTAGGAATGATGTCAATTATGATATTCATTCCGTGGAGGTTGAACTCCTGCTGATAGCTTGTGCCTTTTACGCCGTTTGTCTGCGAAAGAGCAGGGTCGCCTACAACCAGATACGGCTCTACACCTAGCTCTTTGTTCTTTCGGTGGAAGACCTCAGCGTGCTCAGCAATGGTCATTTGGGACTGGTAGTGCTCAGCAAAGGTAACGATGTGTCCATCAGGTGCAACGGCGTGCCACAAGATTGCAGTGGGGTCTCGCCAGCCGTAATCAACGCTGACATAAATCCTGTGCTTTCTGGACAGCTTAAATTTCTCAGGGGGAATAGTGTGCGTCAGCTGATTGAACTCTTTGAAGACCGCACCACCTACCTGAATGAACTGACCCTTTTCACGGATAGCTCGCTGCTCTGGAGTCAGAGAGGACAGGTAGTCCTCAATAGCTCCAGGGTCTAGGTAGGGGTTGTCCGACATCTCAACTTCGGTTACGCCGAACTGAGGGTGACCTTCCTTGCCAGGCAGATAGACCTGCTCGTAGATGTACTCCATGCCCTCAACTGGAGTCAGCGTCATCCACCAATCTCCGTTTGTGTCAACTAGACGAGCACGGCATTCGTCGTACACTAATTCTGGCGGCTCCTCGTCGAAGTGGACGAAATGCCTAGATGTTCCGGCGAACTTCTGCAAGTCCTGGTCGTAGGACATAAACTCGACGAAGGAGCCGTTCTCAAGCTTGAGGACTCTTCGTTCTTTGCTATAGCTGTCTTCCCATGAGCCGTTAACTAACAGGCTTTTAGGCATCCACTGAGCAAACTGAGGCAGAAGAATTTTGTCGATACCAGAGGCAAAGTCAACGCCGACGACACGCCCACGCACTGGTACCTCTGGAACTTTGCGGTGTGGATGCTCGCCTTTTAGATAACGGATATCCTCCACCACCCCAGCGACTGTCTTACCGGAACGGTTACCGCCAATGTAAAGGCGGTGCTTGTGCTGGTCTTTTGCGAAGTCTTCTTGCTTCTGGTGCGGCTTGTACCTGTTTAGGTTAGGCATGATTGACGTCGTGCGAATCTGCTCCGACATTCGGTACAGAACCTCGGCTGGGTTTATCTGCTTTTGCCTAGCCATTAATTAGTTCTACTAGCTCCCTAAGAGTAAGCCTAACGACATAGGGGTAAAGACCAGCACTACCATGGCATAGACGGAGTATGTCATCCAGTCTGGCATACGCCCACCATTCGCCAGCACGTGGGTAACCCACACCAGCCCGCTGAGTAACAAGAAAGCCAAAAGCGGCTTGAGCATTACTTCTCTCCCTCTCGGCTTCTTCGAGCCATTTAACACATTGTTCGTAGCTGGCGTTCTTGGCCATCTGACCGCCTTTGACCTCAAAGACAATCAGCCCTCTTGTCGCTTCTCTTAGCCAGACGTCACCTTGGTCGTCTGCTCCAGTGAGCATGTTCCTGTGAGCATCCAGCTCTGAGTAACCAAAGGACAGCAAGTAATTACGTACAGCTGTTTCTGCTTTAGTACCTATTGCTTTAGCCTTACTCATGGTCTCCTCTGCTAAAGTTGTGGTATGCCAATCCTACCTAGAGACCGAGACCTGCAGCAAACTAGCGAGCCGCTGGTAACAGATGTAGATAGTGGCATTACTGCTATACATCATACACTAGGCCCAGAAGCTTTTCAGGCTAGCCCTGGAAGTCACCGTCATGATGGTAGGGACTCCCACAAGATTAACGTTGGCGACCTTGATGCTGACAGCGGAGATGTTGATTACCAGCCATTGGGCGGCACAGACGGAACCCAGCCGACCTTTAGTGGCGACCCCTTAATCACCGGAAGCTACGTTAAGTTCGGGCCGCTGTGCCACTTTCAGATTGATGTGGACTTTGACAACATCACTAGCTTTGGTAGCGGTCAGTATTACCTGACCCTACCCTTTGCAAGCGAGCACGCCTTCATAGTTCGCGACGGTTGCTTACATGACATTTCTGGCAGCGACCAGTACTCAATCAGTGGGCACTGTGATGCTGGCACCAATGTTCTGCAGCTTTATAGCACCGCTTCTAATGGTCGCGACGTGCCATTTACCCCCAGCACTCCCGTTGGACTTGCTACCGCAGATAATTTTCACATAGCGGGCACATACCACATAGAGCACTAAGTAAGGTAGAATAATTGCATGCCAGCTGACATCGTAATTAAGATTCGCAGAGGCACCGCTGCTGAGTGGACTTCTGCTAACCCGACGCTCGCCGCAGGTGAGCTTGGCTTTGAAACCGACACCGCTCGCTCGAAGCTTGGTGACGGCACTACTGCCTGGACTAGCTTGGGCTATACGGTCGGTGACTCTTCTGGCGTTGGAACCGTTGAATGGACTTCGGTTGTCGACAAGCCCACAGAGTTCCCCCCTGCTGCTCACACTCACACCAAGAGCGAGATAACGGATTTTGCGCATACTCACGTGATAAACGACATCACGGACTATGATGTTACAGCAGGGACGATTTTGTCCGACACTGCCCCAGGCTCTCCCGTTGCGGGATTGAAGTGGGTCAAGACGACAACAATGCAGCAATATATTTACTTTGACTCAACTTGGGTGGAGATTTAAACATGGCTCTTACTTTCCCAGCTAGCCCTACAATTGGCGATGAATTTACAGGCGGCGGATTTACATGGACTTGGACTGGCGCAAGCTGGGACAAGGTTACCGCCAGCGGCGGTGGCGGTGGAGCAAACGGGTTTTACCTATCCCTCGGCACCGCCGGAAACACAAACTTTGAGCTAGTTTCCCCACAGCCTGCTGGCGTTTACTACATTTCAACTGAGCTTAGCGACACTACTTACGACATCTATGCAATAAACAGCTCTGGTGACTTGGTTGGCTATACAACTGGAGACAGGCTTGTTGCTACAGACGAAATTACTGATGTTGTTGTAATTGGCGGAACTAGCGATGATGTTGTTAAGTTTGAGACTCGCAGCACTACATTTACGACCTCAAAGAGCAACATTGACGATGGCGCACCAGCATTCATCACCAGCGTTAGCGTCAGCGAGCTTGAGAGCTTTGATGACACCACGGTTGTTACTGGTGGAAACTTTGCAACCGATGTCGAGGTTTACTTCGTAGGCACTGACGCCACAGACCGTGCAGCCAAGGTCATTGTACGCAACTCTTCGACTGAGCTTGTAGTGACCAGGCCAGACGACATGCCTCCTGCCTACAACCCATACGACGTAAAGATTATCAACCCAGGCATCAACATCCCTGTCGAGGCTTCGACTCAGCACATTTTGGATGATGCAGTAACTTCTGGAACAAACCCAAGCTGGGTTACCACTTCTCCAATTTTCTGGGAGCAGGGGGCAACTACTGAAATTACCCTAGTTGCCGAAGACACTGAAGCGTCTGACATTGACTACGCTATCGTCTCAGGCTCCCTGTGGGCTGGGTTTTCGTTAGACGGAGAGACGGGAGTTATCACTGGTGACGACTCTGCGCTGAACTCTGGCGACTTGATGACCTTTACAGTTCGTGCAACAGACACAGCAGGAAACACTTCAGACAGGTCGTTTGACGTCTATCTAAACAGCTATCCTGTTAACAGCTTCTACTTTGACCCATTTGCAGCAGCTGGGGACTTAGAAGATTTGTTGCTGTTTGACATGAACCTGTAAAGAAAAACTGAATACTATCCGCTACAATAGAAACTAACTGAGCTAAGGAAAAAAATGGCTTCTACATACAAGGTACTGGGTCAAACAAGGCCCGCCGACACATCTGTGGCTGACTTGTACACCGTACCAGCTGGTGGACAGGCAGTCATTTCAACCATCATCGTGGCGAACACTACTGCTACTGATGCAACCTTCGACCTATACGTGCGCCCAGATGGCGCTACTGCAGATGAAGGTACCGCAATTGCTTTTGGCACAACCGTCAAGGCAAACACCTCGCAGTCAATCACCGTTGGTGCAACTGCAGACGCTGCTGATGTTATCTCTGTTAAGTCTGGCACTGCAAGTGCAGTGACCTTTACTGCATTCGGATTGGAGATTGCATAATGGGTATCGGTACAATTGGAGCGGTTTCCGCTTCAAGCTCTTTTCAGCCAGCTGGTTCAGCTGAGCTTGTCACCAGCCTCAAAGTCAAAGGTTTTGAGAAATTTTCTCTAAGCGCTGGAAATTACGTTGTACATGCAGACCAGGAAATGGCTTTTTTTGACAATGGTAAATTTCTTGGCTACATTGAAAAAAATGGCTCTGGAGCAATTTCATTATCTGCAAGTTCTTCTAACGTTACCGCCGAAGCCTGCAGTATTAATTGGGAAAGAGTCGATACAGGCGGCGGGACATCAGTTCCAGCTTCTAGCCTTTACTCGTATAGGCCATATTCTTTTTCTACTGATGGGCAAACTGTTTGCGAGCTTCACACCAATAGCAACCTTTACGTTTCTACCGACGGCGGAGAGACGTACGGTTCTGCAATAGGTTACAACACCGTTTGGCCGAACGGCAACTCAAGTGGTTATCATGCTTGTAGTCCAGCTGTTGCTCCAAACGGAACAATTTATGTTGCGCCGTATGCTCCACAGGGCGGCAGCAACAGGGTTTCATTCAGTACTGATAACGGAGCAACCTGGGGCACCATCGGCCGGCCAGACGCTAGCTACGATTACGGGGCGGCGGTAGGTCGTGTGGGGGACAAGATAGTTGTCGTATACTCATACAACAGCAATCAGTCTCAATCAATGATAGCAATTTTTGACCCCTCTGTATCCACCTCAACTCCTCAACACTACTTTTACGTGACCGGTATTCACCCCAGTGGTTTCAACTTTAGTAGTGCAAGTTATTACATGGGTATTGCTCCGATACCGGGGTCAAACCGAGCAAGAGTACTCTGGTATGACAACACATCTAGCACTAGCTATACATATAGGTACTACGACTTAAATCTAGACTCCATGCCTAGCAATGCCAGCAGCGGTGGCTACACTGGCAGCACCTACGGAATAGATAGCCAGCCGCAGCAAAACGCGTACTATTTTGGTGAGCCAGAAAAGCAAAAAGTGTTTTTCCCATATCACACACAGGCTACTTACGCCGCTGGTTACGTAGGGAGTGCCTACCTTGATGGCACAGGCGCACACTGGACTTATTGGGCGCATTACTCGCATCAAGGAGAAGGAAGTTATAGCACTGCTTATTCGTCAACAAATTCAGCTTTTGGACTAAATAATGCTTTTGTTCCAACTTCGAGGACAAATGTTAGGGCTGGCGATACTGCCAATGTGAGTACCTTTTATGCAACTACATTTATATTCGACCAATATACTAACTCAGCGGCAAACATGTATAGCATAAACCGTGATGTTAACACTCACAGGATTTCTCCAGAGCCAAAGGAGGGCAGCTCGAGTTACCGTGCAAAGAAATTGCCTAGTGGTGACTATATTCTGCCTGGCAGAAACTTCAAAGCAAAACCTGCTAGTGTTTACATTTACTCGGAGGTCGCATAATGACACAGAAAAAAATTACAATTATTGAAACAGAAAATGGCAGTCACTACGTTGAGCAAGAGGGTTCAATGCCCTTGACAAATCTTCCTTCAGATTTGGAAGAAACTCTCAGCATAATTAAGCCAACAACCGATGGTGAGATTGAGCTTCCAGATGGTTCGGTAATTACTGGCACTATGAATGATTTCATAATTCCAGAAGTTACAGTAGAAGAGCCAGCTGCAATTACTGAGGAGCCAAGTGCCTAAGCTAAGAAACGTTGTAACAGGCGTAGTGAAGGACTTGCCCGCCCGCTACGTCGGGCTGTACCCCTACGAGCTTGTTGAGGACGAGCTTGAGGCCGTGGACGTTAGCGGCTACGTTGAGGGCGCTAAGGACGGCGATGGCGATGGTCTTGTTCAGGACGGCACCCCCTTCCAGCGCGAAGAGGGCGCCGAGCTAAGCGAAGACGAAAAAGTCGAAGCAGTTAAGAAGTCTAGAAAAAAGTCAAAGTAGCTGTTATAGTACATTCAAGCAAACCTTTAAGGAGAACTTGAATGTTAGAAGGACTTGCACCCAAACAGAGAGAGCATATCTGCTCTTTGATGCAGAAGGCTGCTGAAGAGCTTGACTCAACTGACCTGGAAATCCTTGTAAACGCCTTAAACGATAAGCGCTTTTCCAACAACGGCCTGGCTGAGTCTCTTACTGAGAGGGGCTTCAAGGCTACGGAAACGCAAGTTCGCAGGCACAGAGTAAAGAAATGTGCTTGCCATTATGCTGGGTAGCCTAAGGCCAGAGCCACAGTGGGACTTGATTCATCAAGCCCAGCCTGTGGTTATCACAGCACCAAAGCCTGCTAAGCAGGTAAAAACAAAGCACAAAGTCGCCATAGCGTTGCCTGACCCTCAGATTGGGGGCAGGCAGCTCTTTGACGTTGGCTGGGATGCTTTCCACGATGAAGCTGCCATGGACGTGGCGCTTCAATTGATTTCTTATCTAGAAGAGACAGACAGGGTTGACTGGGTAATAAACCTAGGCGACTTCCTTGACCTTCCATCTCAAGGCCGATTTGACCAAGAGGCTGGCTTTGCCGGGACAACCCAGAAAGCTATTGACCGCGGACATCTGTTCCTGCAGCAACAGCGTGCAGCCGCTGGCCCTAAAGCCGATATTGTTCTCATTGAGGGTAACCACGACCGCCGTATGGAGAAGTTTATTCTCTCTAATTCTGCGTCTGCGTGGGGGCTGAAGCGTGCTAACATGGACGAGCTGCCCGTAATGAGCATTCCCTATCTTTTGCGTTTGGATGAAATAGGAGTCGAGTACATTGACGCATACCCCGCAGGGGCCTTCTGGCTCACCCCAACATTCAGAGCAATCCATGGAAACAAAGCAAGGTCAAACGGCTCGACAGCGGCGGCTTACACGAATGAGAGTCCCCATATCTCTACCATTTTCGGCCATAGCCACAGACTCGAAATCCAATCCCGCACTGTATTTGACGGCAGAGGAGCTATCAGTTCCGTTGCAGTCTCACCTGGATGCCTTTGCCGAGTCGATGGCGCAGTCCCTTCAGTTAATGGAAGCACTCACACGGACGGAAGCCCAGCGAAACACTTCGAGAACTGGCAGCAAGGCATCACAGTAATCACAGTTGATGCTGAGGAAAAAGCTTTTGTTGAGCTAGTACAGATACGTGATGGAGAAGCTTGGTTCAGGGGCAAGCACTTTAAGGCTAATCGTCGAGCTTAGGCAATGTGCCGTGGCGACGAGCCTCATCTCGTCTACGTTTATCTTCAACGTGAACTTCCTCGTCTGGTGCTAGCGTGACCGTGTCGTGAGGGATTGGCTCCATTGGGTTGCCGTCATCATCTAACGGCCAGAACGGAACAGAAGCATCGACTTTGCCATCCTCTGTGACTGGTCTTTCCCCGTAATACTTATCATTTGCACCATGCCAACGATTGTGACATTCAGCGCAAATACGGTGTATGTTTCCCTCAACATTGCGCATCGTGTTTTTATCGGGGCCGTGATGTATAGCCTCTGCAGGATGCCCTGGACAGCCAATGATTGGTTCAACACCTCCGCCAGCGTAACGAAGCCAGGCCCACTCGCAGACCATCCCTGCGTTAATAGGAAACTTCTTAGCCGCCTCTTTGCGTCCAGTCGAAATAGGGTCAGCATATTCATCCAGAGCCTTCGACCCAGTATAGCCTTCGAAGTACGCTTCGATTTCCTCCTCAATGGCATCTACAGGCCCCTTTCCGCCATCCATAGAGAATGCGCCATTGCAGCAGCAAAAGGCGTCTTCAGCAAGATTATCATCCCACATCTCCTGGCATTCGTCATGATAGCCAGCTTTGCAGGCGAGGCAAGCTTCTTTAGTCTTCTTCATCCCTACCAAATTCTACTTTGTACAGGTAGATTCCCTGATAGGCGCGGCGACCGTGTGCAGCACGTATTGGGGATATCGGAAGCCTCATTCGCAGCTCTCGGATGAATGGGGTCATAGCGAGCGCCGTCTCTCCTTCTTCCTGGCACCACTGTCTGTAAGAGTGCAGCAAGTCGGAGGAGTTGACGGAAGCCAATGCGTTCTGAGCAACACAGTCCTCGATGTACTTGGACATGTGGTCTTCTTCGAAGCGGTATTCTGTGGTTGCAAGCTTGACCGAGTTAGGCTCAGTAAGTCCTTGTGCAAGAACTCTCTTGGCACCCTCAATCATCCAAGCTAGGACACCTGGCCCCTCTTCTTTTACAATCTCTTCTGCCAAGCCCTGTTTCTGCAAAGCATCAGGTACTTGGTAGCTAAAGTCAATCTTCCTGAGTCTTCTCCAGAAACCAGAGCCACCAGAACGAACCGAAGGTAGGTGGTTCAGGGCTAGGAACAGCGTGTGAGACGGCTTGAAGTCAAAGAAGTCCTTGTACATCTTGCGTGCAGAGATGATGTCTCCACCGGTAAGCATCTTGACCCTAGACTCGTTGAACCTTCCGTCAGGCCTCGTCTCAGAAGCAATTGCCATACGAACACCTCGTAGGTTTGCAATCTCTGTTGAGTGCTGGACGCTGTTGCTATCAAGCAGGAAGTTTTCAGGCATTGTCCTGGCGTAAGAGCCCAGAATCTTGGCTGCAATGTCTAGCAGGGTGGACTTACCATTGGCACCCACACCTACCAGAACTGGCAGCACGTGCCACCTAACTTCCCCAATAAGGGCCACGCCCAGAAGCTCCTGGATATAAGAGATTCTGTCGTCGTCAGTGATGACAAGCTTCAGGAACTCCTCCCATTTGGGCGTGGCTGTTTTGGCTGGCGCTACTGCCGTCTGCATGGTGTTGAAGTCCTCGAAAGGGTCAGCTTCACGCAAAACGCCAGTGGCCAAATCTACAATTCCATTTGGCGTACAGAGTTCTGTGGGATTGGCGTCGAGAAGATGTGGCTCGAGAATGATGTCAGGAACCGCCTCGGCTAGGCCGACAGCATTGCTGATGGATGCGCGGGATAGTGAGCGCTTAGTCCAGTCAAGCCCAGCTTTTGTGCCGTCTTTTGCACCAAAGGCTAGGGCTGATTCTGCTGCAAGCCTTTCGACGCCTCTTGAGCTGTCCGATTTGTAGCTGCTGTTCTCCCACTTGTGCCATCCAAGTTCAGGCACGTAAATAAACTTGCCCCTTGCCACGTCGGCTAAGCGCTCTGCGTTAGCGACATCGGTGTACTTGAACGAGTCCATTGGCAGCACGATTTCTGCTGGCTGAGTGGACAACGCCAAGCTACCGCTGGTACTTGCTGGCTCGGAGCTGCGCTCTTTTGGGAGGTCAGGTACTGAACTTAGGTGCAGCTTGTGCACGTGATTGCGTACCTCGCTGGCTACCTTAGCTTCGTCAAAGGTTGAGACGAGCTGCTTGGCCCAGCGGAACGCCGTCTGAACCTCTCCTGGATTCGGTTTACGGCGCTCGCCGGAATCTAATAGGTCTAAGAACTTTGCTTCGACAAGACGAGACGCCTCAGCAAACCCATCCTGAGTGAAGCACCCGTGCCTGACAGAAGCGTAGAGTTTAATTGCGGTTGAAACAAGCCAGGGATGACGCGCCTTTGGTCTTGCCTTATCGATGGAATCCACAAGTGAAAGAGTCCACGTACAGTCCTCTGACGCAACGCGCCAATCTTCTGGTGGCGATACAACGACAAACTCACCAACAGTCGTGTTGTCAGATACAAATCCGTACGACTCGAGCGCCTCAACAACTTCTGATAGCTGAAGCGGGTAGGTGTGGTCATTGAACTCAACCTGTACGGGGATGGGGTTGGAAGCATCCTTGTGATTTATTGTACCTGGAGCACGCAAAACACGGGGTAGGTCTGACACATTGTCGACCTTGCCACCAAATATCTCAGCGGTTCTCTGGACTAGCTGTCCAAACCTGCGGGAGATTCCAGCAATCATTGAGCGGTTTAGGTCGTCAATGTCGCCGTCTTCGATAGCCCAGTATGGCTGCAGGCCGTGCCCTGAGTGCACGATTGCAACTGGCTGGCAGTTCAGAATGTCAGATAGGGCGGCGATAACCTCGCGTGCCGTAGCTTCGTCTCCGATTCCCTCGTCTTTGAAGTCGAGGTCTGCCCATAGGGCGTTAAGTCTTGTGATGTCATTGACATCGCCTCGGGTGTTATTCGAGGTAATTGTTGCTTCGTCAACAGAGTTGACCATGGTGTAGACGTTCATGCCGTTGGCAGTTAGCGTCTGTGCAAATATATCCGCATTCGATAGCGGAAGCATCTTAGAAGTCCACGAATTTTGGGGGCCAAAGTAGCAGACAGTTACCTTGTCTGACTCGGTTTTTCCTAGCCTCGTGAACAGTTCCAGAATGGGTCTGTCGTTCACTTTAACTCCTTAGGAAGAGAGCGACCCCGAGAGGAAAGGAGACGAAACTCTCGGGGTCTACCCTAGTGTAGCAAATTAGATTAGCTCTAGGACTTCCGACTCAACGATGTCCTGAGGTATTTGAGTGGCCAGAGCAATCTGGTCGGCAGATACACCAGAAGCCGCGAGGCTCTTGGCTAGGTCTACCTTATCCGCTGGATAGTCAGAAAGTCCTGACTTCCCCTTGGACTTGGCTGGGGACTTGGCAGCAGGCTTCTTCTCTGCTGGAGCATCGAACTGGTCTTGTGCAAAGTACGCACGTGCAGCCTGAGCGTCGTCCTCAGTGAACGGTGTAAGAATAAACGGTGCTGACTGACCTGGCTTGGATGTGCCACGGCCTAGTCGACCAAGGACTGGCTTGCTGTTGCCAACAGATGGCTTGAGCGTACCAATCAGAGCAGACTGGAAGAACAGAACATTGTCGTGCTCCTCGTATCCGTTCTCGCCGTCCAGCACGACTACACGGGCAGCGATAGCGTCGCTCTCGCCATAGTCGGTCTTGATGCCGGTACGGTGTTCCGTAGGCCAAACCAATAGCAGGTGGCCTTGGTAATCTGCAGGGCGGAACGTGCTACCCGCTGCAGGTTGTGAGAAGTTATCTTCGAAGTAGGTCACTTCGTCTCCTATCTTTTGTTGTAAGGGGTTGGTTGGGCAAACATGTCGTCCTCGTAAGGGACTTCCTGCTCGTCCAGCGATGGATAATCATGGCACGAAAAACAATCCTCAGAGGTAGCGCACATCTTTAGGAACTCGTTCAGGTCTTTAGCCTGAGAAGCCTCCTCGTAGATTTTATTCACCCTTTCCAGGGCGTCTATTGCTACCTGTTCATCGTACTTCTCGTACCAGAAGTAGCCTGAGTTCATTGAGATGTCGTTGCGAGGATAAAACTTCACAGCGACTTCGTTGACCTCAAAGCCAAGTTTAGTCCAGCCATACCCGTACAGATGGGCCTGTATCTTGTAGGTATTGCCTGGGCCTTTTTTGGGAAGCGACTTTAGTTTGGTCGCACCCACAACCTTATGGTCAATGACGGTGCCTGTCTCCTTATCAAAGAGGTCACAAGAACCCCAGATGTCGACACCACCAACTTCACCAATAGGAAGCTTAGTTTCGATAAGCCAGCGAACTTCTTCCTGCTTATCGTTTGCTGCTCTAAAGATTTCTTCGAGCTGAGCGTGGACAGCTGTGCCAATGAAGGGAAGCCATGGCATTTCACCAATCGTCTCTATCGGTAGCTTCTCCATGCCCATCAGTTTGCGAGCAAGGCAGCGGACGCAATCGGTTCCAATTTCACTTGGCCCGATGGTCTTCTGCAGCGAACGTGGCGCATTTACAATTGCGTCAAAGACGACATCGTCAATCGCCTTATTCGTCGGGTGTATCACCTGTCTCCTTATTCGCAATGTCCTCAAGGTTTGAAATGCCTTGGGTGACTACTGCTGCTGCATCGTCAATCTCTTCAGCGAAAGCTATCTGAACCATGTCTTGGATGTTGGGAGAAATCCAAGCTTCGACAACGGTCTTAGCCATCTCGATGTCTTTAGACTCTACCACCTTTACCAAGAACATTGCAAAGACAGTCAGCAAAGTATTAGCTTTCATGACGATAACTACATCTTCATCTGAAAGTCTCTTATTTTCTAGCAGTGTCGATTCGGCTTCGCCGTACCGAACTACTTCAGTTGCAAGCGTGCTTACAAGTGCAAGCAACGCATCGTCTGATAAGAAAAGCTCGTTCTCGTCTGACATTTATCTCCTTAGTTGAGCAAGTATCTGTCGTGCAAAGTCAACGCCCCTAGAGCCGTCAAGCAGTTCACGAGAGATTGCAAATCGCTCTGAGTTTTCGCCAGCTATGGCGAGGTCGATACTGTCGCTTGACAGCAACCACCAAATGGTTACACGGTGGATTCTGGACAGTCGGTCAATGCGGTCTTCTACCTGTTCTGCATCGTCAGATGAGTAAGGCACATCAAAGAACACTAAATCGTCTGCTGCGTCTAAGTCAATGCCAACTCCCATATTCATGGATAGTAGCACCACCCTCAGACTATTTTGAGGGTCTTGAAACTCGGATTGTATGCGAGCACGCTCTGTCTGGGACGTGGAGCCGTCGAGTATCTCGACCTGGATACCCAGCTTAGTCAGCTCTCGCTTGAGCCAGTTGAGTACTGCAACGAAGCTAGAGGCTACTACCACCTTTGACGGGAAAGAGATGTCGCCATCGGATTGGGAAGAAGCAACGGATTCCATGTAGCCTCTAGCTTCGAGCCATTCAACTAACCAGTTGAACTTGTTGCTGGAGAAGGAATCGCCAATACGGTTATTGTCGAAGTCCCATCCAGAAGTTATAGCCAGCTGTCTGCTGCGCAATGCTGTGACTGCTGCTGACTGCTTATCCCTACCGGCAAAGAAAGCCTTGACCATGTCCATGTAGGACTTCTTCTGTGGCTTCTCCATGTCAATGTTGACATTGATGTACTGCTTGGGCGGTCTGCCCTGCTGTATCTCTGCCTTGGTACGGCGGATAAGGTAAAGCTTGTCCCTGGCGACCCAGTCCGAGGGGGAGCGGAGCTGCTGGGGAACAACAATGTCCCTAGTACGGCCGCCAGGAAGTCTGATTGTCTGATTTTGCATAATGAAGTTTGTGTACATCCAGTACTGATGATTGGTGTACACCTCTGGGAAAAGAAACTTGAGTGTGCCGTAGCGGTTTTCTAGCTTGCTACGGTCTGGCGTTCCACTCACGGCAAGCCTGAGCGGGTCTTGCGATGTCTTGAGCTTCTTCAGCCCACGCCAGAACTGTGTCATGTTGTAAGTCGAGTCTGTCGACGTTGGCAGAACTCTGTGGGACTCGTCGATGACAATTGCATCGTACGTGAAGTCAAACAGCGCAGGTACACGGCGCTCGCCGCTAGGTGAGATAGCTAGAGCGTCGTGATTAGCGATAACTATTGCAGGAGAAAGCAGGCCTGCGAGCCTATCGTTTTTTACCTGCGCTGAGCCTGTTGTCAAATCGTAAATGTTGACACCCAATGGGGCCACAAACCGCATGACATGGTCTTTTAGCCATGTGGTTTTAGCTGGGAACTTTGGAGCTAGGATAAGGCTCACACCATTCGTGAAGCACCCATCAACCTCGAGGGCTGCCAGGCTCATCAAGGTTTTACCGCTGCCAGGCTGGTCTGCTAGCAAAACCCGCCTGTTGTCAACGATGAAACCAACAGCTTCTTTCTGTGGCTCCCAAAGGATGTCAGTAATCATTAGGTGAGTGACCTCGCCTCTTTGGTGAGTCGAAGCACGGTCACTTCATTATCTACATAGAAGTCCGAGAACTTCTCGTAGGGGAAGCTCTTCTTGATAAGAGCTGTGTTGAGAAGGGTACGGTTCTCCTTTGCGAGCGTCGCATAGGCTTTCTTGCCTACGACTAGCTCGCCCGTACCCTCCTCAAACATATTTACCAGCATCTCGCGCACTGCAGCGCGAGACTCCTGAATCTTGGTCTCTTCCTCGCCAAGCTGCTTGTACTGCTTGATGAGGTTCCTGACCATAGAAGCCTTAGCGGTTGGAACCACTGTCTGTGGGCTTGTCACCTCTTGTATTTGTTTTACGGCTGGCATCTTTCTCCTTTCCGTCAACCGTGGACAGAATCTCTTTCATCACACCAGCATAGCCAACAAGGTTGGCGATGTCATCTAATTTAGCTAGGCGTGACTTTACCATCTGCTCTCCATTCATCTCCAGCGAGATTATATAAGTATCTTTCTGAAGCTTTAGTGGCATGACTGTTAGTAGTGCAGCCATACCGTAGTCGTCATTCTGGGACTTGACGCTACCGATGAACTCATAGGGTCTACCGTTTATTGCCTTGAACCCCATCTCGCTTAGACTGTCTGAAACGAATTGCGATATTTTGGGAAGCTTCCCTGTATGACCCATGGTCTCTGCGTAACTTCTTTCTGTCTAGTGGGGTAAGTCCACCCCAAACTCCGTACTCTTCTTCGGCCTCTAGGCCATAGATTGCACACTGCAACATAATAGGGCAGCGTCTGCACATGTTCTTTGCCATGCGCAAGTCAGAGATGGCAGCGTTCCAATCATCACCAAAAAACAAATCAGGATAGCTGGTGCATGGCACCTGCTCATCTGCTTCGTCAATGGCATCCTGAAGTTCTTGCCACAGCTCGTAATGCTTGCGTGTGCGTAAGAAAGCCTTAGCTATCTTGGGCATGGGACTCTGCCTTGGCAATGCCGTCAATCAGTTCCATATGTTCCCTGAACGATGGCATAACCGTGACCATGCACTTCTCTACCTGTTGGCCAATGCGCAACACAAGCTCATCGTCCTCAACATCGCGTCTTATTGCAATTGTCGATAGCATTTTGTCGGTGTCCATGTCATAGGTCACAGCAATCTCTGCAACTATTTTCATAGAAGCATCGCTGTCCTTACGACTAAGTTTGTACTTGTTCTTGCGCATCTGTCTCCTTATTTAGTTGGAATCGTGTGTGAAGTCCGGTAAAGCTCCACATCTTTCTTGTCGTATCGAACGGCAGCACTGTTGGCACCGCCGTATTTGAAGTATTTGGGGCCACGGTTACGGCTACGCCACTTTTGTAGCGTGTTGAGCGTGACGCCTAGGTAGGCACTGACTTCGGCTGAGGTCATTAGCTCATGCTGTACCTCGCCAGCTCCCACTTCGCTAGGGTGTTGTTCCATATCCAATGTCTCTCACCTCCGTCTGGTACTTCCTCAATCCTGCGGACAATTTCTTGAGCAATGATTATCTGGTCAGTAAAGATTTGTTTATCCCTGGCATCTTCGAACAGCTTGTCAGCTGTCCTGCCATCATCGGCGTGAACAGAGTAAATGGTATTTACTGAGTACTCAAACCTTTTTGGGGAGGTAGTCGTAAGCTCTGACTCGTCCATCTTCTTTCTCCTTATAGCCTGTGAGAATGATTATCTCACCATCTGAGTCGGTAGTCAAAATTGCATCTGGGAAGATGTACTTGACCGCACGCTCTAGCGTGCTGTATCGCATGAAGCTAGCTGTAGGCTTCTTCGTCTTCGAGTTCTTCAATGTGGGCATACTCCTGAAACTCCGAATCGTCTGACTTGAACTTGTCCTTACCTTCAGTCTGCATTATCTTCCATGCCATGTCAGCAGCCACGCTCTTGGTGGCTGCCTCCACGACAATGGTGTGGTAAACATCTTCGGTAAGGGTTACCTCATACCTTGGCATTAGATAGATAGCCTACGGTCTGAAGTGGTGTAGTAGGTGTCGTCCTCAGCCTTGAGTACGCTGATGCCGTCCTTACTGGTGAACATAATCTTGACAGGTCGAACACCGCTAATAATTGCCAGGGTCTCTGCCTTGCCAACCTTGCGGTGACCTAGGTGCCAAATGTCCGGTAGCTCAATGTTGAATCTAGCTACCTTCTTGTATCCCTTTGTCATTTGTATCTCCTTGTGTCGCTATCAATAAAATCGGATGCTTGAGCGACCCACGCACATCCGAGTTCTTCTTCAAAGGTTGGTGAGTATACTGCCAGCTCACCAGCCCTCGTGTCAATATCAAACTTTTTGTTGAAGTCTTCGCCAAAGGCAAAGAATAATTGTGAGGTGTTAACTGTCTTGACTAGCTCACGATTATGGATGCACTCGACCTCGACAGGCCCGTCATCTATCTTGGGGTACACAAATCTATGCACTACTCCTCCTCTGTTATCGAGAGCTTGATGTCGCCGTCTGTCCAATTGGTTACGCCTTCATACCAAAGCTCTCTGGCTTTATCCTTTGCTTCTTGTCGTGAGTCTGCCTCTACGACAACAAAGCCGTTGTCAATCTGCTCAATCTTGATTGTGAACGCTGCCATTATTTCTCCTCTCCCCACAAGATGTAATGAAACTGTGGGTCTTGGTCGTATACCCACCAATCGTCATCGTCCGTTATCTCTAGATAGCGGGCGACACGCTCGGGGGTAGCTTCTACTCTTAGCCATGTATCTGAATCTGTGTGGCCGTCATAATCGGGATAGACAGCCATCAGCCACAGAGGCGGCTCATGGGCAGGGGAGTCATCCCAGACGTTGAGGCCAAAGCCTGTGATTTTTTTCACTGCTTTACCTCCATCCACATGTGTAGTTCTTCATTTAGCTCCATTGGGTTGGAGCTCATTAGGTGGAAATCCCATTCGGTGTCTTTGAAGCGGTCGTAGGACTTGTAGTTATTTAGCCTAGCTTCAAGTGTATTTAGGGCATCATCGTAATTCGCTCCACTTATGTCCTCTAAGAGGACGGTCGTCCTGATTACCTTGAAATGAAACATTTGCATTGCTAGCACTCCTGTTCTACTCGGGGGGGGGTGCCCCTATCGCAAGGAGAAAAGGATAAATAACTTGCGATAGGGGCTGGCAACTACACCTGCTAATCCAAGTGAAAGCGGTAGTTGCGGTTAGAACACATCGCTATACGTGTGTTTAGTAGACACTAAGTCGCCCGACTTAGTGACATTGCCATAGTCCAACAGGCTTACGCCTGGCTCTTGGGCTATGAAGTATAACTCGTTGACCCACCACTCTCTATCTTCTTCTGGATAGTAGAGAAAGTTGCTGGCCTGCTCGATGTCTTCCTTGACCTCTATCCAATACTTGTTGGGAGGACTAGAGACCTCGGGGGTAGCCAATGCTTTTGGGAACTCCCAATCCTCCTCATCGTCCCATACATCGAACTCGTCAAGGTAGACATTAGTTGAGTCTTTGGCACCGGAAGTCTGGTGACGGTAGTAGTTGTAGTTGTAGGCACCGTAACCTGAGTTCTGTGGCTCGGGTAGCATCTGTGTACTGTTGATAATGCCGTGCTTGATTGTGTAGTAGTCAAGCTCGCTAGGCTCGTGCATCCATGTGGGCACGAGGTCAAGCTGAATAAGTACACGCCATAGCAACTGCTCGGTACTAGCAAAGACGAACGAGCCGTCCTCGATGTGTGCAACACATAGCGGTGAGTGCTGATACCTAGCAAGGTGCAAGGTGTCAGGGTCACGGCGGTCAAGCCATGCAATAGCGGCATCGCCGTCAAGACGGTCAATGCTGGCAATACCGTGTTGCTCGATAGTAGCTGGAATAACACTGGTGTCAACAGCTGGCAACTGGCATGAGATAGTCGTACGCACTTGGTCGTGGTTGTAGATGACACCGTTGTGTACGAGTGCAATGTTGCCGTCAGGTGAGATAACTGGATGATTGTTGCGGTTGTCGTGGACTGAACCGTGGGTAGCAAGACGGGTATGCAAGATAACCGTGCGTGCTTTGCGAGGCAGGAACTTGAGTGACAAGCTACTGCCGGGCTGTGGTGCTGAGTGGTAACCCATAGCACCGTCATGTGAATAGGCAAAGCCAGATGCCATGTAGCCTCTGTCTTCGATAGCCGTCAACATAGCGTTAGCTAGCTGGCGGGACTTGACTTTGGAATTGGGTGTCAAGCTGAACCCTGCAATACCACACATAGGCGGCTCCTTTCTATTATTTCTATTCGGGGGGGGCTAGTGCTTGTGCTATTTACGCACCCACACTTAGCACTCGGTTGCGCTCATGTCATAGTAAGTAAGCGACTTGTCCGCAAACAGCTGGTTGCTGGGCATCTCGGTACCGTACTTGCGGAGTAGGGCAATGACATCATCGAGTTGACGGCAAGCAGTCCATTCTCGTTGGGCAATACCTAGTTTGGATACATTGACCATTTCACGAACGAACCATGCCCACCTAACGAGATAGTCATAGTCATACCATGGCCCCATAGCACGGAACTCGATAGTGCCGTGGTGTCTGAGGGCATGGAGATTTACATCAGAGTACCTGTCTTGTGGCGAGTCATTGACTAGGTCACGAGGACTAGGTACTGAGTCGGGGTGGAGGTTGCGATACTTGCGTACCTGTTGTAGCCACCACCTGAGAGTGTCAACAGTAGTTGGCCTGCAATAGTTGCGTACTTGCCTACGATAGATAGGCTCGAGCAACTTCTCGATGATTGAGTAGTTGAGTAGCAACCTACTGACATCAGCAATACTGAGGTCACCGGCACCGACATGGACATGGATACCCGGCGAGGTATCTTCGTCCTCTCTGGCACCTAAGTCACCGCATAGCTTGCGCAAGCCACGACTGTTGTAAGACTCGAGGATAGGTGAGACATACTCACGGCCAGACATACTGTTCGTGCAATCGTCATACTCGCAATGTTCGCCGTTGTAGCAATCATCGCAATCGCAATCGCAACCGCATGACAATGAGCCGTCATCTTTGTCTTCCCAACCTATTGGCCTAGATGTCTCGTTGGCACGGACAGTCTCAATCTCTATACCCCATGTGCGACTGGCATCGGTGCCAGTGTCAGCAAGTGGGATAGCTTGCCATGAGGCATAAGCCGCATCAGCAGGCTGAGGTGTAGTGGCCTTGATTGTCTCCCAGAACTTGGTAAACCGCTCGCCAGACTGTTGTAGTTTGAGCCTGTCAATGCGTGCTTGCCTAGTAGTCTGCTCTGACAGCAGTTGACTGCGTAGTGAGAAGATGTCACTGGTATCTAGCTTGATAGCAGAGCCACGAGCATACTGCTCGAGTATCGTATTGACACGAGCAATAGTCAGGTGCTGAGTCAGCCCCAATCGAATGTCCCATTGGTAATTCTCGTGGTTACTCGCAAAGCTAATGCCGTAAGCATCAGATAGCTTGTCACGAAGTGAATCCATGACGTTCTGCCGTCTGCTGAGCCAGACAGCGCGGTCGACAATGCCAACTGATGGATTGCCGGTATGTTCGTTGCGTAGCTTGGGCTCGGTAAAGACAAGAGGCAGATAGGCTTGGTCGTCCTCGTAGCCAGGAACAGGCGATAGTATCTCTGATAGCTCGCGAACAACTGATTCACGAGATAGCTTGTAATACCGACCGAGGTACTGACTAGGGAACTTGATGTCAAGGCCCGAGTGCTTGTATCTGCCGTCCCAACTACTGTCAACGATAAGCCGTGGCAATGCTTTCATAAACGCTTGCGTCCATTGGTAGCTACGCAAGATGTACTTAGCAGTTGCCTCTGCTTGCTCGAATGACTCTATTGAGTCCATGAGCTTGATATTGTCAATGTCAATAGGCCGAGTGCCGTAACTGCGAACAGCATCGTCGGAATAACGATAGCGATTGCTAAGAACATTGTTGAGACGCTCGAGGCAATCTGCTGAGTTGCTGGCATCGTCATAGATAGTGACATCATCAACGGTGAACATACTCACCTCCTTTTTCTTCAGATAGTTATTGGACATCGCCGTCAAACAACAGCGACACATAGTAACGAAATTTGCCAGCACCTAGTTCTACTCGAGGGCAGGGCTGTGGTGCTAACCATTCCGTAATCGAACAAATGTTCGAAACCTGTGGATAACTTGGCTGTCATCACGACATAGCTGTACATAGACGACATAGCTGACAAGCCTGTGGATAACTCTGTCATCAAAAAGGTACTTATCCACAGCCTGAAATGGGCACTTTGCCCAGTACTGTAGCCAAAGCTTGACAGCATGACAGCGTTGACAGCGAATTTATAAACTTTTTCTAAATGCAAGATGCTATGCATGAGTATCCAGAACTTTTTCTAAAATGCCGTTTTGCTGTCACGCTGTCACTTTATACCGAAACGGCTAGTAATGGCAAGTTATGTCGTCACGACATAGCTGACAGCCCTGTGGATAAACCTGTCACCCTCGCTGTCACCTGTTCGAACACTTGTTCGCCTACGATAAGACTCTTACGCCACAAGTTGGGCAATAGGCATAGTGGCTTACCCACGACAATTCATAGGACATACCGGCCTCTAAAGCACAGTTGTCGCAGTAATACTCCCCGAAATGGGGGTGCTGCTCGTCCTGATAATAAAACCTGATTTGCATTAGGTCGCTCCTAACATCACAAACACTAGGCAGATAACGAAAATTGCCCAGACAGTAATCAATGGGTTCATAATCTCTCCCTGCTAGTAATGGGTTATTTCGTCCCCGTCAGGGACAAACAATAACGAAATTTGCCAGCACCTAATTCCAT
>Ga0181606_10000295_pt1 | contig 40070 bp, 37 predicted proteins | sample 041ome_10_FD_132994 | JGI IMG/M metagenome (GOLD analysis project Ga0181606, IMG submission 132994) | Coastal salt marsh microbial communities from the Groves Creek Marsh, Skidaway Island, Georgia - 041412US metaG (megahit assembly) | ecosystem: Environmental > Aquatic > Marine > Intertidal... | reverse complement strand
GTAGTTTGCTGCCATTTCTATGGACTCACTTCTAAAGAAAATCCAGGCAATAAAGACGATGATCATAGTTGCTATCCATCTGGGAAATTGAAGCCAAGGTGCTGTGTCTTTTGAGATAAACCAGCGTTCCATCATATAGCTAAAACCGTGAATTGCTCCCCAAGCTACGAAGGTCCAATTGGCGCCATGCCAAAGTCCGCTCACAATAAAAACAATTAAAATGTTCGTGGTCAGTTTTACTCTTGAAACTCTATTTCCGCCCAATGGAATGAAAAGGTAGTCTCTGAACCAAGTTGAAAGTGAAATATGCCACTTACTCCAGAATTCACGAATCGATGTGGCCGTATACGGTGCGTTGAAATTGTCCATCAACTCAATTCCCAACAGCCGCGCAGTGCCTATGGCTATTAGTGAATATCCGTGGAAATCGCTGTAAATCTGGATGCCAAATAATACAGTTCCCAACACCAGCTGAAGAGACGAGGCTTCATTTTGTTGTTCGAATATTTGATCAACCATAGGGCTGATGTTGTCGGCAACGCACATCTTGATGAAAAGGCCGTATAAGATCAGTCTGCCTCCTTGTTGAAGAAAAGCGTACCTGAACTGTTGCTCAGTAAAAAGCTGCTTATGCAGGTGTGAAAAACGCTCAATAGGTCCAGCAACGAGCTGAGGAAAGAAGCTTACAAAGAGGGCGAATTTGAAAGGGTTTTTTTCTGGGACAGCTCGCCCGTAATACACATCAATGGTATACCCTAATGTTTGAAAAGTGTAAAATGAGATGCCAACGGGTAATGCAAAGCTCCAAAAGCTTTGAAAGTTTTCCAATTGCACTTCGTTGATGACGGATACAGGATGAAGTACATCGGCCATGAACCAACCAGAGTATTTGAACAAAGCCAATAGCCCCAGATTGGTAACGAGGCTTATACTCAGGCCTATTTTCTTCTTAATTTGATCATTCGCAGTTGCAATGTACTGCGCGGTGAAAAAATCCACAGTGGTGCTGAATAGAATGAGGCCGAGGTATTCTACTTTCCAGTAGCCATAGAAAAAGTAGCTTGCGGCTAACAGCAGCATCCATCGCCAGCGTTGGGGTAAAAGGAAATAAACAGCCACAACTGAAGGCAGAAAAATCAGAAATGGCAATGAATTGAATAACACGCGCTACTCTTTGTTTTTGGTATCGATAAATATGGTTACTGGTCCATCGTTTGTCAAATGTACGTTCATGTCAGCTCCGAATACACCTGTTTCAGTTGCTTTTCCTGTAAGGATCTCGAGTGTTCTGCAAAACGATTCGTACAATGGAATAGCTTGTTCTGGTCTTGCAGCTTTTATGAAACTTGGTCGTGTTCCCTTTTTGTATTTAGCGTGCAAGGTAAATTGGCTCACTATCAACACGCGGCCATCAACATCGTTGATTGACCGATTCATCAAACCTTCATCATCTGCAAATATTCTGAGGTTCACAATTTTATTGGCGAGCCAATCCGAATCTTCTTTTGTGTCTGCTTCTTCTATGCCAACCAAAATCAAGTATCCATGGTCTATTCTACCTGATTCTTTCCCAGCAATTGTGACTGATGCACTACTTACTCTTTGAACAATACTGCGCATAGCAAATATTTAGATCATGAATAAAAAAAATGCCCCTCACCTAGAGGAGCATTAAATATAGTCTTGACTTTATTACTTGCAAGTGCAGCCAAAAGCTTCAATAATAGTGATGGCATCCTTGTATTCAGATTTGCTGTCGAAGTCATCTTCACAAATCTCTTCTGTGTCACCAAAACATTCGCAGTCTTGGCATTTGCTGCATGATGTAAAGCTAATAGCGAATAGAGCAAGGCCCGAGAACAATAAGTTGGTTTTTTTCATAATAAATAATTTATAGATAAAGATATAGAATAAAATCAGGTACAGAAGTCTTATCATTCAAAAGTTACTCATGATATAATGTTGACTCAAGGTTTCAAACCCTTTAGCTCTTCGTAGAAGTGGACATAGTTTTCATATCGAAATATGGGAAGCCTGCTTTCTTCGTATTCTGGTTTCACCGCACATCCTGGTTCGTTGAGGTGTTTACAATTTCCAAATTTGCATTGCTCACTTAAGCGCACCATTTCAGGGAAGTAGTCTTTCAGTTCCTCGGGCTCCATGTCGATCAATCCGAAGCTCTTTAAACCAGGAGTATCTATGATGAAAGATGCAGGGTTGATCTCATGCATTTCGGCAAAGGTTGTGGTATGTTGCCCTTTTTCATTTGAAGCTGAAACGTGGCTTACTTTGGCTGAAATGTTTGGGTTGAGCGCATTGAGAAGTGAGCTTTTGCCCACACCGCTAGTACCTGAAAAGAGCGTGATTTTCCCTTCGATCAAGGCTTTTATGGTTTCAATCCCTTCATTTTTAGACACTGATATGGCTTCGCTTTCGTATCCAATGTTTCTGTAAGCAGCCCTTAAGTCTTCAAGGTATGCTTTCTCCTTTGTGTTGAGTAGGTCTGTTTTGTTGAAGACAATGCGCGCGGGAATTTGATACGCTTGAGCTGTAACTAAAAATCGATCGATGAAGCCAAATTTGAGCTTGGGCTCTTTTAGGGAGGTAACAATGACCGCCAAATCAATATTGGCAGCGATAATATGGGTTTCTTTAGAAAGTTTGGTGGACTTTCGAATGATGTAGTTTTTGCGCTCTTGTATGTGGTTGATAGAGAAATCTTCTCCCGTTTCGTCTATTTCAACAATATCGCCAACGGTAATGTGATTGGTATTTCTTGAATTAGCTGTGCGCAACTTTCCTCTTGATCGTGCATCGATTATTTTTCCATCGCTCAAGCGAACCTTATACCAACTGCCCGTACTTTTAACTACTAAGCCTTCCATATTCTGTAATTAACACCATGATTGTTCATAACCGATTTTAAATTGTTGAAAACTCGGTTAATAACTCAATATTTTCACAATAAGCTTCAATGAGCATGCAAAGTAACATTCTGTCAGCACTATTTCTTGCTGGAAATTTATTCTTCTTCAGTCTACAGGCGCAAGCGCAGCCTGCTGAACCTCGAATGTCTAAAATGGATTATATCGAGGAATTTAAGGATGAAGCCATTCGTGAAATGCACGCTACTGGAATTCCAGCGAGTATAACGCTGGCCCAAGGAATGCTTGAGAGCGATTACGGAAATAGTCCTCTGGCCAAATACGCCAAGAATCATTTTGGTATAAAGTGCCACAAAGGCTGGGAAGGGCCAACGTTCATTCAAGACGATGACGAGGCAAACGAGTGTTTTCGTAAATATTATTCTGCTTTTGATTCCTACAGAGATCACAGCGAGTTTTTGATGACTCGTGATCGCTACGCTTTTCTGTTTGATTTGAAACAAACCGACTACAAGGGTTGGGCACATGGCTTGAAAAAGGCTGGATACGCTACAAATCCAAAATATGCTCCGCTCCTTATCAAGATCATTGAAGAAAACGATTTGCACAAATACGACCATGTCAAGAAAATTCCTGAAAAGGAAGCCATAGCAGAGGTGAAAACGCCAAAATCCTATACGCGCATTGAATCTGTAGCTCAGGTGCCTTCCGTAAGTGCCATTGATGTGAGTGACAATAACATCAAGTTTGTTGTGGCTAGGAAGGGCGAGACCCCAGAATCGATTGCGGAAAGATTTGACATGGGGAGATGGCAAATCTTAAAGTACAATGACCTATCAAAAGGAGCACGCTTAATTGAGGGTGAAGTAATATACCTTCAACCAAAACGCAATAATGCACAGCAGGAATACCACACCGTGAGCCAGGGAGAGACCGTTCGAGAAATTTCTCAGAAATACGGAGTGAAAATGAAAACTATATACAAGTTGAATGACCTTTCTGGAGATGAAAATTTGCAGGCAGGACAGAAACTGAAAATTAGAAAAATGGGTTTGTTTGGGGCGATGCTTACTGGTCGCTAATCTGCAAGCTTATATACCAACATCTCTCGTTTACCATCTCCGATGATCAATTCCTGACTTCCATTTTTATCCAAGTCGGTAAGCAAGGCTTTTCCTGATCCTTTGATGGGCATTTTATCCAAAAGCCTACCTTCTAAATCAAGCAAGTAGAAATGCTCGCCATTTTGACTTTCCAATCCTATCCAACCTTTCATTTCAGAAATCAATTGGATGTTTTTCTTCAATTCTTCTGGCATCAGGAAGTCGAGTTCTACGTCTAGATTGCGATTGAGCGATATCACCCTGTCTTTTTTAACCGTAATGTATGCATGGGTGGCATCATCTGTTGTTTCTAGTCCCACATCACTTACAATAGGTAGAATGTTTTTTATTGAAGATTTCGAGTTTGGTTGTAGCGTATGGATGTTTCCAATGCTATCATAACCGATGAAGGCACATTCGTTCAATGATTTTCCTCTTATTAAAGTGAGGGCTGATGCGGTGGAGTCAGCTTGTAATTTTTTAATGCGCTCTTTTCCCGTGCGGTCAAAAAAGTAAACTGAGTTTCTTTCTGAAATTACCGTGAGGTAGTCTTTGCCTGCGTAATTCAAATATTCTATTGGCGAACTGGCTTTGCCGTTGATTTGCGCATTATTCCAACCTTTGATGGGCTTCCCCTCTATGTCAACGTTTCGGATGGTATTTCCATCAGCGATCAAGATGCGGTAGTCGCCTTTGGCATCATATTGAACAATGGTGGGCGACACCGATGTTTCTTTATTGAGCCTAAGTGGAAATTCACCTACCGTTTTTCCGTTTCTATCGAGCAGGTAGGTGCTTTTTCTTGTATTAAAAAGCATTTGATACTTTTTGCTTTTAAATGCATCTATCATTTTCACCTCGCCAACAATGGTTTCGTCTAAGCGCTGTTTCCAGAGTGTTTTTCCATCCTTGTTGAGCAGGTAAAGTTGATGCTTTGCATCCTGAATGATTATTTCATTTTCTTGGGTATAATGGTTTACAAAAGCCCATGGGCCTGCGGCTATTGCTGTATCTAGTAAGATTGTCCAGAGCATCGGAGCTTCATCTACAAATGCTGTGTGATGTAAAATGGAAAGTGCGTAAAACTTTTGCAAGGGCAGCTCACTGAAACTTTGAAAAACCAACGTGTTTACATCCTTTAATTCGGCATTATCAGCGATGAAGGGATTTTCATTGCTGAGCAAATCGGGATGTAAATAGAAGGTGAAGCTCGCGTCAGAAATGGCCGGCTCAATCTTTTTAAAATAGGCAGATGAGATCAGTTTGTCATCGGCTAGGTAATCGTCAATGAGGTTGGTCAGTTGCTTGAATGAGGCTGCGTGAATGCGCACCGATCCGAAATGTGCAATGTATGACTCCGTCTGCCATTTTATATTGAACATACTCATTGAACCAGGCAAAGGGCCAATGCTGATCGGAATACCTTGGTATGATTGGTCTTCAGAAATTTGATCTACTTGAGCATTTTCCTCTGCGAAGAGCAAGAAAAGGTTTTCGTGTTCATTTTTCAATCCATTGGAGTATGGACAGTAGATCATGGCGTATGCCACGGTATCTGATGAGCCCAATACCGCAACCCCAGTTTTAGCAGGAACATAGCGCAGTAAGTTGAGGTCTCTTTTTTTGCTTGTTTCGTCACTTGAGCTAGAACCAACGCCATTCGCAATGAATACGTTTTCTTCATCACGCATCTCAAAACCTACCCATTCATCAGTTACTATTTCTGATGAAAGAATGAGGTTTAATTCGGAAGTGAGATGATTTGCGTAAAACTCTATAATTCTTTGAGGTTTTGCACATACCGAAATTCCCAGATCACTCGAAGAAAGCAATAGTTTTTTTAAATGATCATTGTCTTGCTTAGTAGGCAGAATGACCTCGTTGCTATGGACAGTATAATCGCCAATATAGGTGTGTTCAGAAAAAAAATCGCGCAAAATAGACTCGTTTTCGTTCACATCTTCAATGGCGCCAATATAGGGCATTTGAGCTGATCCATAAAGAAAGAAAGTGATCTTATGATCGCGACCTGACAACGCACTTGAGGCATTTCTCACCAAGTTTGAAATCGGTGTAAGCACCGAAAGATTTTGAAAGAGGCTATTGCTATCAGTGAAAAGGACCTGTGCTTTTGATGCCTTGGCTTCTACAATCAACCACGTGTTTTCTGGCATTGCATCGAACGGACTTACGCGGGCAACAGGAGAAAGCCGAAGAAACATGAACCATCCCACTATTACTAAAAGTGCAATTACTACTAAGCCAATAATCCATCTCATGATGCAAATTTATTTACGAATGCTGCTGTTTGAACCTGAGATGATGAAGGGTTCTTAGTGGCGAGGTGTTAATCAAACTTTAGTGATTGCTGCGCAGGCAGCAGACGAAATGATTTTCGATGGTGAGGCGTAGGACCTGAATTTTGGATGGCTTCTCTGTGCGCTTTGGTTGGATATCCTACATTCTTATTCCACGCATAATCAGGGAAGTCTTCGTGAATACGCTTCATATATTCATCACGATAAGTTTTTGCAAGGATGGAAGCCGCGGCTATGGATGCATTTTTACTATCACCTTTCACAATGCAGGTATATTCAATATTAAGCTTTGATCGAAATCGATTCCCATCAATAAGCAAATGATTAGGTGTTGTAGCCAGCTTATTTACAGCACGTTCCATGGCCAGGAATGATGCATTCAAGATGTTGATGCGATCTATAATGACGGGCTCAACAAAACTTACAGCCCAAGCGATGGCCTTTTCTTTAATGATTTCTGTAAGTTCCAATCGGGCTTTTTCACGGAGTTGCTTGGAGTCCATTAAATTCCTGTGTTTGAAGTTGGACGGCAATATTACGGCAGCCGCAACCACTGGTCCGGCCAGGCATCCTCTTCCAACTTCATCGCACCCAGCTTCAAGGCGATTTATTTCTATCCGTGCTTCCAACATGCTCAGCTAAAATATAATTTATAGAGTTATTTCTCAAATTCTTCAAGGCTTAAATCTAAGAAGGGATCGTGGCATTTGGGATATCAAATGACTTCATGGATATCTTTTTATATGAACATCAAAGTTGACGATAATTAGTGGTTTGCACAAAACGTTGTTGCTCAATAAAAAGGCCTTCTTGATTATTCAAGAAGGCCCTTCATATAAAATCCGAAATAGTCCTTTTTAAAGCTTTGCTCCTAGACTTACTTTCATTGTAAATTCATCATAGATGGCTTTGTCTCCTAAATTGTCGAAGAAGCTATTTGAGCCATATCGGACATCGTATTTAGATCGGTCGATCACCATTTCTCCGTATGCTGCAAACTTGCCTTCGGTTGTTTCAATTTTCGCTGGGAAACTGGTTGGATGAGTGATGCCTTTGATTGTCAAATTGCCATTGATTACGGAATTGTATTCTTCACCTGTTTGTGGTTTAACGCCTGTAATGGTGAATTCGGCAGTCTTGTACTCTGCAGTATTGAAAAAATCAGCAGAATTTAAATGCCCTTCAAGCTTTTGGGCATATTCACCTTGAAGGTCGGTAACTTTTATAGTGGTCATATCCACAATGAATGAACCGCCTTTGAGCTGTCCATCTTCTACCGTTATAGAGCCTCTTTTCAAGTTAATAAGTCCATTGTGTTGACCTGTTATCTTTTCAGCAAACCACTCTATTTTACTTGATTCTGGTTTTATTGTGAGTTTTTCTAATTTTTGAATCGGACCAAAAGACATTAGTAAGGCTCCAAATCCAAAGGCCGTAATGATTGATGATTTTTTTATTGTTTTCATATTTGAGGCTATAAATATATGTGCATACATATAATGTATTCGTAAATAAATGTAAACCGAATGTGAATGTTACATTTGAACAAATAATTCTTGCAATGGCTTTGACAGAAACACGAAAGGTTAAACTTGGTTTTGATGCACCTAAATTTTCTTTGCTTGATGTTGTTCGAAATGAAGAACGTCAGCTGAAAGACTTGAAAGGAGAACGAGCAACGGTGTTTATGTTTATATGCAATCATTGTCCTTATGTTATCCATGTGCGAGAGCAGTTGGTGAAAGTTGCTAATGATTATCTTTTAAAAGGCATCAGTTTTATCGCTATAAGTTCCAATGATGTGGAAAAGTATCCTCAAGACGGGCCAGAAGAAATGCGAAAACTTGCCGAAGAACATAACTTTCCTTTTCCCTACCTCTATGATGAAACGCAGGAGGTAGCCAAGGCATATCAAGCACAATTTACGCCAGACTTCATGGCATTCAATGCTGATTTGAAGTGCGTATACAGAGGGCGTTTAGATAACAGTACTCCGGGCAATGGAGAGCCTGTCACTGGTAAAGATCTGAGAATGGCGCTCAATGCAATGCTAGAAGGTGAGAAATTGATGGCTGAGCAATTTCAAAGCATGGGTTGCAATATCAAGTGGAAGGTATAATTCTATTAATCGAATAGAATCTGTTGTTAGTCCAAAACTTCTAGGGTTTATATGTTCAATCTTCACTTGTATCGTTTCAGTGGATGAATGTTTTATTTTTGATCGCCTTCGAAAATGCGTCTACTAACCTCCATAATCGCACTGTTTTGGTGTTTCTATTCCTATGCGGGCGGAGCTGAGCCTGTCGCAAAGCGCGATACTGTGCCCGCTGTTGTGATGTATGGTGAGGAAGTTTTATTCGATGCCGTAACAGGGTTGAACGATCAGCAAGTGCGCGATTTACGCGATTCAGTATTGAAATTTCACGGCAGTAGCACGTTTACAAATTACTTGGACCTATATATTTCATTGACTTCAAAAACTGAAGAGGAATTGGTGCATTATATCGATTCATTGTTCGAAACCGATGAAGTGCCTTATGCGCTCATTAATCAGATCAATATTTTTCGCGTCAACCGACCTGAGGAGTTTGAAGAGGTTATGCCGAGAGATTTGTTTGTGGGCAGCACCAGCTTAGAATTTCCCGCCAATGAAATTTATCCCGACTGGATCGTGGGGAATCCCAATCCGTACGAATGGAATTTAGGAGCAGAAGATACCGCCCTGTCCATCTTATTGACTGACCACAATACCATGGGCGAATTTCAAGTCCCTGTGAAGAATGTAATAACTTCCAAGTTCGGCTGGCGAGATGGGCGCATGCACAATGGTATTGATATTGACTTGGAAGTATGGGATCCAGTCGTATCGGCTTTTCCTGGAGTGGTGCGCGTGGCAAGGGTCAGCGGTGGTTATGGAAGAGTAGTGGTAGTGCGACATTATAATGGATTGGAAACCCTTTATGCACACCTGCATCACTTTAAAGTGAAGGAGGGCGATAGGGTAGAGGCTGGACAGGTAGTTGGCTTGGGCGGAAGTTCTGGACACAGCACTGGAAGTCATTTGCACTTTGAAGTACGCTTCAAAGGGAAGCCACTCAATCCATTGAGTTTTATTTCTTTCGATGAGAACAGTTTGGTTAATGATACTTTGATGCTTAAACGCACGAAAAATGGGTATGTCTCTTATCCAAAAGGGATTCTAATCTATACCGTGAAGCGTGGTGACAGTCTGTTTGAAATCGCAAGACTATATGGCACAACAACGCATCGCTTGGCAGAATTGAATGGCATCAGAAGAAACGGTTATTTGTATGTAGGCCAAAGACTACGTGTGATATGATGGACATCGAAGAACAGTTTAATTTTACCAATAAGCTGGCGCATCCCACCAATCAATTTAAAGTGGTTTACCGCTTTTTTGACAAGAATCAAGCAGAAAGCTTTACCGCTTATCTTGTGGATGAGAACATTGATTTTGAAGCACAAGTGGACGAAGAAGATACCCGAAAGCCGACCTACTTTGGTGTCGCAAAAGCTTTGGAAAAAAGGGTGGATCGCTTGAATTATTTGGCCATCGGCAAGCACCGCGAAAAATTTATTCCAACCGCCCCGATGCGGTGGATAGTAATTGCCATTTCAGCCGTCATCATGTTTTTGGCCATTATGGGTGCCTTAAAAAGCAATCCTTAAAAGGTCCAAATTCTAATTCAGTTCTCACTTATTGCCTTACAATACCGACTTTTGATTCGATGAGAATTTTCAGTTTCATTATACTCATTGTACTTTCATCCCAATTGTTTTCGCAAGAAAGGGTGACCACATTTGGCTTTCAGATGAAGCCCATCATTCCGAGCAACCTTTTCAGGGCGGGCATCACCGAATTGGCACAAAATGGAATTGAATATTCCGTCAACCAGCAAATTGGTTATTCATTTGGCGGTGTGATGCGCTTCGGATTGAATAAGTGGTTTTCCATTGAATCAGGAATAAGCTTTGTGCGAAGAAACTATTCAGCACGAGTTTTTCATGAAGAATTGTCTTTTGCAGATACCACGGATTTTCGCATCATTGGCTATGAAATTCCTATAAGTGGATTGGTTTTCGTGCAGTTGTCGGACAATATATTCATGAATGCTTCTTTTGGTCTGGCATTGGATATGTTTCCTTCTGACGTATTCAGCGGTACCAGTCAAGAGTTCTATCAATACAGTGCCCGAACTGGATTCGCTAATTCGGGTTCAAGATTGGCTTTTTTGAAATCGGGATTATTGGCCAATATCGGTTTTGAATACCGCACAGAGAAATCGGGCTATTTTTACTTTGGCGCCTCCTACCATCGGCCATTTGCTCCAATTTACAATACTGGCATAACTTATACCTATACAAACAATTCCAACACCTTTGAAGACCTTGGGATATTGGAGTTGTCAGGAAATTACTTGACCATCGACTTCAAATATTTCTTCCACGAGGAACCCAAAGAAAAAAAGGTGGAACGCGATCCATCTACGATGCCAAGCTGGATGAAGAAGTAATTCTCTTCATCACGATGGGCGTATTGCTGTAATGTTCCCAGAGCGATATGATGCTTCTAACATATTCTACTGGCTCAGATCCCCGGCAATAGCCATGCTTTACAACAGGATCTTTGTAATACTCTGGTTGCGATTTCAACTCTAAAAACTTGGCAACATTTTCCCATTGAGAGGCATCGCTATTAAACTTTTCTGTCAACCTAACCGCGTCCAACACATGCCCCAAACCTACGTTGTATGAGGCAAGCGAAAATTTAATCACTTCGAGGCTGTCTTGCAATCGATCACCCCAATATTTATTCAGTGAAAGCAAGAAGGAAATACCTGCATGAATGTTTTCACTTGGGCCGCTCAAGCTATCGGCTCCGAAGCGCTCAGCAGTTTCAGGAATCAATTGCATGAGGCCACTTGCTCCCGTCCAAGCTTTGGCATCTGGTACAAATTGCGATTCTTGGTAGATCATTGCGGTGAGCAATTTCCAATCCCAGTTCAACCTTTGAGCCTCTCGTTTTATGACTTCATCATAAGGGGAAAGTTTGTCGCCCTTTATGGACGAATATTCACTCATCACTCGCTCTTTGTGCTTGGTTCTTGCCTTGAAGTATTTCAAGTGAATCACAGCAAAATCTTCCGTTGCCTTGAAGGCGATGAGCCATTCATTGAATGCCTTTAGCAGTTCTGGGCTCGATATTCTGCATGCCCAGGCCACATTTTGAGTGAAGCTTAAAGGTGTTGAGATGTCAATGTTGGACATGTAGGCCTTGTTTAGCACAGCTACATTTTCATCGGCAACAGTGTAATCAATTTCGCCTTCAGAAACCATTTCAATTAGTTTTTCTGTGCCAAGACCTTCGGCAAATTTTATGTTGATTACACCTCCCAATTCATCCATTAAATTGATCAACCGGGTATAAAAAGAACTGTGTCTTCGCACGTACACAGTTTTGCCAATCAGCCCGACAGGACTTTTTACCAATTGTTTGTTGAGTTCATCGCGCGTCTTCGTCCACCATTTTTCAGGCAGCCGTTGAACCAGAACTTGTTTGGTTTGAAGGACAGGTTTGGTAAATAGTACATCCTTTTTTCGCTGGTTTGTTATCGTGTAATTGGCTGCGATAACATCTCCTTTGTTTTCGTTGAGCATGCCGATGATTTCGTCCATGTCTTCAACTACTTCAATGGATAGCTCTACTCCGAGATGTGCGCAAAATCGTTCCAATAAATCGTATTCAAAACCCATTGGAATACCCTTATAAATAAAGTAGCTGGAGCTGCTAAAGTCGGTTAGCGCAACCAATTTCCCGCTTTCTTTGATTTCCTTAAGATCGCGATGCGGTGCCGTCTTTTTGGTTTTGCTTAGCAAATCTCTATCGCCTCCACGCCCCGAGCAGGATGAAAGCAAAACAAGGATTACTAAAAATGAAGTAAGTGTTCTTAGCACAATGCTAGTGTACGGAAAATTTTGTGCGTAGGTTTTAGGTTAACCGAACAAAGCCAAAGAAAAGAAGCCATATTGCAATGAGAATCAGTAGGATAAATCTTGTTCCCTTGTAATATTTTTTTGAGAGTTTGGCATCTTTAACATAAGCCCAAACTAAGTATCCAATAAATGATAGGGCAAAAATGAGCGCAAAAATGATTCTTCCAATAGTAAACATATGGATGCAAAACTGCAATTAAAACATATATCTCTGCAAGTAGTTCAGAAGTCATAAGGGCTTATTACATTCGGGGTTCAATTCAATTAATATGGCAAAGACAGATAAAACGAAGAGTGCAAAGGCAGCAACGCCTAAAGTGCTGACGGATAAATCAATGAAATTTTTGGAGAAATACCTCAACAACGCGTCTCCAACTGGATTTGAATCGGAAGGACAGAAGATATGGTTGGAGTACTTGAAGCCATACATTGATGACTATATCGTGGATACTTATGGAACTGCTGTGGGCATAGTTAATCCTAACGCTGAGTTTAAAGTTGTGATTGAAGCCCATGCCGATGAGATTTCATGGTTTGTACACTACATCACGGATGACGGAATGATCTATGTGAAGCGAAATGGAGGTTCAGACCACCAAATTGCACCTTCAAAACGAGTGATTATTCATACCGATAAAGGTCCGGTTACGGCTGTTTTTGGTTGGCCGGCAATCCATGTGCGTAAGTCAGAAAAAGAAGATACTCCTAAGGTTACCAATATTTGGTTAGACTGCGGTGCTCGCTCAAAGAAGGAAGTAGAGGAAATGGGCATTCACGTAGGATGCGTAATTACTTATCCCGATGAGTTTATTGTGTTGAATAACGATCATTTTGTGGGCCGTGCATTGGACAATAGAATTGGTGGATTCATGATTGCTGAGGTAGCGCGAATGTTGAAGGAAAACAAGAAGAAACTTCCGTTTGGGCTGTACATTGTGAACTCCGTTCAAGAAGAGATTGGACTGAGAGGCGCTGAGATGATTGTTGAGCGTCTACGACCCAATGTGGCTATTGTGACTGACGTGTGTCACGATACTACCACACCTATGATGAATAAATTGGAACAAGGCGATTTCAAATCCGGCAGTGGTCCTGTTTTGAGTTATGCTCCTGCAGTTCAGAACAATCTTTTGAAGTTGATTATTGGTACTGCGCAGGACAATAAAATTGATTTTCAGCGAATGGCCGCCAGTAGGTATACCGGCACGGATACTGATGCATTTGCATTTGGAGCAGGTGGCGTAGCCTCAGCATTGATTTCGTTGCCATTGAGATACATGCATACCACCGTTGAAATGGTGCATAGAAAAGATGTTGAAAGTGTAATCCAATTGATTTATCAATCCTTATTGAAAATCGAGAATAACCACGATTTTAGATACATCAAGTAATTCGATAGTTAATCGACCAAATTTTAGTGCCGAGATGGACGTGGATCACTTTGGTTTCAAGCCATCTCGGCTCTTTTTTTTCCGGTTGCAGGCCATCTTTTCCACTTATCAATGAAATCAATGTTCAACTAAGGCTTAAAACATACCTTTGCCGCCTCAATTTAGCGAGCATTAGAAATGGATAGAAATACGTTAACAGGGTTGGTTCTGATTGGTGCGATTCTTATAGGATACAGCTTTTGGATGCAACCCTCACCTGAGGAGCTTGAAGCTCAAAATCGCGTTCAAGACAGCATTGCTGCAGTGCAAGCAGACGAAGAGCGTGTAGCAAAGATGGTGGAGGCTGACCTAAAACCAATCGACACAGCAGAGAGTGAGGGCTTGCCCCTTGATTCTGTTGCCCAAGCACTTCAAGATTCATTGGATAAAATCAAGAAAAAGCAGCGCTTTGGATCATTTGCCTCAGCCGCAACTGGAGAAGAAAAGCATCATACCATTCAGAATGACTTTGTCAGGTTTACTCTTTCCAATAAAGGTGGCGCCCCGGTTTCAGGCGAATTGATAGAGTACGTTACCTACGATTCAATGCCGCTTCTTTTATTTGAAGAAGAAACCTCCAACTTCAACCTTAAGTTTTGGCTAGATCAAAACACTGAATTATCAAGTTCTGAATTGTATTTCGAAGAGGTACCAGATGAGATGACTGCCTCAAGTGCAGTGTATCGCATTTACGGAGACAATGAAGACCAATACTTGGAAATGGCTTACACCATCGAAGAAGGTGAGTCGTACATCATCAACGCTGAGGTTTCGGTTGTTGGAATGGATAACTTACTCCGTTCAAGCGATGACCTTTTTGAGTTGAATTGGAAGATGGATGCTCCTTTCCACGAGAAAAGCCGCGAGCAGGAGCAAATGAAAACGACCATGTATTACAAATACATGACCGATGATGCCGATTATGTTTCTGAAACCAGTTATGAGTCTGAAGATTTAGAAGCGTCCATACAATGGGTAGCATTCAAACAACAATTTTTCTCTGCTGCATTGATTTCCGATCAGGGATTCAGTAAAGAAGGAGCTTCGGTTGAGACCATCGAACTGGAGGATCAAAACTACACCAAGGGCCTTTCAGCTTCATTGGGTTTGGAGTTTGGAAATGGGAGAAATCCATCTGTCCCTTTCAAGTTTTATGTAGGCCCAAACCATTATCAAACATTAAGCAATTTGGAAATTGGGTTGGAAGATCAAATTGATTTGGGATGGACCATTTTTGGTTGGGTAAACAGATGGTTGGTTATTCCGATCTTCAATTTCCTAGAGACGTACACGACTTTGGGTTACGGAATCATCATTCTTATTTTGACCATATTCATCAAACTCCTTTTATTTCCATTGACATGGAAGAATTACATATCAAGTGCACGAATGCGTGTCTTGAAACCCGAAATCGATGAACTCAATAAGAAGTTTGAGAACAAAGATGCCATGGCCAAGCAACAAGCGGTAATGGGATTGTACCGTCAGGCAGGCGTTAACCCAATGGCGGGCTGTATTCCGATGCTGCTCCAATTGCCTATTCTGTATGCGATGTTCAGGTTTTTCCCTGCGAGTATCGAGTTGAGGCAAGAATCATTTTTGTGGGCGGAAGATTTAAGTTCTTACGACTCTATCATGCAGCTTCCGTTTGAGATTCCTTTTTATGGAGATCACGTGAGCTTGTTCACTATTTTGATGGCAGTTTCAACGTTCTTCTATTCGAAGTATAACATGGATATGTCTGGCGGAGCCAATGCACAAATGCCTCAAATGAAGATGATGATTTACTTCATGCCTTTCATGTTGTTGTTCTTCTTCAATAGCTATTCGTCAGGTTTGAGCTACTACTACCTTTCAGCCAACGTAATCACGATGCTGCAGCAATTTGTAATCAAGCGTTTCTTTATTGATGAGGATAAGATCCACGCAAAAATTCAGGCGAATAAAAAGAAACCAGCAAAGAAGTCAGGATTGCAGCAAAGATTAGAGAAGATGGCCCAAAGCAGAGGTATTCAAACTCCGAAAAAATAAGAACTATGAGAATCGCAGTAGAGCTGAGCTTGGTAGTTTTTTTGTCCTTTTTTGGGTGCAAGAATTCAAAGAAGTCAACTGAAAGTAAGCTCCCTGAAATCAGTAAAAAAGAGGTTGTAGAATCGGAAGTAGTTCAAGCCGAGGAAGAAGAAATGGATGCTTCAGCTGAGCTTTCGGCTGAAGAAATGGCCAAGAAACAAGCCGAGATTAAACGTCACCAGCCGTATATAACGGCATCCATGTTTTTTGGAATGTATCGTTCGCCTTGTTTTGGTCAATGTCCTGTGTATAATTTGGACATCGATACGGCTGGTCATGCCGTAATTGAAGCCAAACGCTTTTTTGATTTTCAAGGTTTTCATGAAGCCAACTTAACTCCAACCCAAATGCAGCTTATTGTGGATAAGGCCAATGATGCAGGTTACTTCGCCTTGGAACATGTGTATGATGCAAACGTGACCGATTTGCCATCTACGCTCACCATTTTACAAACCAGCAGCGAACTTCAGTGGGTGTATAATCGTCTTAATGCACAAGAGGGTCTAGGTCGGTTTGAAGCCATTATGGATTCCTTGATTCGAACATTGGATTGGAAACCCTTCGATCCGAAAAAATAAGGAAAATGAATTTTAAGTGGTTGTTGTTAGTTGGAGTTGTTTTTACGTTGAGCGCGTGTACTGGTGAAAAGGAAATTAAGCAAGAAGAACAAGTTGAGGTGACTTCGACAGAGCAAGAAGAAGTAACCGAACAGCTTACGATTGGTGCTGATGGTTGGGTAGAATACGATCATAAAGAGTACACAGTGTTCGCTCCGCAGGACTGGGAAATGGATGTAACGGGTAGAATGAATACCACATTTATTTTGTTTTCTCCAAGGGATTCGAAAGACGACCTGTTCAGGGAGAATGTCAACCTGGTAAAAGAAGACATTTCAAAAATGGACATGACACTTTTTGACTATGTCAAAAACTCTGAGAGTGTTTTGGAACAATACATGACCGATCTACGCGATTTGAACATCGAGCAAAAGGATGATCGCTATTGGTTGACGTATACCGCTACCCAAGAGCGCATGGACCTTTATTTTCTTCAAATGATGGAGATGAATGATGGTGTGATCTACATTCTTACGTATACCAGCAACGATCAGTCGTTGTCAATCCATGCTCAAAACGGAAAGCGAATCATTGAACGCTTCCAGTTCAACGGATTCAATCTATAGTCCATTTTGGGTAGCTTAGTTCGAAATGTGAGATAACTAAGCTAGCTTCTGCATAAAGGTCTGCTCCACACGCATCAGCGGATATGATAACTCCGCTATTGGTATTAATTCCTTTGGATGCGGTGATTTGGTAGTCGTTTATCGGAGTTTCATTTTCTATAACTTCTGTGATTACCCAGTTTACCAGTGTTACTCTAATGCTTGTTGGTTCCTTTTATTCTTTGTTAAGGTCAAATCTCAGATTCAAGTCATTGAATTGAAAAACAGCCGTCAAATTGCCGGAAGCACTTAGACTAGATTCCATAATGGTCACATCGAAAAATAGGGTGTCACTTGTGTTTAATGTTTCTTGGATAGATGCAGTTATCTCAAAATTTCGTTCTGCTTTTTTTCTGTCGCAATCTTCACCTTGATAGGCATACAAACTGAGAACACCACCGCTAAAGAATTGTGATGATGAAATAGCGATGAATCCCGAAGGATCCGATTTATAAATAGTCCAAATTTCAGGGGTGTCAAAATCATCCTGCAGAATTGAAACCTCCTCACGCACTGGATTTGGGTCATCTTTTTTACACGATTCAGAAGAGAATAACATTACTCCAACTGCTATGAGAAATAATATGGTTTTGTAATGGTTCATGTTTTTTCTGAAAGTCTTTTCATTTCTATGGTTGCAGCAATAGTTCCGAAAATAGCGATAAACCCAGAAGTCATCGGGCCAATGAATGGGATCAAATTCCAAGCTGCGAAAGGCGCACCTAAACTGAGTGAAGAGAATTTATTTCTCCAAACAAAGCGATTGCTTTCGCGCGGTGAAAGTTGTTTCCTTTCAAGCGTATAGTCCATAAAATTATAGCCGTAGAAATAGGCGTTTATGGCGAAGAGCAAAAAGGGCGCAGCTGCACCAACCACTGGAATAAATCCAATTCCGAAACAAATGATCGAGAGTAAAATTTGATAGAACCCGTTCGTAATGGCAAGCCCAGCAGCTCGGGTTAGGTCGCGCATGAATTGTGTGATGCTGAAGCTGGTTTCTTCATCACCGAGGACTTCACCAACCAGCTCACTGAGCCAAGTAAGTATAGGCGACATCAACAGTAATATTATCGATCCGCCTATGAAGGAAAAAGTGAAGTAAAGTAATATGCGCAGGACGACCCATATTAGCCAATACAATACATCGCTAATGAAACCAGCCCATTCAGGTATCCATGCAACATTTTCAAGCGATGCTCTCAGCAGTAGTGAGATGTTTTCTGTAGCCCAAGATGTCAAACTAAAACCACCATAAAAAACCAAGATGGTAACAATGAAAGGAAACCATAAAAACCAACTCAAACCGTGCTTTCGTAAAAAGCGAAAAGAAGAAAAATATGCCTTGAAGGCTTTGAGCATGGTTACACGTTTTCAACCAATGGTGCCATGTCAATTTGATTTCTGTGCAAACTGATCATGCCATTTTGCTCCATCTTTTTGAGCAAGCGAGAAATTACTTCACGCGAAGTATTCAAGTCGTTGGCAATTTCTTGGTGAGTGGTTTTGATGATGGTGGTTTCTAGGGTTCGTGCCTGATTTTTTAAATAGAACTCTAGTCGTTCGTCCATGGCTTTGAAGGCGATGGCATCAACTACGGTGAGCATTTCTTCAAATCTGGCACGATAGGTTTCAAGCACGAAATAATACCATGATTTATGCTCCAACATCAAGGCATCCATCTTATCGATGGGAACCATAATGGCCTTGCTTGGCGTCATGGCGCGTGCCATCAGCTCAGAGGTTTTTTGTTGAGATGCACACACCATCGAAAGCGCACATGCATTTCCTGGTTCGATGTAGTAGACAAAAAATTCACCTCCGTTGTCACCTTCACGATACAACTTCACAAGACCTTCTACAATCAACATGGTTGAACGGAAATATTGACCCGTGCGCATCAATTCTTCACCTTCTTCAAAGGTTTTGAGTGTGCCCAATTCTGCCAGACGATGCGTTAATTGATCGTCAAACATCGGGAATTGCTTTTGGAGAAGGCTTTTAATTTCTAGATCCATAACTTGTATCTGTTCCCTCAAATATAGCGCTCACCATTCAGAGTTGGGTAGTAAAATTGAGCTTGCCTAGTTTTTTCGAAAGCCATAAAACAACTGGCCCCAAAAACTGCTTGGGAGTTTTTCCATTTCAGGAAAACCCAATTTTATTTCTGCATCATCTTTTGGGATACTTGCCGTTTTGAAAAGATAGTCCCAAATGCTGAGCGTAATGCCGAAATTGATACCGTGCTTTCTGTTTTCAGGCAGCGTGTAGGCATGATGCCACAAATGCATGACTGGATTATTGAAAATGTATTTCAACGGACCATAGGTTAAGTGAATATTGGCGTGATTGAGGTGGCCGATGGCAATGGCGAAATAGAAAACGATATACGCTTGTTCGAGCGTAAATCCACCGATCAGCATCACTGCGATGTATTTCATTGGAGTGTAGAACACGTTTTCCATCCAATGGTAACGCAAGTGAGCGGCAAAGCCCATTTCTTCAACCGAGTGATGCACCTTGTGAAATTGCCACAAGAAATCAAAACGGTGCAACATCACGTGGGTAAACCACTGAATAAAGTCGGTGAAAATGAAGAATATGAGCAATTGCAACCACCAATTGAATCCAGACATATCAAGCAAAATGAACCGCGATAAGTCGCCACCAAGAAGGTCTTTAAAAAACATCTCCGTGACATTTGAAAATGCCATGAAGATGATGATCTTGAAAATGTAGAAATTGAAGAACATGTAGAATGTATCCAGCCAGAAATCCTTGCGGATGATGGCTTGGTTTTTACGCCAAGGAAACGCAATTTCCAGTCCCCAAACAGCCAGTGATAACAGGACAAGCCACCAAAAATAATTGACATACCACGGATCTACCTGGAATGTGATCTCTCGCCACGTGTAACCCGCGAAATCAGAAAACGATCGTAAGAAAACGTCAATGTATTGGTTCATGCGTTTATCGGGCTTTTATTTCCATCCACTGTAGCCATTGGTCAGGTTGGCTACGCTTTCAAATCCTTTTTCTTTCATGATGTTTTGAGCCGTTTTGCTTCGGCCACCTGCAGCGCAGTAAACCAATACAGGCTTGCTTTTGTCGAGCTTTTCCAATTTCTTCTCGAAATTTGGTTTTGAAATGTCCATTTGAACAGCTCCCTCAATCATTCCCTGAGCTATTTCGCCATCGGTTCTCACATCAATGATTTGGAGATCAGCATTGCTACTCATCATAGCTTTCGCTTCTTCGTTGCTCACATTGGTGTAATTTCCATTAGTTGATTGTTGGTTTTGAGCACCGCATGACAATAGGGTGATCGCTAACGTGAGGGATAAAAGGTATTTCATATTATTTGTTTTTTAGTTTTAGGATTAAAGATAGAATTAAAAGCAGCCACGGAGCTCCGTGCATTAGCGCATCATACCAATCAATGGCTCCCATGCCAACCGCTCCACCGGCAATCCATTTGAGTTTTCCCCAAATATGAGGTTCAGGCATAAAAGGAGCTAAACCCAATGTTAATGATGCCAAGGCCCAAATCTTGGTGTTTGATTCGATGTAATGCAGAAACTTATTCATTATTCAATTCCGTCAATTACTTGTTTCAACTGGGCTGCACTTAACACACCCGATTGTCTCCATTTGATTTGGCCGTTTTTGAAAATCATCAATGTGGGCACCCCTCTTATTTGAAACGTATTCGAAGCCATTGGGTTTTTGTCCACATCAATTTTAATGACGCGCACGTCATCACCCACCATGGCAGTGAGTTCTTTTAGAATCGGCTGCATCATTTTGCAAGGGCCGCACCATTCCGCGAAGAAATCAACGAGGACTGTTTTCCCCGAGTTAACGATTTCGCTGAATGTTTCTCTCTTTTCTGTTGCTTCCATCCGTTCTGTCTTATTGCTATTTTTTGCAAGTTCAAAGGAACGCATGTCAATTGGCTAGCGCAGTAACTCTTGTCACAGAGTAAAAAAAAAACCGAGGCGATATTATCGCCTCGGTTCCAACCACTCCGCCTACCAAGCGGAGCCTACACCAATCAAAACGTAAACCACCAATGGTTACAACATGGTTGTTTGCTCGTGGAACGCACTCACGGGTGCGCCTTCTAATCCTTTCATTGCATTGAATCCACCCAACACGTTCGATACATCCTTCACACCATATTTTTTCATGATGGAAGTAGCGGCTACTGAACGGTATCCGCCTGCACAATGCACGGTGTATGCTTTGTCTTTATTCAATTGGCCCAAATTCTTATAGATAAAGTCAAGCGGGAAATTCTCTGCACCTTCTAAATGTTGCGATTCAAATTCGCTTTGCTTTCGCACATCCAACACTTCTAATCCTTGTGTTTTGTATTTTTCGATGAACTCGCTTGGTTCGTAATTATTGATGGTATCGAGTGCATTGCCATCGGCAACCCAAGCTTCAATGCCACCTTTCAAGAATCCAACAGGGTTGTCATAACCCACGCGGGCCATTCTCGTAATCACTTCTTCTTCGCGTCTTTCATCGGCAATCATCAAAACAGGAGCATCCAAATCTTCAATCAATACGCCCATCCAAGGTGCGAAATTGTCGTCAATGCCAATGAATATCGATTGAGGAATGAATCCTGCCGTGAATTTTGAATGATGGCGCGTATCAATGATGATGGTGCCTTCTTTTTGCATTTCCGCTTTAAAGTCTGCAATGCTCAAGAAGTTGAGTCCTTTGCTCATCACATCGTCAAAGCTGGTGTAACCCATCTTGTTCATCACCGCATTTTTAGGGAAATACTGTGGTGGTGCTACCAAACCAGTTGTTACTTCTTTGATGAATTCTTCTTTGGTCATGTCTGCCCTCAAAGCATAGTTGGTAGCCTTTTGATTTCCGAGCGTGTCAAAGGTTTCTTTGCTCATGTTTTTACCACAAGCACTTCCTTGTCCGTGACCTGGATAAACGATCACATCATTTGGCAAAGGCATGATCTTGTTGCGAAGTGATTCGAATAAGTGCCCTGCTAAGTCTTCTTGTGTGAGGTCTGTTTTCACGGCCAAGTCTGGTCGGCCTACATCACCAATAAAAAGCGTGTCGCCAGAGTAAATACTGTGCGGTTTGTTGTTTTCGTCCAACACCAAGAACGTGGAAGACTCCATCGTGTGTCCTGGTGTGTGAAGCACCTTGATTTTAATGTTTCCAAGGCTCAACTCTTCGCCATCTTCAGCTACGTAAGCATCGAAATTTGCAACCGCTGTAGGTCCATGCACAATTTTGGCTCCGGTCTTCTTCGCGAGGTCCAAATGACCGGAAACAAAATCAGCATGAAAGTGCGTTTCGAGTACGTACTTGATTTTGGCTCCGCGTTTTTCTGCCATTGCAATGTAAGGCTCCACTTCTCGAAGTGGATCTACAATAGCTGCTTCGCCATTTGATTCGATGTAATAGGCCGCTTCGGCTAAACATCCTGTGTAGATCTGTTCTATTTCCATTTATTGTAGTTTTTTAATTTAACTGCAACAAAGGTGAACAGAAGCGATGGGGAATACAGTGACTTGTGTTACACTGCAAAACTGATAATGGTCAGATCAATTCTTTCAGTAGGATGAATGCACCCATCACCAACACAAACCAGCCAAAGCCCACTTTGAGTTTTTGACCGTCAATTTTGGTAGCTAAGAAACTTCCTATGAAGATGCCAATAACTGCCATACCTGTGAACGCGAGTAAAAATTGCCAATCAATTTCATAGTTAGACATATCGCCTGTAAATCCTACTAGCGATTTTACAGCTATGATGATGAGCGAAGTGCCGATGGCGCGTTTCATGTCCAAACCAGCAAAAAGCACCAACGCAGGAATGATTAAAAATCCTCCGCCAGCGCCTACGAGTCCGGTTAGTGTTCCTACAACTGCGCCTTCAACTAGCACAATGAGCATCGTTTGCCAGGGCTTTATCGATTTGTGCTGTTCAGCAGTTTTCTCTTTTTTCTTTTTGATCATGCCTACCGATGCTACCAGCATAAGGATGGCAAACAACACCATCAAGAACATGCCTTTGGTCATAGTGAATTCAGCAATGGAGAAAATATTTTCAGGAATCGCGGGCACCAGAAATTTCCGTGTGACAAAAACGGCCAGTAAGCTCGGTAAACCAAAAGCCAACGCGGTTTTATAATCCACCAATCCTTTTCGCGCGTAATTGGCCACGCCAACCAAAGCCGATCCGCCTACAATGAATAGCGAATAAGCCGTTGACATTACAGGTGAAATGCCCAATAAATAGACCAATACAGGGACAGTAAGTATGGAGCCACCACCTCCAATGAGCCCAAGAGATATGCCTATGATAACGGCCGCTGCGAATCCAAGTAGTTCAATCATGGCCGCAAAGGTGAACTTTCATTTTATATCGAAGTGTGACTTTGGTTGCAGTGCACAGCGATTGATCATTTTGTTCGGCTACCTTTGCCGTTCTTTTTAAAATTTAGATCCATGCCAAGAAAGGCTTTGACCTCCGTTTCTCCCGTTGATGGGCGCTATTCACGCCATACTGAACCTCTTGTTGAGTTCTTTTCAGAATATGCCTTGTTTAAGTACCGCATTCGCATCGAAATTGAGTACTTAATACTGCTTGCCTCAGAAGGATTGAAGGGTGTAGAGCCATTGAAAGAACATGAGCAAAACAAATTGCGCAGTTTGTACGAGAATTTCACCTTGCAAGATGCTGAGCAAATTAAGACCATAGAGCGCACCACGAATCATGATGTAAAAGCGGTTGAATACTTTGTCAAAGAGCAACTTCAAAAGCTGAAAAGAACAGATTTATTGGAGTTCGTTCATTTTGGCCTGACGAGTCAAGACATCAACAATACTGCCGTTCCTCTTTCCATTAAGGAAGCTCAAGTAAAGGTGATGCTGCCGCGATTGTTGCTCATTCAAGACAAGCTCAGGAGTTTGGCAGAAGAATGGAAGAACATTCCAATGTTGGCACGAACACATGGCCAGCCGGCTTCGCCAACGATGTTGGGGAAAGAGTTTTATGTTTTTGTTGAGCGACTAGACCAGCAATTGATTCAAATGGAGCACGTGCCTTTTGCAGCAAAGTTTGGTGGTGCAACAGGCAATTTGAATGCCCACCATGTGGCCTATGGAAATATAAACTGGGTAGAATTTGCGAATCGCTTTGTGAACGATACGTTAGGCCTCTACAGATCTCAAACCACCACGCAAATCGAACACTACGATCATTTGGCGGCTTTGATGGATAATTGGAAAAGGATCAATACCATTTTGATTGATTTGAGCCGAGACATTTGGCAGTACATTTCCATGGACTACTTCAAGCAAAAAATTAAAGCGGGCGAAGTAGGTTCTTCTGCTATGCCGCACAAAGTAAACCCCATTGATTTCGAAAATGCCGAGGGAAACTTGGGTTTTGCCAATGCCATGTTTGAGCATTTGTCGGCAAAACTTCCCATCTCAAGACTGCAGCGTGATTTGACCGATAGCACGGTGCTTAGAAACATCGGAATGCCGTTTTCACACACATTGATTTCTTTGGCTTCACTGGAAAAGGGCCTCGACAAATTGATCTTGAATGAAGAAACCATTCATGCCGAATTAGACAGGCATTGGGAAGTGTGTGCTGAAGCCATTCAAACTGTTTTGAGAAGAGAAGGTTACGAAAAACCGTATGAAGCATTGAAAGCACTCACGCGTGGAAATGCGAAAGTTACGCCCGAGTCGTTATCAGAGTTTATCGATACATTGAAGGTATCTGATGCTGTGAAAGCAGAACTCAAATTGATCACGCCACACAACTATACCGGTATTTTCAAGATGCCTTCTTAGTGAAGAAATTCATTGACATACTCAAGTATTTAAAGCCCTACAAGGGAAGGATTGCGATCAATTTGGTGTTCAATATTTTGAACGCGGCATTTTCAGTGGTGTCTTTTTCTGCCATTGTTCCCTTTTTGAAAATTCTATTCGACAGCGTTGAAGCTGAAGCCGATCCAAATGCCGCAGTTGGTTCGGGAATACTCGATCAACTGAATGCAGCTTTTGAGCAATACATCCGCGAAGAAGGGCCGATGGAGGCATTGTTCATTTTTTGCATCGTGATCGTGGTGCTGTTTTTTGTGCGTAACGTTTTTCGTTACCTCGCCTTGCATCAAATGGCGTTTTTGAGAAACGTAGCTGTGCGTGACTTGCGCAGAGATATTTATCAAAAGCTCTTGCGATTGCCCATGGCCTATTATACCGATGAGCGTAAAGGGCAAATCATGGCGCGATTCACCAACGATGTAGCAGAAGTAGAGTGGTCGGTAATGGGCGCACTAGAAGCACTTTTTCGACAGCCAGTGATGATCGTACTGTACTTGATTACCCTTTTAGGAATAAGTTGGGAGTTGACCTTGTTTGTGGTGATTGTTCTGCCCATTACAGGATTGATGATTGGTAGAATTGGAAAGTCGTTGAAACGCACAGCCAAGAAAGGCCAAGAAGAATTGGGTGAGGTAGTGACATCCTTGGAAGAAACCGTTGGAGGCATCCGCATCGTAAAAGGATTCACGGCAGAAGACATTTTTAACCGGCATTTCAACAAGGTCAACGATCAGCATTTTAAACTGATGGTGCGCTTGTTTAGAAAGCAGTATTTGACTTCGCCATTGGGTGAAACACTTTCTGCCATTACCATTGCTTTGATCTTGTGGTTTGGTGGGAATTTGGTGTTGGAAGGGCACACCTTGAACGGTGAGTTTTTCATCCTTTACATTGTCATTTTCTCTCAAATGATTTCTCCAGCCCGCGCCTTGTCTGAATCGTTCGTGCGGGTGCAGCGTGGTATTTCTGCCAGCGAGCGTATTGATGAGATTTTAATGGCAGATGAACAAGTGCTAGAGTCGGAAACAGCCGAACCCATTTCTGAATTTAAGGACCAAATTGAGTTCAGGAATGTTTCTTTCAAATATGGAGATGAGCCCGTGTTGAAAAACATCAACCTGACTGTGAAAAGAGGAGAATCGATAGCCTTGGTAGGACCTTCAGGTGGTGGAAAAACTACGCTGGTCGATTTGATGCCGCGCTTTTATGATGTTTCTGAAGGAGAGATTTTATTGGATGGAAAAAACATCAAAGACTTTAAAGTTTACGACTTGAGAGGCTTGTTTGGCATCGTTTCCCAGCAGAGCATTCTGTTCAATGATAGCGTGAAGAACAACTTACTTATCGGCAACCAATACGCTTCAGATAAGCAGATAATTGAGGCTTTGCATGCTGCCAATGCACATGGTTTTGCTGTTTCCTTAGCGGATGGTTTAGACACGGGAGTGGGAGAAGCAGGAAACAAATTGTCTGGAGGTCAAAAACAGCGTTTGAGTATCGCTCGGGCCATTTTGAATGACCCGCCCATCATGATCATGGATGAAGCCACTTCTGCACTCGATACGGAAAGCGAGCGCTTGGTGCAAGATGCCTTGGAAAAACTTACTGAAGGAAGAACAAGTTTTGTGATTGCACACCGATTAAGCACGGTGCAGCACGCTGACCGCATTGTCGTGATCGATAGAGGCGAAATCGTAGAAATGGGTAACCATAACGAACTGCTAGAGAAGAATGGCCTTTACAAGCGTTTGGTTGATTTACAAGACCTTTCTTAAAGCGCTATCTTCCTCAATTGAATTGATAAATCTTTGTATACCAATACCATGTGATTAACAGGAACTTGTTTCCAATCGGTGGCGATGTCCGTCAATTTCTCAGAGACTACCATCACCGATTTGTTTTCATCTTCAGCTGGAATCATGTGGCAAGCACCATCGATGCATTCGTACCTCGAGCCTTCTGAATAGTAGAGAGAAAGCGGTTTTTCCTCTTCGGGTTTACTGATGTAACGCATGGCCACCGTTCGCTCACCATCGCTCACTTCCATGTTTAAGTAGGCTTGGTCTGTCACTCCGCATGCTTTCTTGATTTCTTCCAATTGGCGCACCATGTCTTCGAGGGCATCGGCCATGACTTCCGCTGTTGTGGTTTCATGCTCAATGCGTTGATTTAATTTATCGATGAAGAGTGCGAAAAGATGTTCAGAGTCTGTTTCACCGTGTATCCAATTATACAATTCATCGGACAGTTCTCGCCTGATCACACGCTTGAGCTTTGGGAATTCTGGCGCGTCACCGTTGTGCATCATCAAAATGGTTTTGTACTGAAACGGATGGCAGTTTACTTCGCCCAGTACGCCCACCGTTGCCGCTCGCACGTGTGCCATAAAACAGGTGGATTTCACTAAGGGAGCAAACGACTTCAGGTTTTGATTGTTCCACGCTGGTGTGATGGATTTAAAGGTAGCGGGCGTAGGGCTCAAAATATGGTTATACCAACCCACGCCAAAACCATCCCCATTCAAGGGTTCCTCAATTTCTTTGGCATTAAAGCTTTGATTGATCAAAGAGTTTTTAGGTTCGATCAAGAGTTTTTCCATCAAGATGGGTCTTCCCAGGTATGCCACTAGTCTGCACATATATTTTAGGATTATGGATACAATGTAAATCGAAATCGTGAAGTTTTTACTTCATTGAGATCATAATCCGAGCATCTTTGGCATCGAATGAAGATTTCTGGCTTTTCAATGTGCAAAAACGCGGATAAACTCTATTATCCAATCAAAGAGAGCATCCTCTCTGCATTGCCGTTGGTGGATGAATTTGTGATTGCCATCGGAAAGGGAGACCCCGGTGATCGCACCATGGAAATGGTCCAATCCATAGCCTCAGAAAAAATCAAGATTATCGAAACAGAATGGGATGTGAACACATTTCCTTATGGAACGGTGCACGCCCAACAAACCGACATAGCCAAAAGCCATTGCACAGGAGATTGGCTCATTTACTTGCAAGCAGATGAGGTTTTACACGAAAAAGACCATGCAGACATCAAATCGGCTTGCGAAAAACACCTCATGGATTCAAGCATCCAGGGCTTTCTATTTCAATACCACCATTTTTGGGGAGATTATGAGCACGTGGTGTGCTCACACGGTTGGTACAATGAAGAAATCAGAATCATTCGAAACAGTCCTGGGATTCATTCCTGGCAAAGCGCCCAGTCTTTTCGGTATATCCCCAATTTTGATGGCAAGAGTTATCGCACGAAGCAAGGAACGCAAAAGCTAAAGGTTAAAAAGATAAAAGCATCCGTCTATCACTATGGTTGGGTAAGACCTCCAGAAATCATGACGGTGAAAATGAATGCACTAGACAAGATACATTCCCATGAAATGATCAAATACGAGGGTTATTTTGATTATGGTGATATGAAAAAGCTGCTGCCATTTGAAGCTTCGCATCCAAAAGTGATGGGAGAACGCATCACTCAACTAGATTGGGAGGACAAGCTAAATTTCAGAGGAAAGCCACTAAAACGAAGCTTTAAATTCAAGCATGAACGCGGTCGTTACAAACTGCTTTCTTGGATAGAAAACAATCTTTTAGGAGGGAGGCAAATCGCGCGGTTTAAAAATTGGATCGAATAAATTTTTTATTACCTTTGGCTAAGTTAAGTGTTAAAACCACGGATTTATGCGCTATTTGGTAATTCTTTTAATCTCTTTGGGTCTCTTTTCTTCTTGCGATAAATGCAAAGACATAAGCTGTGAGAATGGTGGTGATTGTGAAGATGGTGAGTGCATTTGTGGTGATTGGTATACGGGCGATAATTGCGAAACCAAGATCGTAAAAGCATACGAAGGGCTATATTCAGGGACCATGACATGTTCTTGGTACAGTCCATATATCATGCGTTTTGCTGATGTTCCTTCAGAGGATAACGAAATGACCATTCAAGATTTGAGTGTCGGTAACTATATGGTCTACAATGCCGTGTTTACCTCAGAGAATCAATTCAACATTCCTTCTCAAATAGTTTCAAATAATGGATTCGAAACGGTAAGGGCTTCAGGTTCTGGTACTTTCAGATCCAGTGGTTTAGAGATGAGTATTACCATCACGAATAGCACTCAGGCCACACCCACATTGACATTGTGCACGTTTGTTGAAAATTAGTAAATGATTCTAGAGTTTACCGCGGGCAGTTTTTGCACGCTTTTTTCCCTTTTTTCTTGAATTTTTTGCAGCATTTCTTCTTGCATTCGAGAGGAATGATTCCTTCGTTGAACAACTGCAACGCGATGCACGGTGGGAGGTTGATCGGTTGTTGAGATTGTATGCGCATGCTTATCTAGAATAATTCTAAACAAAGATAATCTCCTGAATTCTTAAGTTAGAAATTCAGGTCAAGAAAAATCATGTTTTTTATCATCAACCGAAATCTTCCATTAGATTCCGCATCCTTCAGATGGCTCTGTAGCAGGGACAAATCCAGCATTGGCTGAAACACCGCCTGCTACAAAATATCCGAAAGCCTCTTTTCCAGTCGTCACATTCTTTAAGTTTCCTCGAATAGGTGCAGGAGGAGTATCAAATGGGCCGCCAACAAATGCTGTTTGGTTTCTTAGTGAATTGATGAAGCTGCTGTATCCTTCATTTGTTCTCATTTGGAATACTACGATCGTGTCTCCTAAATTCAGTTCATTGCCATATACATCAAACTCAAATAGGCAGAGTCCATCAATTTGAGCGTCATCGAATATGCTTATGAAAAATGGACTGTCTACATATTCATTGTTGATGTAAAACATCCATCGGTAATGGTCACCCGTTCCTGGTTTCTCATAAGTGTCTATTCCGAGATAGAATGCACATGAATCTTGCAAAAAATTTGAGCGATAATATGCGTTTACTCCGATAAGTGGAGGTACAGAGTTGTAGATCTGAGGTTCTGTTTCATAGAAATTGTCCAATGCTTCAATTTCAAGATGATAGCTGGCGCCTACTTCAGGATCATGTGTAAATCGATATGTTCCAGGTATACTTAGATCTTCGACTAAAGTCTCAACCAATTGGTTGTTTTTGAATAAACGCACAGTAGCATTGCTCACAGCTGGCGCAGAAGCGTTGGAGAAATAGTCAGAAGTGGTAGATAGTTTCACTTTATTGAATGGAAAATAATCGGTTTCACTTTCAATAGAATCTATCGGGAACTGTGCGGCTAATCCAGCAGCAAATTCAATGTCTGACTTAGGAATCGTAAAAAGCCCCGAACAGTTTAAGTCTTCTTCTGGAATGTAAAAGTCTAAATCGGTGAGGTAGGCCTCAATTACCAACTCGGCTTCATTGGGAGGCAGGTCCAAATCAATAACTTCTTGACAAGAATTCATCATTGCCAAAGTGAGCACTACAAGAAATAGATGTTTTAATGAATGATGCATTGCTTAGAATTTAAAATTCAAGGTCACGTAAGGAATGACTGTGGCGTAAATAGACAACTGGTTGGCTTGGGTGATGTCAGGATCGCTGGAGCTGGCTTGGAAAAAGATGGAATAGGGATTCTTTCGTGCATAGAGGTTGTATGCACCGAAAGCAATAACAAATTCTCCTGACTTTGCTTGAAGACCCTCAGGAGTTTCGTATTTTCTGCACAACCAAGCGAGAGGGAAGAGATAAAGGTGTTTTCTCTTGATTGGAATGGTATAATAACCAGAAAGATCTAACCTATGGTAGGCCGGAGTTCTAGCACCATTTCGGTTGGTGTATATAGGAGCGGTAATCCCTCCAAACGAAAACCTTCCGTCAGGGTAAGTAATTGGTCTTCCTGTCATGTAGGCAAAATTGCTTGAAACGTTAAAGCGCTTGGTAATGTCATAACTCAATACCAAACTAATATCATGCGTTTTATCCCAATTGGCAGGGTATGGGTCCCCACCATTGATTTGAGCCACTTCTCTTTCTACCCGAGATAGAGTGTAGCTGATCCAACCAGTTAAATCTCCGCGCTTTTTCTTGATCTGCACCTCAAGACCGTATGCTTGACCATTACCAGTGAATAATTCCGTTTCCAAAGTGTTATTCAATAGAAGTTCAGCCTCGTCTTTGTAATCAACCAAGTTTTGAAATTGCTTGTAGTACACTTCAACCGAGCCTTCGTAGCGGTTGTTGAAGAAATTTCTGAAATATCCGAGCCCCACTTGGTCAGCGATTGCCGGCTGAATAAATCTTCCAGAGGGCATGTAAATGTCAACGGGTGTTGCTGCTGTGGTATTCGAAATGAGGTGAATGTATTGGCGCATTCTATTGTAGCTGGCTTTAACAGACGACACCTCATCGATTTGAAAATTGGCAGAGAATCGCGGCTCTATTCCTCCAAAAGAACGCACAATGTCGCCAGGGCTGTATATGGTCGAATCAATGGGTGCTACATCGGACGATGGATTTTCTGGGTCAATTGGTTGATCATTGGGGTAGTCGTATACGGTGCCAGGTCCAATTTGGGCAAAACCACTCCAACGAAGTCCATAGGCTAAAGTCAATCGAGTGCCTATTTTTTGCTCATTGCTTAGATAAAACGCGGTTTCAAATGCGGGAATTTCATCCACTGCGAAACGAAAAGTATCCACTTGGTCATTCACTTCAAAATTAGCTTCAGCAGCTCCCGGAGCAAATTGATAGTAGGTGTTGTGCCAGCCAAACTCTACCTTGTTTTTTGGGTTTAAAAAATAGGTGAAATCAGCTTTTCCGCTATAGTTGCGTATCGAGGCACTCCAATCAAAAGCAAAGCCATTGTTGTCGGCTCCAAGGTTGTATTTGTAGTCGCTGAAAACGGCCGTGAAGTTTGAGAATAGTTTATCTGAGAATAGATGGTTCCAGCGGAGCGATGCCGTTTGGTTTCCCCATCGCGTGTTGAATAATCCGGCTAAATCAAAAACGTCATTTCCGTTGTATGCAGAGAGGTAAAGACGGTTCTTGTCATTGATGTTCCAATTGATTTTCCCATTTAAATCATAAAAGAAGAGCTTGCTATCGTTGATCGTTTCGTTGTTAGCCAGCGGGAAGAAAATATCGAAATAACTTCTTCTACCAGATACGATAAATGATACTTTATCCTTAACAATAGGCGCTTCAATGGTAAGTCTGCTGAACAGCAACCCTACACCACCTGATACTCCTAGTTGCTTCATATTGCCTTCTTTCTGGCGGATATCTAAAACGGAAGAAAGTCTACCACCAAACTTTGCTGGAATGCCACCCTTATAAAGCTTAGTGTCTTTTATGGCATCGGCATTAAATACCGAAAAGAAACCGAACAGATGCGATGAGCTGAAAACAGGACTTTCATCCAATAGAATCAGGTTCTGATCAATATTTCCACCCCTCACATTGAATCCTGTTGCCCCTTCACCTACAGTTGTAACCCCTGGAAGTAGCTGTATAGATCTGATAATATCCGCTTCTCCAAGCAGTTGAGGTATTTTTTTCACTTGGGCGATGTCTAGCTTTTCTACGCTCATTTCCACACTGGTCAACGCTTCGTCTTCTCTTTCACCAGTAATCACCACTTCATTGAGCATTTGGTCGCTGAATGATAGCTCCACATTGCGCGTGACCGAAGATTTTAAATTGATTGTTTCTGAAACTGTGTTGAAGCCCACAAAACTCCATTCGATAGTGTATGTGCCTGGTTCAAGGGTTAGGGAATAGAATCCGTACTCATTGGTCGAAACGCCCTGAGTAAGCTCTTTCACAAGCACGGTTGCAGCGATCATACCTTCACCTGATTCTCCATCTTTCACGTATCCAGAAATCGTTACTTTATTCTGCCCGAGCGCATTGAGTGTGAAAATCAGTAAAATCAATCCATACAAGTATTTCATTTATCCGTTTTTTGAGGCTCCAAAAGTAATCTTGGCGAGGTTGATGCACGTATCAAATGGATAAACGGACGTATTGTTTAGAGGAACGGTTAGTTTTTTTAGTTAGCCAAGTGGATCTGAGGTTCAAATTGAAGGGTAACATAAAAATTATGTTAAAAGCTATGCATGCATAATAAAAATCTTATATTCGTTCAAATCGACAATGAAATCAGAAGAAACTATAGATTTTCACATTCGCTGGGCTTGGCTTAAGATTAGTAAAATGTATAACCAAGAGGCCTCCAAGCATGGTATGACGCAGTCCATTGGGTTTATTTTATTGAACATAGATCCACGCCATGGCACGCCTTCAACGCAACTAGGCCCAAAGATGGGGATGGAACCCACAAGTTTAAGCCGAACGCTCAAAGCCATGGAAGACAAAGGTTACATTCAAAGACAGCAAGATGAGAATGACAGAAGAATCATACGTATTTTCCTAACTGAAAAAGGAAAACGTTTGAGGGAAGTCTCGAAGGATTCGGTGGTTCGTTTCAATGAGAAAGTCTTGGAGCAGGTGAGCGAAGAGAAATTTAAACACTTCATAGAAGTTATCCAAATAATAGAACAAAATATAGTCAAAGCATCATGAGTAAAAGACGCATTAAAAAAGTAGCCGTGCTCGGTTCAGGCATCATGGGCTCGCGCATTGCATGCCACTTTGCCAATATCGGAGTTCAAGTATTGTTGCTTGATATAGTTCCGAAAGAACCCAATGAAAAGGAGCAGGCCAAGGGATTCACCCTTGAGCACAAGGCGGTTCGAAATAGAATCGTGAATGATAGCCTGCAAACAGCGCTAAAAAGTAATCCATCACCGGTTTATAAGAAGTCGGCAGCCAAGCTTATTGAAACAGGAAACTTTGATGATGATTTACAGCGTATCGGTGAGTGCGATTGGGTGATGGAGGTTATTATTGAGCGTTTAGACATCAAGCAGAGTTTGTTTGAAAAGGTCGAAAAGTTTAGAAAACCTGGAACATTGATTACATCGAATACTTCAGGAATTCCGATTCATTTGATGAATGCAGGCCGAAGCGAAGACTTCAAAAAACACTTCTGTGGAACGCACTTTTTTAATCCTCCACGTTACCTGAAGCTTTTAGAAATTATTCCAGGTCCAGATACAGATAGCACTGTGATTGACTTTTTGATGGACTATGGAAAACGCTATCTAGGGAAGACCACAGTTCTATGCAAGGATACTCCGGCTTTCATTGCCAACAGAGTGGGAGTGTTCAGCATCATGTGGATGTTTCACTATGTCAAGGAAAATGGACTTTCTGTAGACGAGGTAGACAAGCTCACTGGTCCACTGATCGGTCGGCCTAAGTCGGCCACATTCAGAACTGCCGATGTAGTAGGTTTGGATACATTAGTTCACGTAGCCAATGGGTTGAAAGACAACGTTCCGAATGATGAGCGTAAGGAGTTGTTTCAAATCCCAGGTTACATCGAGCACATGTTGAAGAACAACATGCTCGGGAGCAAAACCAGAGCAGGTTTTTTCAAAAAGGTGAAAGGCGCTGATGGAAAGTCTGAGATTCTCTCCCTCAACTTGGACACGCTAGAATATGGCCCACGGGTCAAAGCCAAATTTCCTTCGCTGGAAATGGCCAAGTCTGAAGAAAATTTAGGTAAGAGGATTAAAATGCTTTTCAATGCAAAGGACAAGGCAGGAGATTTTTACCGAGCACATTTCTTGAGTTTAATGGCATACGTTTCGAATCGCATTCCAGAAATCAGCGATGAAGTGTATCGCTTGGACGATGCCTTAAAGGCTGGGTTTGGATACGAAATGGGACCATTTGAAACCTGGGATGCCATTGGCTTTGAAGAAGGTCTGAATGCTCTAAAGGAAAGTGGAACAGCTTACTCGCCATGGATCGATGCAATGCAAGCGCAAGGTGCCAAGTCCTTTTATCGCATAGAAGATGGTAAACGACAATTTTGGAACCAAGCCACAAATTCGTATGCTGACATCCCAGGTCAGGATGGTCTGGTAAACCTTCAAGTAGCAAAAAGCAAAGGAATACTTTGGCAAAATGCCGGAACGACCATTACTGATCTCGAAGATGGTATATTGAATGTTGAGTTCCACACAAAAATGAACACCATTGGCGGTGAAGTGCTTGCTGGCCTCAATAAAGCCATCGATATGGCCGAGGCTGATTATGAAGGATTGGTAGTGTACAATGAAGGGGGTAATTTTAGTGCTGGTGCGAATGTGGGCTTGATCTTTATGATGGCGGCTGAACAAGAAATGGATGAACTCGATTTTGCAGTTCGTCAGTTTCAGCAAACCATGATGCGGATGCGGTATTCGAGCATTCCAGTAGTAGCTGCTCCTCACAATCTTACCCTTGGTGGGGGATGCGAACTTTGTTTGCATGCAGATAAGGTGGTAGCTCATGCCGAGTTATATATGGGATTGGTTGAATTTGGCGTTGGTGTAATTCCCGGAGGCGGTGGAACCAAAGAGTTTACCCTTCGCTTGGCGGATGAACTGCGCGATGGAGACATCAGAAGCAATCAATTCAGACATCGCTTAATGACAATTGCTCAAGCTAAGGTGGCAACTTCAGCGCACGAGGCATTCGAATTGGGATACCTCAAAGAAGGAATTGATGAGGTAGTGAATAACCGTGATTTGCAACTAACGGCCGCTAAGAAAGCTGCACTCAGCTTAGCCGAAAAAGGATATACCCAACCTAAACAGCGCGAGGATATTCAAGTCTTGGGAAATGAAGGTTTAGGGTTAGTTTATGTTGGGGCCGAAACCATGGCAGCAGGTCATTACATGAGTGAACACGATCGTTTGATCAGTGAGAAATTGGGTTGGGTAATGTGCGGTGGCGATTTGAGCTATGCGCAGCCCGTATCAGAAAAGTATTTGCTCGACTTGGAAAGAAAGGCCTTTGTAGAGTTGTGTTCGACAAGGAAAACACTCGAACGCCTTCAAAGCATGGTGAAATCAGGAAAAGTATTAAGAAACTAGAATTTATACAGAAAGAATTATGGACGCATATATCATAGCTGGAAAACGTTCTGCAGTAGGTAAGGCACCAAGAGGGTCATTGAGGTTTACTCGACCTGATGACTTAGCTGCTCGGATAATTGAAGCGCTCATGGAGCAGTTTCCGAATCTCGACAAAGAGAGGATAGATGACGTGATCGTTGGAAACGCTACGCCTGAAGCGGAACAAGGCCTTAACATAGGCAGGATGATCTCGCTGATGGGCCTTAAAACCGACAAAGTTCCTGGAATGACAGTGAATCGATACTGTTCTTCAGGTCTGGAAACCATCGCTATCGCTTCTTCAAAAATTCACTCTGGGATGGCAGATTGCATCATTGCAGGTGGAGTAGAAACGATGAGCCCAATCCCTTTTGGCGGATGGCGGATTGTTCCGAATGCACCTGTTGCCCATGCTAATCACGATTATTATTGGGGAATGGGATTGACAGCAGAAGCGGTTGCCCGAGAATATAAGGTAAGCAGAGAAGATCAAGACGAATTCGGCTACAACTCTCATATGAAGGCGTTGAGCGCAATCAAAGCTGGCGCTTTTAAGGATGAAATCGTACCCATTGAAGTGGAAGAAGTATTTGTGAAAGACAACAAAAAGCAATCAAGGAAATACGTGTTCGATACGGATGAAGGACCACGACCAGGCACCAACATTGAAGCACTTTCAAAACTTAGACCGGTGTTTGATGCAAAAGGTAGTGTGACGGCAGGCAATGCATCCCAAACAAGTGATGGTGCTGCCTTCGTATTGGTGGTTTCTGAAAAGATGTTGAAGGAATTGGGTGTTGAACCTATTGCTAAAATCCGCTCTTATGCCATTGCCGGGGTGCCACCACGCATTATGGGAATCGGTCCAGTAGAAGCCATTCCAAAAGCACTCAAAATGGCTGGTCTTAAGCAGAGCGACATCGATTTAGTGGAATTGAATGAGGCTTTCGCTTCTCAATCGCTCGCTGTTATTCGCGAAACAGGTTTGAATCCAGACATCATCAACGTAAATGGTGGTGCAATTTCAATCGGTCATCCCCTCGGATGTACAGGAGCAAAGCTCACAGTTCAAATCATGAACGAAATGAAACGAAGAAAGAACAAATACGGCTTAGTCACCATGTGCGTGGGAACGGGGCAAGGTGCCGCTGGAATCATTGAAATGCTCTAACAAAGAATAAAAAACAAAAGTCTCGGACTTAAAAAATAAATATCATGACAGCAATCAAAGGAGGTGAGTTTTTAATTCGCCAAACAAAACCAGAAGAAGTCTTCATTCCAGAAGAGTGGAGTGAAGAGGAGAAGATGATCGCACAAACATGTCGCGATTTTCTGGCACAAGAGGTAATTCCTCATGTAGACAAGATCGACTCGATGGAGGATCCTTCCATCATGCCAACTCTGCTCAAAAAGGCAGGTGAGCTTGGAATTTTAGCTATTTCTATTCCTGCGGAGTACGGAGGAATGGGAATGGACTTCAAGGCTTCAATGCTTGCTGCAGAAGCAGTAGGTAGCGGACATTCATTCAGCGTGGCCATTTCAGCGCATACAGGAATTGGCACGTTGCCTATACTTTATTACGGAACGGAGGAGCAACGGCAGCAATACATGCCGAAGCTGGCTTCTGGCGAGTGGTTGGGGTGCTATTGCTTGACAGAGCCAGGGTCTGGTTCCGATGCCAATTCAGGTAAAACTAAGGCGATATTGGAAGGTGATCAGTGGAAGATAAACGGTCAAAAAATGTGGATTACCAACGGTGGTTTTGCTGATGTGTTTACTGTGTTTGCCAAGATCGATGATGACAAGACTTTGAGCGCATTTATAGTGGACAAGGGCACCGAGGGTTTAACCTTAAATCCAGAGGAGAAGAAGATGGGTATTAAAGGCTCATCTACGCGTCAAGTGTTTTTCAATGACGTTAAAATTCCTAAGGCAAATCAATTAAGTGATCGGGAAAACGGCTTCAAGATTGCTTTGAATATTCTCAATGTTGGGCGTATTAAACTGGCTGCAGCCACCTTAGGCGCAGCGAAGGAAGTAGTGACCGTGAGTGTGAATTATGCCAACGAACGCCAGCAATTTGGAAGATCAATTTCAAAGTACGGAGCTATTCGTCATAAACTAGGTGAAATGGCCTTGCGCACTTACGCATTAGAAAGTGCTGTTTACAGAATCTCTCAGAATATTCAAGACCGAATTGATGGATTGGCTGCCGAGGGCATGGAAAAAGGTAAGGCTACATTGAAGGGTATTGAAGAATATGCGGCTGAATGTGCAATGATGAAGGTCTATGGGTCTGAAGTTTTGGATTACGTGACAGACGAAGGTGTTCAGATTCATGGTGGTATGGGATATTCTGCTGAAACAATAGTGGAAAAAGCTTATCGTGATAGCCGCATCAATAGAATCTTCGAAGGAACCAACGAGATCAATCGTATGCTAACCGTTGATATGATTTTAAAGAAGGCGATGAAGGGTGAACTGGATCTTATGGCAGCAGCCAAATCAATTCAAGATGAATTGCTGAGCATCCCAGATTTTGGCGATGGAGACGGTGGATTGTTTGAAGAAGAATACAAGCTCATTGAAGGATTTAAAAAATCGGTATTGATGGTGGCTGGTGCGGCCGCTCAAAAATTGATGATGGAACTCTCCAAAGAGCAAGAAATCTTAATGAACATAGCCGACATGGCGATCGATGCCTACGTGGCCGAGTCAATTGTATTGCGCGTGCACAAGCGAATAAATTCAATGGGAGATAATGGACAAGAAGTGTATAAGGCAATGGCCGAACTTTTCGTTCATGATGCTGCCGAACGCGTTCATCGCAACGCCAAAGACGCGTTGATGAGCTTTGCAGAGGGTGATGAGCTTAGAATGATGCTTATGGGAGCCAAACGATTCACCAAGACGGGTGCGAAGAATGTCAAGGATTTACGCAGAATCATCGCTCAGAAATTGATTGATGACAACGCATATAAGATCTAACTAAATGGATGTAAATGAAGAGGGGAGCTCAGGCTCCCCTTTTTTTATCTCCTAACTGTAATCCAGGCATCCCATTGGCCGGCCATTACGCATTTCTGTCTGAGCACTTCTGCTTCTTGGCGGTTGGTGAATTTTTGACCCATCAAATAGCGTGTAATGCCTTCGCTGTATCCTTTGATTTCAACGTCTCCAATGGATCTTAAAAACTCGTATTTGATTTTACCTGCATTGCGATATGCTCCTACTTGAACCCGGAATCTACAACCTGCTTCTATTTCAGACTCGCTCAATTGATCTCTTTCCTTCTCTACAATACAAATAGCATCATCTTCTTCCGAAAGTCTAACCTTAGCGTCAATTTCGGCCTGTAAGTTCATAGAATCTTGCCGTCTCTTTAAGAATCCCATCGTATAGAAATCAAAACGGTGTTCAATTCTAGTTACTCCTTCGGTGAGCTCCGGCACCTCCACGTATTCCACTTTAGGTGAAAAGCCATCCGCCAATAAGCTAATTTTGTACTGTCTTCCGGGAAGTAATGAATACACGAACTCTCCAGAAGTGCTGTCAGCAATGAGTGTAGCCAAAACATCACCTGTCTTATCATCCATGATTTTCACCAAAGCCGAACTCTCTACTTCATCCACGTATACAGTTCCCACCAGCAAGATCATCGCATTGAGTCGCTCAAATGTTCCAGGTTGGATGCGGTATATGTCATGTAAGTTTTCACCGCTGGCTCTTGCTGAGCTGAAGTACCACCAATCGCCATCTTTGGATATGTAGTAATAGCGATCATCATCCGTTGTGTTAATCGGGTAACCCATGTTCACCGGATCTTGCCATTGCCCTTTCACGCTGTCGTATTTGATGTAGAAAATATCATAGCCACCCATCGAACCATGCGACTCAGATGCAAAGTATAGTGAGGAACCGTTGGAGAAAATAAATGGCTAATCCTCGTTGAAGGGTGTATTGATCTTAGGGCCTAAATTTTGAACGTTGCCATAAGTGCTATCAGGCTTCATTATGGCACTGTAAATATCTCTTCCTCCGTAACCACCTGGCTTATCTGTTGAGAAGTAGAGCGTTTTACCATCTGGCGCCATGCTCGCATGACCTTCCCATTGTGGGGTATTCACGCCTTTAATTGGGGTTGGTTTAGACCATGCGGTATCTCCTTGATTGTAACTTACATAGATATCTTCACTCTCTTTAT